>JAABUT010002908.1_pt1 | contig 15609 bp, 14 predicted proteins | sample 5559281 | NCBI WGS metagenome assembly JAABUT01 (sample SAMN10711880, study PRJNA513359) | rock metagenome | isolation source: Antarctica rocks | place: Antarctica: Victoria Land, Ricker Hills nord | collected 2016-01-04 | reverse complement strand
GGCGCGCGGTGAAACCGGAGAGCGAGCCGCGGGCCGCGCGCTTGGCGACATCGGCCCTGGGAACTACCACGGCCGGACTCGTCGATAAGCCACGGACCGAGATCGCGTGCGATGGGATTCACTCGCGGTCATCGACGGTCACCTCGAAGTCATCCAGCGACGGTCGGCGCGTCATGCGCCAGTAGTCGAGCAACCTCCACGGCGTGTTGGTCACGACGCGCCCGCGCGCGTTGCGATACCAGGTGTCCATCCCACGATGTGACCAGATCATCCGATTGTGGGCGGCGTCGACACGCGCGTTGTATTCCTCGAATACGTCCTTGCGGCATTCGACGCTTCGGATGTCTCTCTCGACCATCTCGACCAGCACGCGGCTGATGTAGTTCACCTGGCACTCGGTGTGGAAGATGACGCTTCCGCCGTGGCCGAGGTTGGTGTTCGGGCCGTAGGTCACGAACAAGTTCGGGAATCCGGGCACCGTCATCCCCAGGTAGGCACGCGCGTCGTCGTCGCCCCACAGGTCGCGGATCGACTGCCCGTCGATGCCATGGATATCCATGGGCCAGAGCATGCGTTGACTCTGGAAGCCGGTCGCCAGCACGATGACGTCGACTGGATGCCGCTCGCCATCACCGGTCACGACCGCATCGACGGTAACCCGCTCGACCTTGTCGGTGATCAGCTCGACGTCGTCGCGCGTGATCGCTTCATACCAGCCGTTGTCCATCAGAATGCGTTTGCCGTAAGGCGGGTAGGTCGGCAGCACCTCGTCCCAGAGGTCCATCCGATCACCCAGGCTCGACCGGATGTGTTCGGTGAAGTAGGCGCGGTGCTTGTCGTTGGCGGCGTTCACCGAACGATCCAGGTGCGGCCAGTTCGGATCGATCTGAAGGGACGGATAGAGCTTGTCGTTGAACATCCAGAGCAGCCGAATGCGGTACCACGTTGCGTAGTAGGGAACCTGCTCCATGAGCAGTTGCGTCTCATGTGTCACATTGCGCAGGTAGTTCCCGTTGGGCGCCGCCCACTGCGGGGAGCGTTGGAAGACAAGTACGCGCTCCGGCGTCCCCGCGATCTCCGGAACGACCTGCATGGCGCTGGCGCCGGTCCCGAGGACCGCAACGCGCTTGCCCACGAGGTCGACGTCGTGCCGCCATTGCGCTGAATGAAACACCGGGCCCTTGAACGACTCCAGACCGTCGATCACCGGATACTGCGGCCGATTCAACTGCCCTACCGCGCTGATGAGCACTGTCGCCGTCTGGATGGCGGTGGATCCGTCGGGCTCGCGCACCGCGACGACCCATTGCTTGGCCCCGGAGTCGTAGGTCGCTCGAATGACCTCCACGCCGAACCTGATGGCGTCTGCGATGCCGTGCCGCTGCACGACTCCCCGGAGATAGTCCAGAATCTCCGGCTGCTTCGCGTAGTAGCGCGACCATGACGGACTCGGATCGAAGGAGAACGAGTAGAGATGGCTCGGTGTGTCGACGCCGGCACCCGGGTAGTCGTTCTCGAGCCACGTTCCGCCTAAGGAGCCGTTCTTCTCCAGGACGGTGTACGGAATCCCCAGCTGGCGCAGCTTGATCGCGGTACAGATACCGGAGATCCCCGCACCGATGACGATGACGTGCATGTTCTCGACCGAACCGAGGACAGGCCCTTCGCCCCAGGTCACGTCCCGCGGGTGGAACAGAGCTTCCTCGGCCAACATCACGCCGTATTCGCGAGGAACCTGCTCGCCATTAGCCACGCTTAACATCTCGACAAGCTTGCGATCGCTCGGCGGAGCGGGGACGGGAATCGTCCCCTCTCGCCACCGCCGCAGCATGTCGAGCGCGGCCGCCCGGACTTCGATCTGCCGCTCCGGTGGAAGGCCTCCGGAGTCATTGTCATCGAGCGCGATGGTCCTCGTCGGGCGGTACGGCGTCTCGAGCCAGGAATGATCACCTGTCAAGTGAGCGACGACCATCAACAGGGTGGGGATGTTCGCGCTTTCCAGAGCAGCTGCGAGTTCCTCATCCGTCGCGGTCGTTCGTACCGGCTGTGTCACGTTCGTGCACCTCCCGTTGAAGCCGAAGCTATGAGTTCCACGGCGCCGCGGCGCCGTGGGGTGATCAGGAAGGCGCAGCAGCCACGTCGAACCGGTGCAGGAACTCACCGATCGCACCGATCGCCACGGTGTGACCGGGATGCCCCGGCAGCTGCAACACTCCGTGTGGCGCATGATCGACAGTCACGAAGTCAAACTGCACCTGCGTCGTGGCAAGACGATCAGCGAGGGCTACGGACTCCGAGTAGAGCGGATCGCGATCACCAGCGAGGACGAGCGTTCTCGGCAGCGCTTCGCACCGCCGCTCAGGATTCAGGCGCGGGTCATCCATAAGTGTTGCCAGCTCGTCCGGCTCGACGTACTGCTGGTCGCTCGCGTCGGACCCGCCGAGCAGGGCACCGAGACGCGGCAGTGCGCGGTGAAAGTCGAAGATGCCGTAACACAGGACAGCGCCTTTCACGGGTCCGACGTCATCGGCCACCAGCGAGGCGGCGGCGAGGTTCGCACCGGCCGAGTCGCCACCGACGAACAGCGAACCGCCGTCACCACCGAAGTCTTCGGCACGACGCCGCACCCACTCGATCGCATCGACAGTGTCCTCGACCGCCGCCGGAAAACGATGCTTGGGTGCGCGGCGGTAGTCGAGGACGAAGGTAAGAACGCCCAGACAGGCCAGGTCGGCCGCGAGACGGCGGTGCGTCCACGGCGAGCCCATCACCCATGCTCCGCCGTGCAGAAACAGCAGGATCGGCCACGGGGGCTCGCCGTGCGGGCTATACACATCCGCGGTCACCCGCCAACCGGCGACCTCACGAACCGGAACCTGCCGTTGCACCGAGCCGACGCGCGGCGCGTCTTGGTTCACGTAGACGTCGTAGGACGCAAGCAATGCGGCAGCGGATACGTTTGGCGTCGACGGACGAAGAGTCAGTTGGAAGTCCAATAACTCCAGCGGAACATCGGTGCTGCGAAACTGCGGGCGCCGGCCCGCGGGACCGTCGCCCGTCGGGCTGCCAGCCAACTTAATACGCTCGTTCGAGAATCGAGACGACCTCCGCCTCGTCCTTCACCGGACGAGGATTCGATGCCACGATCAGGTCGGCCATGGCGTCGTGGGCAAGGGCGGCGAAATCGGAGCGCTGTACCCCCACGTCGCGCAGCCGGGTGGGCAAGCCCAGCGATTCGACGAAGCGTCGGACGAGGTCCGCCGCGCCGGCGTCCGGATCGACCGCCTGTCCTGTGCTGTTGGCGATGATCGACGCGATCCGGGCCTGGGGAGCGCGCGTGCACTCCAGGTTGAACTCCAGCACGGACGGCAGCATGACGCACGAGGTGATCCCGTGCGGTACGCCGCAACGAGCACCGAGTTGATGCCCGATCCCGTGGCTCAGGCCGAGATTGACGTTGATCAGACCGAAGATCGATTGCCATGCGGCGACCTGACATTCCCCGGCGGCGACCATGTCGTTCTCGTCCTTCGCCGAGATCGGCAACCACTTGGTGAGCCTCGCCAGGGCGTCGGCGCATAGCGCGTCGGTCACCGGTTGTGCGTTTGTCGAGCAGAGTGCCTCGACGGCGTGGTCCACGGAGCGGATGCCGGTGGAGGCCCACAGGCTCCGCGGGGTGTGGACCGAGAGTTCGGGATCCAGGACCACGATGCGCGGCACGAATGTTGCGGTGATGTATAGATCCTTCACCTGGCGAACCGTGTCGGTGATCCCGATGATGCTGGTGAACTCACCCGCCGAGAGGGTCGTGCTGACGGCAATGTGCGGCAGCTGCGGCCTGGTGGTATTGGGGATCTCCACGTGGTCCGGGTACTCGAAGATCACGCGCCACCGCAGCATGTGGTCATGGGTGCGAATGTCCTCCGAGAGGCACAACGAGACAGCCTTGCCGAGATCGACTGCACTGCCGCCGCCGACGCTGAGAATCCCGTCCGCGCCGGCCTCACGCGCCGCCTCTGCAGCCGCGAGGACGACGTCGTGCGGGACGTGCGGGCGGCCGCCGGTGAACATTCCGGCGACGCGACCGCCGGTCGCCTCGTTGAAACGCATCTCGAGATCCGTCTGCTTCGCCAGCGACGGAGAGGCGATGAGCAGCAACCGGGAAATGCCGAGGCGCTCGCATTCGGCATTCAGCGATCTGGCCGCACCCGGACCGAACAACACCGCCTCGAGAGGGATGATGTCGAATCGACCGGCCAACGGTCGCTCGGTCACTTGTGCCATGCGTACCTCCTGGACTGGGGATGGACATAGGACGCCCGGCGCACCGTCACACCGTTCGGCGGCGCAGTTGAGCGGCGCCGACAGCGAGGAGAAGCACGCCACCGTTGAACACCGGGCCCACCCATTGCGGTGCTCCCAGCTGCGACAACCCATTGACGCCGACGGCGAGCAGCAGCACGGACAGCGCCGTCCCGACGACGTTGAATCGGCCGGGCCGGATCGTGGTCGCCCCGAGGAATGCAGCGGCCAAAGCGGGAAGAAGGAAGCCCGGACCTACTCCCGGGTCGGCGGAGCCTTGCGTCGCTGTGTTGAGGATGCCGGCGAGACCGGCCACCGTCGCCGACGTGACGAGGCTCGCAAAGACGAGGCCTTTCACCCGTACTCCCGCGAGACGAGCCGCGTCCCGACCCTGCCCGATGGCCTCCATGCGCCGGCCTACCGGCGTGTGCTCGAGGACGTACCAGATCACGACGCCGAGGCCGAGCGCTATGAAAACACCGGGAGCGACCCCGCTCGGCCCGCCGTTGCCGAGCTTGGTAAACGCCGGAGAGAACGAGCCGGTCACAATGGTCGAGTTCGAGATCAGCAGGGTTATCCCGCTGAGCACCGTCCCCGTCGCGAGGGTGGCGATGAACGAACTCACGTTGAAGAACAGGACGAGTGTCGCGTTGACGACGCCGATCCCGGCCGCGGTGAGGATGGTGATCAAAGATGCGACCCAGATGTTCACGTGGTGGTTCAGCGAGAGTATGGCGACTTCCATCGAGCTGAACCCCAACACGTTGCCGATGGAGAGGTCGAACTCGCCGCAGACCAGCGGTAGGAGGCCACCGAGGGCCAAAATGAGCCCGACATCCTCGGTCGAGAGGATCCCCGAGAGGTTGCGCGACGTGGGGAACGTCGAGGGCAACGCGATGCTGAAGGAGATGACCAGAGCGATCAGAAGGACGGGAACACCCAGTCTCTCGATGTAACCCACGATGCCGATGCCCGACGGCGCCGATTGTGGCGTTCGCTCGTCCCCTCGGCCGCGTAGTCGCGGCCGTTCAGACGACGGGTCCGACTGCTCAGTGCCCGTGGACTGGCTGTCGGCTTGAGTCATGAAACAAGACCTTCCCGTCGGCCGCGCGCAACCGCGACACCGACATTCTCGACGCTGATACGGTCGTCGCGGAGTTCTTCGACCAACGCGCCGCCCTCGAGGACGACGACTCGGTCGCAGACCTCCACCAGTTCGTCGATGTCGGCTGTGATGACCACGACGCCGCATCCCCGTCCGGCCATTGCCCTGATGAACCGGTAGAGCTCAGGGATCGTCTCCGCGTCCACCCCCTGCGTCGGGTCGTCCAGGACGGCCACGCGCGGAGAGAGCCGGAGAATTCGAGCGAAGACGAGCTTCTGCTGGTTGCCGCCGCTGAAAGCCGCGAAGGCTTGACGCGGCCTGGCTGGGACGGCGCCCACCTCGTTCATCTGTTGTGTCACGGACTTCAACTCGCGGGACTTGCGGAGCCATCCCTTGTCGAAGAAGGTGCCGACCGTGCTCAGCGTGACGTTCTCACGGGCATCCATGCTCAACACCCCACCGGAGCGACGCCGATCCGGTGGGACGTACGCGACGCCGGAAGCGAGTGCGTGGCGCGGCGTCTTGAACGGCGGGTGCTCGGTGCCGTGGACAGAGATCACGCCGGCGGTGCCACGTTGCGCTCCGACGATGACCCTTCCCAGCTCGGACTTTCCGCAGCCCACCAGGCCGGTCACGCCGACGACCTCCCCCGGCCAGACGTCGAAGTCGATGCTCTTAAGTCGTTGGGCGCTGACTCCACGGAGGCTGATCGCAGGAACCCCTTGTGAATGGGCGGATGATGTCGCGGCAGGCTGAATCACCTCCGCTCGTCGCCGGTCAGCGTTGGCGAGTGACTCGCCTCCGGATCCGAACATGAATCGGGCGAGCTCCTCGACCGTTGCGCTTGCCGCATCCACCTCGGTCACCACGCGCCCGTTTCGCAGCACCGTCACCGTCTGGGCCACCGACAGCGTCTCCTCCAGGTTGTGACAGACCCACAGCACGCCAGAGTTGCGACGCGCCACCACCCTCATGACCTCGAAGACCCGGTGTACCTCGTCGGGCGGAAGCGCGGCCGTCGGCTCGTCGAGGACGAGCACCCCGTTCTGTGTTCCGAGCGAGTGGGTGGCCCGGGCGATCGCCACCAGGCGACGTTCGGTTCCGCCCAGGGTGCCCACCATCGCGTTGGCGCGAATCGTCAACCCGAATTCTTCGAGCAGTTCGGCGGCACGGGCGCGCATCTGCTTCCAGCGCACACGCCCGAGAAAACCGGTCGTGTACCCGCAGGAGAGGGCAACGTTCTCCAGCACGCTCATCGTGTCGATGAGCCCGAGATCCTGGTGAACGAAGGCCAACGCCGGCTCTCCGCCCGTCTGCGGATCAGGAATTGCTTCTACCTGACCCGCAGACGGTTGGTGGTAGCCGGAAAGAATCTTGATGAGCGTCGACTTCCCGGACCCGTTGGCGCCTACCAGAGCATGGATCTCTGCGGATCTGATATCGAGATCTGCGTCGACCAGGACGGCGACTCGGTCAAAGACCTTCGTCAATCCTCTGGCCTGGAGCAGAACTCGCGAGTTGGCGTCGGACACGGTCACGTCGCTTTCCTTCGACCCTTCGAATCAGTTGACCAATCGAGGGATCCTCACTTGCCCCACAGCGTGAGGTAACCCTTCGACACGTCGAATCCACCCAGGTAAGGGTCGGACTCCTTATCGATGATCGCTTTGTCGATCAAGCGGAAGGGGTATGCCTCGTGGAGAGGCGGCAGGTTGGCGAACGCGCGGATCATCTCGTTCACTGCGGCGTAACCGGTCAAGGCGACCCGGGCGTTGGCACACGCGATTTCACCCGTCTGGTCCTTGATCGACTGCACCTCAGGCGGCAAGCAGTCGATGCCGGCAATGCCGATCTTGTGCTGCAAGCCCAGCTGCTGCAAGGCGGTTGCTGCGATCGTGGCGTACTGCGAGATGTCCACGAAGATGTACTGGATCGACGGGTGGGCAGTGATCGTGCCCTTGATGAGGTTCGTGAACTCTGCCTGGCTCACCAAGCCGTACGTCTTGTCCGATTCGATGGAGCACCCGGTGCACTTCTTGATCTCGTTCGCGAAGCCCTTGTAGCGGTTCACCGTGGATACCAGAGCCGCGACGTGGAATGCCGCGGTCTTGGCAGTCCCGTTGCTCTTCACGATGAAGTAGTCGGCGATGGCTTTGCCACTCTCGACCGTGCTGCCGCTGACCTCCGAGTACACCTGATCCGTGCCGGAACCGACCGGGTTGTCAGCGACGACGCTGACGACCGGGACCTTCGCCTTCTTCGCGGCGGTCATGCCCTGGATGATCGTCGGTGAAGCGATCGCGATGAGAACGATGCCGTTCACGCCGGCGTTGATCGCCGAGATCATTGCCTGGCTTGAACCGGTCGGCGAGCCCTTGCCGTCGAGGATGTTGGCGGTCCAGCCGGCAGCGGCGGCCGCCTGCTTCACGTTGGCCGCGGCGGCGGCGCATCCGGTGTTCTGGGCTGCGCATTCAATGACGCCGATCTTCTTGCCTGCCTGCGGCTTGGGTCCGGACGTGGGACCGTTGTATGTAGGTGGTGCCAGTACCTTCGTGAGCTCGGCCTTGAATGACGCGACGTTGGCGGAACCTCCTCCGGCCGCGGACGACGTGCTCCCGCTGCCTGCCGAGGTGGCCGAGCCACTCGAGTTCGACTTGGACGAGCTACACGCGGCGAGAATCAAGCTTCCGGCCACCGCGATAGCGGCCACCGCTCGCCCTCTGCGGCCGAACGGGCGTGCGCGGGAGCCCGTGTGTCCGGTCGGATGCATACGCAGATCCCTTCATCGTTGATCGGCTACCCGGGCGGCAACCCGGCCCGATCAGTCGGCACCACCCGCCGTCCGGGTGCGCGGCGGATGGAGTTCTCGATCGTTGGAAAACGTCGCGGCTCCACGGCTTGCCTCACCGCTGGTGCGGCCAGGCGATACAGCGACACTGCGACACTGCACGTTTGCCGCGGGTGCATCCCCGGGGCACGCGCGCTCTTGGCGTGTGCGGCGGACCTGATCGGTGGCCTGCCGTCGGCCTCGACGTGCCGACTATGAACCCCGGTCGGAGCCAAGTCAATATCTAGTATCAGATTTGTTACATCTGAATTCTTGTTATGGCCCGAGATCGGTCCTACACTCCGAATCTGGGCGACTAACGACCGAAGTGCCGTGAATTTGATCGATGTGTGAACAAGGGGCTGTCGTTCAAAATCGCTAACTAGCATCAGGTATGCGCCAAGTCACTGCCGTGTGGCGCGTCCTGACCTGCTGGCACCGAGCGCGTGTCCACTGCGACCGACGGAGAATTGATGGACTTTCACGACGTGGTCTCGACCGCCTGGACCAACCGGTTCTACAAGAAGGAACCGGTCGACCTTGCAGTGCTCGAGCGTGCCATGGATGCCGCCCGGTACGCGCCGCAGGGCGGTAACCGGCAACCAGCACATTTCATCGTCGTTACCGATCCGGAAGTGAAGAAGCAGCTCAAACAGTGGTACCTCATACCGTGGAACGAGTATCTGGAGGCAGCGCGAAGCGCGGACATCGCGATCGGCGGCCAGCCAAGTTTCGAGGTACCTGAATACCTGAAGAAGGCCGACGACTTCGCCAATGCCCTCGACGAGATTCCGGTGCTGGTCGTAGCCATCGCCGAGCTGGCCGGGTTGCACCCCACAGACCTCGAGACCGGACGGCTGTCGATCGTCGGTGGCGGCTCGGTCTACCCGGCCATCCAGAACTTTCTGCTCGGGCTCCGTAACGAAGGTCTCGGTGGGGCTCTGACAACCTTGTTGTGTCACTCCGAGGCCGAGGTCAAAGCACTGTTGGAGATTCCGGACGAGTTCATCATGGCGGCGGTGATCGCGGTCGGCTGGCCGGCACGCGGCTTCCCCAGCAAGCTGAGCCGCAAGCCGGTGTCGGAGTACTACTCCGTCGGCACGTACGGCAACCGCGTAGGCGCGTGATGGGGCTCGACGGAGCTGGATCGTCGATCTACGACACAGTCACCGGGCGCGCGACACTGGGCGACCAGATCCGGCGTCACGCGCGCAATCAGCCGAACCACCTGGCGATCGCGTTCTACGACAACACCGGCTCATGTGTCGAACGGGTGTCCTATGCCGAGTTGAACGACCGGGTGAATCGCACCGCGCACTCACTGCACTGCCGCGGGATCGGCAAGGGCGACGTGCTCGCGATCATGTCGGCGAACTCGCTCGACTACGTGACGTTCTATCTCGCCGGGGCGAAGCTCGGGGCGGTGACCACTGGAATCAACTTCAACTTCCAGGATTCCGAAGTCACCTATCAGATTCAGCATGCCGAGCCCGTCGTTCTCATCGCCCAGAACTCGTTGAGCTCGCGCCTTGACGGCCTGCGGGATGCCTTCGGATTCATCAAGCTGTTCCTCGCCTCGCCGTCACCCGGTGGCGGGGAACACGTCCCCGCCGGTTGGACGCCCACGACCGACTTCTACGACGAGTCGGTGAGCAGCGACGAGCCGGAATCGCCGGTCGTCGAGCGGGATCCGTTGTTCATGATCTACACCTCGGGAACCGAGGCCTTCCCGAAGGCGGTGCTCATTCCGCACCGCAACTATGCGATTGCCACCGCGCCGGCATGGGGGATCGGGGCTCAGTGTGAGAACGACACCCTGACCGGCGGAATCGTGCGCACGCACGATCGCTGGCTGCACCTGACGCCGCTGCACACCATCGCCGGCCTGGGCAACCTCACTATTGCGTTGACCGTCGGCGCTTCGGTGATCGTGCCCAACAGCATCACCGCACCCCTGGCGATCCCGATCATCGAACGAGAGCGCGCCACTGCCATGGTGCAGACGCCGACGTTCTTCCTGGCTGCCGTGCGCAGTCCGGAGTTCGCCGACGCCGACCTCAGTTCGGTCGAACGCCTGCTGACCTACGGCGCGACGATGCCACAGACCATGATCGACGGTTGGAACGCGAAGTCCGAGCGGCTGATGTGGGCGACGTACTGGGGCCAGTCCGAGCTGACGCAGTTGGGCGCCACCGGCTGGTTCCGGACCCTTGACGACATTCCCGAACGTGACTCGTCGTGGATCGGCCGGCCTGTCGGGGCTCTCGAAGTCAAGCTCGTGGACGACGGCGGAAACGAGGTGCCAGTCGGTGAGGCGGGCGAGGCCTGGTGCCGGTCTCCGGCCGTGATGCTGGGGTACTACAAGGATCCCGAGCGGACGGCGGAGACCTTCGCTCACGGCTGGTTGCACACCGGCGACATCATGCGGCGCGACGAGGACAGCAACTACTTTTTCATGGACCGTCGCAAGGACGTCATCAAGACCGGCGGTTACAACGTCTCCTCGCAGGAAGTCGAAAAGGTCCTGTACACCCACCCCGGCGTCACGCAGGTCGCTGTCGTCGGCCTTCCTCACGATTACTGGTCGGAGGCGGTCACCGCCTTCGTCGTGTTCAAGAGCGGCAGCTCGGTCTCCGAGGAGGAGTTGATCACCTTCTGCAAGGACCGGGTCGTCAACTACAAGGTCCCCAAGGCAGTCACCTTCGTCGATGCGCTGCCAGTGGACGGTCAAGGCAAGATCCTCAAGCGAGAACTGCGGCGCACGCACGCGGCGTTCTACGGCTGATGTCCCCCAACCCCTGGAGAGAGACCATGGATAACGCAACGTTTGAGATGCCCCGCACGCGCAGGATCGTCTCCGGGGCCGGATCCCGCCGGCAGGTCGCCACCGAGCTCGAAGCCTCGGGCGCCGAGCGTGTAGCCGTCATCACCAGTCCGTCGGTCGCCGCACACCCCCAGTACGCGGAGATCACCGATGCGCTGGGCTCGCGAGTGGCGATGGAGTTCCGTCAGATCCAGCCGCACCCGCCCACCGACCTGGTCGTCGAACTCATCCGCCAATGCGCGGACGCCCAGCCTGACGCCTATCTCGCCGTCGGCGCCGGATCGGTGGTCGATTGCGCCAAATTCGCCACGCTCGGCGTCACGGAGCAGATCACCGACACCGAGACACTGATGGACTTCGGCGTCCACTTCGAATATCCGGACAAGGAGTGGACGCGCTCCCTCACCGGCCCGATGCGACCGATCTTCTCGGTGCCGACGACGCTCTCCGCCGCGGAGTGGGACGGGTTCGCCGGAACGGTTGACACGTCGACCGGGACGAAGTACGTCGCCCGCTATCTCGAACTCACTCCCGAGGTGGTCTTTCTCGATCCCGAGGTCGCGGCCACCACGCCTCGCCCGCTGTGGGCGACGACGGGAATGCGCGCCGTCGACCACGCCATCGAAACGTCGTACGCGCGCAATGCGATGCCGGTGACCACCACGCTCGCGCTCGGCGCGCTCTCGGCCCTGCACGACAACCTCGCGGCGTCCGTCGCGGATCCCGGCGACCTGTCAGCTGCACTCCAATGCCAGTGGGCCGCCATGATGTCGATCACCGGAGTGCACAACGTCTCCCTCGGTCTCTCGCACGCGATCGGTCACCAACTCGGCGGTTTCGGCGTCCCTCACGGAGTGACGTCCTGCATCACGCTTCCGCACGTCATGCGCTTCCTGCTGCCGGCGACCCGCACCGAGCAGGGCAGAATCGCACAGGCGATGGGGCGTTCAGCCCCGGAGGAAGCAGCCGATGCGGTCGAGGATCTGATCCTCTCGCTCGATGTGCCGCATCGCATTCGCGACGTCGGCGTCGACCGTGCCAACTTCTCCGCGATCGCAGACGCAACTCTGGGCGACGTCGTCGCTCGCGAGTCGCCGGTGACCGTCACGCACGATTCTGTCATCGAGCTGCTCGAGGCCGCGTGGTGAACTCGGGTGGCTGGCTCGGCCTGGATCCGATCATGCAGCTCGGGATCGTGACTCCGGATCTCCGCGAGGCGATAGGTCGCGATCTCGGCCGGCGTCCGGAGGCGACCTGGTACGGATGGACCTATGGTCCTGACCTGCTGACCTGGCAACGCGTCAACGGGCGGCCGGCGAGGTACAAGCTTGCGCTCGCCGTCTCCGGGACCAACCCGCAGCTGGAGTTCATCGAGCCCGGGGATGCCGACACCAGCTTGGCCAGGGCGCTCGCCGAACGCGGCCAGGCGTTGCACCATGTCGGAATCATCGTCGAGGACTACGCCGCGGAGGGTGCGCGCCTGAGTGCGCTCGGCATCGAGGAGCTCGAGGCCGGCGGTGGCCACGGCCTCGACGGTGACGGCGCGTTCGGTTACTTCGACACGGTGGCCGCTTGTGGCGTGATCATTGAATTGATCCAACCGCCGGCGCGGCGACCGGCGCCGCACCGAACCTTCTCATCCGAGGGGATTCGAGGATGACGATTCACGGGGTCTGGCACGTCGGATTCAGTGTGCGGGACATCGAGGCATCCGTCCGATTCTATTCCGAAGGTCTCGGGTTGACCCTCGTGCACCGTCAGAGCCAGGACAATGAGTACACCCACGCGCTGGTCGGATACCCCGACGCCAACCTCAATGTGGCCCAGTTCGCCATCGCCGACGCAGATCCGCCCGGCTCGGGTCACGTTCTCGAACTCATCGAGTACGTGACTCCGCGGGGCGAGCAGATTCCGCCCGAGAACAACCGCATCGCCGCCGGCCACCTGGCCTTCGAGGTCGACGACATGGATGCGATGCTCGAGCGTCTGCGCCGGCTCGGCGCCCGGCTCGTGTCGGATCCCGTGGAGATCACTGCCGGCGTCAACAAGGGTGGCCGCACGGTGTACCTCTACGATCCCGATGGCGTGACCCTCGAGCTGCTGCAACCCGCCCGACGGATGCCCGAATCGGTGAGCCGATGACTGGCGAGGTACAGACGAGCAGGGTGATCTCGGACGAGGCGGCCGAGGCGCGTCTGCTGTTGCGCGAGTGTGACGCCGGGCGGATGCAGGATCTCGATCTCTACGAGGCGATGCTCGCGATCCGCCGCTTCGAAGAGCGGGTCAGCGACCTGCGCCTGGCGGGTGACATCACCGGCAGCGTGCATCTCGAGATCGGCCAGGAAGGCATCCCCGTCGGGGCTCTGATGGCACTGCGACCGGGCGACCCGGTGTTCTCGACCTACCGGGGTCACGGCTGGGCCCTTGCAAGCGGCTCGTCGCTCGCGTCGCTGTTCGCAGAACTGCTCGGCCGGGAGGCCGGAGTCAACGGCGGTCGCGGCGGCAGCGCGTACCTGTCCGATGTCTCCCACGCCTTCTACGGCGAGAACAGCATCGTCGGGGCAGGCGCCCCCATTGCTTGCGGAGCAGCGCTCGCCGCGCAACGTATGCAGAGCGGCGCGGTGGTTTTAACGGTGTTCGGCGACGGGGCGATGAACCAGGGGTCGGTGAGCGAAGCCCTGAACTTCGCTTCCGCGGGCAAGCTTCCAGTGATCTTCATGTGCGAGAACAACCGCTATTCGGAGCTGACACTTCTTTCCGACGTCGTGGCGAACGATCGACTCTACGAGCGTGGGGGTCCGTACCGCATCCCCAGCGTGCGTATCGACGGCAACGACCCGAGGGCGGTGGCAGCCGCGGTCTCCGAGGCCGCCGATCGCGGCCGTTCCGGCGACGGCCCTTCGCTAATCGAAGCGATGACCGAGCGCATCGCGGGCCACTACATCGGCGATCACGAGCAGTACCGCAAGCCGGGCGAGCTGGAACGCATTCGCGCCGACGAACCTCTCGCCAGGTTGGCGCGTCATCTGCCCGAACCCGACGTCGCCAGCGTCGAGCAACGGATGGCAGAGCTGATGAGTCGGACGTCGTCGTCGGCGCTGGAGGCACCCCTTGCCGACGCCGGCTCCGTTCTGGATCACGTGTACGCCCGAGGTGCGTCGAATGGGTGACACGACATACGCCCAGGCGGTCAATTCGGCGCTCGACCGAGCGCTGCGGGAACGTCCGGAAACACTGCTGTACGGCGAGGACGTCGCGAAATGGGGCGGCATCTTCGGATGCACGAAGGGGCTCGCCGACAAGCACGGTGACCGGGTCTTCGACACACCGATCAGCGAGTCGGCGATTCTCGGCTCGGCCGTCGGCGCCGCATTGCTCGGCCAGCGGCCCATCGTGGAGATCATGTGGGTCGATTTCGCGCTCGTCGCTCTCGACCAGTTGGTCAACCAGGCCGCGAACGTCCGCTACGTCAGCCGCGGTGAGCTCACCGCACCGATCACCGTGCGTACCCAGCAGGGGGCCATGCCCGGCTCCTGCGCGCAGCACTCCCAGAACCTGGAGGCATTCTTCGCCCACACGCCCGGGCTGGTGGTCGGACTGCCGGCGACGGCACAGGATGCCTACGACATGTTGCTGTCCGCGATCTGGTGTGACGACCCGGCAATCATCATCGAGAACCGAACGCTCTACTTCGATCGCATTGAGTCCGTCGAGTTGGATCGGCCCGTACAGCCCGTAGGAGGCGCCCGGGTCGTGCGCCAGGGCGCCGATGTGACCGTCGTGACCTGGAGCGCGATGCTGCGCCGGGTAGTCGACGCCGCCGAGTCGGCCGCGAACGAGGGAGTCGACGTCGAGGTGATCGACCTGCGGTGGCTGCAACCGCTCGACATGCCCACGGTGCTGGCGTCCCTGGAGAAGACCAACCGGCTGATGATGGTTCACGAGGCGAACCGCACCGGCGGATTCGGCGGGGAGATCGCGGCCCGGGTCGCCGAGCATGCCCTCAACCTCCTGGACGCTCCGGTGCGCCGGGTCGCCGTGCCAGACAGTCGAATGCCCGCGGCGCCGCACCTGCAGCGAGCACTTATTCCCAGCGCCGATGACATCGCGCACCAGTTGGTATCCCTCGCTCAGTTCTGAAGGGCAGTCGCATGGAATGGTTGGTCAACGTGCGCATCAAGCCGCCGCATACTGCGAGCGCGGAGGAGATTACTGAGCGCACCCGGGTGGAGACCGAACGGGCCGAGGCGATGAGCCAGGACGGCCACATCATCCGGCTCTGGCGGATTCCCGGGGAGTGGGCCAATTGGGGCCTGTGGTCCGCCGCCGACGCCACCGAGCTGCACAGCCTGCTGTCGACATTGCCACTGCACATCTGGGCGGACGTGACGGTGCACCCGCTGGCCAAGCATCCCAACGACCCGACGCCCGGAGGGATCGACCAAGGCGCGGTCGGGGGGTGAGGGTCGCGCTGTTCGCCACCTGCCTCGTCGACGGGCTGTTTCCGGAGGTCGACGAGGCGACGGTGCTCCTGCTGAGGCGGATCGGAGT
>JAABUT010002907.1_pt1 | contig 15612 bp, 17 predicted proteins | sample 5559281 | NCBI WGS metagenome assembly JAABUT01 (sample SAMN10711880, study PRJNA513359) | rock metagenome | isolation source: Antarctica rocks | place: Antarctica: Victoria Land, Ricker Hills nord | collected 2016-01-04 | reverse complement strand
TGGTGGTGGCGATGCTCAGGTGCACACCGTGGGCGAGGACCGCGAGGGTGAGCGCGGCGCCGATCAGTGCGCTCGCGCTGCCCACCAGCGCCGCGTCGGCACCGGTGTCGCGGCGTCGCGATGCCGGCGCGAGCGGGTACCTGTCCATCCACTTCCTGCTCATGGCCGCCATTCCTTCCGACCGGTCTCCGACCGCTTCTCACCACGGTGCCCCTGGCCTGCTGAACACGCGCTGAGAACACCCGTTCGTCCAGTCCAGTCAGCCACGGTTGGCCGCGGGATCGGTGCGGAGGCCGCTCGGTCTCGGGGGATTCGACGACCCCGGGCAAGTCGGCCGGAGGCATTCAGGGCGCCCAAAAGAAACCGGTTCATTTGCGTGGTGGCGCGAGATGTTGCAGCCGTCGGGCCGCCCGCGCGCAGACCCTCACGGTTGTTGTTGAGCACCCACCTTGCTGGGCTCGGCGCACCGGGTTTCGGGGTTTCAGCGTCCGCACAGTTGGGTGGGATCAGTCTCGGAGGGTGTCACCGCTTGTTCTGTACTGGGCGGTGCATAGGTCCGAAGGAGGATTGTGATGATCACGTTGCTGGCCCTGGTCTCTGCGCTGCTGCTGCTGTTCGAGCTTGTTCTTATTGCCCGGGTGGTGCTGGACTGGGTGGGGGTGCTGGGTGTTTCCTCGGGTCGGCCCGCTGGGTCGATCACCGGTGTACGCGGGGTGTTGCATCGGGTGACCGAGCCGGTGCTGTCGCCGGTGCGCCGGAAGCTGCCGCCGGTGCGCCTGGGCGGGATTTCCCTGGACCTCTCGGTGACCGCGGTACTGGTTGTACTCATCCTGGTGCGCAGCGTGCTGCCCTGAGACGATCCTCACCGCATCTGCAGCCCTCAATGCGTCATCAAACCCCCAAGGAACAACCCAGGCCGCTGCGCATGAGGAGACGAACAGGGCCGAGAGGCGCGGCCCGGGGGAGGGTGTGGCTCGCGGGTTGCAGTGCACGCTCAGGGCTCCTAGGCCCGGGTGGGAACGCGCCTGTGGCCGCGGGAAAGGGCCGCTAGGTCGGACGTCGTGACCCAGCCGCGCCCACCGTCGAAGAAGCGCCCGGTTCCGGGCGTCAGGCCTCGATGGCATCGGGCAGCTCTTCCCCCTACTGCGGAGGTTTGTTCGCGAGGTCACCGATGGATGTGAGGTTGTACTTCTGCGCGGTGCCCCGGGTGCCAACGATGGCGTCACTGTCCCGGGCGGTGGCGTTGCCCGAGGCCGCAGGCTCCGCGGAAGCGCTTCTGCGGGTGTGTCATTGCACCTTGTGCAACTCAGGGTGGGGTGCAGCGGTCTGCTTGCTGTCGTTGCGGTGTCGGCTGTTGTGGTGGTAGCCCTGTTCTGTTGGTGGTGGTGGTGGCGGTGGTTGTGTGCTGACGATGAGGTGGAACACGACACCGGGGCCGGGGTCGGTGAGCACGAGCCGCATGCCCTCGGCTTCGGCGAGGCGTCGGGCGAGGGCTAGGCCGATACCGGATCCGGCTGCCCCCCTGCGGCGTCGGATAAAGATCTGCTCAGGGTCAACGGTGACGGTGCCGTTGTCGGTCACTGCTATCACGGCCCCGGGTCCGACGCGGGTACTGGAGAGGGTTACGTTCCCCTGGCTGTGGTTGAGGGCGTTGTCGATGAGGACGTCGAGGATTTGCCGGATGGCGGATGGGCTCGCGCTCACCTGCGGTAGGTCGGGGTCCGTGGTCACGATCAGCTGCCGTCTGAGTGTCTTTAGCTGCGGCTTCCATCGCGTCGCTGCTTCCTGGATCACTGTCGTTAAGGGGTGTGGGTTGCGGGGCTGTTCGGTGTCTCGGGCGAGGAGCATGAGGTCGTCGATGGTTTGTTTAAGCCGGTCGACGTCGATGAGGGTGTCCCGCACGAGCGGGGTTTGCGCGTGGGATGTGAGGTCCTCTGTTTCCAGCCGTAGGCGCAGTGAGGCCAGTGGGGTCCGCAGTTGGTGGGCGACGTCGGCGCTGAAAGACCGCTCCCTGGCCAGTGAGTCGTTGAGGCGGGTCGCCGCTTGGGTGAGGGCGGCGTGCACGGCGTCGATCTCCGCCACCCCGGTGACGGGCCGGGCGGGGAGTTCCCCGCCCCCGCCGAGGACGTCGGCATCACCGCGCAGCTGATCCAGGGGCCGGGTGAGGTGGCGGCTGCGTCGGGCAGCCAGCACACCGGCGGCGGCCAGTACCGCCAGGGCTAGCGCGGCCATCATGGCCCAAGTTTGCAGGGTTCGACCGGTGACGGCGCCGGGGGGGCTGCTGGTTCGGATCGCTCCGACAATGGTGGCTTCGTTGTTGATCGGGACGGTAACGATGTAGTCGCTGGGGTGGCGCTGGGGTGCGCCGTCGCGCAGCGTTGCGAGGACGGGGGCGTCGGCGCGAGACGGGCCGCGCCCCACCAAGCGGGTTCCGTCGGCGCCATACAGCGCGACCTGCACGTCAGTGGTCTGCGGCGGCAGCTCGGGCAGGTCGTGGCCCTCGGCGAAGGAAACTGGCACGGTCACTGCTGCTCTGGATGCCTGTTCGGACAACATCAGCAGCGCCTCGTCCCGGTACAGGGCGTGCACCGACCACGCCAGTGGCACACCGAATCCGGCGACGGCGACAGTAGCGATTAACAGTATGGCCGTCAGCAGGCGTCGCCTCATCGGTTTTGGCCGTCTTCGGGGGGAAGTTCCAGTCGGTAACCGACGCCCCGCAGGGTGGTGATCCGGCTGTTGTCGGGGCCGGACTCTCCCAGGCGTTGGCGTAACGCGGCGATGTGCACGTCGAGGGTCTTCGTGGATCCGTACCAGTTTTCGTCCCATACCTGGGACATGGCCATTGCCCGGGTGACGACTTTGCCGGCGTGGCGCATCAGTACCGTGAGCAGGTCGAATTCTTTCGCTCTGGGCTGCACCTCGACCCCGGCGCGGTGCAGCCGCCGGGCCGCGACGTCGACGGTGAGGTCACCTACCGTGAGCACGTCGGGTTCCGCGGGTACATCCGGGTGCCTCCGGGTGTGCGCCCGCAGCCGGGCGAGGAGCTCGGCGAGCCGGAAGGGTTTCACCAGGTAGTCGATGGCGCCGGCATCTAAGCCGACGACGATGTCGGTTTCGGCGCTGCGGGCGGTGAGGATGATTATCGGCAGCTCGGCGCGTTGACGTCGGAGTTGGCGACAAAGGTTGAGGCCGTCCCCGTCGGGCAGTCCCAGATCGAGCAGGACCACGTCGATGTCGAGCAGCGCCTGTATACGTGCTTGGGCGACCGTCTGACACCAGAGCGGGCGGTAGCCCTGACCGCCCAGCGCCCGCAGCAACCCTCCGCCGATGCCCTCGTCGTCCTCGATGATGAGCACAGCTGGGCCGGTGGTGGGGGAGTTCACCGACCCCAGAGTAGGGACTGTGGCGGGCGGGGGTGCCGGGTCGGGGGGCACCCCCCGGGTCCGGCTTGCGCTCAGTTGACGCCTTCCGGGCCCCCGGGGGCCTTGTGCGCGGACGCTTTCTGCACGGCGGTGTTCGCGGCGCTGACCTCGACGTTGACGTCCAGCGGGTTCTTCGATTGGTAGTACAAGCTGAACTTGTTCACCGGGAAGTGATCGGGTTGCCCGGTTCCGTCGAAGTTCGCCACCCGGGTGGCGCCGGGGGCGATGGTGAACGACGTCGGCAGCTTGGTGTAGTAGTTCTCCGCTGCCTTGGTCGTAGCGTCGGTGATCGTGTAATAGATCTCGAAGCCCGTCAACGCTGTCGATCCGGTGTTCTGCAGCGCGATCTCCAGGTGATCCGGTGCGATGGCCTTGGTGGCGGGGTCGACGTTGTTCTCCACCATTACGGAGACGATCTTCAGTGCCTGCACGGTGGAGGTGTTCGTGATCGGGTTGCTGGTGACCGGCAACACTGGTGGGCCCGCAGGCGCCGTGGCCGTGGCAGTGCCCGGACCGGTCGGGGTGCTGGCCGCGCCGCTGCTGCACCCGGCGAGGGCCAGGGCCGCCAACGCGGTGGCGATGGCCACGGCCATCGTCCGGTGTCGGTGTGTGCGGCTTGGTGCTGTCATTATTGTCCTCCGATGGGGTTGGTGAGTTGACGGGTGAAGCTGCGCCACAGCCCAGTTCCGAGGGCAGCGGTGTAGAAGACCATCCAGGCGATGTCGTTGCGTTTCTCCTGCAGCAACTGCCCTAGCGACAGTGATCGGTACCGTTCGGTGACGTCGGTCATCGCGAAGGCGAAGCGTTCGAAGTGTTTTGCCAGGGATGCTTCCTCCAGCCCGGTGCGGACCTGCTCGTAGAGGTGGAAGTGCGTCAGGATCTGCAGCTCCGCCGGGCGACCCAGACCCAGCGCAGCGAACAGCCCGCCCGGCACCTGGTTGTCGGCGTCGAGAGTGTCCCCGATCTGCGGCAGGATGAGGACCACCACCAGCCAAATCCCGATCGCGACCATCAACCCCGTCGCGGCGACCCCCGACCGCGCGGTGACCATGGCCCCCACGCAGTAGAACACTCCCATGTAGACAGCCGCGAACAGGTAGGCCAGCAATAGTTTCGGGATCTGGACCCCGCTGACCCAGTCGTTGCCAATCAGCCCGAGGCACAGCACCGCGACGACGCCGGTCACCGACAACAGGGTGGTGATGATGCCGAGCGCACCGAGAACACTTCCCGTGGTGAGCTCACCGGCGGTGACCGGTCGGGACCGCAGCAGCGGCAGCGTCCGGTTCGCCCGCTCGCGGGAGACGCTCAGGTAGCCCAGGGTGATCGCGATCAGCGCCCCGATGATCTCGATGTACTCCATGGCGCCGCGCAACAACGTGAGCAGGGCCAGCGGGGAGGGCGCGACCCGCGTTAAACCGTTGGCCTGCGCCGCGGTGCGGTAAGTCAGGTAGTCGGCGAGCTGGCTGCGGTACTGCACCGACCCGATGTAGACCGAGACGATGGTGACGACAACCAGGATCGTCAGCAGCGAAACCAACACCTTGCTGCGCGCCGCGGCGCGGTACTCGTGGTGGGCCAGGGTGCGGACCCGGCGCAGGGCGCTACTCATTGGCGGTAGCTCTGGAGTAGTCGTGACGGCGGACGAGAGCAACAATCAGCAAGCCCAACACGAGGGTGATCACCGCGATGGGCAGGACGTGACCTGCCGCCACGGTAGCGGGATCGGGGGCCGCGGTTTGCAAAATCTGCGCGCTCGCGGTCTTGTACTGCTCGCTCACCGACAGCGGCCGGGCGCGGGCGGTGAGGTCGAAGAACGGCTGGGACAGGCTGACCGGATTGCTGATCGGGTTCAGCGACGCGGTCGGTCGCAGGCCTGAGGTGAACTGTGGGACGACGAAAGTCAACACGAGCCACACCCCCAGCGCAGACAGCAACGCCAGCGAGCGACGCCGAGTCATCAATACTGTAAGCATTCCAACAAGCGCGAACAGCAGCAGGTACAACCAGGACAACCCGTAGAACACGATGAGTCGGCCGATGTCTGCCGCACTGGGAACAGCTTGGTTGACGACCAACAGCGACACAGCGCTGAGCACCACGCTGATCGTCAGAATCGCCGCGAGTACCCCAGCGGCACCGAGCATTTTGCCCAAAATGTAATCCGTTCGGGACACCGCGCGGGTGAAGATCAACTGACCCACCCCGGTGCTCTGATCATCGGCCAAGCTCAAATGGCCCAGCACGATAGCCAGCAGGGCACCGATCAGCGGAATGTAGATGGCCATATTCGACAGCAGCGACAGGGTCGGTTTCAGCGCGAACGGGCTGGGCGGGGCGGGTTGACCCGCAGCGGTCAGCAGCTGCACCGCCTGGTCATACACACCGACGATGGTGTGATGGCTGGACCAGCCGATCACCCCGGCCAGGGCAGTCATGACCATCAGTGTGCCCAGCAGTGTGAGGAAGATCCGTTGCCGGCGCAGCACCCTGACCTGCTGTGCAGCGATGGTCACGATCACGAGGGCGCACCCTCCATGCGCACGTAGATGTCCTCCAGGGAGGCCTCGTCAGGGAACCGGCGAGTCGTTTCCTCGATGGAGTCCTTGTAGATCAGTTCGCCGTGGTTCAACACGCCGATGGTGGTACAAACTTTGGCGACCTCGCTGAGCAGGTGGGTGTTCATAAAAACTGTCATGCCCAAATCCTGGTTCAGGCGTCGAATTGTTTCCCGCAGCTGCCTTACCCCGCTAGGGTCCAGGCCGGTGGTGGGTTCATCCAGGAACAGCACACTCGGGCGGTGCAGCACCGCCTGGGCGATTCCGATGCGTTGGCGCATCCCGGTGGAGAACGACCCCACCCGCTGATCGGCCAGCTCAGCACACCCCAGGTAGTGCAACGTTTCCCGGGCTGCCGCGCGGGCGTCGGGGACGCCGGAGAGTTTGCCGAAAAATTCCAAGTTCTCCGCAGCGGTCAGGTGCCCGTATAACCGCACCTCGGTGGGCAAATAGCCGATGCAGCGGGTGACCGCACTGCGCTGGGCGACGACGTCGTAGCCGCATACCGCCGCGGTGCCCGAGGTGGGCACGATCAGAGTGGTCAAAACATTGATCGCGGTGGTCTTACCGGCACCGTTGTGCCCGAGGAAACCAAAAACCTCACCATGCGCGATCGTCAGATTGATGCCGTGCAACACCGGTGTGCGCGCATACCGGTGGGTCACCTCCCGTAGTTCAATCGCAGGGTCAGCCATAGGGGGTCCTCTCCGTCGGGAGCGAAACGGCGCCCGAACGATCAGGCAGCACCCACAGTAGGAAACTGCGGGCAAGCGCCCACCCCTACAACGGCAAGACGACGGCAAAAACTGGACCAAACATTAATCCCATCCGGAGACGCCCCTGTACCCTGGAAACGCGGAAGGCCGGGGACGGAATTCACTTGCGGTAGAGAGTGGCCCACATGCCGATCAGGGCCAGGAGGAAGAACAGGGCGGTCAGCCCTATTGCTGCCACGCTGCTCACACAGCCCGGTGGTGCGCGCCGGAAACACCGACAGCGATCACAGCCGCCGCGGAGGACAACCATTCCCCGGTAACAGCAGAAGAGCATCGATGAACAGGGCGGCCGGCTGTCTGCGAACGCCTGTAAGGGCTCATCACCGAAGCATGCGCGCTGGGCCAGCATTCTGCTCGCGAAGGCAACGCGGCGCCTCGCCACCCCATGGACATCTGCGGAGTTGCCTACACCGCCGGGTCAGCGCATGGGTGCGTCATTCCCACCCCTTATTGCGATTCCCGAGGCTGGACAGAAGTCATCGGTGTTCGGTGATGCCGTCGTGGGTCATGGTGAGGTTTCCGCAGCTGATGGTGTTGGCGGATTGTGCGGCGCTGGGGTTGTTGGTGGTGGGGATGGTGTCGGTGGCGCCGTTGCGGGCGGCGGTGCCGGTGAGAATGATCTGGGTGCGGTACACGCTGTCGGGTTGCCCGGCCGGGTTGAGGTGCACGTTGAGCCCAACCAGGCTTCGTCCGGGGGTGCCGGTGATCTGTGCGCAGCCCACCCCGGTGCCGGTGCCCCGCACGCCGAGGTCGAACTCGTAGTGGGCGCCCTGGGCGTTGGTGGCGGGGAACAGCCCGCAGTTGGTGACCACTAGCAGCTCGACGGTGCGCCCGTCGCTGGCCAGAGCAGCGATGGTGCCGTGGCCGTCGGTGTCTTCCACCAGGACCGAGCGGGGGCCGCCGCCGGTGAGGTCTAGGGGGACGCTCATGGTGGCGCCGGAAGCGGTGGTGATCCCGAAAGTGTTGCCGTCGCTGCTGAGCCACCCGGTGTCGGGTTGCCCGTCGCCGTCGACATCGATCACTTGTTTGGTGCTGGCACCGGTGGGGACACCGGTACCGGTCGGCGCACAGCCGTAGGCGGGGGCGGCACTGGTGGCCGCCAACGCTGGGGTAGTCCTGCCCGCCCCGGTGGAGAGTGTTGAGCCGGTTGGGGGCGGGGTGGAATCTGTTGTGGTCGGGGCTGGGGAGTTCGGGGCTGTGGAGGTCGGTGTGGTGGTGGGGGTGGACGTCACAACCGCCGTGGGGTTAGAGCCGCAGGCAGTGAGCAGTGCTGCTGCCACCACAAGTGCAGCGCTGACGGCCGCCCGGTTAAGCGCAGTGCGCATGGTTGCGTCCTGACCGTGTGGGGGAGCGCTCATCGTGGGGACACCAATCCGGTGCTCGCATCCCAGAACAGGGTTCCGCCTTGGAAGTCGCTTTGCCGCCCGCCGGGCACCGTGTACTCGTCGGATGTGGGGTAGCCCAGTGGGCCCCGTTCCCAGCCTTGCGCGACCCAGCTGTCCCGAATGGCGCCTTGCACCGAATGCGCCCCGGTGGTGGGGGTCCAGTACAGGGACCCGCCTTGCAGGTCGTTGTACAGGCCGATGCCGTCAGGGGTGGTGCGTTCGTCGGTCAACGGATAGCCCAGGAACCCGGTTTCCCACTGGTCTTGCGCCCATTTATCCCGGATGGCCCCTTGGATGGACTGGGCCCCCGTGGTGGGGGTCCAATAGATGGATCCGTTCTGGAAGTCGTTGTACCGCCCGACCCCGTCGGCTGTGGGTTGCTCATCGGTGAGCGGGTAGCCCTGCGGGCCCATCTCCCAGCCCAGCACCCCCCACTTGCCGTCGATGGCCCCGTGCACCTCGTGTGCCCCGACGGTGGGCGACCAATACAGGGCGCCACCGGTAGCGAAGTTGTTGTACCGGCCGGTGCCGTCCGCGCTGGGGGACTCATCAGTGGTGGGCAGCCCAAGGGCGGAGGACGGGCCGCCGACGGTGAGGTAGTGCCCGAGGATGGCGCCGTGCACCTCATGGGCCCCGGTGGCCGGGGACCAGTAGATGCGCCCACCGGTAAAGTTTTGGGCGCGACCACCGGGGACGGCGTACTCGGCACTGGAGATTTGGCCCAACACGGATCCGGTTCCGCCGAGCGCTGTGTACTGGGCGAGGATCGCCGAGGGCGGCCCGTTCTGCGCCGGGGGTGGTCCGGTCTGCGTGGCGGGCGCCCCGTTGGCCAGGGCCGACAGCGCGGCGGAATTACCGAAAAATCGTGAGTCGTCGACCCCGGTGGAGACCCCGGCGATCGCACTGCGGTCGGTGTACTGCCAGAACGTCCAGCTGCTCCAGCCGCCGATCAGCGGGGTGTTGGGGGCGGAACCACCGTTGTAGTCGGCGATCCACAGCGGGTACCCGGTGAAACCGGTGTCGTTGCCCATCGCGCTGCGCCAAAAGTAGGGGTAGGTGTAAATGATCGGTGTGCGCCCGGTGAGCGCGGTAATCGTGCTCAACCAGGCGTGCACCCAGGTGACCAGCTGCGACGGGGACAACCCGCCGGTCTCTTCCAGGTCCAATACCGGAGCGAGGTCACCGCTGGTGTGCATCACACCCGCGGTGGCCACGAAATACCGGGCCTGTGCTGCAGCGGAGGTCGGCGAGCTGTCCGGTTTGGCGTAGTGGTAGCTGCCGCGCACCATCCCATTCGCTTGGATCGCAGCCCAGTCAGCACCGAAATACGGGTTCACGTAGCCGGTGCCTTCGGTGGCTTTGACGAACGCGAAGTTACGCCCCGAGTTCTTCACCTGGCTCCAGTCGATGCTCGCCCCGCCCGGATGCTGATAGCTGGCCACATCCGGACCGGTGATGTCCGCGGCGGCGAAACCGGCCCCGACCAGCACCATCAGGGCAGCGACCCCGGTGGCGATGGCGACCCGGGGGCGGCGACGCGCCGAAGCGAGCGAAATGCGCATCCGGTGATACTAGAGGTACTACTGTGACTATGGGGAATAATGTGATCAACGGGGTTGATGGTTTAGGGGCAAGACGATGGCCCGAGCCCTGTGCCGCTACCGAGGTCGTGGCCTGGGTTTGTTCGCACGGGTTCAGCGGGGCTCGGTTTTGTGGAGCGCTTCCCGCATCCGCTCGGGTCGGGTGTGGAAGTGGTAGCAGGCGGCACCGGCCGTCAGAATTAGCGTGGGGGCGAGATATCCCGGCGGGTAGGGGTGAATGACGGCGTAGGGGAGATACCCGCCGAACACCACCGCGACACCCCGAGCCACAACCCACCCGGGCGTGGGATTGGTATCGAGCTGGTGCTGGGCGTAGTCGTGGGCGGCGAGGCGCAGGCGCACACTGGTACTTGCCCTTCCCGACTCGACCAGTCGGATCGCCGAGTGCGCCTCCTCGCTGGACAGTCCGTACTCGGTGGTGAGGCGGATACATTCGCCGCGCCGGCCCCGCCGTTGACCACCCATCAGTGCCGCCGTCACCATTGCCGCGGCGAGCAGCAGACCGACTCGGGTGAGCAGCCCGAAACCGGAAGTGAGTCCCAGCAGCACCAGCCCCACAACCACACCGGTGCCCACTGGCATCAGCAGGCCCCTGACCGTGCGCGGCAGGGGTGGCGGTTGCGGCACTGCGTTGCGGGTCAGGATCCGCCGCCCAACCTGACAGCGCCATGGCCACCGGATATGAGCGTGGCTGCTTCGTCGAGGCTTAGGAGGATGCGACGCGATCTAGGGTGTGAGCGCGGCAAGGTTTCCGGGGCATCGGATACGGCGGTGCGGTGTGGATCGGTGCTGTCGGTCATGAGCCGCTCCTAACGGATGGTGCGGCGGGTGAGGTCACCATGTCCATCCACACCGAGGGAGCTCAAGATCCGCTGAATCCCCCAGAGGCGCAGTGGGGGTCCAGCCAACGCTGCGACGGACCTGGTGGGCACTGCCGCCGTCTGCGCTGAGCCGACCCCGCCGAGGTGACCGTCGCGCGGTGCTCGCTACTTCCCTGCGGCAGACCGCCACTTGGTCACCGCCCGCGCATTCTGTCGGGGTGGTGTTCGGGGGAGAGGACCATGTCGAGGCCGGCCATGATGATGGTCGAGGCGAGAATGAGGCCGAGAAGTACCAGGACTAGGAGGGCTATCCGGTGTCGTCGGAGCGCGGCGAGGGCGGCCGCGCTGAGGGGGTGCGGTGGAGGCCAGGAAGCGGCGCACGGGGTCGAGAAGAGAGTCGCTGGCACTGCTGGTGTGCGACCCGAGGGGCGGTCGGCCCAGGGGTAGGTCCGCGGTGAGGGGGAGCAGCTCCTGGCGGAACCGGGCCTTGTAGACCGCTCCGAGCCGGTCCTCGGTTTCAGTCATGGTCAGCATGCCCTCCCCGCAGGCGTGGTGGAGTAGTTGGGCAATGTAGTCCCGGTCGGCGTCGGAGGCGCGGAGCGCCGAGGGGTCACTAGGAGTAGGAGTAGCGGGAGGTGGGCCGGGTCGGTGCTGTCGGTGCTAGGGGCCATGTCGGTTCCTCTCGCCGTGGGCTGGGCCCGGTCGGCGCGGTTGCGGTGCGCGGTTGCGGGTCGAGGTGCACGGGGTTCTGGTTCGTGCTTGGGGGTGTTCGGGTCGCTGGGCACAGGGTGCCCACGGCTTGCTGAGGGCGAGCTGAGGAGGGGGCGTCGGGGACGGGAGTGGAACAGTTCCGAAGCTTTAATTAGTTGCCTGCCTTGATGACGGTGCTGTCCAGGGTGACCTGCACGGTGTGGGAGGCGCTACCGGAATTGTTCGCGGTCAGGGTCACGGTGTCGCCGGGGGCGTGTGAACGGATCGCGGCGATCAGGGAGTCACCGTCGGGGATTTGCTGGTCGTCGACCTTGCTGATGACAGTGCCTGCGGTGATGCTCGCCTTGTCCGCCACACCACTGGGTGTCACGGCGGTGATGGTCGCACCCGTTGCTGCTGCCGCCGTGGGGGAGGCAGGACTGGTGTTGCTGCTGGCGGGTGGGCGCACCACCAGGTCGGTGTCCGTGTCGAAGGGGCTGCTGCCACCGGGGTGTGGAGAACCCGACGGAGATACCTGGTTGTCGTGCTGCCAAGTTTCGTACGGGTCGGTTTCCTGCGCCCGCCACCCCTCGGGGTCAGGGGCACCGGACGGCTCAGGGCCAGACCGGTGCCGGGCCCAGTGCGCGGTTCTCCTCCGACCTGGGACGGTGGTACCTCCTCGGGAACTCGCTCGCCACCATCGGTCATGACATACCCTGCACCGCAGGCTTGAGCAGGTGCTGTGACTGTGCTGGGAAATCCCCCTGAGTCGACGTCACTCAGACGCGTCCACCGATGGTGACCATTCACGTCGCCGACATGGCCCACCCGCGGGGGCCGCACCGTGGAAATGGCGCCCCGAAACCCCTGAACGGTGGGTGACCTTGGTGCCGGCTGGCACCGTTCTGAAGGTCGGGCGGCGTGGGCCAGCAGGCCACGCAGACGGAGGCGTCCAAGTCTTACGCGATCGCGGAGAGCGGGGTCATGCTGGTAGGCATGTGTCGTGGACCAACCGGCCTTTGTCCAGCGCTTGCAGACACTCGGCGTCGTCTCCGACCAGCTGCTGAAGGCGGCCCAGCACGAGGTCGACCTACTGGACCACCCCGTCATCGGCTTGGAGCATCTGAAGCTTGGTTGTCTCACCCCGCAAGGACGCGTCGCCGAGCGGGATGCGCTTCGGAAACGGATATCGGTCGGCACCCCGCGGGGGTGGGGGCGAGTTCGAGGTCACCGTTCGGTGCGGCGGCGTCGGGGTTGAGCAGACACATACCGCCCGGCGGCGAAGATGCGTCACGCAGACCCACATCCTCCTGGTCAGCAGGATCGGTGTGCGAATGTGGTCAGCTGCATGGCGCATCGCAATTCAGTCGTCGGTAAGACGACCGTGGACTGTGCAAATCGACCACTCCTGTACCCCGGTGAGGGCGACGTAGCACGCATCGTCGGAGGTGACGTTAGCGTGCAGCTCGACGGCTCGACGCATCAGTTTGGCGCTTGGGAAATTGTTCGTTCAAGGCCGTCCGTGGGCGATGACTCCGTAGCCAGGTGAGGAAGGATCGGGGAGTGCAGCGAACGCGTGGGTGTGGTCTCGGCGCCAGCACTGTGCCCCGCTGGTCGGCTGTGGGTGTCCTCACGGTGCTGCTCACGGCGTGCGCACCCGCTGGTACGGGGCCGCCGGCATCTGGTGTCAGCGCAGCCGCGCCGAGCACGGCGCCGACCACAGCGCCGCGGCGCGACCATGGTGGTGGCTCCTCTGCCCGCGGCCCGTTGCCGGCACCGGTCCCGTTGGCATCGTTCGATCGGTTTGCGCCGCCGGGGGAGAGTGCTTGGAGCGCGGCCGGCCGGAAGGTCGGCGGGGTTTCAGCGTTGTATGAAACTTCGCTCGTCCCGCCGGGCGGGGGCCGAGCAGTGGGTATCGCGTGGATGGACACTCATTTGCTGGCCGCTCGGCTGTACTCGGGATCGGGCAGCCCAGGCGGGGGACCCTACCGGTACACCGCCGCGATCCAGCCGGCGCAGGCCGCGACCTTGGTGGCGGCCTTCAACGGTGGCTTTAAGATGCCCGACGCCCACGGCGGGTACTACACCGACGGGCGGGAGGTCGTCCCCCTGGTGACCGGCGCGGCGTCGCTGGTCATCTACTTCGACGGCAGCGTCACCGTCGGCTCGTGGGGCACGACGGTGCGGATGACGCCGAGCGTGGTCAGCGTGCGCCAGAACCTGGTGCCTCTGGTCGCCGGTGGCCTGCCCACCCCCACAGCCATGAGTCCCGACTGGCAGGTGTGGGGCGACACCTGCGCCGCACGGTCATGCGCGCTCACTGTTCCCGGCATCGACCATCAGTGGCGATCGGCGGTGGGTGTCACCGCCGACGGCGCCCTGGTGTATGTGACCGGGCCGGCACTCGACCCGCCGCAGCTGGCCCGGGTTCTCGTGCGCGCCGGTGTCGTGCGTGGCATGGAACTCGACATCAATCCTTTCTGGCCGGTGCTGGCCACTTATGCGCCCGCCACGTCCGCCGGCCCGGCGACACCAGCCAATGGCACCCGGCTGGTGCCAGGATCCGTCCAAGGCCCCAAAACTTTCTTCGACCCCACCTGGACACGGGACTTCATCACCATGTCGGCGCGACCGCCACCCGGTTGATGACCGCACCGTCCCGCGTGTTGGAACGTCGACGGCCACGATCGAGTTCGGATTGCACCGCGCTCGGGAACGAGAGAGCGAGACCGGATCCGGTGCGCTGATCCAGCAATTTCTAATGTTCGTGAACCGCGGAATCAGGCGAAGTGGCCAATACAACATCGTGGAGGGGGCGATTCGGCAACGCGGTTGACCCAGTCAGCTCACGAATTTGCTCGTCATTCACGCCGGGCCGGCATTGAGGACAGCTTCGGGAGCGCTGGGCTGCCAAGCAGACCTTGTGCGCATCTATCTCAGCGGTGTTACTCGTCGGGCGCTCGCCAACAGCCTGCTGGGTTGCCCCTGGGCCGACCCGCTCGCCGCGCTGGTCATCGCCGCCGACGCCGTCAAGGGGGCACAGCGCCTGGCGTGCCGCGAGCTGTTGCGCCCCGAACGCGAGCGCGCTCAGCGGGACCCATCCGCGGGGACCTCGACGGTCGTGTGGAACACGCCGAAGGGGGCTGGACTGCACCGGTCGATGCCGCCCCGGCGCACAGACCGTGAAACGGATGGTGGTCACCGCGACGGCGAATACCGCCCACTTCAAGCCAGTTTGGTTCTGGCGCTATGGAGGCAACGCACCGGGCGTGCAGAAATGTGACCGGGAAACGGGTTCCGTCGAGGTTCTCGACGTGCGGAGATTCGAGGATCGTTAGGTGATAGGCGCTGCGAGTTGAGCGTGATGGGACGTTCGGTGATGAGGCTGGTTCAACGGTGGGGTTCGGGGTCGAGGTTGATGGGGTCGCGGAAGATGAGGCTTCCGTCGTCCAGGGCAATGGCGTAGCGGCGGGTCAGGGCCCAGCTACGCCCGTAGCTGGGGGTGGTGTGCGCGAGGAGGTCGCTGTAGTCCTCGACGATGACACCGCTGTGTCGGGGCCACAGGTGTTCGGGCAGCCCGAAGACACGGGAATGTCGGGTGCTCACCCGTGCCCCCACGGACAGCGGTGCGCGCTGGTGGGGTGAGGTGTGTGAGGTCATCCCAGCATCCTTGCCGAGGGCCCCCTCGCCTGCTGCTCCTGGTCTGCTGTGGGGGTTATCCGCCTGGGTGCAAGGTGAGTTCGCCGATGGTGCTGGTGTAGGCGCCGGGGCGCCCGGCGAGGTGGGTGATCCAGACCAGCAGGTAGGGCACGGGTTGGTTGGTGGGCAGGGTGATGGTGGTGTGTGCGAGGTCGAGGGTGGCTGTGGTGAGCAGGGCGGTCTCGGACAGTGTCGGTGTTGCGGTGGTGGCCGACCGGATTTCCACGATGGTGCCGGCGCTGGGGGAGTCGATGTCGATGCTGCTCAGGGTGGGGGTGTGCGCCAGGGTGAGCAGCAGCCCCACACCTTGTTTGAACGTGGGTAACTGGTTGCGGTACCTGTCGGTGGACCAGGTGGTGGCGGGGTCACCATCGATCACCCGGGCAGCGGTAGCACTGTTATCCGGAATGCCCTGGGGTGAGAACACGGTGACGGTGCTGGCGGTGACGGGGCCTGTGGCGGGCGGTGGTGGCGAGGGTGTGGCCGGGGCGGTAGGTGAGGGAGTCGAGCTGGTGGCGTTGGGTGAGCTCAGGCTCGGGAGTTGCACGGCGCCGGACCCGCCGAGCAAGGACACCGCCTGGGTCATCACATAACCCAGCAGCACGAGCCCCACCACGATGACCGCGAGCAAGGACAACGCCAGCTTGGTTGAGCGTG
>JAABUT010002903.1_pt1 | contig 15615 bp, 14 predicted proteins | sample 5559281 | NCBI WGS metagenome assembly JAABUT01 (sample SAMN10711880, study PRJNA513359) | rock metagenome | isolation source: Antarctica rocks | place: Antarctica: Victoria Land, Ricker Hills nord | collected 2016-01-04 | reverse complement strand
CGCAGGGCACCCGGACATCCCGCCATTGCGCCACGATGATCCACGAAGGGCGGTTCGAGCACCACCCCTACGGGACAATGGCGGCACTATCGCCAACGACAGTGCACCGCGAAAGAGTATTACTTCCTTCTCCCATCAGTGATCCATTTCCCGCCGACGCGGTACACTTATAATGATGGGAGAACGACTGAGAGCCGATTGCGAAGCCGTCCTCTCCCCTCTCCATCACCGCCATGACCTGATGCCTACCTTGAATTTTGGGCGATGGAGAGGGGCCGGGGGTGAGGGTTCGAAACGAACGCTAAGCAAGAATGGGAACGAACAGATGCAGTTTTCTTCGACGCGCGATCGCGTTGTGATTGGTGGCGGTGGGCTGGCGGGGCTGGCGGCGGCGAAGCGGCTGGTGAACGCCGGCTATCAGGTGGAACTCCTCGAACAGCGCCCGATTCTCGGCGGCAAGGTCTCGGCGTGGCGGGACGCGGACGGCGACTGGATCGAGTCGGGGCTGCACGTCTTCTTCGGCGCGTACGTCGAAATCTTCGACCTGATGCGCGAACTCGGTATCTACGAGCACATCCTCTGGAAGGAACATGTGCTCACGTACACACTCTCCGAGGGAGCAAGGTTCTCCTTCCGCACGGGGCCATTCCCCGCGCCGCTGCACCTGCTGCCCGCCGTCATCAACAACCACTTCTTCAGCTGGCCGGAGAAACTCTCGCTCGCGAAGGCGCTCGGCCCGATGCTCTTCGGGTCGCCGGAGTACCGGGCACAGCAGGATGGCCTGACCTACTCCGAATGGCACCGCAAGTTCGGCATCTCCGACCGGATGCTGAAGAAGATGTTCATGCCGATGGCGCTTGCGCTGAAATTCCTCCCGCCGGAGGAGATGAGCGCGAAAATCGTGCTCGATGTCTGCGGCGAATTTCTCCGCAAGCCAGATGCATCGAAGATGGGTTTCCTTAAAGGGTCGCCGCAGGAGTATCTCACCGGCCCGCTGACGGATTACCTCACGAAGCGCGGCGCGCGTATTCGCACCGACGCGCCGATCCGCGCAATCCACGAAGTGCCGGGGCGCAGCGTCGTGGGCTTTGAACTCGAAAGTGGCGAGGTGGTGCGGGGCGACTGGTATCTGCTCGCGCTCCCCGTGCACAAGTTGAACCAGCTCATCCCCAATCAGTGGAAGCGCGACGAGCGATACTTCGCGGGCCTCAGCCAGTTCGAGGGCGTGCCAGTCATCACCGTGCAACTCTGGTTCGACCGGCAGGTGACACACGTGGACAACATCCTCTTCTGCCCGGACGGTCGCATCCCGGTCTACGCCGACCTCGCGAACACGACGCCGGAGTATGCATACGGCGGCAAGAGCCGGATGGAGTTCTGCGTCGCCCCCGCGCGCGATCTGATGGACCTGACGGATGCGGAGATCGTCGCGCGCGTCAAGGCGAACGTGGATGCGACCTTCCCCGACACCAGCCCGGAGGCGCAGATTGTCAAGCATTCCATCGTGCGCATCCCGCAGTCCGTTTACTGGCCGAAACCGGGCATCGACCACCTCCGCCCGGCGCAGGCGACGCCGATCCCGAACCTCTTCCTCGCGGGCGGGTACACCACGCAGGACTTCTACGACAGCATGGAGGGCGCGGTCGCCAGCGGTCGCCTCGCCGCGACCGCGCTGATGGAGTCCGCGACCCGGCTACCAACTTCCAGCCGGGAAGCAATTGCAGCGGATTGATTCTTGCATCACCGATTGGGGGATGGCTACCCGGTGTGGCGCGCCGTCTCACTCCCGCCCGCTGCGGGAGCGTACCGAATCGGATGGAAGGGAGGTCTGAACATGGCGCGCGTAGCATTTAACACGGTCTACACGGGAGAAACCACGGACGACAAGACCGGCAATATGGACGAGGCGCAAAGCGCCTTCCTGCAGGCGTGCCGCGACGCGGGCGTGACAACGGTTGATCGTCACTCGCCCGTCAGTGCGTATGCGGACGGCGAAATGCTCGTTCGATTGATCACAAAGCTGAACGACGCGCATGTGCCGTACGCCGTCGAGGAACAGTCACAGCGCGCGGAAGACGACGGGATGCCTGCGTAGAGAGTATTGGGCGGAGGAAGCAAACGAATCAGGCGATACGCCAGAGCCGCACCGTCTTGTCTGCGGAAGCGGAGGCGATCAGCGTCCCGTCGGGCGAGACGGTGACCCCATGCACGTAATCGGTGTGACCGGAGAGCACGACGGGCGGCGCGCCATCCGCGAGCGGCCAGAGGCGCACGGTGCGGTCCTTGGAACCGGAGACAAGTGTTTGCCCATCCGGTGTCGCGGCGACGCCCATCACCCAATCCGTGTGGCCCGTGAATGTCCGCAGCGTCGCGCCGTCCGCGAAGTTCCAGAGTCGGATGGACTTGTCGAACCCGCCCGATACAACCTTGTCGTTCTGCCCGATCCCGATTCCGATTCCGATTACCGTGACGCTCGACACATGATCGGTGTGACCGGAGAGCGTACGAAGCATCGTACCGTCCGCGACCTGCCAGATGCGCACGCTGTCATCGAAACCACCAGAGACAATCGACTGGCCATCCGGCGTGAACGCGAGGCCGGAGACGCGCGCGGTGTGCCCCTTCAGCATCCGAACCCCGCTGCCATCCGCCACACTCCAGAGACGGATCGTCTGATCAAACCCGCCCGACGCGACGGTTTGGCCGTCCGGCGCGAAGCCGACGGTCATCACGGCATCGGTGTGCCCCGCGAGCGTCTGCACGACGGTACCGTCGCCGACGTTCCAGATTCGCACCGTCCTGTCGGTTGATGCCGAGGCGAGGAGGGCGCCATCCGGCGAGAAGGCGACACCATCGACGCGGTCGGTATGCCCCTTGAGCACACGAACCGGGGTGCCATCGGTGACATTCCACAGCCGAACCGTCTTGTCGAACGAAACGGAGGCGATGAACTGACCATCGGGAGAGAACGCGACCCCGAGCACGCGGTCGGTGTGACCGCTGAGGGTACGAAGGGCGAGAGACGCAGGCGCGGCGTTTATCTGCACAGATGGCGAAGCTACACCCGCAGCTATCGTCGGTAAGGCGGGCGGGCGGGTAGTGGCGATCCCGTCATCGCCCGCGATGAGTGGGCGCGCCTCCCGATTCGCTCCTGTTGTCGCCGTCACGATGCCGCCAAGTGCGACGCCCGTGAGGGCGCGGAGGACCCACCGACGATCAACTGCTCGCTGTTCCGTCTCTGTCTGACTCACACAATCCCCATCACGACGCACGACGCACGACGCAACCAAGGAAGCCATGCTGAAAAACCAGCATGGCCCTTCCCTCCTGTACACGTGCGAACCGGCATTCCCGGTTCACATTGTGCGTTGCAGATTGTGCATCACGCGAGGGATGCGAGCGCGGCCTCCGCGACCATCCGGTCCTGCTCGGGCGTGCCACCACCGGCCCCGATGCCGCCCACAACAACATTTCCCTTCGCGATCGGGTACCCACCACCGAGCAAGGTGACATGGGGCGCCGCCGTGAACGAGGCGATGCGCGTTGGGTCGTCCTTGTTCCGGTCGGCGAGGATGTGCGTCGGCGTGCGGAACGCGGCAGCGGTGAACGCCTTCTCCTGGACGAGTTCGACGCTGGCGAGGCTGTTGCCGTCCATCCGGGCGAACGCCTTCATCACGCCACTCTCGTCCACGATCACGATGGACATCGGCACATTGATCTCCTGCGCCTTCGCCATCCCGGCGGCGATGAGCGCCTGCGCCGCCGCAAGGGTGATCGTCTCGCGCGCCGTGCTGAGCGGCGGCGCATCGGCCAGCGCCACTTCCCCCGTGCTCGCCAGCGCGGTCATCGCCAACGCGGATGCCGCGACGACCCCGGCGCCAAGCAGCCCTCGGCGACTGAACTGTCCCTGCTCGTCCTTCTCGGATTCCATCGTGCTCCTCTTCCGTTCATACCGGGCATCTGCGCCCACATGTTTCTTCTCGATGCGTTTCGTGCCCGTTGCGGCTACGTGTCGCGCACGCGGCATTCCTCCTTCCCGCTCTGCGTGCCCTCGATGAAATCACTGTCGTGGCATCAATGATGGCGCGACCTGGCCGTGCGCCGCCGACACACGCTATACGCCATACCTCCAGGTGTTGTAGGCGCGGCCAATGTTGCCGTACTCGACGCGGAAGAGGGTCGGATTGTCCGGGGTGTACGTCAGGACACGCCGCTCGAATGCCTGGATGAGCACCGGCACCACCTTGCCATTGACCTTCACATTCGCCCAGACTGGCTCCGTGATCGCGAAGCCAATCGCACTGATCCCGCCGAGGTTCGGCGCATTGCGGAAATCGACGAACGCCTTCGGGATGTTGTGCTTCGTCGCGTCGTCGTAGCCCGTCGTCCGCGCCAACGGGTCATTGGCGGCGGGGGCGGCGCCGGTGGTGCCATCTGCGTTGATCTGCCTGGTGATCTGCTTGCTGTTCGTGTTGTTCGGCTCCGCGCCCTGCAACATCGCGAGGTCAGCATACCTGGGGAACGCATTGTCGGGGTCGCCCGCGACGGTGACTTTCGCCGGGGCGCGCTGCATGAACGTCGCGTTGCCGTTCTGCTGCCTGCCGGAGATCAGTTCGACCGAAAGCAACCCCGCCGTGACCGGCCCACCGGGCGCATTCAGTTCCATTCGAGCCTTGTCGAAGTACTGCACGAGCCGCTTCCCGGCCGTCGCCTCCGCGTACTCCTCCATCATCCCGCCCGTGAACGGCCCCGGCCCCCAGACATAGGAGCCGCCCGACGGATTCGCGTCGGTCTGCGCCCACAATTGCTGGAATGCCGGGTTCGCAAATATCTGCGGGGCGCCATTCGGTGCACTCACAGCGGGCGCGGCCCCCACCGCCGGGGTGACAACGACCGTGCCATGCATCGTCCCGTGAATCATGCAGTGATACGGGAATGTGCCCGCCTCTTTGAAGGTGAACGAGTACGATTCATTCATCACCAGCGTCCGGGAATCCCAGACGCCGGAATCGCTGGTGGTCGTGTGCGGCGAGCCGTCCTTGTTGACCCAGGTCACCGTTGTGCCGACCGGGATGGTCAGCGGCGTCGGCATGAACGCGAAGCCCATGATGTTGACCGAGACATCGGCGGCAACGCGCGTCGGCTGCCCAACGGCCACGATGCCGACGAGCAGCACCGCGAGCGCCGCCGCGATACTGATGCGGCTGCGCGCGATGGATCGAATGCTGGCGAGCATCTGCTACCTCCTCGATACGACGGAACCCCATAGTAGAGGTACGTCAAGAACGCGCCGCATGGATGACCGCCTGCGGGAAATGAACCGCCACGATACCAGGAGGGATGGGGGGGTTAAAACCCTCACGGCAGCCGCGTTCTTTCGTGGAATCGCCGCGTCAACTACACTCATTGGGCATCGTGCGGTCGCGCTGGCGACACGCCGTACTGTAACGTGAAGGAGGTAGCATCCCCACACAATGATCAATCTCGACGCATTCTACGCGCTCCTGACGCCGGACGGGCAGCGCGCCCTCGCGGAGATCGCGGGGCGGGAGCCGACGCCCGCGACGACGCTCGCCATCGCGACTGACCTCCGCAAGCGCTACCCCGCCCCGCTCGTTGCGGCCGCGATGACGCAGGTGCGGTTGCGCGCGCACGCCCGCACGAAGTTTGGTGACGACGCGGCGCGGATGTACTTTACGCAGGCCGGGTTGGAGCAGGCAACGGGCGCGTTCGTCGCGACCCACCACGCGGCGCGGTATCCCCTAAACACGCGCATCGCGGACCTCTGCTGCGGCATCGGCGGCGACGTGCGCGCCTTCGCGACAGCGCACGACGTGCTCGCCATCGACCGCGATCCTCTCACCGCCGCCATCACAACCGCGAACGCAGCCGCCCTCGGCATCGCGCACCGCGTCACCGTGCGATGCGCCGATGTCACGATGGTTGATCTCACGGGATATGACGCGGCATTCCTCGACCCGGCGCGGCGCACGGCGGAGCGGCGCGTCTTCGACATCGCGGACTACCAGCCACCGTGGTCGTTCATCGGTGAACTCACCCGGCGCGTGCCGAACGTTGGTGTCAAAGTCGCGCCCGGCATCCCGCACAATGCGATCCCTCACGGTGCGGAAGCCGAGTGGGTCTCCGTGCACGGCGATGTAAAGGAAGCGGGTCTCTGGTTCGGGTCGCTCGCGATGCCTGGTGTGGCGCGTCGTGCCACCCTGCTCCCCAGCGGTGCGACGCTAACTGCCTCCGTCGATACGCCCCCGGCGGTCGTCGCGCCGCGTCGCTACCTCTATGAACCGGACGGCGCGGTGATCCGCGCGCACCTCGTCGCGGAGGTCGCCGCACGGATCGATGGCGCGCTCATCGACCCGACGATCGCGTACATCACCAGCGACACGCTGACGCCCACACCGTTCGCGCGCGCGTACCGCATCGACGACGCGATGCCGTTTAACCTCAAACATCTGCGCGCGTATCTGCGCGCGCGGAACATTGGGCGGGCGGTCGTGAAGAAGCGCGGTTCACCGCTCACGCCGGAGGGCTTGCTCCATGACCTGCGGCTTTCCGGCGACGCACAGTGCGTCCTCTTCCTAACGAAAATCGTGGGCAAGCACTCCGTCCTCATTGGGCAGACGACCGACCCGTACTATGTGTAACATCAGGAAGAGACGCGGTAGTTTGGCGCTTCCTTCGTGATCGCGATGCTGTGCGGGTGGCTCTCGCGCAGGCCCGCGCTCGTGATACGGACGAACCGCGTGTCGCGCTGCATCGCCGGGATATTCGCCGCGCCGCAGTAGCCCATCGCGGAGCGCAGGCCACCGACGAGCTGGTAGATGAGCGCGTCGAGCGTCCCCTTGTACGCCACGCGCCCTTCGATCCCCTCCGGCACGTACTTGCTGACGTTGCCGGAGACGCCCTCCTGGAAGTAGCGATCCGACGAGAAGCGCGCCTTCATCGCGCCGAGCGAACCCATGCCGCGATACTCCTTGTACCGCTCACCCTGGTAGAGCACGACATCGCCCGGCGACTCATCCACCCCTGCGAGCAGCGAGCCGAGCATCACCGTGTCCGCGCCCGCCGCGATCGCCTTCGCGACATCGCCGCTGTATTGGATGCCGCCGTCTGCGATCACCGGCACGCCGTAGGGCGCGGCGGCGCGGGCGCAATTCCAGATCGCGGTGATCTGCGGCACGCCCGTCCCCGCGACCACGCGCGTCGTGCAGATGCTCCCCGGCCCGATGCCGACCTTCACGCCGTCCGCGCCCGCCTCGATCAGCGCCTCGGTCGCGCCCGCCGTCGCGATATTCCCCGCGATCACCGGGATGTCCCATGTCTGCTTGACATGCTGCACCATGCGGATCACGTCGATATGGTGGCCGTGCGCGGTGTCCACAACGAGCACATCGATCTCCTCCGCAACGAGCGCCTCCGCGCGGTCCATCGCGTCCTTCCCGATACCGACCGCCGCCGCGACGCGCAACCGCCCCTTGCTGTCCTTCGAGGCGTTCGGGAACTGGATGCGCTTCTGGATGTCCTTGACAGTAATCAACCCCTTGAGGCGGTAGTTCTCGTCAACAACCGGCAACTTCTCGATCTTGTTGTGGTAGAGGATTGCCTTCGCCTCATCGAGCGTCGTCCCGACCGGGACGGTGACGAGGTTCTCTTTGGTCATCCGCTCGCGGATCGGCTGATCGAAATTCTCCTCGAAGCGCAGGTCGCGGTTCGTTAGGATGCCGACGAGCCTTCCCTGCTCATCGGTGATCGGCACGCCGGAGATGTGGTACCGCTCCATCATCGCCTGCGCGTCCCGCACGAGGTCGTCCGGGCCGAGCGTCACCGGCTCGACGATCATGCCGGACTCGCTGCGCTTCACCTTATCGACCTCATCGACCTGCGCTTCGATCGACAGATTGCGGTGGATGACGCCGATGCCACCCTCCCGCGCGAGCGCAATCGCCAGGCGGGCCTCGGTGACGGTATCCATCGGGGACGAAATGAGCGGGATGGCGAGCGTGATCTCGCGGGTGAGGCGCGTGGACGTATCGCTCGTGTTGAAGACGTGCGACTCCGCAGGGACGAGCAGAACATCGTCGAATGTTAGCCCTTCGGGACCGAACTTCGCGGCGAAGGATGCATCGGTGGAGGAGGGATTGGGAGCCTGCAACAGTTTCTCGGCTTCGATCATCCGCATCCGCGCCATGCCTCCTTCTGATAGAGAAAAATCACCGGCCGCAGGGGCACGATGCACGGGTGGGGAAACCGCCCAATAGATGCAGAAAAAGACGGGCCTGCTCGCGCGCCGTCCGTACATCCGCAGTATCGCACGGCATGGGGCATGGGTCAACGAAGAGCGCATACTGGTGGGCGATGCAGGATTCGAACCTGCGACATCCACGGTGTAAACGTGGCGCTCTAACCAGCTGAGCTAATCGCCCGCGATGGAGTACAGAAAAGAGGGGTGGTGCGCGAGAAGGGACTTGAACCCTTACCCCCTAAACGGGGACTAGGCCCTCAACCTAGCGCGTCTGCCGATTCCGCCACCCGCGCACAAAGGGGTGTACGGAGAGTATCGCATCCCTTTTCGTGACTGTCAACACATTTGTCGGTGTTCGACGAGTATGTCCGGGGTAACTGTTCAGCGAAACGGTCCGCAATGGAGAAGATCATCGTGAACAGAGCAGAACAGCAGCGGCGTCTGGTGATCGCGGACAGGGGGCGAGGAACGCTCTCAGTCGGGGAAGGAGGGGCAGTGCGCGGCGTCTCAGCGTGGCAGGTGAGACGGTTCTCGCTGCCAATCGGCAGCGGGGTGACAGAATCACTGGACAGCAACACGTTCGCGACGCGATCATCCGTCGAACCCGGCACGTTCCCGGTGAAGGGGTTGACAGGCATGGGGTCTAATGATATTCCATCTCGATAGCGGTATTTGAGATGCGATCTCAACACATGATAGAGGATGACATGCCACAGTACCGAGAAGCGCATCGTCCCATGCACCGTCGCGTAATCCTCCGTGGCCTTGCCGGAACAGTGGGTGCGGGCACCCTCGCCGCCTGTGGTGGTGCACGCACGCGCGATACGCCAGCGTCTGCGACGACGAACGCGCCTGTGCCAACCGTTCCTCCCGGCAAGCAGGTGATCGTCGCGGTGACGACGACGCAATTGCAGGATTTCGTGCGGAACGTCGGCGGGGATCAGGTGACCGTCCTCGGTATCCTCAAGCCGAATGTCGATCCGCACGACTACGAGCCGACGGTGGACGACGCGAGCGCGATTGCGAAGGCGGACATGATCGTCGTGCACGGCGCGGGCCTCGATGCGTGGATGGGCAAGACGGTTCGGACGGCGAACACGAAAGCGCCCGTCGTGACGGCGACCGCCGCCATTACGCTGCTGAAGGGCGACAAGAACGAGCCGGAGGGCGATCCGCACGCCTGGTTCGACCCGACGCTGGTCAAGACGATGGCACGCGCCATCGCGAACGGGCTGGCGACGGTCGATCCGATAAACGCAGGCGTGTATCAGCAGAATGCGATGGCGTACGGCGCGCAACTCGATCAACTTGATGGGCACCTGAAGGGCATCTTCGATCAAGTGCCGAAGGAGCAACGCAAACTCGTCACCAATCACGACGCCTTCCGCTACCTCGCCCGTCGCTACGACCTGACGATTGTGGGCGCGGTGATCCCGAGTCTTTCCGACAGCGCGGAGCCTTCCCCCAGGCAGATCAACGATCTGATCGATACGATCAGGAAGGAGAAGGTGAAGGCGATCTTCGCGGAGTCGTCCGCGAATCCGAAGGTGGCGCAGCAAGTGGCGAAGGAGACCGACGTGAAAATCGTTGACACGCTCTACGCCGACACGCTCGGGGAACCGGGGAGCGCGGCGGATACCTACCTGAAGATGATGGTCTACGACGCGAAGGCCATCGCGGGCGCGCTGCAATGAGGGGTGAGTCGGCGGCCCTAACTCCCCATACTGCCCAGGGGGCACCCGCTTGCCCGCAGGGGAAGGGGGAGCAAGATGAGACGGTGGTGGATGTGCGGGATGTCACGGTGGCGTATCATCGCACCGTTGCGATCGAGGGCGTCAGCGTCGCGTTCCCGGCGTATGCGGTGACGGGGATCATCGGGCCGAACGGCGCGGGGAAGACGACGCTCCTGCACACGATCATGGGGATGCAGCCGCACCAGCGCGGCGACGTGACGCTCTTCGGCACGGCGATCCGCCACGCGCGCCGCCGGGTCGCCTACGTGCCGCAGCGGGAGTCGGTGGACTGGCAGTTCCCCGTCACGGTGCACGATGTCGTGCTGATGGGCCGGTACCCGACGATCCGCTTCGGCGGCAGGCCGTCTTCGGAAGACGAGCATATCGTGGCGGAGTCGCTCGACAAGGTCGGGATGGCGGCGTTCGCGGCGCGGCAGATCGGCACGCTCTCCGGCGGGCAGCAGCAGCGTGTCTTCATCGCCCGCGCCCTCGCGCAGCGGGCGGAATTATTGATCCTCGACGAGCCGTTCGCCGGGATTGACGCGGCATCGCAGGAGACGATCTTCCACCTGCTCGGCGCGTTCCGGGACGCGGGCAACAGCGTCATCCTCTCCACGCACGACCTGACGAGCATCCGCAGCCACTGCGACTACGTTCTCTGCCTCAACCGGTGCGTGGTGGCGTTCGGCCCCGCCGCGACGACGTTTCGCCTCGACGTGCTGGAGCGCACCTACGGCGGCCGGCTGTTCCACCTGCACGGGGACGAGGCGGTGATGCTTCCGTGATCACATTCGCCAGCCTCTGGGGCGAGTATGTCTCCGTCGTGCACAAACAGTTCTTCCAGCACGCGCTCGTCGCGTCGGTGCTGATCGGCATCCTCTGCGGCGTCGTCGGGACGTACGTCGTGTTGCGTGGCTATGCGTTCCTTGGGGACGCGCTGGCGCACGCGACCTTCCCCGGCGTGGCGGTCGCGTACCTCCTAGGCACGAGCATCCTCGGCGGCGCGCTCGTCGCGGGGCTGCTGACGGCGTTCCTGATCGGCGGCGTCTCGCGGAGCAGGCGCGTCAGCAACGACTCGGCGATCGGCGTCCTGTTCGCGGGGGCGTTCGCGCTTGGGGTGATGCTGATTAGCCGCATCCGCTCGTACCGCAAGGATCTCTCGTCGCTCCTCTTCGGCAACGTGCTCGGCGTCTCGACGGCGGACCTCATCATCATCTGCGCGATGGGCGCGCTCATCCTCGCGCTCGTGCTCGTCTTCTATCGCGCGCTGCTGCTCGCGGCATTCGACCCGATCTACTCCGCCTCGCTCGGCTACCCGACGTGGCTGCTCGACTTCCTTCTGCTCGGCGTGCTGACGCTGACGATTGTCGTCTGCTTGCAGGTGGTGGGGAATGGGCTCGTCGTGGCGATGATCCTCACGCCGAGTGCGGCGGCGCGGTTGCTAACGGACCGCGTCCCCGCGATGATGGCGCTGGGCGCGTGTATCGGCGCGCTCTCCGCCGTGCTCGGCTTGTTCATCTCGTACCCCGCCGAACTCGCGCCGGGCGCGACCATCGTCATCGTCGCCACCGCGATCTTCTTCCTCGCGCTGCTCTTCTCGCCCCGGCAGGGCTACCTCACGACGTGGCTCGTGCACCGGCAGGGAAGGCTTTAAACTCCTCCTACCGCCTGTATCGGATCGCTCCCCTCCCGTTTCAGGAGGGGTCGGGGGTGAGCAATCCTGATACACTGTACCCAATACGCATCGTCTGCACCTGCACGACGAGAGGAGGGTTTCGATGAGTGTTACACTTGCGACGGGCGCAGCCGACCGGGAGGAAATTCTCCGGCTGCTGCGGGAGGAGGGGTACCGAATTACCCAGCCGCGCGTCGCGATTGTCGACGCGATCCTCGACACGCCGGGCGGGTTCACCGCCGATTGGTTGTACGACCGGCTGCGTGATGTGGCGGGGATTGGCCGCGCGACGGTCTTCCGCACGGTGGACACGCTCGCCCACCTCGGCTATCTGCGCCGCCTCCACGCCGAGGATCATTGCAGCAGCTACATCCGCACGACGCCGGGGCACCATCACCATCTGATCTGCACCAACTGCCGCTGTGTCGTTGAGTTCGACGGCTGCACCGTCGAGGCGCTCGCCAGCGAACTGGGCGCGCGGACGCAGTTTCGCATCCAAGGGCACTGGCTGGAGTTGTTCGGCCTCTGCCCCGATTGTCAGGCTCGGGCGGCATAGCACGGCAGCGGCGCGCCCATCGCCGCATCGCAAATCGCAAATGGCAAAGGCCAGGAAAGAGAAAGAGTTATTCTATGGCGGAACAATCGACCCCCCTCCCCCCACGGATGCAGAAGATCGTGGAGATGTTCCGGCAGGCCGAGGGGCGGGACAAGCTCGAACTCCTGCTCGACTATTCAGCCTCCATGCCGAAGGTGCCGAAGACGTTCACGGGCAATCGTGATGATCTCGAAGCGGTGCACGAATGCACGACGCCGCTCTTCGTCTACGCCGAGCGCAACGAGGACGGCAAGATGCTGTACGGCTTCGACGTGCCGGAGGTCTCGCCCACCGTGCGCGGGTTCGCCGCGATCCTCGGCCTGGGGCTGAAGGACGCGACGCCGGAGGAAGTGCTCCAGACGCCGGGGGACCTCTTCTTTCAGATGGGGCTGCACAAGGTGCTGACGCCGCAGCGGCTCAACGGGAGCGCGGCGCTCCTCGGCCACATGAAGCGGCTCGCCGTGCGCGAGATGCAGCCCGATGGGATTCCTAACCCCCCGGCCCCCTTCCCCACGGGGGAAGGGGGAGCAAACCTCAGATAGGCCCGGACATTTGGGGTTAAGCTACGGCAATCTACGAGAGTCACCCCTGCCCCCTCCCGTTGTATAGACCGGAGAGATACCGGACAGGTGTGCGGGGACATCCCGGACACCTGCGAATGTCACACCACCGGATCGTGCAGATCAATCTGCGCGATCCGGTGCGTCATGAACGCGACCACGAACACGCCATCCGTCGGCGTCGGACGGATCGCTACCCGCTCACCACGAAATGCCTTGCTCACCCGGAAAACCCGATTGGCGAACGAGACTTCGCCCTCCGATTGGACTTTGCGCACCGCGTCGTCCGGCCCGTACTCGATCGCCGGCAACCGCTCGGGATAGCACCGAGGGCTTGGCGCGTACTGACTGCCCGGCGTCGCCAGGTCCAGCGCCTCGTGCGGTCGCTCGTGATTGTAACGCAGCCGCCAGTCGTCGAACCGCTCCTGTGCCGCCAGGAGATGCGCGAACGGTTCCCCGGCCAGGACTTCCGCCTTGAGCGTGCGATGGAAGCGCTCCTCCTTCCCTTGCGTCTGCGGATGATACGGACGGCCATGGGTGACGGCAATCCCCAGCCGCAGCAACCAGACCGTCAGGGCGGTGTACCGCGACCCCGCATCGCCCCACGGCGCGCCATTATCGGCGAGCAGCCGCCACGGCAAGCCGTACCGCGCAAACAGCGCGATCAACCGGCTCTGCACCGTGCCGGTTCGCTCATCGCCGCACGCATCGAGAGTGAGACAATAGCGCGAATGGTCATCGAGCACGGTCAGCGGATGACAGCGCCCCTGCCGCAAGGCGATATGCCCCTTGAAGTCCATCTGCCACAAGTCGTTCGGCGCGGCGGCTTCGAACCGCTGCCAGGCGCAATGCTTGACCGCCGCGCGCGCATCGAGCAAATCGTGGCGGCGCAGAATGTTGGTGATCGTGCTGGCGGCGGGTGCGGAGGGCTGCCCGTGATCGAGCAAATAGCGGCGAATCTTCCGTCCGCCCCACGCCGGATGCGCGACCCGAACCGCGCAGACCGCCGCTTCCATCGCCGGATCGGTCTGTGTGGGCGACGAGCATGGACGGCGCGAGCGATCGCGCAGGCCGGTCATTCCTTTCTGCCGATACCGAGCGAGCGGCGTAGAGGCGGCATCGGGGCTGATCGAAAAGCGCCGACACAACTCCCGGATATTGGCATCGCTGTGTTGAGCGAGCATGACGAACTCCTGACGCAACGTTTCCACCGACGACTCCTGCCACGGCATACCGTGCCTCCTTTCGTGAAGTCGGTATACCGCAGAAACGTGTCAGGTATCTCCCCGTACATCCGTCCGGTATCTCTCCGGTCTATACACCCTTCGAGGGAAGGGGGTATAGTGATAGCCCGCGAAATGAACATCTTCGGTCACGCTGGGTAGGTCAAGAGTCCTTAGGAAATGGACGACAGCGTGGGCTGCTCTTGAAATGAACCGCTACGGCGCTAGTGCCTCTTGGAATGCTTGCCGCATCATAATGTCGAGGACTTTACCGCCAGGTACGAGGCTGATCGAAGTATAGCGATGAGCGAGTGCTATTGGGACAACCGCGTTTTCGTATAGATCCGACTCGAAATTGTGGATGAGTGCCAGCGCACGCGACAGTTGCGGATAAAGGCTCAAGTTCGTCTTGTTCCTAATAAAGTCCTTTCCCGACTCCTTTGATGCGAATGGGTAGGGGAGAGCGAACACGAATGTGCGTTCCGATTCGGTCTTATAGATGAAATCCTGACCGTAATAGGTCTCGAATCCGAATCCATTGTGGGCTGGATCACGCCCCATGAGTATGTGTTGGTACCTATAATCATCGTCAACAGCATATATTCGGTTGGCTGGTAAGAATCGGTCGATGAGCCGAACATGGTCAACTACTTGACCAGTTTTCTGGAGGCCAATCATTATCATTTGAGGCAACTTGCGGGACATTAGCAACGTATTGATCTCAGATAAATATCGCATTAATGCAGCATGCAGCCATGCGGGTGTACCGAATACAGCGAGTGGCCCGTCGACAAAGAAGGTTGTTGCACCTAAGGCACCAAAGGAATGTTGCGCCAAGTAGCGAATATAGTGAACGGGCATCATATGCTCAATCGCGAGCATTGATCGAGAGAGGGCCACAACGTTTGATTGATACTCGCTAACTTCTTCCCAAATCCGTAAACAATCCGACGGATAAATCTCCCCGTGGCAGTGCGGACAGAACTGCGGGTCGGGTATATCCCTCACTTCAATCGGGCCTTTCTCGCACTCCGGACACTTATGCAACTTGAGAACGGAATCGTTACCCGTACCTATCTCCTTCGGGCGGCGCGATGCCAAATGGAACAACGTGGTTCGAAGGCTAGTTTTAGGATCACTCTCGACAAAGCGGGTTATTGGCCCATAAAGGTGCGCATCAAGCGCTGCACGAAAACTAGTTCGTACATCCTGCCTATTGCCCCAGCGGACGTTGGCGCTCGGTAGCGCGAATGTAAGCGCAGAGTTATTTTCCTGGAGTTCGGCTACTCGGAACGGATCGACGTATCGTCCCTCCAAAACTTTCAATGAGGCGAAGGTGCCCATGTCCACCAATATGCAGCCGACCTTGACAAATCCGATACGTGTACTCGGAAGCTGTTCATTTATTTCGGATTCGTGGTAACTACCATCGATTGCCATAACAAAGCGAGGCAAATCGAGTCCGTCTGTTTGGACTGCACCCTTAGAACCGGACAGCCGCGAAAGTCAACTTCTCCGCGTTTCGCGCCTGCGCCGCCTCGAACTCAATCGGTGGCAGATAGCCCAAGC
>JAABUT010002902.1_pt1 | contig 15618 bp, 21 predicted proteins | sample 5559281 | NCBI WGS metagenome assembly JAABUT01 (sample SAMN10711880, study PRJNA513359) | rock metagenome | isolation source: Antarctica rocks | place: Antarctica: Victoria Land, Ricker Hills nord | collected 2016-01-04 | reverse complement strand
CCTCACAGTCGATGACGACGGCACCCACCGGTACGAGCTGACCTACCACATCTAAATCACCCATCCACGGTCACCGGGTGCCTGAGTGCTCGGCCAGCTCGGAGCTTTCGACCGCGCCGACCCACTGAATTTCAGTGTCACCACTCCCGATAGGCGAACCCGCCTCGGCGACGTCGCATGGCTTCGGTCGCTCCGGCGCCGGCGTCCCGCAGGGGATCGGCTACGGGTTCATCTTCGTCCCGCCCTGTATAGCGGTGTTGTCGGACCCCGCCATTTCGATTCGCTCTTGGCAGCGGTCAGTACTGGTGACGGCGCTCGCGACGGCCACCCGGCTCAACCGGCCGTTTCGATCTGCGCCTGAGCGCGGTCGTCATCAGTAGCGCCCGCAACCACGCGGGCCCCCGTTAAGGAGACGCACATGTCCCAGACCACCATCACCGACGAGGCGCGCATGAAGGAGCCGAAGCGATACGACGTGACGGTCCGCACCCTGGCCGGGCACCACCTCACCGAGGCTGTGCACGACACCGAGCGGGTCGCCAAGCTCACCAACAAGGCGGTGAAGGAGTTCGAGCGCCGCGACCAGCTCGCCGCCGGCGACTACGCCCTGACCCTGCCGAGGCTCAACGAGGAGGCTGAGCTCGACCCCGCGGCCACCCTCGTCAGCGTGGGGATCGAGAACCACGACGTGCTGGTCCTCGTCAGCCGTCAGCCGCAGGTCGACGGCTGATGACGCTCCACCCGATGGTGCTGGCCGATCTGCTCGACGTAGAAGTCGAGCAGGCTCGATCCGCCCTCGGTGACCGCGCGGGTGATCTCCATCGCGAAGGCCCCTTCCTGCGGATGACGATCACTAAGCCGGACGGGGCCTGGACGCTGCAGCTCGACGGGACGAGGTTTGACGCCGAGCCCTACGACGTCGCGCTCGTGGACGACGACGGACAGGTCCTGCCGATCGACCGTTGGACCCCGGGCCTTGCTCACTCCGTTCACCCCGTCCTGGACGTGCCGTGGATCTGTATCTCCGGAACCCGGGCCTATTACGCATACCCCGGCCACCACCTCGACCGGTGGGACGCCAGCCGCCGCAGCCTGCGGGCCGACTCGCTGATCCGCCGGATCCTGGACCGGGCGGGTGTCTGACGTGCTTCTGCTGAGGACCGCCCTGCTTGGCGAGGGACGGGAGTTCTTCGAGCGGTGCGGGACCGAGGGCCGTGAGGGGACGGCCATGATCGTCGGCGGACCGGTTCCGCGACTCGTGATCCCGGAGCAGCACGTGCACGGCCGCGTTCGCGGCGCAGCAGTCGAGGTGACTACGCGCGGCCAGATGCAGCTCGCGACCGCACTCGGCCTCGACGAGACGTACGCGGCCCGGATCCACAGCCACCCGACCGAGGCGTTCCACTCCTCGGTCGACGACGCGAACCCCGTGCTCACCTACCAGGGCGCGCTCTCGATCGTGGTGCCGTACTTCGGCCTCGGTCTGCGACGAGGTCTCGACGCCTGCGCCGTCTACGTCCGTGACGGGGCGAAATGGCAAGAACTTCCCCCGGGACCGGCGAGGGCACGTTACGTGAAGGAGATGCCCTGATGGCCGATCCTCGGGTCCGCCTGTCCCCCCTCGCCGGGGACGGCGACGCCGCGTCGGTGCTCGCGGCGCTCGACCGCGTGCACGTCGCTCTCCATCTGCCGTCTGACGCGCAGCCCGCCACCCTGATCGCCAGCGCGGCGCTCGTCGCGATGGCGCGCCGGCTCTTCGGCCGAGTTCGCGTAGTCGGCCCGCAGGAGGTGCCAACCAACTGGTGGGGCGCGAGCACCTTCAACGACTTCGCGGGACCGACGGAGCGCGACGTCGAGCCGGTCGACGCGGTCGGCACGATCGAGTACCTGGTGGCGGTCGGCGATGCCCTCGTGACGGACCAGCCCGCGCTGTACATGGGCGGCGGCAACTTCACCGCCCGGATCGGGACCACGCCACAGATGGTCGACGAGCTCACACACGGTCTTGGGCTGCACGTCGCGGGCTGCCTCGTCGTCGGCCGTCTCCTAACCGTGGCCCTCGCGGACCTCGCCGGCCCGCCGATCGACTTCCCGCCGTCGTACCTGCTGGACCTGATCAGCCACCACGTCGACACGACGACGACCGAGTCCGCCAACCCGGGCCGGTCTGACGAGCTGAACTCCGTCGTCATCGCCGGCTGCGGCTCAGTTGGATCAAGCACGGCCGCGCTACTCGGCACCGCGCTCCACCTGTCGGGCCTCAGGCCGCCGAACATAACCCTCGTCGACCCCGACCCGATCGACCCCGACCGCAACCGCTGGCGCTACCCCGCGCTCGGCGGCGAGACCGGCTCGAAGACCGACTGGATCGTCGACCGTCTTGGCAGCCTCGGCATCACCGCGACTGGCGTCGGCCGCAGCGTCGGCGCGTGGAACAGCTCGCTGCCGACCCCCGGCCTGCAGGGACTGCTGGTCTCCTCGGTCGACACCCTCGAGGGTCGGCTCGAGGTCGCTGACGTCCTCGCGCGAGACACCCTCTCGGTCGGCGTTGCCGGCACTGCGCTGCACGTGCAGCGGGAGCGCTTCGACCAGTACGCGTGCCCGTTCTGCGCCTACGTCTCCGCCGACCCACCGATGACCCAGGCGACCGTCTACGCGGAGCTGACCGGCCTCGACCAGCAGCGGGTGCTGCAGCTCCTACAGGCAGGTGCGCTACTCGACCAGCCCGACCTCGACCGCGCCGTCAGCGCCAGCCGCATCGCGGCGGACCGAGCTCATGCTCTCCTGGGACGCCCGCTCCAAGACCTTGTACGACAGGCCTACGCCGAGGTACAGGTTCCCTCGGCGGGTGGCACGGTCCTGTCGGTGGCCGCACCCCACGTGTCCTGGTTCAGCGGTGCCATCGCCGCCATCGAGATCATCAAGCAGATGGTCGACCTTCCACTCCTCGACCGGCGGGTCGACGTCGACCTCGGCGGGCTCCCGCCCGGGCTGGTGAGGCGCAGCAGGTCTGACACCACTGGCCGTTGCGTCTGCCGCTCAGGAGTCAGACGAGACTGGTACGACCGGATGTATGGCGCGGCGTGAGCGACGCGGCATCCTCTGGCGCGGATACTCAGGGAGTGAGCACCGGGGGGACAGGCCAGCCGGAGGATGCGCGCATCCGGCCGAACATCGCCGCGCTCTACTGCAAGCACCGCAGGCTCATGCGCGAGGTCGCGTTCCGCGTTCTCGGACCATCCCGACGCGATCAGGTCGAGGACGTCGTACACGAGGCGTGGTCAAAGGTGCAGCAGCAGTTTAACAAGCCGACCTCGACTGACCCAGACAACTGGGAGGCTTGGCTCAGCAAGATCACCACGAACTGCGCGCTGACCGAGATCAAAAAGGACAACACATACAACAAATACGTCGAGAAGTTTCAGCAGACGGCCGCTCCCCCTCCGTCGAGCGAACGACCCGGCACGCGGCGCGCGTCAAGAATCGAGCATGACCCAGTAGCCGATCAGGTCATCGCGGCCAGCAGGGCGCATCGTCTGCGCGCCCTGCTGGCCGATCTACCGGAGGATGAGCACACGATGGTCCACCTGAAGTTCTTCGAGGGCTACAGCTACGCGACGATCGGCCCCCTACTCAATACACCGCGAAGTGGCCAGAGCGTCGGCCAGGTCGTAAACCGAGTCCTGAAAGAGCTCGCACAGAAACTAGGAGGAGAAGCGCAGTGACGACCGACGAGCCTCAGTTTGGCCTCGATGTGGCTGACGCACTCCTGCTTCAACTTGAGGGCAAGGACCTTTCGCACATTCCCGACGAGGTTCGGCGAGCGGTGTACACCCTGGCCCCGTTCGTCGCCGCCACACGCCGGGAGCACGCGGCCCTCCCAGACCTCGAGCTTCCGCCGCTCCATGAGGACCCGATCGCGCTCGCCGTCGGCCTCGTCCCCTCCCCAGCTGACGTACTGTCACCTACCCGCCTTCGGGCCGCCCGCAAACGCGCCAACCTCAAGGTTACCGACGTCGTTGCCACGATGAACTCTTACGGCTGGGAAATCGAGTTCGACAGCCTCTTTGACTGGGAGCAGACGCCGGTTCCTCTCGCGCCGGCAATCCTCGCCGCTCTCGCGGAGACGATCGGCACGGATGCCGACGAGATTCGTGAGCCGCGGATCGCCGTGGATGATCCGCTCGTCGAGTTCGACGACCCGTCGGTCGTTGTGGCGATCACCGACTGGGCCGTCTCAAGTGGGCGTAGTACAGCGTCGCTGCAGTTGCAGGTCCGCCACAGCGTCTCAGCCGCAGCGGCCCGAAACAAGACCGCCCTCGACCAGGCGTTTGTCTTGAAGGTGATCGAGGTGCTTCGCAACGCAGACGACCGATCGCGGTGAGCGCCTCGACAGTTCGCCAGCACGCGGACCGCATCGTCGCCGCGCTACCTGCAGGCGACCGTGCGGATCTCGCGCGTGACCCCGGAGGTGCGCTCGAGGTGCTCGGGTTCGACCTGAACCCCGTCGTCACGCCGACGGGTGCCCGAGGTGCCGCGGGTTCGTGCGACGGACTGTCCTTCGCCAAGGGCAAGTTGATCATCTACCGCCGCACTGACAACAGGCGCGAGAACTTCACCCTCGTCCACGAGTTCGCCCATTTCACGGTCAAGAAGGACCCTGACGCGATCGACTGGCTCGCCGACCAGGCGGAGCCCGGAGCCGAGCTTGAACGCCTTTGCGACCAGATCGCGTCGAACATCCTCCTCCCGGACTCGCTCGTCGACCGCCACCTAGCCAGCGAACCCGTCAGAGCCCACCACGCCATCGACCTCTTCGACGACAGCCAGGCGAGCTACAACGCCATCTGCGTCAAGCTCGCCGGCCGTCTGTCCAGCCCGGGTGCGGTGATGATGCTCGATTCGTATGAGCAGCGAGTCCTCTTCGCCGTCCTTGCTCGTCCGCTCGGCGTGTGGCCGGCCGCCGGGCAGTCCGTCCCTGAGTTGCACCCGCTTCGACGCATCGAGCCACACGGACACATCTGCAAGAGGGCCTTCTGGACGACGCCGTGGGGATCGCAAGCAGAGTTCTACCTCGACGCGTCTCGCCTCAGGCGGTTCACCCTCGCGGTACTGGCGGTCAACGACATCTGGTCGGTCGACAGGTTCCACGCCCCTACCCGCGACCATGACATTGTCGAGCGACCCGAGGCGAATCTTGACTGCCCGTGCGGGTTCCACGGCATCGCCACTGGCTACCCGTGCGACTCCGGCCATCAGTTCTGCCCCAAGTGCCGCGAATGCCTCTGCTTCTACTCCACCCGCAACCATGTCCCATGCCCGAACGCCAACTGTTTCATTGTGGTCCCGGCGGTAGACATTGTGGACGGACGCTGTGGAATGTGCGGCTAAAGAGATGTAGTCAACCGAAGTAGGGGCAGGCGCAGCTGTTCTGGTCTGATCAAGCGCGCCCGCGGCCTGCACGCCGTTCAACAGTGATGCCATTCGCTGTCGGAGCATCATCTGCGGACGGCACCGGAACCCGAAGGCCGAACGGGAACCGGGGCAGCCGGCATGTCGCGACCGGCTCAGCGGCGCTTCCCGCAAGGGATCCCCTGCGGGACGCCCCCGCTGGCACAGGACGGCGTCGTTGACGGTGTGCCAGGACGCCCCGAGGCCCTCGGCGACGCGGGCGATGGACAGCCGGTCGATGACGACCGACTTGAGCGCCCAGAGCACTGCCGCCCGGGTCAGCTTCGACCGTGGTGCCGCTGCCGCGGTGGTGTCCTGGCGCCACACGTGGGCGCACCCGAGGCACCGGGAGCGGCGGACCGTGACGTCCAGGACCGTCGGGCGCCACCCCACCGAGACGTGCGCCAGCCGGCGCAGCACCGTGTCACGGGGCATGCCCAGCTCGCCGCACCGGGTGCACCAGCAGGACCGTTCGGTGACGTCGTCGGGCTCCACCACCCGGCACGCGGGCGGCGTCGCTGCACGACGTGCTGTTCGCCGACTCCGGAGTCCCCAACGAGCCGTCGAGCCGTCGAGCCGTCAGCGGCGTCCACCGAAGAGTCGCCGCCGCCCGAAACCTGCCACGCGAGCTTCCGGATCGGTCGCGCGCTCTATCGGCGGCCTGGGCGGGCGTTGCGCGTCCCCGCGCCTTGGTCAGGTTCGGGCACCCGCGCCGAGTCCCCGGAGGTCCCACACGTGCTCCAGGCCCGGCACCCGCAGCTGCGCATCCACGTCCAGGCGCCCCTTGGTCACCCGCGGACCCATCCCGGCGGTGTCACCCCGAGCGGCTGACCCGTATGACTGCTGCATCGTCGGGCGCAGTGTTAGGGCGAGGCGCACTGCGTCGGTGCCGTGGCGGCGTGGCTCGGTGTCTGCGGGTCGTGCATCTCGTCGAGGTGCTCCTCCACCCAGGTGCGCAGCTGCGCGAGCGGGACCGCGGCGCTGAGGCCCAGATCTGTCAGGGAGTACTCCACATGAAGAGGAATTTCCGGATACACCACCCGATCGACGAAACCGACCTCCTCCAGCCGACGCAACGTCTGGGTGAGCACCTTCGGGCTCACGCCGATCAGAGCCCGACGCAGGGCGCCGAAGCGCTGTGGCCCGGCCTCGAGCGCACCAATGGCGAGCGCGGACCACTTGTTGGCCAACAGCTCCAGCAGGGGGCGACACGGGCACTGGGCTTCGTAGACGTCGTGGTGGGCGTGGACCCCGGTGGTGCAGCTCGTGGGCATGGTCGCCTCCAGGTTGTTCAGCCGACGGGTAGTTACCAATATTATACCAAGGGCTGTTGCGGGTAACTATGTTCTAGAAGTTACCCTCTTCGAGGTCAGCTCAACAGTCGATGATCTCGAAGGAGAACCGTGTCCACAGCAACCATGCGCGTCGTCAACCAGGACGAGTTTGGTGGGCCGGAGGTGCTGCACCTGCGGGATGTGCCCCGGCCGAGTCCCATCCCTACCGAGGTCCTCGTGCGGACCTACGGCGCCGGTATCAACCCGGTCGACTGGAAGACCCGCGAGGGTGCAGGCATGGCCAGCCAGCTTGGTCGGCCGCCCTACGTTCTGGGGTGGGACGTCTCCGGTGTGATCGAAGAGGTCGGCTTCGGGGTGACCACACTCAAGCCCGGCGACGAGGTCTACGGGATGCCCTGGTTCCCGCGAGCGGCGGGGGGCTACGGCGAGTACGTGACCGCGCCCGCACGTCAGTTCGCGCTCAAGCCCACGTCGATCGACCACCTACACGCGGCGGCGCTCCCGTTGGCGGTGCTCACTGCGTGGCAGGTTGTGGTCGACACCGCACACGTCCGGGCCGGCGACCGGGTTCTGGTGCATGCCGCGGGTGGTGGAGTGGGCCACCTTGCGGTTCAGATCGCGAAACATCTCGGCGCGCACGTCATCGGCACGGTGTCGGCCAGCCACCACGACAGGCTGCGCGCCCTGGGTCTGGACGAGGTGGTCGACTACCGTGAGCAGCGCTTCGAGGACGTGGTCAACGACGTCGACGTCGTCGTCGACCTCGTCGGTGACGGCGAGAGCAGCTACAGCACCCGTTCTCTGAAGACCCTCAAGCGCGGTGGACTGTTGGTCGCGGTGCCGAGCGGCGTCTCACCGGAGCTCGCCGCGAACGCGCAGGAGGCCGGCGTCCGGTCCACGCCGTTCCTGGTCGAACCCGACGGTGCCGCTCTGGCTACCATCGCGGCCCTCGTGGACGCCGGCGCGATCACTGTCGACATCCAAAAGGTGTACCCGCTAGCTGAGGCCGCGCAGGCTCAGCGTGACGGTGAGAGTGGTGGCGTCCACGGCAAGCTCGTCCTGGACACGACCCTCTGAGCACCGACCGCTGACCCAATGGCATGCCCCGCACCCACCGAGGAGCATCGATGATCTACGAGATCCGCCACTACGTCGCCCGCCCCGGCCGCCGCGACGACCTGGCCCGCTACATGGACGAGACCGTCATCCCGCACATGACGTCCCACGGCATGACCGTGGTGGGTTCCTACCGGGACCTCGAGAAGGACGACACCTACGTCTGGATCCGCGGCTTCAACAACCAGGAGCACCGCACCGCGTCGCTCGAAGCCGCCTACGGGGCGCCGGTCTGGACCGAGCAGATGCGACCAGCAGTCCAGGAGCTCATGGACTCCACCCTCGCCCACGTCGACGTCGTATCACCAACCGGGGACGCGACCACAAGCTGAGCAGCAGGTCGACGGGCGGCGCAATTGGCCGGAATGTTGTTCTTGTTGTCTCGCAGGTCTTCGCGGGTGACAAGCATGGATGTCAGCGGGGGCTGAGTGTCCTTCCGTTTCGTGTTGAGCTCTGGCAGACCACCGGAATCGGCCCCTCCCCGTACTCAGCCTGGCCGCGCACGTTCCGCCCAAGGTCGGGCCGGAATACGATGTGCCGAACGTTGAGCAGGATGGAGGCGCCCGGTGAGTACTCAGCAGCACCACCCGCAGGCCCACACCGTCGAGATGCGGGTGCCGACGAAGGTCACGGCCGGGCAGGTGCAGATCGCCCGGTGGCGTCTGGCCCGGGACACCGCCGCTGGTCGTCCCACACCCGAGCCGTACCACCGGAATGCCGCCGTCCGGCTTCCCGAGGACAGCGCCAGCTGACGTTTCACCTGGGGACCGCGGTCGCCGGTGTTCTCCGCCCGCGTCCGCGGGTCGTCGTCGGACCGACTCAGGAAGTCAGGTGTTGCTATGACCATGGGTGTCAGCGTTGTGCTCATCGCCCTCGGGGCCGTCCTGAGGTTCGCGGTGACCGTCAGCGTCGAGCTTAGTACACCCCTCGACGCCACCGACCACCGATACTGACCGCGGTGGACACCCCCATCACGTCAACGACGTCCAAGGGCTCGGCGCCTGCGTCACCGCTATCCACGGGTGAGGTGCTGGCCGCGGCCCGTGCGGCGGTGGACGAAGTGTCCGGTGGTACCCCGCAGGAGCAGGCCGATGCGGCCCGCACCTGGTGGCTCACCCACGGCGGTGCAGCAGGACACCCCCCCTGTGCCGTTCGCCGTCCTCGTCCTGTCCGACGACGCCTTCCGGATCGCGTTCCAGGCGCACTTCGACGCCACCACCACGGTCCCGGATGCTGAGAGCAAGGCCAAGGTCACGACCAGCCAGGTCATCACCGCTCTGCGCGGTAAGGACCACGAGGCGCGGGCGCCCGACCCGGGAAGAGGAGTCGCCCTGAATGCCCCAAAAGCGCAAGTACGGCATACTCGAACTTTCGGCGTTCCAGTACCGTGTGCGGCAATACCTTTGGTGATGTGCGGGCGTTGTCAAGCTGCTTGGAGTCGTTGTCACGGCGCTGGTCGTAGCCGCCAGGTGTGCATGTGCGACCAGGTGAGGGTGTGCCACCAGCGGCCTGTCCAATCTTCGCTGCGGGTCCTGTACATGGTGACCGTGTCCCCGGTGAACGAGGCCGGCCAGGAGACCGGCAGACCATCCACGTAGGCCACCACCTCCTCGATGAGGTCGGGCCGGGTGAAGAGGTCGTGCGAGGCGAGGGAGAGATGCGCAAGCCACGACTGCGGGTCGAACACCTCCGGTGGCGGGCTTACAGCCGCGGTGGTCATCGGGTCCACCACGGCGTGGACTGCCCTGGCCAGATCGATGAACTCGGTGTTAACCGTCCGCCCGTCCGCGCGGTGGTGGACGTCGAAGAAGGGTCCGCCCTCCTGCCGGACCAGACCAGAGTTGTGAACAGTGAAGGGGGCTTGGTCGGCCAGGGCGGCCGCTACCGCGGCCACCAGCGCCTCCTCGTCACCTGGAACGTGTTGGCTGCCCACCAGGGTGGCATGCGGGGGAAAGGCTCCAGCGGAGATGAATCCGTACTGGGCGCGAAGCTGGCTTGTGATCGTCGTGACGGCCAGGCAGGTGGCGGGGTCGGGCCTTAGATACACCCCGTACCGGTAGGGGTCCCCCGGGTCCGCGACCCAGGGGTGCGTCGGGCCATGCTGCGCCGTCACCGGCCGGCCTGCTGCCGGTAGCTGGCGATGGTGATGTCGGCCGCCTTTTGGGCACTGTCGAGGGCGTCCTGCAGCGGCGTCGCCCCGCTGAAGGCCGACTGCATCGCTGACACCACGTTGGCCCGGATCCCGGTCATCGCCCCGGACAGACAGCCCGAGGTAGCCGGGGTGGCCGGGGTGGCGGCGAACTGCTTGGAGAGGGTCGCGTAGGCGGGGTTGGCCGCGAGGAAGGCCTGCTCGGTGGGGCTGGAATCCACCGCAGTGTTGATCGGGGCGTACCCGGAGGCCTGGGAGAAGGCTTCCTGGACCCCGGCGGAGGCGAGGTAGCTCACGAGCTTCCAGCTGGCTACCTGCTCGGCCGGGTCGTGCCCGGGGCCGCTGACCCACATGGCGGCTCCACCAATGAGGGCACCGGAGCTTTCGGCCGGACCGGAGAGGGGGTAGGGCAGCGCGGTGTAGCCGGTGGTGCCGGCCGCCTTGAGCCCGCCGATCGACCCGCTGGAGTTGAGCATCATCGCGACCCGGCCGGCGCTGAACGCGGACAGGGCGTCGTTGCCGTTCGTCCCGGTGTTCAGGCCCACCCCATCGGTGTAGAGCCCGGCCATCGTGGCGAACGCCGCACGTTGGGTGGCGCCACCGAGGGACAGCGAGGTGGCACCGTTACCGGTGCGGCCGTTGTCGGGCCCGCAGTACTGCTCCCCGGCCCCGGCGGTGAGCTGCTCGAACCACCACCCGTCGAAGGGCTGGACGATCCCGGCAACGTCGGGGGAGGCAGCGTGCACGGCTCGGGCAGCCGCTGCCACTCCGTCGAGGGTCCCTAGGCTGGACTGTTTTACACCCGCCTTGGCCAGCAGCGCGTTGTTGACGTAGAGCAGCGGCATCGACGTGTTCAGCGGCACCGCCAACAGGGCCCCGTCGGCGGAGTAGTAGTTCCGGGCGGCCGGGCGCAGCGTGTCCAGCGAGAGGTCACCGGGATTCGCTGCGGCCAGAGCTTGGGCCGGCACGGTCTGCCCAGCGTCATGCAGGAAGCCGGTGGTGATGTCGCTGGAGATCAAGACGCTGGGGGTGCTCTGGTCGCGGATGGCCGAGGTGTACTTGGCCAGGGTGTCGGCGTAGCTGCCCTGAAAGACCGCCTCGGCCTGGATCTTGCCGCTGTTGGCGGCGTTGAAGGCGTCCACCGCCGCTTGAAATGCCGCCCCGGCGCTGCCACCAAGGCCATGCCAGAGAGTCACCTTCACCGGGCCGTTGGCCGAGGCGAGGGCGTCGGGTCCGGGCGCCGCCGCCGAGGTGGTGGGCGTTGTCGTGGTGGTGGTCCCGCAGGCGGTGGTGGCGAGCAGGATTGTGGCGATCACGGCAGCGGTCGGGAGGAGCCGGGGGATGGCGCGGAGCAGTCTCACGGTAGGCCTTTCTTGAGTTCGGACGGGGGTGTTAGGCAAGGCGGCCGATTAGGTGGTTCGGTCTGGGGGATTCGCCTCAGGTGGTGCGGCTGGCGAGTCCTCGGACGAGGAACCGCTGGCCCACCAGCACCAGCAGCAGCGTGGGCAGCAGGACGACGAGGGTTCCGGCGTAGATGACCGCCGGGGCGGTCGACTCGCCGGCGACGAGCTGGGCGAGGCCCACCTGGACCGTCCGCCGGTCGGGGGAGTCGGTGATGAGCAACGGCCAGAAGTAGCCGTTCCACGCCGACAGTGCGCACCACAGTGCCGCGGTGAACAGCTGTGGTCGCGTCATGGGCAGCACGATCCGCAGCAGGCAGCGCAGGTGGCCGCTGCCGTCGAGCCGGGCGGCCTCGTAGACCTCGAACGGCAGCTGACCGAAGGCCTGTCGCAGCAGGAACACCGGGTAGCCCACGGCGAGGAAGGGCAGCACGATCCCTAACAGGGTGTCCCTCAGCCCGAGGTCGGTGACCAGCTCGAAGTTGGGGATCACCGAGCTCTCCCCGGGGATGGCCAAGGTCGCCAGGATCATGCCGAAGGCGATGGTGCGACCCCGCCACCGCGGAAATACCAGGGCGTAGGCGGCCAGGGCACCGGTGGCCAGCTGCGCGAGGGTCTGCACCACGGTGACAGAGACGCTGACCACGTACTGCGGGCCCAGCGGCACCGCCCGCAGGGCCTGGCGAACATTGTCGAGGGTCAGCCGCCCCGGCGAAGGCAGCAACCGGCCCGCGACGACGTCGGCCTGCGGCAGCACCGCGGTCACCACGGTGACGTAGACAGGGAAGGCGATCACCGCGCATACCACCGCGAGCCATACCCACCGCAGCACCGACCCTGGCCGCACCCGCGACGGCCCGGTCACGGACGTTCCCTGGTCAACCGCAGCTGGACCACCGTGACGGCGAGCACCAGGGTCAGCAGCACCAGCGCGATCGTCGAGGCCCGGCCATAGGCGGGAAGACCTGCCCCGAACGCCCGCTGGTACAGCTCGTACACCAGCGTGGTGGTCGACCCAGAAGGACCGCCCCGGGTGAGCACCTGCACCTGGGTGAACACCTGCAACCCGGTGATGGTCTGGGTGACCACCAGAAACAGCAGGCTCGGGCGCACCGCAGGCACCACCACCGACCACGCCGTGCGCCACTCCCCAGCCCCGTCCAGCGCCGCGGCCTCCAGCACGTCGGGATCCACCCGGCTCAGCGAAGCCAACAGCACGAGAAACGCGAACCCAAACTCGTACCAGGCCGTGGCCACCGAGATGCTCACCACCGCCCACCCCGAGGACTCCAGCCACGCCGGGCCCACCACGCCGAGATCGGCGAGCACCCGGTTCAGGGTGCCCACAGCCGGGGCGAACAGCCCGGCGAACGCCGCCGACGCCGCCGCCGCCGAGTACGCGAAGGGCAACGACAGGATCAGCGACACCACCGGGCGGGCCCGGGCCGCCGCCCGCCGCAGCGGCAGCGCCGCCGCCAACGCACCCCCGGTGGCCAAGACCACGCTGAGCACGGCGATCGTCACCGTCGTGGACAACACCTGACGCAAAGTGGGGTCAGTGACCAGCTCGACGTAGTGCTGGAACCCGACGAAGCGGGTGGGCCGGCCGAGCAGATCACTGCCGAACAGGCTCAGCTGAATGCTGCGCACCACCGGGCGGTAAGCGAACACAGCGAGCAGCAGCAGGCACGGCGCCACCATCAGGGCCGCGGCGAGACGGTCGATCAACTGCTCCGGGGGAACGTTCCCTTTCACTGGGGGAACGTTCCCTTACTGCTCAATCCCTGTCAAGAAATCAGAGATGGCTGCACGATGAACGCTGGGTATACGCACGCGTCAGGCCCGCGGCGGTCTCGCTGCTGTCATTCCCGGGGCCAGCACACCGGGCAGCGCCAGGTGGTGCTGTGGCGCCTCAGCACCGTCCAGCTGGGCCACGACGGCGTCCACCGCACGGGTACCGATGAGCTCGACCGGCTGAATCCAGCTCGTCAGACCCAGCACCGGGGTGCTGAGCGGACCGATGCCGTCGTATCCGGTCACCGATAAGTGGTCCGGAGCGCGGAGACCTCGACGTTGCAACGCCTCGAGCACCCCCATCGCCTGCTGATCGCTCGGGGTCATCAGCGCGGTGATCTCGGGCTGGGCAAGGACGCTGCGCACGATGTCGTCGAGACCTTCGACGGGACCACCGTCGAGCTCGACCACCCGGACACCCCGCTCGCGCAACCTCCGCGCCATGGCGCTCACGCGAGGGGCTGCGCTCAGCGACTGCGCCGCGCTGAGCCGCAGCACACAGACAACCCGATGCCCGAGATCGGCTACGTAGTCGGCCAGGCCCGCACCACCACCCTCCTCGTCGCAGAACACGCTGCTTACGGCCTCGTGAGTCTCGGGTCGACCGGCCACGACCAGCGGCAGCCGCTGCGCGAGGGGGACCACCGCCGACACCGGCAATAGCCCACTGCACACGACGAGGCCCTCCATCCGCAGCTGCACCAGCGTCTCCAGGGCCCGCTGCTCGTCAGCCACCGCGAAGCGCCCCGACCCCGTCGCCGTCACCACCCGGTAGCCCCGCTCCGCCGCCTGCTCCTGCATCGCAGTCAGCAGATAGCCGTAGAACGGCGTCGATGCGTCACGCACGAACACACCCAAGGTGTGCGTCCGGCGCGCGACCATGGCACGGGCGACCGCATTTACCACGTATCCCAGCTCCGCGGCGGAGGCCAGCACCCGCTCGCGGTTGTCCGCTCCCACACTGCCGTGGCCGGTGAGCACCCGTGAGACCACCGACTTCGACACCCCCGCCCGCTCGGCCACGTCGATGATGGTGGGGTTTCGCAACCGGTCACGCATGTGCTGCCCCGCCCTGCGAGGCCGACGAGCCGAGCAGGCCCGTGGTGACGAGGTCAGCCCGGCCACCATGGAGGGTGGTCCACACCCGTGCATCCCACCCCTGTTCCTGAGCGCCCGCCACGTTCACCGGCCGATCGTCGAAGAAGAGCAGCTGGTCTGCGGGCACCGCCAGCCGGTGCTGCAGCTCCCGGTAGATCGCCGGTTCAGGCTTCAGCGCGCCGACGTCGCAGGAGAACAGCAGCTCCTCGAACACTGCGCTCCACAACGCGGTCCGGACGGCGGCCGCGACCGCGGCCGGGGCGTTGGAGAGCACCGCCAGCCGGGCCCCGGATGCCCTCAGCTCCGCCAGCAGCGGGACTACCCCAGGCGCGGGGCTCGACCACCGCGCCGCGTCGACAGCGTCGAGCTGGTCAGCCGCCAAACCTCGGCCCAGCTCGCCGTTCACACTGCCCCAGAACGTAGCCGAAGGACCGCCTCGGTCGTAATCGTCGCGAGCACGCCAATACGCGCGGGTGAGGTCCTCCCGGTCCGCGCCGAACTCGGCGGCGAGGTCATCGAAAGAGCCCTCCCCGGGCACGAGCACCCCACCAAGGTCGAAGACCACGACGATAGGCAGGGAACGTTCCACGATTGGACCCTAGCCCAGGGCTTTCACAGGTGAGTTGGTCGCAGGGTCGTGTCGTGAGCTAGAAGATGCCCCTGAACTGGCAAGATGGGTCTTGCGACGGGCTTGTCCGACCAAGCAGGAGGAGCACCTTCCAGGTAATGAAGCGTAGCTGGTTGTACCCACGTCCGAGAGTGGTCGCGGGGTCGGTGTCGGGATGACGTCCCGTGACGTGGTGTAACTCGTCGCGTGCTGGTTCGTGTTGTCGTTGACTATGCCGTCTGCAGGGCGGGTTGGTCGATCACCTCGCTGACGTTCTCGGGTCGGTGCTCGAGGCTGGTCGGGGTCTGCGGGGTGAGCTGGGCCATGGATGCCTCGGAGAGGTAGCGGCGGTCGGGACCTGCCACTCGTCGTGGGCCTCGATCAGGACGCAGCCGGGAGGCGGAGCAGGGCCCCATCCCTCAGCTGACGGCACAGCAGAATCGACAACCGCGAATGCCGAGACCCACCCGGGTCCACGCTCGTGCTGCCGGCGCCAGCGTTCCCCGACCACGAGACCGCGGGAACAGCGCTCACAGGCACCGACCAACCCTGTCAGACCCTCAGTACTGCGTCCCGCATGACGAACCTCATGCGGGACGAGTTCCCTGGACGGGCGCGTGGCCGAGCGTCGCACGAACGGTCGTCCCAGTAGACCCGCCCGCGATAATGCCCGGTGACGGCGGGCTAACCGGCTACGCTTCGGGACGT
>JAABUT010002901.1_pt1 | contig 15624 bp, 15 predicted proteins | sample 5559281 | NCBI WGS metagenome assembly JAABUT01 (sample SAMN10711880, study PRJNA513359) | rock metagenome | isolation source: Antarctica rocks | place: Antarctica: Victoria Land, Ricker Hills nord | collected 2016-01-04 | reverse complement strand
CAGCAGGTCTAACAACACCGAGGAAGATTTGCTCTTCATGTGACCAAGCACCGGTGCACTGCAACATTGCGTTTAGCAAAATGCATGCCCCACTGCTCTGTGTTGCCCTGCAAAACAGATTCACAGCAGGCCTGTGTCGCTGCAAGTACGCCTACAAAAATTTGCTCTTTGTAAAGGCTTTACAGGTCACCTAACCCTCACATTTGCTGTTCATACAGTTGTGCAGTGACCCAATATTAATGCACTGCACCACTGCTCACGGCAAATTGCGTCCCCCCGTACTGATTGCTGCTGTGCAAAACATGCTGATAGCAGGCATGTCGAGGCCCATACGCGCCCATAGTTCTGCAGTGCATTGGTGTTGGGTGACGCAAGCATGCTGTGAGCCTGTTTTGCAGAGCAGCACTGAAGAGTAGGAAATGCATTTTGCCCAGAGCGGTGCTGCAGAGCATTGGTGCTGGGTCACTGCACACCTGTATGAAGAGGACATCTCCACAGGTGTTACTCTATTGACACAAGATTGCTGTGAGCCCGTTTTGCAGAGCAGACTGAACAGTGGGGAATTCGTTTTGGCAGAACCATTGCTTCAGAGCATTGGTGCTGGGTCACTGCATACCTGTATGAACAGCAAATCTCCACAGGTGCACTTGCAGTGACACAAGCATGCTGTGAGCATGGGATTTATCCTGGGTCACTGCACATCTGTTTGAATATCAAAGCTCCACATGTGTAATTGCAGTGACACAAGCCTGCTGTCAACCTGTTTTGCATAGCAGCACTGAGCAGTGCTGCAGTGCATTGGGTTTGGGTCACTGCACATCTGTATGAACAGCAAATCTCCACAGCTACACACAGTGAATGTGTTGTGTGTAGCATTACATGATCAACATAAATACAATTATACAGCAGTCTCTTTAAACGGCAAAGATCTTTGACATGCGGTCGTCAAAGTGCCACAAGTTGGCTTTGGTACAAGGTAAATGCTGAGTATGTGCAGAACAAGATCTGCATTTGTTGGGTTTGTGTGATCTCACTTGATCACTTCAGGGCATGATACGCTCTGAACGTAACAATAATCAGCTCATAATGATCATAAGCTCAAGGCCGGTGCTACAGCAGAATCTGTAGACATATGATGGGCAAGCCCGAAGCTTATAATGTGGGCATGACCTGTACTGCCCCTTCTATTGCCTCTACCCCTAAATAGTATGAACAGCAAATTTTCAAAGGTGACACAAGGCTGCTGTCAACCATACCTGCAGAATAGCACGCAGCAGTAAAATATGCATTTGCCAAACCCAGTGTTGCAGTGCACTAATGTTGGGTCACTTCACACCTAAATGAAGATTTGCTGTTCAAAAGCAGTGTTGCAGTGCATTGGTGTTACATCATTGCACATTTGCATGAACAGCAGTTATGCATACGTGTGATTGTAAAAAGCCTGCTGTCAGCCTGTTTTGTACAGCAGCACAGGATAGGAAGGCATACATTCTGCCCTGAAGTGCGCTGCAGTGCATCAGCACACCTATATGAAGTGCAAATCCTCCTAGGTGTAACTACTGTGATGCAAAATGCAGCCAGCCTGCTTTACACAGCAGCACTGAGCAGAGGGGTCTGCATTTTGCTTCGAACAGGGCTGCACTGGATTGGTGTTGGGTCATTGCAGACCTGTAGGAAATGAAAAAGTGTACAGGTGTGTTTGCAGTGACACATGACTGCTATCAACATGTTTTTAACAGCAGCAACTCTGCTTGTAACCTGAACTGCACTGCAGCACTGAGCAGTGGAGCATGCATTCTGCCCTGAACAAATCTGCAGTGCATTGGAGTCTGATCATTGCAGACCAATCTGAAATGCAACTATTCCTGGGTGTGTTTTTCAGTGACACAGGACTGCTGTCAACCTGTGTTACACAGCAGCACTGAGCAGTCAGGCATGCATCTTGCCTTGAACAAAGCTGCAGTGTGTTAGTGCTGGGTCACTGCACACATGTATGAAATGCAAATCTTCTTGGGTCTAAATAATGCAACACAAGACTGCTGTCAACCAGTTTCACACAGCAGCACTCAGTAGTGGGGCCTGCATCTTGCTCTGACAGTGCTGCAGTGCAGTAGTGTAGGGTCTTTGCAAACCTGTATGAAAAACAAAACCTGCTAGTTGTAACTGCAGTGATACAAGACTGCTGTCAAGCTGTTTCACACAGCAGCGCTGAGAACTGGAGCATGAATGTTGCCCTGAACAAAGCTGCAGTGCATTGGTGTTGAATCATTGCACACCTGTTTAAAATGCAAATCTTCGTGGGGGTGACTACAATGATGCAAACTTGCTGCCAGCCTGCTTTACACAGCAGCACTGGGCAGTGGGGCCTGTATTTTGCCCTGAACAGGACTGCAGTGGGATGTTGACACAGGAGTACTATCAACCTGTTGTTCACCTTCAAAGGTGTACTTGCAGTGACCCAACCGTCAGCCTGTTTTGCAGAGCAGCACTGAGCAGTGGGGAATGCATTTTGCCCAGATCAGTGGCGTAATGCACTAATTTTGGTTTGTGCGAGGTGTGATGTCGTCCAACACCAGTGCACTGCAGCACTGCTCAGGGCAAGATGCAATTCCCACTGCTCAGTGTTGCTCTGCAAAACATGTTGTTGCCAGGCATTGTGTCACTGCAATTACACCTATGGAGATTTGCTGTTCACAAAGGTGTGCAGTGACCCAACATCAATGCACTGCAGCACTGCTCAGGGCAAAGTGCAGTTCCCACTTGCCAGTGCTGCTCTGCAAAACAGGCTCATAGCAGGCATTATGTCACTGCAATAAAACCTTATGGACATTTGCTGATACAGGTGTGCAGTGACCCAACAACAATGCCTTGCAGCACTGCTCATGGCGAAATGCAGTTCCTGGTCTGCAAGACATGCAGACAGAACCTTGTGTTAGCACAGTCACACCTGTGCAGTTCTGCCTGTCATACAGGCTTACAACTGGTCATCACAGGCACACACCACAAATGCCCATGACAGGGAACGCGTCTTTAGGTGCACTGCTGCATTGCAAGATATACAGACAGGACTCTTGTGTCGGCACAGTCACACCTGTGCAGTGCTGCCTATTATATAGGTTTGCAACTAGTCACCACTGGCACACAGCACAACTATCCAGGACACAAAACATGATTTTGGACGCACTGCTACTCTGCAAGACATGCAGACAGGGCCCTGGTGTCAGCACAGTTACACCTGCGCAATTCTTCCTGCTATACAATTTGCGGCTTGCCACGGCTGGCACATAGCACAGCTGCCCATAACCAGTGCTCGCTCAGCAGAACAGCCCGTATGCAACAACAACGCAATGTAGCTGGCGGTGCAGCCTAGCAGGCCTTTTACACCATCATATGCCTAAGTTAGCGAGTTCATTCTCGTTGCCAAGATGGACATACAACAATAGTAACTGTTATATAAAAAATATATTAGGAATTAATAGTAATCAAGTACCCTCAAAACCGGCAATTGAACCCAACTTTCTTTTCTATTGCGACCAATCAGGTCAAAAGGGAGGATCGGACAGCTAGGTCACGGTCTTGTTTTTTACGCCATATGTGCACAAGCACACAAGCTTAAAGAGGTGAGGGAGATTGTGTTGGTAGGCCATATGAGAGAGCCTATCAGCAATAAATTATAACATGTAAGTGTTTGACCAAAGATGAAGAAAGGATGAGCGAAGATAGGCTCTAGGCCAACAATTGTGTTGATTGTGGTCGGGGCTTCGTGTTTACAACTCTGATGTGCACATGCCGTGCTGGCCCATGCAGAGCAAAACGGGCGAGGGAGCTCTATAGCCAAAATAACAAAGGCAAGGGCGGGATTGCGAGTGATGCATCACAAGGCTATGTAAAGAAAACATACGGGCGGGCTTTCTCAACAAAGCTAATTCGAGAGGCACGTTAGCATAATAAGTAATTTTGTGACAAACTCCAGCGTTGACCCATTGTTCAAGTCACTAATACAAGCTTTGATATGTGCCAAGACATACAAAGGACAAGCTTTTGAATGTCAAGTAGACCATCTTTCGAAAAAGGCCCATTGAATGCCACCAAAAAAACACATACCTACCTGCTGTAACAGTTAAGTTTAGCAAGACGAAACATGCATGACGTTGCACACCATATGAAATGATTCTTTCCATTGTCCTGCGGACAATCTGTGACACTGCTCCACCTCTATCTCGTTTGCTACTTGGCATTGAGTGGTGCAGTGCTTGGCTATCTCTCAAATTGAACGCCGAATCATGGTTGCACCGGCGTTCAATTGCAGATTCTGAGTGTTGTCTCTTCCACATGTCTAGAAGGTTTCTTTGTCAGATTCTTAAACGTCGTCGGTTTCAGCTCCACAAGGACATTGAGCGTTCTTGCCTGGACCATGCATTGGTTGATTGTGGCCTTTTTCCTGCAGTCCAGACCTGCAAGGTTGGTGCTCACCGGCAGCAGTCTGACCACTTCCCTTTGGAGCTACGGCTGCTTTTCACAACGCCTATTTTGCCAGCAGCCCCACCTCCGCCCCCAGCCTCCCGGTTGACTGTGGGACAACAGCCTGACACTGAGCTGTTCTCAACAGCATATGTCAGGGCACATGGTCATCCTGCTGTCTCAGTCAGCAACGCTGAGTCATCACATAAGAAAGAGGGACAAACAGAGGATCCATCTGCCTTGGATGAGCCAGGTCATTCATGTGACCAGCAGCAGCAAATTGTTGGTGCAGCTGAGCTGCAGGACTCTCTGGAGGGACTGAACAGTGTTCAGCATCTACAAGAGGCCAAGGCAACTACAAGGTCTGCTACTGAGCAGCACAACCTCGTACAGCCGCAGCAGCAGCAGCAGAGAAAATCTGCCCTGTCATTGGAGCCTGCTGCTAAGCGCCAGAAGCAGGAGCAGCAGCATCCAGCAGCATCAAAGGCTGCAGACAAGTCCGTGGGACCATAGGACAGCAGAGTGCTGTCCAGGTGGCTCATCTCAGTGTGCACAACACCGCTGGCTTCACAGCCACAACACAGGAAGAGCCAGCACTTACAGAGCCGATCACGACAGCCTAAAACAGGTGATCACCAAGACGTTCCAGGCAAAGCGATCTGGTTCAGTTGCACTGTCTAGGGCAAAATACACGCCCCGTTGCTCGGTGCTGATGTGCAAAAAAGGCTGACGGCAGAGTTTTTGTCAATGGGATTGCACTAAAGAAGATTTGCTCCTCATACGGGCAAGCAATGACCCAACACCAATGCACTGCAACACTGTTCAAGGCCAAATGCACTGCTCATTTGCGTAACTTTACGGTTTTCGCGGTTAGTCGATGGATGTGAAGAAACCCCCACGTTTGCGGTCAAACCCCGGGCATGACTGGCTATACCTGCAATGTGAAAATGCTCAAGTCTGCAGGCCATAGAGCTCCTCACGCATCGTATACACGCTTGACAGGTCGCTGACTGTTCCGACAGTGTGCTGCTTACAATACCCATCAACTGCAGTGCCCCGTCGTGGCCCTGCAGTTGTGCCAGCTGTGAGCCTGTTTTGCAGAGCAGCACTCAGCACTGGGGAATGCATTCTAAACTAGTATGTTCAGGCTGCACAGCCATTAGACGCACTGCACTGTCGCTGATTTTATTGCATGACTAAACGATGTCTGCTGAATAACTTGATTTTATAGCAGCTCCTGACACACAACAAATCACTTCAAAGTGACATGCTTCCAGTGACTGAGCAGCAGTCCACTGAGGGGTGGACCCCCATATCATTTACAGGGCTAATCAGCATGTGCTACTGCAATCAATGCCAGTACTAAAGGACCTTCGGCCCATATTGTAGTCATGGTGTGTCATGGTCGGCAGTCCTCAAATAAAGCGCCACAGATGGCACTCACACTGTACAGTGTGAAGCACGTCAGGAATGTAGTCATGTAAAGAATGCAGTCCTGACTTTGGATATGGCATTGTCTGCCAAACCATTCTGAATCGCATCTACCAGCGGTGGTCTTTTTACTGCAACCAGACAACGAAGATGTGTCAGAGGAACGGTATAGCTGACAGTGCTGTGTCTCAAGGCTATAAAGCAAGATCTGCAGGTTGCTGGCATGTATACTTGCTTGTGCCTGTTGTGCAAGAGCGGCGGTCTTCTTGTCAGGTTGTGTTTGTCATATCTCACCCCATCATTGATGTCAGCACCATTTTACATAGCTTGCTTCACATCCTCCAAGCCGTCTGCCTCACTGGCAAAGGAGTTATGCCTACCGCAAACTGCAAGTCCATTGTGGCCTGCAGCACAGGCATACCTTGTGCTGGCTTCAGTGGTGTGTCACTGCAACTACACCCATGAAGATTTGCTGTTCACACAGGTGTGTAGTGACCCAACACCAATACACTGCAACACTGGTTTTGGCAAAAAGCATTACCCACTGCTCAGTGCAGCTCCGCAAAACAGGCTGAGAGCAGACTTGTGTCACTGTAAATGCACCTATGAAGATTTGCTGTTCATACAGGTGTGCAGGGACCCACAACCAATGCAGTGCACGACTGGTTTTGGTGAAAAGCATTCCCCCCTGCTCAGTGCTGCTCTTGAAAACAGGCTCACAGCAGCCTTGTGTCACTGCAACTACACCCATGAAGATTTGCTGTTCATGCTAGTGTGAAGTGACCCAGCACCAATGCACTGCAGCATTGGTTTTGGCATAATGCATTCCCCACTGTCCAGTGCTGCTCTGCAAAACAGGCTCACAGCATGCATTGTGTCGGTGCAAATACACCTATGAAGATTTGCTGTTCATGCTGGTGTGCAGTGACCCACCACCAATGCAATGCACCACTGCTTTTGGTAAAGTGCATTCCCCCCTGCTCAGGGCTGCTCTGCAAGACATGCTCACAGTAGCCTTGTCTCGCTGCAATATTACCTATGGAGATTTGCTGGTCACACAGGTGTGCAGTGACCCACCACCAATGCAGTGCACCACTGGTTTTGGTGAAAAGCACTCCACACTGCTCAGGGCTGCTCTGCAAAACAGGCTGACAGCAGCCTTGTGTCACTGGAGTTACACCTATGAAGACTTGATGTTCCTAGAGGTGTGCAGTGACACACCACCAATGCAGTGCAACACTGGTTTTGGTAAAATGCAATCCACACTGCTTCCTCATGTCTACAGTTGTAGGCCATGGAGAGTGTATGCTGCAAGCAAACGGAATGGATTCAGTACGGTTTTGGCAGGAGCAACGTTACAATGCCAGCAAGAGCAACGCTCACAGTAGTTAGGTAAGGACTTCCTCCCAGCAGGCTTAACATGCTTGCTCCAATATTAACCGCTTTGTAGCGCAATGTCAGCTCAGGTACCAGCTTCTCGTCTATCCGGAACATCCTCATCAAGTCCAACATGTTCGTTTTGGGCATGTGTTGTGGATGGTGGTCAAGCTTATCTTAGTCCAATCCACGTCCATGTAGTCCACGTCATCTTGCAGCAGGCACAATCCACAATCCGTACCCCATGCCACAGAGACAGACATGGTGAGGATCACCTGCAAGGCAGAATGCCAGCATTGACTTTGTCACAATACATGTGTACAGCACAACTCATGCAGTGTGGAGCGTAACAGGGAAAGCTACAAGTTTTGAGCCTTCCGACAAAAGTGCCCTGCCATGGCACATGTCTTCATCAAGGCCGGGTCATGTGCATAAAAGCAGGACATAGATTAGGAACAAGCTCCACCAGTAGAAAGCAGCTTTGAATTCAGATACAACTGCTGAGTGTAAGCTGCAACTTGGCTCAGGGTGCATGATACTGCTATACATCTGATGCTGTGGTGATCTGGGAATGAGTCCAGGGCAAGAAAGCTTGAAGTGCGATATCACCAACAGCGCAACAGAGCAGATGCAATACCGTGACGGTACCATCATCTGATTCTTTGCTGTCCTGGAAAGGCGCAATGGCCGCTTCAGCGGCTGCCTCAAATTCTTTGGCAGCAACATGAATGCGCAGAAAGTTGTCATCACACGCAACTGGTGACTTCAAGTCCAGCTGAAACACACGGGTGTGCAGTCTGTGCAGCCACTGTCTCATGTCCTCATGTACCTCATCTGCTATCAACTGTTGAGAGCAGTTTGGAAGGGCTGTTGCTGTCTGCCCTGCCTTCGCGGCAATGAATTTGTTCTGACTTGTGGCAGGAGGCTTACCACACATTCTTGGAGTGCTTGCAGTGCTGTGATATGCTGCATATACATGTAGTGAGACCGTGCTGTCAACTTGGTATATGACTGCAGCAGGGCAGGGCAGTCTGGTAGGGCTGTTACTGTCTGCCCTGCCTTTGCAGTACGCGATAAGTTTATTTTGACTTGTGGCAAGAGGCTTACCACACACTCTTGGAGTGCAAAATGCATTCCACACTGCTCAGGGCTGCTCTTTAAAACAGGCTCACAGCAGCCTTGTGTCACTGCAATTACACCTATGAAGATTTGCTGTTCATACAGGTGTGCAGTGACCCACCACCAATGCAGTGCACCACTGCTTTTGGTGAGATGCATTCCCCCCTACTCAGTGCTGCTCTTGAAAACAGGCTCACAGCAGCCTTGTGTCACTGCAACTACACCCATGAAGATTTGCTGTTCATACAGGTGTGCAGTGACCCACCACCAATGCACTGCAGCACTGGTTTTGGCAACATGCATTCCAGACTGCTCAGGGCTGCCCTTCAAAACAGCTCACAGCAGCCTTGTATCACTGCAATTACACCTATGAAGATTTGCTGTTCATACAGGTGTGCAATGACCCACCACCAATGCACTGCAGCACTGCTTTTGGTGAAATGCACTCCAAACTGCTCAGGGCTGCTCTTGAAAACAGGCTCACAGCAGCCTTGTGTCACTGAAATGACACATATGAAGATTTGCTGTTCATACAGGTGTGCAATGACCCACCAGCAATGCACTGCAGCACTGGTTTTGGCAAAATGCACTCCACACTGCTCAGGGCTGCTCTGCCAAACAGGCTGGCAGTAGCCTTGTGTCACTGAAATGACACCTGTCAACATTTGCTGTTCATACAGATGTGCAGTGACGCACCACCAATGCACTGCAGCACTGCTTTTGGTGAAATGCACTCCACACTGCTCAGGGCCGCTCTTGAAAACAGGCTCACAGCAGCCTTGTGTCACTGAAATGACACATATGAAGATTTGCTGTTCATACAGGTGTGCAATGACCCACCAGCAATGCACTGCAGCACTGGTTTTGGCAAAATGCACTCCACACTGCTCAGGGCTCCTCTGCAAAACAGGCTGGCAGCAGCCTTGTGTCACAGAAACGACACCTGTCAACATTTGCTGTTCATACAGATGTGCAGTGACGCGCCACCAATGCACTGCAGCAGTGCTTTTGGTAAAATGCACTCCACACTGTTCAGGGCTGCTCTTCAAAACAGGCTCACAGCAGCCTTGTGTCACTAAAATGACACCTATGAAGATTTGCTGTTCATACAGGTGTGCAATGACCCACCACCAATGCACTGCAGCACTGCTTTTGGTGAAACGCACTCCACACTGCTCAGGGCTGCTCTGCAAAACAGGCACACAGCAGCCTTGTGTCACTGAAATGACACCTATGAAGAGTTGCTGTTCATACAGGTGTGCAATGACCCATCAGCAATGCACTGCAGCACTGGTTTTGGCAAAATGCACTCCACACTGCTCAGGGCTGCTCTGCAGAAAAGGCTCACAACAGCCTTGTGTCACTGCAATGACACCTATGAAGATTTGCTGTTGATACAGGTGTGCGGTGACCCGCCACCAATGCACTGCAGCACTGGTTTTGGCAAAATGCATTCCACACTGCTCAGGGCTGCTCTTCAAAACAGGCTCACAGCAACCTTGTGTCACTGCGATTGCACCTATAAAGATTTGCTGTTCATACAAGTGTGCACTGATCCACCAGCAATGCACTGCAGCACTGGTTTTGGCAAAATGCACTCCACACTGCTCAGGGCTGCTCTGCAAAACAGGCACACAGCAGCCTTGTGTCACTGAAATGACACCTCAGCAGCATATTCCTCTGCAGAGCAGAGAGGCATTGCTCTCAGCAGTGCATTGCATTGCTGAAAAACAGCATGCGTGCGTGAATTGCACGATGCGCTCTGCATGCTTCGCTTTCTTAGTGACCCTGCCTGTGCTGAAACTGTAATGTGCCTCAATCCTTGCAGCAAGCAATTGAAGCAGCATATTCCTTTGCAGAGCAGAGAGGCATTGCTCTCAGCTGTGCATTGCAATGCTGAAGACGTTTCTTTGTGGCCTGTGTGCCTGCACGACACGATGCGCTCTGCATGCTGTGCTTTCTGAGTCACCCTGCCTGTGCTGAAACTGTAGTGTGACTCAAACCTAGCAGAATGCAACTGAAGCAGCACAGTCCTTTGCAGAGCAGAGAGGCGTTGCTCTCAGCTGTGCATCGCAATGCTGAAGACACTGCTTTGTGGCCTGCATCACACGATGCGCCGAAACTGAAGTAACTGTCGGTGAAACGCCAGCAACGCTGCTTCAGCCTCACAGCACTGCCGTAAGTAATCTGCGTAACACCGACTGGATGCTGGTATTGGTCGGTGTTGGCAAACTCCAATGACTCGGGAGCTAGAAACGTGTCGCGTAATCCAAAAACCTAAGGTTTTGGCATAAAAATCGATTGACGCTCCGCTTCAGCACCGCGGCACTCTGCATCCTTCTTTCCCGTAGTGCCCTGCAGGGAATCTCTGGTCATGAAGCTCGCTTCTGTGTCTTCAGCGCTGTTCCGTACAAGTCTCTTCCGGAAACAAAGCAGTAGCTGATGCGCATAACGCGAGGAACTCTCAAGTTTTTGCAGGTTTGCCACGTTTTAACAGTTTGTCCAGACGCTGTTTGTGGTATTTGCAGCTGTGCCACACATTTCTGCGTCTTCAGGCTGTTCAAAGAGTCCAAGGCACGAAGCGTGTCAGCAACTTTTCAACAGCCAGTCCAAAGGTGTCTGGCAGCCCAGGAAACTCCACAGGATCGGAGACCCCGTCGTTCGCGGGAATGTCGGCTGAAGTAAAAAAACAGCTGTCAGACAAGCTTCGGGGCTATGTGCCTTGGGCTTCTGGGGTTGCCCTGGTTGCATCCACGGCTGTGGCTTCCAACTGGAGCGTGAAAATGCAAATAGATGTGCTTCAAGAGCATCTGGACGTGCAAGCCACGAAAGCCAATTTGCGATTTGATCGCCTTGAAGATCTATTGAAAAACAGAAAGGTGTAGAAGAACCTGTAAATTTGACAGTGTGTCCTCTTCTCATTTGTATTTTGCTGCCTTCCGTTATCTGTCCCCCTCGTCTGTAGCTCAGCACACTTGTGCTGCAGGCTCAGCTGTACAAAATTTGGCTCCTATTATGCATGGCTGTGTACACCCTCAAAGCAACACTGCAGGAACAGACGTGAAAAGTCTGTTGCTGACCAGCATATTTGCACATTGGCACCTGATGTAGCAGCAGGCGGGTGTATGCCGGCAGACATAACTGATCTTACACACCGCTTGCAGACATGTGTTACAAAAACAAGTAACTTTGGCAGATGTATGGAACAGACAACATTTGCCATGGTTCTGCCTATCATTGTGATTTTACATCTGTGTAAATGCAGAAAAACTTGCTATGCTTCGATTAGGTTTATTGTGGGAACGTCACTGAGGCTGATCTCCTTTGCTAAACCCATTTGAGATTTGGCAGAGATTCTGAAACTAGTTGCATCCATTGTCCTGGCCAATAGGTGGCTTCATGTATACAACGACCCCAAACATTGGGTGAGCAATGCAATGTGTATTGTGAGTTTACATCTATGAGGCGTTGCACTTCATACATCTCTGCTGTAATACAGCAATGTTGCACAGTACTCGAGCCCAGGACCCTGCGCCTGCATTCTGCAGCTGCGCTGCTCTGCAAGGCAAGCTGAAACCAGCCTTGCTTGTCAGTGGACCTACACCTATAAGGCTTTGCACTTCATACAGCACTGCAGAATCACAGGATCAGTTGCAATTCGAGCATCAGCTAGACCTACAGCATACTGTACACCTAGTCAGAACCTAGGTGTACAGTACCTAGTACTTCACGTGAAATTCAGTAAATTGACATTCCGGTACTTCAGGCGGTACCTAATATACATCTTCTATAACAACAAACAAACCCAATTTTACAGAGACAGAATACAATTGGCCGTTACGAGAACCAAGTCTGAACTGCAGAAAGCGTCGCATGCGCCTACCAGAAACAGGTAGCTGACAGTACCGCCTATGCTTGCTAAAAGGCTTACACCAATGATGGTATGTGCAAGCGACAACCCCAGCAGTTGGGGCTGCCCTAGAACAATGCACGGCATAGTCACGTGTGCTGCCCAAATAATGACGCAGGGCTTCCAGAGTTGTAGCAATCTCCATAGCAGGGACAACATCACTAACATGAGGCGTGGGCTGCACAATGGACTGCAAGCAAGTAGCTATGGAGCCAGAACAGTTCTTGGCACCATGCCCGGCACAAAAAGCATCATTATTAAGATTGTCAAGCAAGATGGTATGGAAAAGCGACCCAACAGGACTAGCAGCTATGTTGTGGCAACATTCAGGCGTCTGCCGCCACCAAACTTGCAGAGTTGACAGCCCCAACTCCTCCAGGAACATAGCACTAGGTGTAGTGTGTTTGACCCCACAGATGTGCCTGAGGTACATGTCATAGCTGGATTGCAAAGCAGTCCGTGTCTTTTTTGCTGCACCCCAGGGGCTGTGCATGCTCCACAATTTACAACCGTAATGCAGAGACGGTACAAGGATGCTTTGCAACAAAAAGAGTTCGAGGTTGGCTGTGTTGCCACACTGCAGCTGAGAATGTCTTTGCTGCACTACAACCCAAGAGCCTGCCGCCTTTGCCCTTCAGAGGGGTGATGAGGCGGGATACGTCGCCTGATGCATGAAAGTGCAGACCCATGTATTTGAAAGTGTTGACACGTTCCACCGGCAGGCCATTGCAGGTGACAACAGCTGCTTTTGGAGTAGGTGACCTGGTAGAAGGTTTGGACACCACCATCACTTCTGTCTTTGCCACACTGCTCTCCATGTGTAACGTGGCACAATAGGTGACCAAGGCATCAATGAGAGCCTGCAGATGTTGAGGGCTGCTAGACAAGAGGCGGATGTCATCAATATAGACAAAGCCTGTGAGCTTCAGGTACCGGACTTGCACCCCAGCAGCGGGAGCTGTGGTTGGTAGTTCTGGTGTAAACCATCAATAAAATGCAAAACAGCGTGGCACTGAGTGGGCCGCTCTGCCTCAGCCCAATGGATGGACTCTGGCTGTGGCCACACTGTCCATTGACCCTCATGGACCGCAAAGAGCCATCATACAAGGACTGGATTGCGCCTAGCATGTGGCCGTGCACCCCCAAGCGCTGCAGCAAGCTCCAAGAAAACTGCCATTGGACTTTGTCGTAGGCCGACTTGAGGTCCACAAAACACAGGTACAAAGGCTGGCTAGCATGCCTGTGTTTGTCAGTGACATGCTGAAGGGCGAAGGCAGGATGGATGGTGCCAAGCTCTGGCCGATAACCTGTCTGGGTGGTGGACCGTAGCTGCTGCTCTGTGTACTTGACGAGGCGCTGTGCCATGATGCTGGCATATAGCCTACTGACTGGCTCACCTACTGAGATTGGCCTAAATGGCTGTGTCCGTGGCATCGCCGTGCTTGAAGACTGGAGTGACTAAGGAGGTCTGCCAAGACTGGGGCACCTGCCTTGTGCTGAAGGCGGCGTTGAACAGCACCACAAGGCAAGGCGCTAGCCGGTGAGCTGGTGCTGGGTCATCTGGTGTGGCCATTGGAGGTGGTGAGGACCCCAATTGCTGAATGAGTGGTACCCATGGGTGTAAAGAATGCCAGTGGTTCTTAACTAATTAGCTGAGAAATCCTGCCCGCTCGCTGCCAGCCCTGCATCTCCTGCATCTGAGTCCAGGAAGCCATAGGCATGCTTTACTTTACAATATGCTAGATGCTATCACATTTGCAGACAAGCTGAAGATATGTGAATTGCATCGGTATTCTCCAGCATTAAAGCTTACAATGCATGATGGCAACCTCAGTACCCTTGTGTCGCTGTTGAGAGGAGTCCACACAAGACAAAATTCTCTTGATGCGATAAACAGGCTCAAGACGTTGCGCACATCTGCCTTGTTTGAACAGTGTATCATAATAAATGGACTGAAACTGTTAGCCACATAGCAACACAACAGCACTGCACAGCATGACATGCTCAGCAAAAATAATTCAGACTGATTTTAGCATAACATGATAACACAACATATGGTGGTAACATCAATCTCACCTTGTGGATTGCCAGGTAATGATGCACACCAAGCGTAGCCCAGTCCTGGTGTGTAGGCATATGCCAATGCTTGTCCAGGCATGTGCATGCTTACACCTGCTGCATGAAACAAAGATTCTGTTTACCGCTGTAAATACTCTTGAAGCCTTATGTCCCACATAAGCCGGGTGTGACATCACCACTTCAATGCAAGCGTTATTGTTCTGTTGCATCTTCCAGAATATCACAGACAGCCATCACTTTATGCACAAACTTACATGATGTACCTGTGCAAGAGTGTACATGATAGTACTTGCAAAATATCGTGATGTCGGAAAGCAAACCACTCCGTGTAAGTATACAGCCTCTGTAGCAAACACTGATGGCACCATTTGCGCAAGACCTTGAATGTGGGCACACCAACTCATGAGATCAGAGCCTCAGGCTGGCAGCTTCTTTGCTGCAGAGCCAGCATACTTGCCTGAGCCTTAGCTTCAGCAATAAGTTAAGTTAACTGCAGAAGAGTGTCACAGAGTTGATGAAATGCCTTCACCTTTGCAGCTGCACACTTGCTGGTCTCAAGGGACAGCACACCTGCTGTGCAGAGAGCTCTAGAGCCAAGCTGTCATTTCCATAACTGGTAAGTCTGTAGGAGCTGATGATGCGCCATCAAGTCTCAGATACGAATGCCATTATGTGCATACAGCTGGCACAGAGTGTCAGCCAGCATGTCATAACTGCTGCAGCAGCTGCAGAGGCCAGCCAGTCACGGATCCAGAATTTTCCCAGTCAATACTGGTGTTACAGCAAGATTGATTGGGCAGTGATGCAGCAAGACCCTATGGTCTTGAGCAAGACATCTGAAACACTCAACTACGCAGCCTGCTTTAAATGTGCAAGAAGCTGCAGCCAATGGCTTTCCTGCACCGCTAAGCTTTTGATCCTTAAAAAATAGTAAAAAGGATCCCTGCGCTGACTTACATCAGTCTGTGCCCTAGTCTGTGCCCTGTGAAAACGGAAAAATGTAAACACACAACACAAGTTTTGCGTGCAATGTCAAGCAGTGCACCAACCAAATCGCTGTAGAGCCAGCTGGCTGCTTCATGGCATGACTCAAGGCATGAATCCTGGCATTACTCATAGCTTGACTCATGGCATGACTCATGGCATACATATTTTTGCTGAAGGCTAATACATCAGGAAATATCACAAAACCTATCACTCCGAAAGACAAGCTAAGGTGTACTCTCAGCTGCAGGGAGAGCCTTGAT
>JAABUT010002900.1_pt1 | contig 15632 bp, 10 predicted proteins | sample 5559281 | NCBI WGS metagenome assembly JAABUT01 (sample SAMN10711880, study PRJNA513359) | rock metagenome | isolation source: Antarctica rocks | place: Antarctica: Victoria Land, Ricker Hills nord | collected 2016-01-04 | reverse complement strand
GCGATCGCGGTGCACGACGAGGCTGTCGCGGTGCTCGCCGACATGTGGGGGCACCAGGACTACCTGGCCAGGGTCCGGCTGTCGGCGCTGCTGCTGGCTCACCTCGCCGTCCGAGCTGCTGTTGCCGGCCAGAGCGAACGTCACTCGCTGTTCGAGCGCGGACGGGTGCTGCTTGCCGACGCGCGGCGGGCATACTCCAGGGGCGCGGAGCAACCGCAAAGGGTGGGACCGGAAGCGGGGGCGTGGGCCGCCAGGGCTGACGCCGAGTTCGCCCGACTGAGCTGGATCGCCGGTATCGAGCCTCCGGACGCCGCGGAACTTGCGGCTCGATGGGAGAGGTCCGTCCAAGAATTCGTCCGGTTGGGTAATCGGTTCGAGCAGGCCCGCAGCCGGGCCAGGTGGGCGGCTGCCCTACGTTCGGGCGAACCGAAGCAGGCAAGGCAGCAGGCCGACATCGCCGCTGACATCGCGGCCGACCTGCGGGCCAGACCGCTGCTCGAAGAGGTGCGATCGCTCGCGGGATCAGGGAGCGGAACCGCACGGCCGGCCACCAGGTCGGTCTCCCACGGCGGCAGCCTGACCCAGCGGGAGGCGGAGATCTTGGGTCTGGTCGCCGAGGGCCGTAGCAATGGGGAGATCGGCAAACGGCTGTTCATCAGCACCAAGACAGTCAGCGTGCACGTCTCCAACGTTCTGGCCAAGCTGGGCGCATCCGGGCGTACAGAGGCGGCGGCGATCGGCCGCGACCGGGGGCTCATCTGACCGGAGATGTCCGAGATCACCGGCGGTAGGTGGTCGATGCGCCGGTGGGGAAGTCTGCGCACCGTAGAATCGGGCCACGTGATCACCGCATCCAGCCTCGAATTGCGGGCCGGTACCCGGATCCTGCTGGCCGACACCACGTTGCGCCTTCAGGCCGGCGACCGGGTCGGTCTGGTGGGGCGTAACGGTGCAGGCAAGACCACCACGCTCAAGGTGCTCGCCGGCGAGGGCCAGCCGTATTCGGGCAACGTGAGCCGCACCGGGGACATCGGATATCTCCCGCAGGATCCTCGTGAGGGCGATCTGACGATCGCCGCGCGGGACCGGGTGCTGTCCGCGCGCGGCCTGGACGTGCTGGCCGCCCAACTGGAGAAGGTCCAGATCCAGATGGCCGAGCTGGCCGCCGGACCGGACCGGGACGCGGCCGTCGAGCGCTACGGGCGCATCGAGGAACGCTTCTCGACGATGGGTGGTTATGCCGCCGAGTCGGAGGCCGCCCGGATCTGCTCCAACCTCGGGCTGCCGGATCGTGTGCTGGCCCAGCCGATGGAAACGCTGTCTGGAGGCCAACGCCGCAGGGTCGAGCTGGCCAGGATCCTTTTCTCGGCGGCCGATTCCGGCACTTCCGGTGACACCATGCTGCTGCTGGACGAGCCGACCAACCATCTGGACGCGGACTCGATCGGCTGGCTGCGCGATTTCCTCAAGAGCTACCCCGGAGGGCTGATCATCATCAGCCACGACGTGGAACTGCTGGCAGCCGTGGTGAACAAGGTGTGGTTCCTGGACGCGGTGCGCGGCGAACTCGACGCCTACAACATGACCTGGCAGCGTTATCTGGACGCCAGGGCCACCGACGAACAGCGTCGCCGCCGCGAGCGCGCCAACGCTGAGAAAAAGGCCGGCGTGCTGCTCACCCAGGCCGCCAAGCTCGGCGCCAAGGCCACCAAGGCCACCGCCGCCCATCAGATGGCACGGCGAGCCCAGCAGATGATGGCCGCCCTCGACGACGTGCGGGTCGCCGACAAGGTGGCCCGGATCCGGTTCCCGTCTCCCGCGCCGTGCGGCCGGACTCCGCTGACGGCCAAGAACCTTTCCAAGGCCTACGGCTCACTGGAGGTGTTCGCCGGCGTCGACCTGGCGATCGACCGCGGCAGCCGGGTGGTGATCCTCGGACTGAACGGCGCCGGGAAAACCACGCTGCTCAAGTTGCTCGGGGGTCAGGAGGCGGCCGACACCGGGCAGACCGTGCCTGGACACGGGCTCAAGCTCGGCTACTTCGCGCAGGAACACGACACCCTCGACCTGGATGCCACAGTCTGGGAGAACGTCAGACACGCGGCGCCGGACACCGGCGCCCAGGAGCTTCGCAACCTGCTCGGCTCGTTCCTGTTCACCGGAGAGCAGCTGGAGCAGAAGGCCGGCACGCTGTCCGGTGGCGAGAAGACCCGGCTGGCGCTGGCCGGCCTGGTGTCCTCGGCTGCCAACGTGCTGTTGCTGGACGAACCCACCAACAACCTGGATCCGGCGAGCCGGGAACAGGTTCTCGACGCGCTGCGCCGGTTCGAGGGAGCGGTGGTGCTGGTGACCCACGACCCCGGAGCGGTCGTGGCGCTGAACCCGGAGCGGGTCATCCTGCTGCCCGACGGCACCGAGGACCATTGGTCACCCGATTACCTCGACCTGGTCGAGCTCGCCTGACCGCCGACCGGTCCCCGGAACCCGATCACCGGTTTCGGTAGCGGGAAGCCCGGTGCTGGCCGATCATGGACCGGACAGCGATTTCCTGCGCCGGTCGGCGTGCTCGGATCAGCACACCGTTACCAGGGCCGGCGCGGCGCCGCGAAGCGGAAGGGGTTGTGCCATGGCAACCAGCAGGTCGACCAAGAGTGCCTCAGCCGGGACGGCGCGTGCAGCGTCCACCCGGACGAAGGGCAGCGCCTCGCCGGGCGGGGCGCTGCGGAAGGGAACCCGCATCACCGGAACGGACAGGGACGCGCTGACCGCCAGGATCCGCAAGCGGTATCTGTCCGGAGACAGCATCAGATCGGTGGCGGCGGATCTCGGTCGCTCCTACGGCTTCGTCCACCGGATCCTGGTGGACGCCGATGTGACGTTGCGAGGGCGGGGCGGGGCCACCCGCACCAAGAACACCAGGATGAAGTAGCCGCTCCCGGCAATCGGCACCCACTGGTCGGCTTCCGGGGTCCTGAGACCTCGGCCGCCGAGTACCACCGGCTGGGTGCGCCACGCTCACCACCCCGACCGGAGAAGAGTTGCTCTTGGTGGCAGGCTGGAGCCATGCCGCCCGCCACGCCGTCCGGAAACGCGCCGGATCACGCCGCCGGGGGGGCGGCCGACAGCCGACTGGACGTCATCATGCAGGGCACGGTCTTCCTGGACATCGTGCTCACCGGGCTCCCGGGGCTGCCGGCTGCTGGGACGGAGGTGTTCGCCGACGGCATGGGCTCGTGCCCGGGAGGAATGGCGAACCTGGCGGTGGCAACCGCGCGCCTCGGACTGAGCACCGGATTGGCGGCAGCCTTCGGTGATGATTCCTACGGCGACTTCCTCTGGACGACCTTGGCGGACCAGGAAGGCATCGACCTGTCGGCCTCCCGACGGTTCGACCGCTGGCACTCACCGGTCACCGTGTCGATGGCCGTCAACCGCGATCGGGCGATGGTCACCCATGAACATCCGCCGCCGCTTCCGCTGGATCACCTGCTCGACGATGTGCCGGCGGCCAGAGCCGGGGTGGTGCATCTGGGTGCGGACAACGGCCAGTGGACGCGGAAGGCAGCGGCGGCAGGGACTCTGCTGTTCGGCGACGTCGGGTGGGATCCCAGCCAGCAGTGGCCGGAGACGGTATTGGCCGATATCGGACGCCTGCACGCTTTCCTTCCGAACAGTACCGAGGCGATGGCATACACCCGCACCGAGGATCCGCGGGCGGCATTGATGGTGCTGGCCGATCTGGTGCCAACGGTCATCGTCACCTGCGGTGGGCAGGGTTCGATCGGTCTGGACGGAGTGAACGGGGAAGAGGAATGGGTTCCGGCGCTCCCGGTGAACAGCGTCGACGCCACCGGCGCCGGCGACGTGTTCGCCGCCGCCTTCATCGTCGGCACCCTCAGGCAATGGCCACTGCGGCAGCGGATGGCCTTCGGGAACCTGTGTGCCGGATTGGCTGTGCAGCAGGTCGGTGGATCCTTGGCCGCGCCGGGTTGGGGGGATATTGCCGACTGGTACGTCACGGTCAAGCAGCGGTCGGAGGCCGGGTCCCGGCCCGCACTCGCTCTGCGTCACAGTTACGAATTCCTCGACGATGTGGTGCCCGGGAACGCCCTGGACACTGCGCACGGCGCCGGCGCCGTCCGCCGGGCGAGCGCCACCATCGCCCGCTTCTCGGACGCCTGACCGCGGTCATTGCACCACCAGGGGGTGCCGCAACGCCGCCCACACCCGCGCGATCTACGCTGTCATGCACTCGGCCCGACTCCGATGTTCACCCCTCTTGGAGACCCTTATGACGCCCACTGACGATGCCCGGCCCGGTGTTCCCGCACCGTTGAGCCGGCGCAAGTTCTTCGCCGTCGGCGGCAGCCTGGCGGCGGCCGGCGTGCTGGCCGCCTGTGGCGGGAACACCGGTCGGGCAGGCACCACGACTGCGGGGCAGGCGGGTTCGGCAACAGAATCGTCGGCGGCCGGCGCCGGGTCCGGAAGTGCCTCGGCCTCGAGCGGCTCCCCGTCGATGGCGTCGTCGGCTTCCTCGGCGGCCGCTGGCTCGAGCTCGGCGGCCGCTGGCTCGAGCTCGGCTGCCGCTGGCTCCGGCGCGGCAGGTGGCAAGCCGACGCTCAACCAGTGGTACCACCAGTACGGCGAGGAGGGAACGAAGGCGGCCGTCGAGAAATACGCCGCGGCCTATCCGGCAGCGACCGTGAAGGTGGGATGGTTCCCCGGCGACTACGACTCCAAGATCGCTTCGGCGCTGCTGACCGCCGGCGCTCCCGACGTGTTCGAAGCGGGTAACGGTCCATCGATCGATGCCATCCAGGGCGGCCAGGTATTGGCGCTGGACGAGGTGCTGGGTGCCGCGAAGAGCGATTTCACTCCATCGCTGATCGAAAGGATGACTTACAAGGGCAAGCTGTACGGAATTCCGCAAGTGGTCGACATGCAGCTGCTGGTCTACCGGAAGTCGATGCTCGCGGCCAAGAACATCAAGCCGCCGACCACCTTCGACGAGCTGATGGTGGCCGCAAAGGCGTTGACCGCAGGCGATCTGAAGGGTCTGTTCCTGGGCAACGACGGCGGCGTCGGCACCATGGTCGGGCCCTCGCTGTGGTCGGTCGGGGCGGATTATCTGACGAAGGACAACAAGGTCGGATTCAGCGATCCAGCGGTGGGCAAGGCGCTCGGTGGGTTGCACGAGCTGTTCACGTCGGGGAGCCTGCTGTTGGGCGCGCCCACCGACTGGTCGGCACCGGACGCCATCACCACCGAACTCTGCGCGATGCAGTGGACGGGCCTGTGGAACTTCGCGAGCATCCAGAAAGCGCTGGGCGACGACTTCGGTGTGCTGCCATGGCCGAAGTTCTCCGCAATCGGCGCGGGTGCGGCGAGTGTGCCGATCGGGGCCTTCGCGTCGTGTGTCTCTGCCAAGTCACAGAATCCGGCTGCGGCGAAAGCGTTCGTCAAGTGGCTGTGGGTGGACAACACCGCCGCCCAGATCGATTTCGCGCAGAGTTATGGCTTCCATGTACCCGCCCGGGCCAGCCTGGCGGCAAAGGCGGACAAGCTCAAGTCCGGTGCGGCCGCCGACGCGGTCAAGATCCTGCAGCAGAACGGCCACGCCCAGACCCCGCTGCTGTGGACTCCGGCGTCCGCTACCGCGATGGCGGACGCGGCGACCAGGATCATCAAGGACGGCGCCGACCCGGCCAAGGAACTGGCTGCCGTCGCCAGCAAGGTGCAGGCCGAACTCAAGCGCGTCACGAAGTAACGCCGAGCGGGGGGAATGGTGACTACCGCGTCCACGGCGAGCCGTTCGGCGGTCTCGTCGGGCCGGGATCGCGGGGCGGACGGGTATGGCAGCGGCCGCAGGGCAGCAGGGTTGGGTCAGCGGCTGCGGGGTCCGCAGAACCGCAATGTGTGGTTCTGGGTCTTCGTCGGACCGTTCGTGCTGGGCTTGATGATCTTCGTCTACATCCCGATCCTCTGGAGCGTGTACCTGTCGTTCTTCGACGCGCGGAACACCGTCACCCCCACGAATTTCGTCGGCATCGAGAACTACCGGTTCATGCTCACCGACCCGGCATTCCTGTCCAGCCTCGGCACCTTCGCGGTGTTCGCGCTCTTCATCGTCCCGGTGACCTTCGGTTTCTCGCTGGCGCTCGCGCTGGCCGTCAACCGCACCCGCTGGTTCCAGGCCTTCTACCGATCCGCGTTCTTCCTGCCGACCGCCTGCTCCTATGTGGTGGCGGCGCTGATCTGGCGGATGACGATCTTCAACGGAGTGCGCTCGGGTCTGGCCAACACTGTCCTGGGCTGGTTCGGCCTTGGCAACGTCGCGTGGCTGTCGGTGACGCATCCACCGTGGTACTGGCTGGTGCTGGTGACGCTGCGGCTGTGGCTGCAAGCGGGGTTCTACATGATCTTGTTCCTGGCCGGCCTGCAGCGGATCCCAACGGTTCTGTACGAGGCGGCTGCCATCGACGGCGCGAAGGCCGGCTGGCAAACCTTCCGCTACATCACCTTTCCGCAACTGCGGGCGACCTCGGTGGCAGTACTGGTGTTGTTGCTGATCAACGCCTTCCAGGCGTTCGATGAGTTCTACAACACGCTGTCGAACTTCGGCAGCTATCCGCCGTATGCCCGGCCGCCGCTGGTGTACCTGTATTACGTGGCCCTGGGCTCGCAGCAGGATCTGGGTAGGGGTAGCGCCGGCGCGATCATCCTGGCCATCCTGATCGGGCTCATCACGGTGCTGCAGGCGAGATTCCTCACCGGGCGGAGCTCGGCGAGATGACGGTCATCGCGACCACGCCCACCGGCCGCCGGGACATCGAGGATGCCCGGGTGCCGCGGGCCGGGCGGGTGCGGCGCGGCCCTGCGGAGCGGCTCGGCGTCGGACTGCGCTCGACGATCCTGGTGCTCGGTTCGCTGGTCTTCCTGCTGCCGTTCTACCTGCTCGTCCGCAATGCGCTGGCCACCCGGCTGGAGATCGCCGGCCGCAGGTTCACCGTTTGGCCGAAGGCCCTGCAGTGGCGGAACTTCTCCGAGGTGTTCGGCAACGACGCCATCCCCCTTGCCCGAAGCCTGTTGAACTCGACGGTGGTCTCCGTGGTGCAGACCACGCTGACCGTCGCGCTCGCGGCGACGGCCGGCTACGGCCTGGCCCGCATCCCGTTCCGGTTCTCCGGCCTGATCACCGGCATCGTGCTCGCCACCCTGATGATCCCGGCGGCGGTGACCTTCGTGCCCACCTTCGTCATGGTGTCGAGCCTTGGCTGGGTCTCCTCACTGCGCGGGCTGATCATCCCGGGACTGTTCTCCGCGCTGGCGGTATTCCTTTTCCGGCAACAGTTCTCGGACTTCCCCAAAGACCTGGAGGAAGCCGGCCGGATCGACGGGCTGGGCTACGTCGGGGTCTTCTGGCGGGTGGTGCTGCCCAACTCCGGTGCCTTCCTCGCCGCCGTCTCGGCGATCACCTTCCTGGGAAGCTGGAACGCTTTCCTGTGGCCCCTGGTGATCGGCCAGGACCCCAGTTCCTGGACCGTCCAGGTGGCGTTGTCGGCCTACATCACCTCGCAGACACCGAACTATTCCCAGCTCTTCGCGGCGGCCACCATCGCCATCCTTCCGGTGCTGATTCTGTTCCTGGCCCTGCAGCGCTTCATCCGCCAGGGCTACGAGTCCACCGGCAGCACCGGCTGAACCTGGAGTGGAGCATCATCTTCTGACGGACGATTCCACGACGTCCAGGACGGCACCGAAGCTGTCGGCGGGCAGTCCGGCCGCGAGGTGGGTCACCAGGCCCTCCAGCACCAGTTCCAGGTAGGACGCCAGCACCTCGATCTGCACGTCGTCGCGGAGTACCCCTGCCTCCAGCTGGCGCCGCAATCTGGCCCTGGTGGCTCGTCCGACCACCGAGGACCGTTCCGCCCACATAGCGCGGAACTCCGGATCGGTGCGCAGCCGCCGGGAGATCTCCAGCTGGGTGCCCAGCCAGCCCTGATCGGGAGCACCGATCAGATCGCGCATGACCTGCACCAACCCTTGGGCCGCAACGGTGCGCGCCATCACCGCGACATCGGCGTCGGCCAGAGCCAGGAACAGCGCATCCTTGTCGGCGTAGTGGTGGAAGATCGCCCCACGGCTCAGGCCGGCAGCGTCCTCCAGCACGCGCACCGTCGCCCCCTCGAATCCGTGCTGCGCGAAAGCGCTGCGGGCGGCGTCGAGGATCTGACGCCGACGCGCCTCCAGCTGGTCACTGCTGACCCGCGGCAACGGACCAGGACTACTTGGTCGCACCCGCGAGCAGGTTCCGCAGCACGTACTGCATGATCCCGCCGTTGCGGTAGTAGTCGGCCTCGCCGGGGGTGTCGATCCTGACGGTTGCCTGGAACGAGCCGGGCTCGCGGTTGGGGTCGGTCGGCGTTACGGTGACGGTCACCGTCTTGGGGGTGCGACCTTCATTGAGTTCGGTGATGCCGTCGATGTCGATGACCTCGGTGCCGTCCAGGCCCATGTCCTCGGCTGTCTTACCGGCCGGGAACTGCAGTGGGATGACGCCCATCCCGATCAGGTTGGATCGGTGGATCCGTTCGTACGATTGCGCGATCACCGCCTTGACGCCCAGCAGGGCGGTGCCCTTGGCCGCCCAGTCCCGGGAGGATCCGGATCCGTACTCCACTCCGGCCAGAATGACCAGCGGTACTCCCGCCGCCGCATACGCCTCGGACGCCTCGAAGATGGTCGTCTGCGGAGCGGTCCGTGGGTCGTCGGAGGCCAGGAAGCTGCGGGTGAAACCCCCCTCGACACCGTCCAGCAGCTGATTGCGCAGCCGGATGTTGGCGAAGGTACCCCGGATCATCACCTCGTGGTTGCCGCGCCGCGAGCCGTAGGAGTTGAAGTCCTTGCGCTGGACGCTGTGCTCGGCCAGATACTTCCCGGCGGGGGAATCGACCTTGATCGAGCCGGCGGGTGAGATGTGGTCGGTGGTCACCGAATCACCCAGTTTGGCCAGTACCCGCGCGCCCGCGATGTCCTGCACAGCCGACGGCTGCGCGTTCATCCCGTCGAAGTACGGCGGCTTGCGGACGTAGGTGGAGTCCGGATCCCACTGGAACGTCTTACCCTCAGGCGTCGGCAGCGACTGCCAGCGCTGGTCACCGGCGAAGACGTCGGCGTAGTCGGAGGAGAACATCTCCTGGCTGATCGCGGACGCGATCACCTCTTCGACCTCCTTTCCGTCGGGCCAGATGTCCTGCAGGTATACCGGTTTCCCGTCGCCGTCGGTGCCCAGCGGATCGTTGTTCAAGTCCACATCCATCGATCCGGCCAGCGCATAAGCGACCACCAATGGCGGTGAGGCGAGGTAGTTCATCTTGATGTCGGGATTGATGCGGCCCTCGAAATTGCGGTTGCCGGACAGCACCGACACCACGGCAAGATCCGCTTCGTTGACCGCTGCCGAGATCTCGTCGGGCAGTGGACCGGAGTTGCCGATGCAGGTGGTGCAGCCGAAGCCCACCAGGTTGAAGCCCAGTTTCTCCAGGTAGGGCAACAGCCCGGAACGCTCGTAGTAGTCCATGACCACCTTGGAACCGGGAGCCAGCGTCGTCTTCACCCAGGGTTTGCTGCTGAGCCCTTTCTCGACGGCCTTCTTCGCCAGCAGCGCGGCCCCGATCATCACCTGTGGGTTCGAGGTGTTCGTGCAGGAGGTGATGGCAGCGATGGCGACATGCCCATGGTCGATGTCGAAGGTGCGTCCGTCCATGGTCACCGGGGTCGGCTTGCTCGGCCGCCGCCCGCCGGCCGGCGCGGCATAGTGGTGCTCGTCGGCGTGCGTAACGGGGTTGGGCGTCGTGGATGCCGGGTCGGACGCCGGGAACGATTCCAGACCGGATTCGTCGGCGTCGTTGTGCTCGTCGTCGGTGACGTAGGCATGCAGCGCCTGGCGGAACGCCGGCACCGCTTCGGCCAGGGCGACCCGGTCCTGTGGGCGCTTGGGGCCGGCGATGGACGGCACCACCGTCGCCAGATCCAGCTCCAGGTACTCGGAATAGACGGATTCCTGCGCTGCCCCAGGATCGTGCCACAGTCCCTGTTCCTTGGCGTAGGCCTCGACCAGGGCGAGCTGGCCGGCCGGACGTCCGGTGAGCCGTAGGTAGTTGATGGTCTCGGAGTCGATCGGGAAGATCGCTGCGGTGGAACCGAATTCCGGGCTCATGTTGCCGATGGTGGCCCGGTTGGCCAGCGGTACCGCGGCCACTCCGTCGCCGTAGAACTCCACGAACTTGCCGACCACACCGTGCTGGCGCAGCATCTGGGTGATGGTCAGCACCAGGTCGGTGGCGGTGGTGCCGGCCGGCATCGAACCGGTCAGCCTGAAGCCGACGACCCTGGGGATCAGCATCGACACCGGCTGGCCCAGCATCGCGGCTTCGGCCTCGATGCCGCCGACACCCCAGCCGAGTACGCCGAGGCCGTTGACCATGGTGGTGTGCGAGTCGGTGCCGACCAGGGTGTCCGGGTAGGCGGCACCGTTACGGACCATCACCACCCGCGCGAGGTGCTCGATGTTCACCTGGTGCACGATGCCGGTGCCGGGCGGGACCACCTTGAATTCGTCGAAGGCGGTCTGCCCCCAGCGCAGGAACTGGTAGCGCTCCCGATTCCGCTCGTACTCCAGCTCGACGTTGCGTTCGAAGGCGTCGGCGCGGCCGTACACGTCGGCGATCACCGAGTGGTCGATCACCAACTCGGCAGGCGCCAGCGGATTGATCCTGTCCGGGTCGCCACCCAGGTCCGCCATCGCCTCGCGCATGGTGGCCAGGTCGACCACGCACGGAACGCCGGTGAAGTCCTGCATGATCACCCTGGCAGGGGTGAACTGGATCTCGGTATCGGGATCCGCGTCGGGGTTCCAGTTGGCCAGTGCACGAATGTGATCCGCGGTGATGTTGGCCCCGTCCTCGGTCCGGATCAGGTTCTCCAGCAACACCTTCAGCGAGAACGGGAGCCGATCGGCGGCATCAAGACCGTCCACCCCGGTGATCCGGAAGATTTGGTAGCTCTGCCCGCCGACGGACAGGGTTTGCTGTGCGGAGAAGCTGTTCCGGCTGCTGATCACGGTTTCTCCTTCGACCCTCGCACGATGCGGGTCGGCCGACGTCTCCGAAGTTCGGCCTACCGCAGAGGGCTAACAGTACGCTTGTCCGGTTTTGCCGGCAACGCGGTCCGGCCGCTTGGCCGGGTGTCCGAACAGCCGGAAACCCGCCACGGCAACTGGCCGCGGCGGGTTTCCGGGGAGAGCGGTGAAGACGGGCGATCGTTACTTGCCGGCCATCTGTAGCAGGAAGTCGATGTCGGCCGGCTGCAGGCCCTGCAGCATCGTGGTCACCACACCGGAGAAGCTCCGCAGCGGACTGACGTACCACTTGCCGTCGACCTGGGTGGTGACGATGCCGATGCTCAACAACTGCTTGAACTCGCGCTTGACCATGTCGGCAACCTGCGGCGGCATCTGCGAAGACCGACTGGAACCGGTCATCTGCTCCAACAGGTTGTCGCCGGTGAACTCCTGCTTCTTGCCGTCCTGGTCGACCGTCATCTTGCCGGCGGCCGCATCCACGGTGATGGTGGTCCTCTTGCCGTCGGTCTCGATGGTGGCGTTCTTCAGCGAGACCTTCTTGCCGCCGGTCACGTCGGTGGTGGTGAACTTGAGGTCGCTGATCTTGGGCAGGTTCGACGGGGTGGCGCCCTTGGTCAGCTTGCCGGCCGCGAACATCCGCTTGCCGTAGTCGTACAGCACGCCCATCTCGTCCGGCGGAAGCATTCCGACGACGCCCTCGTAGTCGCCCTTGGAGGCCTTGTCGACCAGGCCGGTCACCGCGTCCTCGGGGGAGCCGCCGCCAACCCTGGCGATCGGGGTGGCCAGATCCCTGGACTTCAGCTCCGGGTTGTCCTTCTCGGCCTTCACCAGCCAGTTGTCGGCCAGCGTGTAGAAGATGCTCGGGTACCACTTGTCGCCGCGCTTGACGGTGGCGATGCGGACCGGCTCGCCGCCGTTCTTCTTGATCTCGTCGGCGATGTTGACGGTCTGGGTCTTCGGCGTGAACTGGTCCAGCTGCGATCCGGCGGCCTTCTTGATCTTGTCGGTGAACGGCGCGGTGCCGGTGCCGCTCGTCAGGGTGATGGTGCCGCCGGTCAGCTTGACGATGGTCACGTGGTCATTGACCGACTCCTGCTTCGCGTCATCGAAGGTCAGGTTCTCGGTCTTGATCTTGACGCCGGTGAGTTGGTCGGTGGGGACGTCGGACCTGATGATCTGCAGTCGCTTCAACTCGCCGACGATGTCGCCGGACATGTCCTTCGCCAGCTGCGCCTCTGCCGGGTCGAGCTGCTGGCCGACGCCGACCACGTCCTTGTCGGACAACGACAGCAGCATGTCGCTGGCCGCCGCCCTCGGATTGGCCTGGCCGCCGACGGCGGTGGTGCTGTCCTTCTTGGACACCAGCCAGATGGTGACGCCGGCGGCGATCGCCAGCACCACCACGACGGCCGTGATGATGACGCCGATATTCCGCTTCTTCGGCGGAGTTCCGTTCTGCGGTTGCCAGCCGGCCGGACCCTGTTGTCCCTGCCACTGCTGCCCGGGTTGAGGCTGGTAGCCCGGCTGCGGCTGGTAGCCCTGCTGAGGCTGGTAGCCCTGCTGCGGCTGGTAGCCGTGCGGCTGGCCCATGCCTTGCGAGGGAGTCGGCGGCTGCCAGCCCTGCGGCGGCGGGCCCTGGGGTTCGCCAGCACGCGGCTGGTTCCAGCCACCCTGACCATGCTGCGGGCCGTAATTGTCGCTCATCGGCGTCCGATCCCTCCTACAGGATGCGTGTCAGGCATCAGATTGACGTGTGGTGCCGGGCCCGCGTCGCCGGTGCCGGCGGCGGCCGGACAGGGCCCGTCGGAAGTGTGACGCTCCCTGCGGGCAGCTGGTTCCCCGGTTACCCCGATCAGCGTAACGGCGATCGAATCGTTATCGTCTGGTCCGACCGTCCCGACCACACCATCCGGACGTCGCGGCGGACGGACAGCAATAGCAGCAGCCCGGCGACGATAGTCAGCCCGGAGCCACAGGCGACGGTCAGCGGGCCGGCGTCGGCCAGCCGGATGCCGAAGCGCCTCTTGCCGCCCACCACGACCAGCGTGGTGATCGCGGCCCCGGCCATCATCAGACCCAGAGCAAGGGAAACCCCGGCCGCGGTCCGCCACATCCGCACCGCCAGCAGCACCGTCGGGATCAGCAGGATCGGCCCGAAGAATACCCAGGCTGCGATCACAGCGCCCATCAGCCAGGAGTCGACCAGCCCGAACTGCTGGAGGGCGGCGGCGAACTGATAGCTGTTCCTGGTCACCGAACCCGAGATCAGCCACGGAAGGAAGGTGCCGATGATGCTGAGCGTCAGCCCGACCAGCAGAACCAGCACGGCCGCGGTGCGGATCATCGGCAGGCCGTCGGCCGGTGGTGCCGACCGGGGGCCGTGGGGCGGCGAAGGGATCGGCACGCTTTCCTAGTCTGCCGGAGGCTACGGCGCGACAGCGCAACGGGGATGATCTCGAGGCGGTTAGGGCGCGCTTGGGGCTTTTGTCAGAATTGGGACAAGAGTTTCGGGATTTGTGTGCCGTGACGGCTGGCGTACAGGGGGCACAAAGTGGCATGGTGCTCACGGGCGTGTCGGATTGACATTTGCCCGCGCGTCGGTATCGCGAGTCGTCCGCTGGCTCGCCGTCCGCGGCCATCGGTCGCGGGGAGGAGATCTCGTGAGGTCCGTCCCACACTGGCATCGGATGCCGATCGACCATGTGCGCGGACCTCTGCGCGGCATCGGACGGACCGCACTGACGCTGGCTCTGACCAGTGCCCTGGTGCTGGGTTCCGCCGCGACCTCTCATGCGGCCCCCGGGGCGGTCCCGACGGTCGCGCCCCGACTCGCGGCCGATCCGGCGCCGACGCCGCCGCCGAACCCGTCCGATAGCGACATCGAGTCCAGTCAGCAGCATGCGGACCAGGCGGCCTCGGCGGTTGGCAGACTGTCCGGCCAGGTGACGGCCACCGAGTCGAAGATCTCCGCGTTGCAGGACGATATGGAGTTCAAGGCGGAACAGGTCAACAAGGCTGGTGTCGATCTGACCATCGCCGAGGACGACGCCGCCACCGCGGATGCCGCCGCGAAGAAGGCATCGCAGGAGGCGGACGCCGCCGGGGCGGCGATCACCGATGCCGAGCAGAAGGCCGCCGACTTCGCCGCGGCATCGTTCCGCAACGGATCGAAGCTCGGTTCCATGACGGCGCTGCTGGGCGCCGAGAATCCGACCGACCTGATGCAGCGCGATGCGATGCTCCAGCAGGTCTCGGAGTCCCAGCTGGATGTGATCGGCCAGTTGCAGAAGGCCAGGAACGCCAAGGCGAACATGGACGCGGCTGCCCGAGCCGCGGTGGACCGGGCGACCAAGGCCCAGGAGCAGGCGCGGGCCGCGGCCGCGTACGCCGAGAAGTCCAAGAGCGCCGCGTCGGTCGCGCTGCAGGCGGGTCAGCAGGAGCTCGATGGTCTGCACGTCCAGCTGACCTCGCAGCAGAAGGCGTACACCGACGCGCTGAACGGCACAGCATCCCTGAAGTCCCAGCGCGACGCCTACAACACGTGGCTCGCAGAGAAGCAGGCCGAGGAGGAGCGTCAGCGCCTGCTGGCGGAGGAGCGGGCCAGGCAAGCAAAGCTAGAGGCCGCTCAACGGGCTGCGGCGGAGCAGGCTGCGGCGACGGCGAGGGCCGAAGCCGCCGCGCAGGCCAGGGCCGAAGCGCAGGCGCAGGCCAAAGCTGCAGCGGACGCCGAGCGCGCTGCCCAAGCCCGTAGCGCAGCCCGGGAAGCGGCGGCGGCCGCGGAAGCCGCTATCAGCAAGCAGCAGACCCTTGCTGCCCAGCAGGCCGCCGCTCAGAAGGCGGCGGACGCGAAGAAGGCGGCCGAGGCCGCCGACGCGAAGGCGGCGGAGGCGGAGCTTGCAGGCCGGCAGAAGGCGGCGGAGGCCAGCAGGGCGGCGGCTGCCAGCATCAAGGCCACCGATGACGCGCAGGCCAGCAAGGCGATGGAGGCCCAGCAGGCCGAGCTCAGGGCGAAGGCGACCGATGCCGATCGGGTTGCCACCGCGCGGCGGGCCAAGGAGCAAGCGGAGAAGCTGGCCGCAATCCGCGGTCAGGGCACCGGCGGCGACACCTACTTCCAGAACTGCGATGCCGCCAGGGCGGCCGGTGTCGCACCGATGCGGAAGGGCGACCCGGGTTATCGCGCGGAGCTGGACACCAACAACAACGGCATCGCCTGTGACGCGCAGCTCGGCGGCCCGGCCAACGACGTGTCGGCATCCAACGGCGGGCAGACCGGGTCCAACCGTCCGGCAGCCCCGGTGCCGCCGAGCAGTCCGGTCACTCCGAGCGGCCCGGCCGCCCCCACGGCCCCCACCACGTCGGACCTCAACAGCACACCGGGAGGCCCCAACGTTCCGAGCGGCCCGAGCACCCGCGACACGCCGAGTGCACCCAGCCAGTCCAGCAAGCCCAGCGCCCCCAAGCCTGCAGCGCCCAAGCCTGCAGCGCC
>JAABUT010002899.1_pt1 | contig 15638 bp, 13 predicted proteins | sample 5559281 | NCBI WGS metagenome assembly JAABUT01 (sample SAMN10711880, study PRJNA513359) | rock metagenome | isolation source: Antarctica rocks | place: Antarctica: Victoria Land, Ricker Hills nord | collected 2016-01-04 | reverse complement strand
AGCGGCTCGCCCAGATGGCGCGCGCGGCCGGCATCCACCTCATCATGGCGACCCAGCGGCCCTCGGTCGATGTCATCACCGGCACCATCAAGGCCAATTTCCCGACCCGCATCTCCTTCCAGGTGACATCGAAGATCGATTCGCGCACGATCCTGGGCGAGCAGGGCGCCGAGCAGCTGCTCGGCCAGGGCGACATGCTCTACATGGCGGGCGGGGGCCGCATCTCCCGCGTGCACGGACCTTTCGTCAGCGACGGCGAGGTCGAGAAGGTGGTGGCCCATCTCAAGGCCCAGGGACACCCGGCCTATCTCGACGTGGTTGTGGCCGAGGAGGGAGCCGACGACGGCAAGGCGGAGGCCGCCGACGACAAGCCCGTGTTCGACAAATCCGCGATGGGCAGCGGCGGCGACGAAGACACCGAGCTCTACGACCAGGCCGTCAAGGTGGTGCTGCGCGACAAGAAATGCTCCACCTCCTACATCCAGCGCCGCCTGCAGGTCGGCTATAACAAGGCTGCCTCGCTGGTCGAGCGCATGGAGAAGGAAGGCATCGTGGGCCAGGCCAACAACGCCGGCAAACGCGAGATCCTCGTCTACAGCCGCGACCTGCGCTTCACGGAAAGCCGCGAAGGGGAGGAGTGAGATCCCGTCGCAGCCCGAAGAGGCGCGCGCCGGGAGGCGGCGGGCTTACGCCCGCTGCCTCCCGGTCTCGGGTTCCTTGTCGTCGCGTCAGTGCGGCTGCAGCAAGGATGTGCGCGCGCCTCACCCAGGCATCAGCGCCGTGATCTGCTCGGGAGCACCGTCGAAGGCGAACGGGTTGCAGATCTGCCGGCGCCACAATTGGTTCCTGCCGGCCTGCGAGAGCCCAGCCTCCTCGCAAACGCCGTCCCAGGATCGGACGATGCCGCGAACCTGCCGCTCCACGACGCCCCTGGCGGCCTCCGCCGACAGCTTAAAGTGGGGTGCCGCAGCCAGGCAGGTGCTCAATCGGCTCGACCTGTCGGACCCAGCGATCAGCATGGCCTGACTCGCCTCGCCTCCCGAGCGGGGCTGCGGACAGATGTCGTAAGCCGGTGTCAGGGCCAGCGTGCTTCCGTCCCAGAAAGCGGCGTGGTTGCGCGCGTGGTCATCGGTGTTTCCCACCAGAATATTGAACACGAGCCGCCCGAAGAGTTCGGCCAGATCCTCCGCGGGCGCCCGGAAACGATGTCTCACGATCTCGGCGAGATCCTCATAGCTCGCATAGCGGGCCATCATTTCGTCCAGCCCGAACATCGTGAGCGCCGACACCGTCGCCTTGCGCCGCCACCCCGACTCGCCCGCGATGCGGTCGAACCGCTCGATCAGGAGCACGTCCTTTCCGGCGGCTCGACAAAGCTCCACCGGTGCGACGCGCAACCCCACCCGCGCGGCAAGCCGCATGGCGACGAACTCCGCCCGAACGACATCGTAAAGGTCGGTGCTCGACGAGAACTTCGCGATGAAGGCCGTACCGGCGTCGGTGATGAGAGCCTTCGGCCTCGCGCCGCCGATCGAGGTGCCGTGCATCATCGCTGCGTCCAAGCCTGGCGGCAGCGGCACACCGGCCTCCACCATGGCGGCGGCTTCGAGGAGCGTCGTCAAGCTCACGGCGCCGGCGTCCCGAGAGACGTAGGAAACAGACGATGTCTGGAAGTCGAGAGCTCCGGCCCGGTCCGAGCCGGACTGCAGCAGGTAGGTCAGCTCGTCGACCTCCCCGGGGTCGGTCTTCTTCGCAATCTGCCCCAACAGGCGGTTCAAGATGATGCGCCGACCCCAGGCGTCTGGAGAGGCGTCCCGTAGGCATCCGGCCATCGCGAGTCCCGGCCCAGGCTGAAGGGCTCCCGTTCGGAGCGGCAATTCGGGCAGGTAGAGGGGGATCGCATCCAGCCGAGCGAGGTAGGATCGGCCATAGTTGAAAGCGAGCAGCTTTCCCTGCCGGAACAGGCGGCCCGCCACGACGGGCTCGAGAGCGCCCGGCAGCCACGTCCAGACGAAGATCGCGGTGGGCGCGTCAGAAATCATCGTCGATGGCCGTCGGCGCCTTGCGGATGGCGCGCGGCAGAAGCGCCATGACCCGACGATTGGCTTCGGCGCGGGAGCCGAGGTCCCGCGCCTCCGGCTCTACCAGTGGTAGCCCCAGAATGGCCGCGACCTCGAACACGCTTCCGATCGCGCAGGAGGGATCCCCTTTCTCGATACGGCGGAGGAGGCCGCGGGAGATCCCGGCGCGGTTTGCGAGATCGGCGGCCGTGAACCGCTGCTCGAGCCGGGTCATGCGAATGGTTTGGCCGAAGAGGGCTAGCGCCTCACGGCCGTACCGCGACACCAACCGACAGACTGCTTCGACCACTGCGACTTCGCTTCATAAACGGACCAGCAACGTGCTTCCTGGTCTATATACGAAACGTCGCGACCAACCTAGTTCGATCCTCGCCCGGTCGGCATCATGCCGCTGCGGTCGGTGGTGGCGCTTGAACGACGAAGTCATCGGCAACGTAGATCATCCACTCGTCAAACTTATCCACAACCATTTGCAAGGGATTTCGGTTGCATCGTTGCATTTTCTCAACCTGGGCGCAAAGTCTACCTTCTATTTCCGAGGAGCAAACATCCATGCAACAGCCCGGACTTGATGGACGGCATCGTGATAGAAACGGTGAAATAGGCCGAAAGCATGGGAACACCTTGGTTCGTACTCTGCGCGCGGTCTACGGTGCGGGCTTTGCCCCAGGTTTCGATAGCGATACGAAGCTTAGCGACGTACTGGGGACTCTCGACGAGACATCCCTGTCCATGCTTATCAGGGATCACCAAGCCGGTACTTTAGATCAAAAAATTCCTAAGTAATAAACTATAGAAGCGAGGGCGGCCCCCTGTACTTGATGGTTCACCCGTTCCCCGCCGGCGCCAGGTCCAGCACGGGCGTGGTCTGCCCACCGAGGAAGTCGGGGTGCTTGGCCGTGGTGTCGAAGAAGGCCGTCGTCTTGAACAGCTCGTACTTGCCCTGGGCCGCGGCATCCTGAGTCCTGCTCAGCAGCGCCGTCATCTCGGGCTCGGCCATCAGCTTGAAGGTCTTGGCCACCGCGAAGGCCTGGTCCATCGAGCGGCGGTCGTCGATGCCGGTGATCAGCACCGACACGGGCAGGTTCAACGAGAAGGTCAGGCATTCCACGGCCGTCACGGTGCCGCTCTTCAGGATCACACCATCACCGAGCGACTTCATGCCGAGGATGCCGATGCCCGCCTGCACGGCGACCGGCGCCACAAGCTGGCCGAAGGAGCGGAAGTGGGCGTCCATCACGTTGATGGGCATCTGCACCGTGTCGAAGTGGAAGCCGCGCTTCTGCGCCACCTCCAGCATATAGAGGTGGACGCGCGGGTCCTTGTGGCCCGTGAAGCCGATGAAGCGCAGCTTGCCAGCCTTCTTGGCCTCCATCACGGCTTCGAGTGCGCCGCCCTCGGCGAAGACGCGGTCGGGGTCGTCGAAGCGCAGGATCTCGTGGAACTGCACGAGGTCGATGTGGTCGGTCTTGAGGCGCTTCAGCGAGTCCTCGAGCTGGTTCGCGGCCGATTCCTTGGTGCGGCCGTCGATCTTGGTCATCAGGAACGCTTTTTGGCGATAGCCGCCCTCGCTGAGCGCCTTGCCCATGCGGAGTTCGCTCTGGCCCTCGTTGTAGTCCCAGCTGTTGTCCATGAAGGTGATGCCGCGGTCGATCGCCTCGTGCATCATCTTGACGGATTCCGCCTCCGTGAGCTTCGGCTTGCCGATATGCGAGCCGCCGAGCCCGATGGCCGAGACGGTCTCGCCCGTGGTGCCGAGCTTGCGGTACAGCATCTCGCCCCGGAGTTCGCCCGGATCGGCGGCCTTGGGCAGGGCCGCGGCCGCCTGGGATGCAGTCTGCGGCTGGCCGGTGCTGGGCAGGGTTTCGCTCGCGAGGGACGGCGCCGCGGCCTGCGCGCCGTCGAGCCCCGCGACCCCGGCACCCATGCCGGCCAATGCGGTCTTGATGAAGGTGCGGCGTTCCATGATGGCCTCCTAACGGCAAAGTCGGGGGAGGAACGCCGGGGCGCTTCTCCCGGATCCGGGGTTCGGGCGCGGCAGAACGGTCCGAGCCGCCCCTCGGTGCGGCGGGCGCTCCGCCGGCACGGAATGACGAACCGCTGTTGACAGTCGGCGACCCCTTGCCCTACAGCCCCTTTGCGGCCCTTGCGGGCCCGTCAACGCCGACCGCGCTCCGTGCGTGGAAGCGAACGCCCGACAGCGCGTCTGCGCCCTCGGGCGCCATCTGCCTTGGCGCGCCACGGCGGCTTGCCGCACCTCGAGGGCCGGAAGGGTTCGTCCATGTTCGAAGGACTGACAGAGCGGCTCTCCGGCATCTTCGACGGCCTGACCCGTCGCGGCGCCCTCACCGAGGCCGACGTTTCGGCCGCCATGCGCGAGGTGCGGCGCGCGCTGCTCGAAGCCGACGTTGCGCTCGAGGTCGTGCGGTCGTTCACCGACAAGGTGCGCGAGCGCGCGGTCGGGGCCAACGTGGTCAAATCGGTCACGCCTGGCCAGATGGTGGTCAAGATCGTCAGCGACGTCATGGTCGAGACGCTCGGCTCCGACGCCCAGCCGATCGATCTCGACGCCGCCGCGCCGGTGGCCATCATGATGGTCGGACTGCAGGGCGCCGGCAAGACCACCACGACGGCCAAGATCGCCAAGCGCCTCGTCGACCGCCACAAGCGGCGCGTGCTGATGGCGTCGCTCGACGTGAAGCGACCGGCCGCGCAGGAACAGCTCGCGGTCCTGGGCTGGCAGATCGGCGTCGACACCCTGCCGATCATCGCGGGCCAGACGCCCGTGCAGATCGCGCGGCGGGCCGAACAGGCGGCGCGGCTTCAGGGCTACGACGTCGTCATGTTCGATACGGCCGGCCGCACCCACATCGACGAGCCGCTGATGGCCGAGATGGCCGAGATCAAGGCGGCCGCCAAGCCGCACGAGATCCTGCTGGTGGCCGACAGCCTCACGGGCCAGGACGCCGTCAATCTCGCGAAGAGCTTCGATGAGCGCGTCGGCGTCACCGGCATCGTGCTGACCCGGGTCGACGGCGACGGCCGCGGCGGCGGCGCCCTGTCGATGCGCGCCGTCACGGGCAAGCCGATCAAGCTGATCGGCACCGGCGAGAAGATGGACGCGCTCGAGGACTTCCACCCGTCCCGCATCGCCGACCGCATCCTCGGCATGGGCGACATCGTCTCGCTGGTCGAGAAGGCGGCCGAGTCGATCGACGCCGAGCAGGCCATGCGCATGGCCGAGAAGATGCGCAAGGGGCGCTTCGACCTCGAGGATCTCTCCAACCAGCTGGCTCAGGTCGAGAAGCTCGGCGGCATGGGCGGCATCATGGGCATGCTGCCCGGCATGGGGAAGATCAAGCAGCAGATGGCGGAGGCCAACATCGACGAGCGGATGATCAAGCGCCAGCGCGCCATCATTTCGTCGATGACCCGGGAGGAGCGCCGCAGTCCCGACATGCTCAAGGCCTCGCGCAAGAAGCGCATCGCGGCAGGCTCCGGCATGCGGGTCGAGGACGTCAACCGGCTCTTGAAGCAGCATCGGCAGATGGCCGACATGATGAAGGCGCTCGGCGGCGCCAAGAAGGGCGGCCTCGGCAAGATGGCGTCGATGTTCGGGATGGGCGGGGGCCCGATGGGCGGCATGCCGCAGCCGAGCCCGGCAGACCTCGAGGCGCTGCAGCGTCAGATGGGCGGGGTCGGCCTGCCTTCGGCGCCGCCCTCCGGCGCCTTCGGCAGCAGTCTCGCCGGCAAATTGCCCCCGACCCTCCCCGGCCTCGGGGGGGGACGCCTGCCCGGTCTCGGCGGCGGCTTCGGTCCTTTCGGGGGCAAGAAGAAGTGAACGACGGATCCCAGAGCAGGATGTTCGCGGTGTTCAACGCCCTCCGTGAGCGATTGTCGGCCGCCGACGTGAGCTATACCTCGGCGGCCTATCGCGACGACGCGATGTCGCTCCTGGTTAATGAACCCGGCCATTACTGGGAGATCGACGTCCTCGAGGACGGCTCGGTCGATGTCGAGGTCTATGCCTCGCAGGGTCTGTCCGAAGACCCCTTGGGCGATATCGACCGCCTGATCCAAGGCAACGGCGACGAACGACCAACCCCGACTTCGTCTGAAAGGAACTGAACCATGCCACTGAAGATCCGCCTCGCCCGCTGGGGCGCCAAGAAGCGGCCGTTCTACCGCATCGTCGTGGCCGACGCCCGCGCGCCGCGCGACGGCCGCTTCGTCGAGAAGATCGGCACCTTCGATCCCCTGAAACCGAGCGAGGACGCGGCCCGCCTCGTGATCGATGCCGACAAGGCCAAGGACTGGATCTCCAAGGGCGCACAGCCGACCGACCGCGTGCTGCGGCTGCTCGCCTCGGTCGGCGTCGGCGAGAAGCCGGTCCGCAACAACCCGGTCAAGGCCCAACCCAAGAAGAAGGCGCAGGAGCGGGCCGCCGCCGCAGCCGCCGCAGCCGTCGAAGCGGCCTGACCCAGCGCACTTGCCTTCTCCCGCCAGGCTGGAGAAGGAGAAGCACGGCACGGAACGAGGACTTTCCCACGAATGGCCGATAGGGTCCTGATCACCGGCGGCGCCGGCTTCATCGGCCGCCACCTGGCGCGCGCCCTGCTCGACAAGGGCGATCGCGTCAGGATCCTCGACAGCCTCATCGGTCAGGTCCATGCCGACCGCTCGGCGCTGGCCGAACTCGGACCCGAAGTCGAGATCCACGAGGGCGACGTGCGCGATGGCGAGGCCGTGGCCCGGGCCCTCGCAGGCGTCGACAAGGTGGTGCATCTCGCGGCCGAAGTCGGCGTCGGTCAGAGCATGTATGCGGTCGACCGCTACGTGTCGGTCAACGATCTCGGCACCGCCATGCTGTTCCAGACGCTGATCGAGCATCCCGTGAGGCGCGTCGTGGTGGCATCCTCGATGAGCATCTACGGCGAGGGCCTCTACCGCGACCGCGACGGCAAGCTCCACGAGGACGTCCTGCGCCAGCCGCGCGACGCGACCGGCCATTGGGACCCGCTCGATCCGCAAGGGCAGCCGATGGAACCTGCCCCGACCCCCGAATGGAAACGGCCGACGCTCGCCTCCGTCTACGCCATCACCAAATACACCCAGGAGCGCCTGACCCTGACGCTCGCCCCGGCCTATGGCATGGAGGGCGTGGCGCTGCGGCTGTGGAATGCCTACGGCCCCGGGCAGGCCCTGTCGAATCCCTATACGGGCGTGCTGGCGATCTTCGCGTCGCGGCTCGCCCACGGCAAGTCGCCCGTCATCTTCGAGGATGGGCAGCAGCGCCGGGATTTCGTCCACGTTGCCGATGTGGCCCGTGCCTTCATCCTGGCGCTCGACCATCCCAAGGCGGCGGGCGAGGTCTACAATGTCGGTTCCGGCGAGGACCGCACGGTCGAGGAGGTCGCGACGCTGCTGGCCGGGGCGATGGGCCGCGAGGACCTGCCGCCGGAAATCGCCGGGAAGGCACGGGCCGGCGACATCCGCCACTGCATCCCCGACATCGACAAGATCTGCGAGGATCTCGGTTACGAGCCGCTGGCCGACTTCCGCGACGGGCTGGCCGAACTCGCCGAATGGGTGGGCCGGCAGGAGTCGGTCGACCGTGTCGGCGAGGCGCGCCGCGAACTCGAAGCCCGTGGCCTGGTGGCCTGATGGCGCTCTCCGCGCCCCTTGAACCCTGCCGGGTCCTGCTCACCGGGGGCGCCGGCTTCATCGGCTCCAACCTCGCGGACCGGCTCCTCGGCCAGGGGCATCGCGTGACCGTCTACGACGCACTGTCGCGACCCGGCGTCGCCCGCAACCTCGATTGGCTGAAAAGCCGTCACGGCGAGGCCGTGACCGTGGTCGTGGCGGACGTGCGGGATGCCGATGCCCTGACGGACGCGGCCGCGGACGCCGACGCCGTGTTCCACCTCGCGGCCCAGGTCGCGGTCACGACCTCCCTGGTGGAGCCGCTCGCGGATTTCGATGTCAACGTCCGCGCGACCGTGACGCTGCTCGACGCTCTTCGGCGCCGCGCCGAGCCCGTACCGCTCGTCTTCGCCTCGACCAACAAGGTCTATGGCGACCTCGCCGATGTCGCGCTGACCCTCACCAACGACGCCTACGTTCCGGCCGACGCCGGCATCCGGCGCCACGGCATCGGGGAGGCGCGGCCGCTCGACTTCCATACGCCCTACGGCTGTTCCAAGGGCGCCGCGGATCAATATGTGATCGACTTCGCCCGCAGTTTCGGCGTGCCGACCGCGGTGCTGCGCATGAGCTGCATCTACGGACCGCGCCAGATGGGCACCGAGGACCAGGGCTGGGTGGCGCATTTCGCGATTTCGGCCCTGAGAGGCGAGGCCATCAGCCTGTTCGGCGACGGCTGCCAGGTGCGTGACATCCTCGATGTCGACGACGCCGTGGACGCCTATATCGGCTGCTGGCGCGAGATCGACCGCGTGGCCGGCCAGGCTTTCAACCTCGGCGGCGGCCCGGACAATGCCGTGAGCCTGCGGCAGCTGCTTCGCCACCTCGAGGCCCTGGTGGGCCGGCCCGTCGAGGCCGCGATGCACGACTGGCGCAAGGGCGACCAACGCTACTACGTGACGGATCCGCGCCGGGTCGCCGAGGTGCTGGACCTGGGGCCGTGGCGACCCTGGCGGGACGGCGTTGCGCGTCTGGTGACTTGGCTTGCCGGTGAATATGGCATTAGCTTGCCGCGGGAGCACGGCGAAAAGGCGGCGCGCTTCGCTGGAGCTGCGTCTTGAAGGTCGCCCTCGTCAATCCGGCCTGGGATTTCTCCCACTCCATCTACTTCGGCTGCCGCCACCCGCACCTGCCGCTCGAACTCGGCTATTGCCGTGGCCTGCTGGAACGCGCCGGTCACCACGCGCTGATGCTCGACGGCCACCTCATGGGCCGGTCGACGGAGGAGCTTGCCGCGGCCGTGGCCGATTTCGCGCCCGACATGACGGTCGTGGCGACGGCGCCGAGCTACCTGTTCTGGCGTTGCGCCCCGCCCGAGCTGCGTAGCCCGCGGGCCTTCCTCCTGGCGCTCGGGATCCGCGGCGGCCGCACCGTCGCGGTGGGCCCGCACGGCTCCGCCACGCCCGCGACGGCGCTGCGCAAGCTCGGCTGCGACGTTGTGGTCAGAGGCGAATGCGAGGAGGTCGTCGCCGCCCTGGCGGAGGCCTTTGCGGGCGGCACGCCCGCCGACCTCGGCCAGGTGCCTTCGATCGCTTATCGGGACGGTGATCGCATCGCCGTCACGGGCGAACCCGCCGCGGCCCGCTTCGCCGACGCGCCGGCGCTGCGCTGGGACCCGTCCTGGATCGACCGGCACGCCCACCATCACCACCGCTACGATCGCGAGCCGGTCGGCCCGGGCGCCGAGGTGGAGGCTTCGCGCGGCTGCCCCTACCATTGTTCCTTCTGCGCCAAGATCGACTTCCGCGACAAGTACCGGAAACGCGACCTCGCTCCCCTGTTGGCCGAAATCGACGGGCTCGTGGCCCAGGGCGTCACCTACGTCTATTTCATCGACGAGATCTTCCTGCCGCAGCGCCCGCTGCTGGAAGCGCTGGTGTCGCGACCCATCGAGTTCGGCGTGCAGACCCGCATCGACCTGTGGAAACCCGACATGCTGGACCTGCTGGGCCAGGCAGGCTGCGTGTCGATCGAGGCCGGCATCGAGAGCCTCACGGTCGAGGGCCGGGCCGCGCTCGACAAGAGCTGCCGCATGACCACCGAGGATCTGGCCGAACGCCTGGTCCACGCGCGACGCAGCGTACCCTTCGTGCAGGCCAACCTCCTCGAAGTGGCGGGCGACGACGCCGGTCTCGTGGCCGAATGGCGCGACGGGCTCCGGGCGCGCGGCGTCTGGGCCAATGATCCCGTGCCTCTCTATCCCTACCCGTCCTCGCCCGATTACAGGCGGCTCTTCGGGATGCCGGACGGCGAGGCCTGGGAACGGGCGCACGCCCATTATCTCGCCCAGTTCGAGCGCCTCAGCGACATCCAGGACCAGCAGCCCCTGCCTCTCACCGACCTCGAAGCCGCGTGCTGCCGGTGAAAGATCCCGCTCCATTCGTCCGGGGGGCAAGCTCCGCCCCTGCCGCATCGTCCGAGGTACGGGTTCCATCAGGCCCACTCAGTGGCGGCCACGTGCTCATGACGACCGACGCGGTCGGCGGCATCTGGACCTATGCGCTCGACCTCGGGGCCGCCCTCGGGCGGCGCGGCATCCGCGTCACGCTGGCGCTGCTGGGTCCCGGCCTCGACGACGCCAAGCGCGCGGAAGCCGCCGAACGCGGATTGAAGCTGGTCGATACCGGCCACGATCCGGAATGGCTCGCCGCCGATGCCGCCGCAGTCCGGGCTGGCGGCGCCGCGCTCGTCGGGCTGGCGCGGCGGGAAGCGGCCGACCTCCTCCACCTCAACCATCCGGCCCTCGCGGCCGAAGCCGGGTTCGGCTGCCCCGTGCTGGCCGTCTGCCATTCCTGCGTCGCGACCTGGTGGGAGGCCGTGCGGGGCGGCGTGCTGCCGGAGGATCTTCGTTGGCGCGCGGCGCTCCACGAGCGCGGCCTCGCGAACGCGGAGGCCGTGGTGGCCCCCAGCCGCAGCTTCGGGGAAGCCACACGCCGCGTCTACGGCTTCGGCGACGTGCCCATCGTCGTGCCGAACGGCCGCGACCGGCCGCCCGCACTGGAAGCCGCGGAGGCGCCTGCGGCATCGGTGTTCACGGCCGGCCGGCTATGGGACGAGGGCAAGAATCTGGGCGTCCTGGACCGGGCCGCGGCCCGTCTCCCCGTCATGGTCGAGGCCGCGGGGCCGCTCACGGGACCCAACGGCGCCACGGTCGCGCTCCACAACATCAGGAGGATCGGCACGCTCGATGCCGCGACCCTCAGGGCGAAGCTCCGCCAGCGGCCGATCTTCGCCTCGACGGCCCTCTACGAGCCCTTCGGCCTGGCGGTGCTCGAGGCCGCGCAGGCCGGCTGCGCTCTGGTGCTGTCCGACATCCCGACGTTCCGCGAACTCTGGGACGGCTGCGCGGTTTTCGTCGCACCGCACGACGATCGGGCGCTGGCGGCCGCAGTGGTTCGGCTTCTCGGCGACCGGGGCTACCGGGCCGAGCGCGCCGCCCTGTCGGCCGCGCGAGCCGCGGACTACACGGTCGAGGCTTGCGCCGAGGGCACCGGCAAGGCCTATGCGGCGGCCAGCACCGCTCCGACGAGCGCCGCTCCGGCCAGCGCCGCTCGTCGGGCAAACGCCGCCGGAGCGATGGCGGCCCGTGCCGGACCGCCCCGCGGCGAACCGCGACCCCGCGCGGCCCTATGAGGATCCATTATTTCACCCATTCGCTGCTGTCCTGCTGGAACCATGGCAACGCGCATTTCCTGCGCGGCGTGTTGAGCGAATTGGTCCGGCGCGGTCACGACGTCGCGACCTACGAGCCCGAAGGCGCCTGGAGCCTCGACAACCTGCTCCAGGATGCCGGCCGGGCCGGGCTCGACGCCTTTCGGCGGAACTACCCCGACCTCCACTCGCACGGCTACCCGGCAGAGTTCGACGCTGCGGGCGCCTGTGCCGAGGCCGACCTCGTGATCGTGCACGAATGGAACGAACCCGCCCTCGTGGCGGCCTTGGGTGCGTCCCGCAAGGCGGGTGCGCGGTTCACGCTGCTGTTCCACGACACCCACCACCGTGCGGTCAGCGACGCCGAGGCGATCCGGGCTTTCGACCTCGACGGCTACGACGGCGTGCTGGCTTTCGGCGAGACATTGGCGGCCGTCTACCGGCATTGGGGCTGGGGATCCAAGGTCTTCGTCTGGCACGAGGCGGCCGATACCCGCGTGTTCCGGCCGCCGGCCGTGGAGCAAGAGCGTCGCGGCCTCGTCTGGATCGGCAACTGGGGCGACGGCGAGCGAGGCGCGGAACTCCAGGAGTTCCTGTTCGGCCCGGCCCAGCGCCTGGATCTGCCGCTCGACATCTATGGCGTGCGCTACCCCGACGAGGCCCGCGCGACGCTCGACCGCTACGGCGCCCACTACCGGGGCTGGCTGCCCAACGCGTCCGCGCCGGAGGTCTTCGGGCGCCACATGGCGACCGTCCACGTTCCGCGACGCTTCTATGTCGACCTGCTGCCCGGCATTCCGACCATCCGGGTGTTCGAGGCGCTGGCCTGCGGCATCCCCCTGGTGTCGGCGCCCTGGGACGACAGCGAGCGGCTGTTCGCGCCCGGACAGGACTTCCTCATGGCGCGGAGCGGCACCGAGATGGAGCGTCATCTCGCGGCCCTGCGGGACGACCCCGACTTCGGCGCCGCGCTGGTGGCGCATGGCCTCGACACCATCAGGGCGCGCCATACCTGCGCCCATCGCGTGGACGAACTCATGTCGATCCTGGCGAGCCTCGACGGCGCCACCGGCACGACCCCCTCGGCCGCCACCCCGGACCCGCGATGACCGCCGCGACGACGATCGCATTCTATGGATCGAGCCTGCTTTCCTCCTACTGGAACGGCGCCGCCACCTACTACCGCGGCATGATTCGCGACCTCCACGCCCGCGGCTACCGCACCACCTTCTACGAGCCCGACGCCTTCGAACGGCAGCAGCACCGTGACATCGCCCCCCCGGACTGGGCCGAGGTGGTGGTGTATCCGGCGACCGACGCCGGCGTGGCCCGCGTCATGGCCGAGGCCGCCAAGGCCGACGTGGTCGTCAAGGCGAGCGGCGTCGGCGTCTACGACGACGTGCTGGTCGAGGGTGTGATGCGCCAGGCCCGCCCCGACGCGATCCGCATCTTCTGGGACGTCGACGCGCCAGCCACCCTCGCGGAGTTGCGCGGATGGCCCGGTCACGTCCTCCACCGCGTCCTGCCGCGGCTGGACTACGTCTTCACCTACGGGGGCGGACCGCCGGTGGTCGGGGCCTACGAGGGATTCGGGGCTCGCCGATGCGTGCCGATCTACAACGCGCTCGACCCCGCCACCCACCATCCCGTGCCGCCCGAGCCGGAGTTCCGGGCCGACCTGTCGTTCCTGGGCAACCGCCTGCCCGACCGCGAGGCGCGGGTCGAGCGGTTCTTCCTCGATGCGGCGGCACGGCTGCCGGAGCGGAGGTTCCTGATCGGCGGCAACGGCTGGGACTCGAAGCCCATGCCGGGCAACGTGCGCCATATCGGCCATGTCTACACGCGCCAGCACAACGCCTTCAACACGTCGCCGCTCGCCGTGCTGAATATCGCGCGCGATTCGATGGCCGAGGTCGGCTATTCGCCCGCGACCCGCGTCTTCGAGGCCGCCGGCGCCGGCGCCTGCCTGATCACGGACGCCTGGATGGGGCTCGACCTGTTCCTCGCCGACGGCGAGGAGGTGCTGGTGGCGCGCGACGGCGCCGACGTGGCGGCCCATCTGGCGGCGCTGAAGCCCGAACGCGCCCGCGCCATCGGGGAAGCGGCCCGCGCCCGCATTCTCCGGGACCACACCTACGGGCGGCGCGGCGCCGAGGTCGACGTCATCCTGAAACAGCGCCGCGCCGAACGTACGGCCTCGGTCGGTTGGGCGCCGTGAAGCTGGTTGTCCTGGGCCTGAGCCTGTCGTCGTCCTGGGGCAACGGTCACGCCACGACCTACCGGTCGCTGCTCAAGGCCTTCGCGGCACGCCGCCACGACATCCTGTTTCTCGAACGCGACGTGCCTTGGTATCGCGGCGCCGCGCGCGACCTCGTCGACCCGGGCTTCTGCCGCCTCGCCTTCTACGAAAGCCTCGCCGACCTCGACCGGCACCGCGCGGCGATCGCCGAGGCCGATGCCGTCGTGGTCGGCTCCTACGTGCCCGACGGCCGCGCCGTGAGTGCCTTCGTGCAGCGGCACGCGCGCGGCACGACGGCCTTCTACGACATCGACACGCCCGTGACCGTGGCGGCGCTCGAGCGTGGTGCCTGCGAATACCTGTCGCCGGCTCTCGTCCCCGGCTTCGCCCTCTACCTGTCGTTCACGGGCGGCCCCATGCTGGACCGCTTGGCCCGGGAGTTCGGCTCGCCGGGGCCGCGGGCGCTCTACTGCTGCGTGGATCCGGACAATTATCGCCGCCACTACGACGCCGCCCGCTGGGATCTCAGCTATCTCGGCACCTACAGCGACGACCGCCAGCCGGTGCTGGAGCGCCTGTTGCTGGAGCCGGCCCGCCGCGCCCCGCACCTCCGCTTCGTCGTGGCGGGGCCGCAATACCCGACCAGCATCGCATGGCCCGCCAATGTCGAGCGCTTCGAGCATGTCGGACCGGCCGATCACGCCGAGTTCTACGGCGTCAGCCGCTTCACCCTCAACGTCACCCGGGCCGACATGGTACGGGCGGGCTGGAGCCCCAGCGTGCGGCTCTTCGAGGCTGGGGCCTGCGGCACCCCCATCATCTCGGACGCCTGGGACGGCCTCGACGCCATTTTGGCGCCCGGCCGGGACGTGCTGATCGCGCCCGACGACGAGGCGGTCCTGGCGGCTCTGACCGGGATGTCCGAGGCGGACAGGCGCGCCATCGGGGCCGCGGGCCAGCGCCGCGTGCTGGCCTGCCACACGGCGGCGCACCGGGCCGCGGAACTGGAAGGCTATCTGTCCGAGGCCGCGACGCGTCGAAGGACCGGGACGCGGCCCGTTCCATGACCGGACTTCCGACGCGCAACAACGCCGACAGCGGTGCTCTGCCCGCGCGGCCGGCGTCGAGGGTGGCGGTTCTATGACGCCCTTCGGCCTCGATCATTGCGGGGCAGAGTAGAACCAAAAAAAGCCGCGGGACCCAGAGGGTGCCGCGGCTTCGGTTCGAGGCTCTCAGGAGCCTAAAGCATTGTCAGCCGTGTTGCGGCCCGAAACTCTTTACGCGATCTTCCTCGAAGAGCAGACCAGAGCCCCACACAGCATGAAACAATGAGACACTCGATCACCTCCTTTCGACTGGTTGACGATGACTTGATGATACACACCGCGAGCCGGGGCGCAAGGGGCCGGCGTCCCGCGTCGAAGACCGGATCCCGGATGTTGTCCACAGGCTCGAGGCCGCGGCATCTTTGCCGGGTGACATCACAGGAACGTCAGCTGGCCGCTGCCGGTCCGGGCCGCGTCGGCCAGGAGCGCGGCCGGCCGCTTGTCGATCCCGGGCTTCGCCCTGCGGCCGGTTGCGGTGGCCCTGGGACCCGCCTTGATGCGCGCCACCGCCCTGTCGCGCGACTGTGCTTCGACGGATTTCGGGTCGCCGTCGAGCCACTTGCCGTGCTTGATGACCTCGTTGACCCGGCCCTGGTTGACCCCGACCTTGAAGGCGATTTCCTGCTGGGTCATATTGGTCGCGCCATGCAGTTCCAGGATGCGGAGGGCGAGTTCCGGCGTCATCTTCTGCCCGGTCAGGCGGCGGGCCGGCGCCACGGCGGATCGCTTGGCACGGTCCCGCGCCTTCAGCGTCTCCAGGATCGCCAGCGCCATCTGCATGCCTTGCTGGCGCAAGGCGTCCTCGAATTCCTTCAGCGTCGCCATGGGATCGATCCGCCCGTCGTTCGGTTGTGGCCC
>JAABUT010002898.1_pt1 | contig 15647 bp, 15 predicted proteins | sample 5559281 | NCBI WGS metagenome assembly JAABUT01 (sample SAMN10711880, study PRJNA513359) | rock metagenome | isolation source: Antarctica rocks | place: Antarctica: Victoria Land, Ricker Hills nord | collected 2016-01-04 | reverse complement strand
CTCTGGACCACCATCGGTCGCTTGCTCGACCTGTTTACCCCCCAAGAATGCGCAAACTACTTCGCCGCTGCAGGATATGAACCGGATTAGCCGGAAAATGCTCTAGGGCTGCTCTGGCCAGGACTTGTGCGCGATGCCCGTCATCGGGTTCACCAGCGAGTTGCCCATTTAGACGCGCTGCTGGCCAGCCGAATCGCGGGAGACTTCTTCCGGCGGAGTTTGCAAGCGTGCAGCTATTCCTCGGTAGCACACGTCCTGTTCTGGCCAATGTCGGCAGAGGAGGTTACCGCTCCCGTTGGATTCGTAGTATCGATCGGAATCGGCCTAGCCGGCGAGGCAACCTGACGTCGCTTTCGGAAGGCGCGGTCCCGCTCCATGAAGGCCGCCAGCATATGCGGCACGAGCGCGGCCGCGTCCACCGCCTCGCCATAGGCGGCCCCATACAGTTCGGCATAGCGGTCGAGGTCGGCCTTCACCGCCGCCGGCAGCGAGACGTTCAGCCGGACCAACTCGGTCCTCGGCAGCGGTCCGAGGCGAAGCTTCGCCGTCATGGCTTCAGTCCCGCGGTCCGAGTCGCGCTGGCGGGGCCGTAGGGCCGCAGCACGATGTCCTTGTTGACGATAACCCGGACCGGGAACCCCGGCCGCACGGTCAGGGTCGGCTGGACGTTGAGATTGCGCCGGGTGATCTGCTGCCCGACTTGGTTCAGGCTGTCCTCGGCGCCGCGCGAGGTGGCGACCACGACCGTCTGCTGGCCCGTGCCGCCGAAGCCGCTCTGCTGCGAGCCGAGTTCGGACCCCACGCCGAGCAGCGTCGAGAGCGCCGCGCCGGCGATGAGCTTGCCCCAGTGATTGTCGGTCTCGTCCTCCAGCCCGGCGAAACCCTTCGTATCCGTCCCGGGCAACCGATCGAGCACGATCGAGGAGCCGTTCGGCATGACCAGCCGCGTCCAGACCAGCAGCACCCGGCTCTGGCCGTAGGAGACCTGGGCGTCGTAGGTGCCGAGCAGGCGCGAGCCCTGCGGGATCAGCAGCGTGCGGCCAGTGACGGTGTCGTAGACCGGCTCGGTCACGGTGGCGATGCACTGGCCGGGCAGGTCGGAGTTCAAGCCCGTCACCATGGCGGCCGGGATGATCGTTCCCGCCATGACCTGGTTGGGCGAGACTGGCGTCTGAAGGTGCTGGGGCGAATAGATCTTGTCGTCGACGGCCGCGTTCAGGAACGCCAGCTTCTTGTCCTGCCCATTTTGCGTGGTGGCCTCATCGGGCCGCGCGCTCTCGGCCGAGCCCGGCAGCGGCGCGAACGGGTTCGGGAGTGCGGGTGCAGCCGCGCTCGCGGGCTCGGCCTTGGCCTGCTCGGCCGGTCGCTCGCGCACCTGCACGAAGAGTTGGGCGTGCCGCGCGGCTTCGGCCTCCTGGCGCTGGCGCTCCCGCTCCGCCGCCGCTGCCTGCTCCTCGGGCGTGGGTCCGGCTGGCGCGGCGGGCACTGCGAAGGACACGCCCTGCTCCTGCCGGGCGCGCAGGAACGGCCGGCCGAGGTCGCCCGGAAGCGGCGGCCCGAGCTGGGGCACGGCAGGCGGCGGCAGGCTGCCGTAGTCGCGCGGCAGCGTGTTCAGCCCCTCGGCGATCGGCTTGCGGTCCGTCGAATAGAGTTCCTGCGGCGCCAAACCGCCGCCATGCTGGACGCCGAGCGCCCAGATGGCGAGCCCGGCGATGGTGAGCGCCGAGACCGAGCCCAGCAGGATCAGGGCGCGGCGGGATAGGCGCGTGACCGGCCGCGGCTTGGCCCGCGACGCCAGCCCTTCCGGCGAGACTTTCACGTTCGGCGCGGCGCCGGGAGGCGGGACACTCACGAGCCGAAGATCCCGTGCCGCACCCCGTCCGTGCGCTCGATCCGCACCACCTGCTGCGGGTCACCCCCGAGGCGGAGTTCGGCAGCACCGAACAGGCGGTCGACCACGTAATAGGGCGCGCGCGAGCGGTAGTTGACGAGCTGGTTCTCCCCGGTCGGACCGACGACGAACAGCGGCGGCAGCTCGCCCTGGGCGATGCCGGCCGGGAACTGGATATAAACCTTCTCGCCGTCGTCGAAGGCCCGCACCGGCCGCCACGGCGGCGTATCTCCGGTGATGGCGTAGCGGAAGTGCAGCCGCTCGAGCGGGATGCCGTCCGCCACGGGCGCGGCCGCCTCGGCGCGGTGGTTCTGGTTCTGCAAGGCGAGCAGCCGGTCCAAGGGATAATCCCAGGACGCCGAGGCCATCCAGGTCAGCTCGGTCGCGGTCAGCTCCATGAGGTAGGTGCGCCGGTCGGTGTTGACCACGAGGTTGGTCTTGAGATCCGGCCGGGTCGGCTTGACCAGGATGTGGACGCGGCTGGTGGCGCCCGTGCCCGACGAGGTGTCGCCGATCACCCAGCGAACCGTGTCGCCGGCCGAGACGGAGACGAGTTGCTCTCCCTCCTGCAGGGCGACGTCGGTGACTTTCCCGGGGCTGGCATAGACTTGGTAGAGGGCGCCGGCCGCATAGGGCCAGACCTGGGTGGCGTTGATGTATCCGTAGCGCGACGGCTGCACGCGGGCGGCGCGGTTGGCGAGCGCCACGCGATCTCTCGGATCGACCGGCTCCGGAGCCGTTCTCCCGGACCCCGGCGGCGGCTTGAGCTGCCCCGGCAGCGGCAATGGCTTCGGGGCCTGAACGATTTCGACCGGCTTCGGCGGATCGACGAGGGCGACCGGCCCGGCCACTGGCTCGTCGAGGCTGATCTCCGGTGGCGGCGTGCCGCCCGCGCAGGCGGCAAGCGTCAAGACCGAAACGGTCAGGCCCAAGACTTTTCCGGTCTCAATCAGGGTCATGGATGATCTCCTCAAGGGCCGCCGAGCTCGCGGCTCCAGTTCAGGCCGTTGACGTAGATGCCGAGGGGGTTCTTGCGCAGCTGCGCCTCGTTGCCGGGCGGCTGCAGCACGATCGACAGGATGGCGGTCCAGCGCTCGGTCGCGGCCAGCGTGCCGTTCTCGTAGCGGCGCTCGATCCAGCGCACCTGGAACGAGCCCGGCGAGGCCCGCACCACGCTGACGATCTCGACCGCGACCGACTGCTTGCCGACCTTGGCGAAGGGGTCGTTGGCGCGGGCGTATTCGTTCAGCACCGCGGCGCCGCGGTCGGTGGCGTAGTCATAGGCCTCGAGCCAGTCCTGGCGCACGATGATGGGGTCGAGCGGCAGCGCGCGGACGTCGCTGATGAAGCGCGCGAGGTGGTTGGCGATCTGGGCGTCGGTCGGCACATAGGCCTCGGCAGCGGCGCCGACCGCGCGAACGTCGCCCTGCTTGTCGACCTCCACGACGTAGGGCGTGATCGAGGACCTTCCGGCGTTCCAGACGAGACCCGTGCCCATCAGCAGCGACAGGCCGAGCGACGCGAAGGCCATCAGCCGCCAGTTGCGGGCCTGGGTTCGGGAGGCGCCAAGGCGCTCGTCCCAGACCTGGCCGACCCGCTGATAGGGCGTCTCGGGCTGAGGGCTGTCGGAATAGCGCACGGCGGCGCGTTTGAAGCGCATGGGTCAGGCCTCGTCACTATCGAGTTTGGGGCCGGCGCCGGAGCCGCCGTGGTCGCCCGAGCGCACGGCGTGGGCGGCCGTTTCCACGCCGCGGCGCACGGTTTCGCCGCCGCGGAGGTTGCGGGCCCAGCGCGGAGCCCCGTCGGAGCCGGATGCGGCACCGGTCTCACCACCGTCTCCGCTTCCCTTCCCGGCGGACCCGCCTGTCCAGGCCCGGCGGGCGGCGGAGCGGACGCCCTCGCCGGCGGCACTTGCTCCGGCACGGGCAACGCCCGCTATGCCGGCGCCGGCTCGATCGAGGCCGCCGCTGCCCGACGCCGCCGCGGCCTCGCCGTAGGCGGACCGTGCGCCGGACGCCATGCTGGTCGCGGCGCTCATGCCGCCCATGGTGGTTCCACCCGCGATGCGGCCCGCAGCGAGTGCGCCCGCGCCACCAGCGACGACCAGGCCTGTCGCGGCTGCAGCCGCACCGACCGCGGCGCCGGCGCCGAGCTGCGGCGCGCCCGAGACGAGGCCGTTGGCGATGCCGGGACCAAAGATGCCAAGACCGAGCAGCGAGATGGCGCCGAGCACGACTGCGAGCGCCTGGCTGATGGTGGGCGTCGTGCCGGCGGCGGACTGGAACTGCGTGAACAGGCCGCTGCCGATGCCGACGATGACGGCCAGCACCAGGATCTTGATACCGGATGAGATCACGTTGCCGAGCACTTTCTCGGCCAGGAACGAGGTCTTGCCCCAGAGCGCGAAAGGCACGAGCACGAAGCCCGCGAGCGTGGTCAGCTTGAACTCGAGCACGCTGACGAAGAGCTGCACCGCCAACACGAAGAAGCTGACGATGACGATGATCCAGGCGATGAACAGGACCGTGATGGTGTCGATGTTGGTGAACACGCTCGTGAAGCCGGCGAGCTTGCCGATCTCGTCCAGCATGGGCTGGCCGGCCTGCACGCCGACCTGGGCGAGGCGGCCGGGTTGCAGCAGCTGGTCGGCGCCGATCGAGGCGGCCGAGGCTTTCAGGCCGAGCCCGGCGAAGGACTTGAAGATGACGCCGGCGAGGTAGTTCCAGTTGCCGATGATGAACGCGAAGGCGCCGACGTAGAGGATCTTCTTGAGGAGGCGCGGCACGACCTCGTCGCCGCCCATGGCCCAGAACAGGCCGGCGAGCGTGATGTCGATCGCCACCAGGGTGGTCGACAGATAGGCGATCTCGGGCTGCAGCAACCCGAAGCCTGAGTCGATGTAGCGCGAGAAGGTGTCGAGGAAGCGGTCGATGACCGAGAGGTCGTTCATCGCCAAAACTTCGCGTCGGCTCTGGCGAGACGATGCACGCGGCCCCGTGGGTTCGATCGCGGCTTCTGCACCGCTGGAGGTTTCTGCAGCACCGGTGCCGCGGGTGGCGGCGCAGGTGCCGACATCGCCGGGTGGCTCGGGAAGAGGTCGACCGTGTGTGGCGTGTACGGGATACCGCCGCCCTGGAATCGCATCCGGATCGCCTGGGCGGCTGCGTTGCATAGGTCGGCCGTGGTCCAGGCCATGCTGGCCTTGCACCCCTGCTGGACGAGGTCGAGCCGCTGCGGGTCGGCCATCAGGGTGTCGGCCGTCTCGGCTCTGGCTTGATGATCGGCTGAGCCGAAAAGGGGTCCGGCAAGCAAACTCGTGGGCACAATAAGGCGCATGCCGACCAGCATGGCCGAGCCGCTCCTGCCGGCGATCATGGCGCGTAGACCTGGACGGAGGCGGGCGTGTAGGCGACCCCAGAACCCTGGAACTGCGCGCGAGCCGCCAGGGCCTGCTGGTCGGCTTCGAGCGCCCGCGACTGCTCCAGCGCGGTCGCCCGACCTTCCGCGATGCGCAACTGCTGCGACTGCATGGTCTGCTTGGCCTGAAGTGCCAGCAGCTGGTTCGTGGCCTGCACGGCCTGCAGGATGCCGACCGCGCTTTGGCTCGACCCGACGGTCGTGGCGAGCGTCTGGGTGTCGGCCGCGATCGAGGCGTTGACCTGGCCCTGCAGCTCGAGCGTCGTGCGCAGCGCCTCGAGCGAGTTGTTCCAGCGCGTGCGCGCGTCCGCCACGGTCTGGTCGATCGAGGTATTGGCGCCGTAGCTCGTCGGGTATTGCTGGCGGAACTGCTGGTCGAGCTGGGTAACCTGTGTCGCCAGCCCTTGCGCCTGGGCGATCAACGCCTGGGTGCGCGCGATGTCCTGCTGCAGCATGGCCATCGGAGAATAGATGAGGCTGGCGAGGTTCTTGCCCTGGTTCACCAGCATCTGACCCTGGTTGAGGATCATCTGCGCCTCGTTCTGGAGGCTATGGATCTGGTTGTTGATCTGCTCCAGCGTGTGCGCGGCGGTCAGCACGTTCTGGCCGAAGTTGGCCGGGTCGTAGACGATCCACTGCGCTCGGGCCGGCCCGTTGGGAAGCCCGATGGCGAGGGCCGACGCGAGGACGAGCGCGGCGGAGGCCGCGTGCAGCTTGAGTTTCATCGGGTGGTCTCCGGCAGGAGGTCGAAGCGTCGGGCGAGGTCGGCGGCCCACTCGAGCCCGCGTCCGGAGAGCCAGGCGCCGGCGAAGCCGGATGCGCCATGCTCGGCGAGCACACGGTCGATGGCGGCGTGGTCGCGGGGCGTGCCGGCGGCCACGAAGGCCAGCGCCACCGGCCCGAGGCCGAGGTCGAACAGCCGGTTCCCGAGCCGCGACTGGACGTAGTAGTCGCGCTTCGGGGTGGCGCGGGCCACCATCTCGATCTGGCGGGCATTGAGCCCGAACCCCTCGTAGATGGGCCGCAGCTGCGGCTCGACCGCCTGCGGGGAGGGCAGGAAGATGCGGGTCGGGCAGCTCTCGACGATGGCAGGGGCAATCGGACTGCGCTGGATGTCGGCCAGAGATTGCGTGGCGAACACCACGCCGACGTTCTTCTTGCGCAGCGTCTTCAGCCACTCGCGGATGCGCGAGGCGAAGACGGGATCGTCGAGGAACACCCAGGCCTCGTCGAGCACCAGCAGGGTCGGTCGGCCGTCGAACCGCGCCTCGAGCCGGTGGAACAGGTAGGTCAGCACGGGCAGCACCACGCCCTTGGCGTGAAGCAGTTCCTCCATCTCGAAGGCCTGCAGGTCGGCCAGCGCCAGTTCGTCGTGGTCGGCATCGAGCAGTCGGCCGAACGGCCCGTTCAGCGTGTAGGGCTGCAGCGCCTGGCGGAGTTTATTGGACTGCAGCAGGGTCGCGAGCCCGGTGAGGGTCCGCTCCTCGACCGGCGCGGAGCCGAGGCTGCCCAACGCCGACCACACCGCGTCCTTGATCTCCGGCGAGGGCTCGACCCGCTCGTGCGCGAGCAGGCTCTGCACCCATTCCGCAGCCCAGGCGCGGGCGGCGGGGTCGTGGACGTCGCGCAGCGGCTGGAACGTCAGGCCGCCTTCGAGGCCGAGGTCGTGGAACTGGCCGCCGAGGCCCAGCATGGCGGCGCGCACCGAGCGGCCTTTGTCGAAGACGTAGACCTGCGCATCGGCGTATTTGCGGAACTGCAGGATCAGGGTGGCGAGCAGCACCGACTTGCCGGCGCCGGTCGGCCCGACGATCAGGGCGTGGCCGACGTCGCCCACATGGGTGCTGAGCCGGAACGGGGTTGCGCCTTCGGTGCGGGTGATGAGCAGCGGCGGGCCACCAAAATGCTCGTTGCGCTCGGGCCCGGCCCACACCGCGGAGAGCGGCATCAGGTGGGCGAGGTTCAGGGTCGAGACGATCGGCTGGCGGACATTGGCGTAGACGTGGCCAGGCACCGACGACAGCCACGCCTCGATGGCGTTCAGCGTCTCAGGCGCGGTGGTGAAGCCGCGCCCCTGGATGACGCGCTCGACGGCCTTGAGCCGCTCGGACGCGAGCTGGGCGTCCTCGTCCCAGACCACCACGGTGGCGGTGACGTAGCCGAAGGCGACCTGGTCGGAGCCGAGCGTCTGCAGCGCCTCGTCGGCGTCGACCGCCTTGTTGGCGGCGTCGCTGTCGACGAGCGGGCTCTCCTGCTGGAAGATGGTCTCGCGCAGCAGGGTAACGATACCCTTGCGCTTGGCGAACCACTGCCGGCGCAGGCGTGACAGCTCCTTCTCGCCGTCGGCCTTGTCGAGGAACAGGAAGCGCGTGGTCCAGCGGTAGGGGAAGCCGAGCCGGTTGAGGTCGTCGAGGAGCCCAGGCCAGGTCGAGGCCGGGAAGCCGCGTATCGTCAGCACGCGCAGGTGCGAGACGCCCAGCAAAGGCTCCAGGCCGCCGGTCAACGGCTCGTCGGCCAGCAGTGCGTCGAGGTAGGCCGGGGTCTCGGGGACGGCGACGGCGTGCCGCCGCGTCGACACCGTGCCGTGCAGGTAGGTGAGCGTTTCCGGGTCGCCGAGCCAGGCCAGCTCGGGCAGGAAGCCGTCGAGCAGCGAGCCAAACCGATCGGTCTGTTCGACGAAACCGTAGAGCTGCTCGCGCCAGTCCACGGCCGGGCGTTCGGGCGCATCGAGCATGAGCGCGCCGGCGCGGGCGCGGTTTTGAGGCGCGGGCAGGAAGACGAGCGTGAGGAAATAGCTGCTCTCGAACAGCTCACCGACCTCGTCGAAGGCGGCACGGCGCTCCCGGTCGACCAGCCACGACACGGCGTCGGGGAAGGTCGCGTGCGGGTACGGCGCCGCCTGCCGGCGGTCGGCCTCGACGAACAGCGCCCAGCCTGAGCCAAGGCGGCGCAGCGCGTTGTTGAGCCGGGCCGAGACGGCGACGAGCTCGCTCTCGGTGGAGCTGTCGAGGTCGGGTCCGCGGAAGCGGGCGGTGCGCTGGAACGAGCCGTCCTTGTTGAGCACCACGCCCAGGGCGACGAGGCCGGCCCACGGCAGCAGATCGGAAAGGGTCGAGGGACGGCGGCGGTATACGGCGAGGTTCATCATGTCACGCCTCCGAGTAGCCGCGGTGCTTGATGTGCCGGGCGAACACCTGTGGGAACTGCGGCTCGACCCGCGCGGCCCAGACCGCGAGCATGTGGCCGATGAGCCAGATGGCGGCGCCGGGGACCCAGAGCTGCAGGCCGATGCCGACGGCGGCCGCGAGCGTGCCGACCGAGATGGCGACGGTGCGCGGCGCGCCGCCCATCATCATCGGCTCGGTCAGCGAGCGGTGGAGCGGGACCTCGAACCCGTCGGGGAGTGCGGCTCGGTTCACGAGACCAGTGCTCCGCCGCCGAACGAGAAGAACGACAGGAAGAAGGAGGAGGCCGCAAACGCGATCGACAGGCCGAAGATGATCTGGATCAGCTTGCGGAAGCCGCCCGAGCTATCGCCGAAGGCGAGCGTCAGGCCCGTCGTGATGATGATGATCACCGCGATGATCTTGGCGACCGGGCCCTCGACCGAGTCGAGCACCTTCTGCAGCGGCGCTTCCCACGGCATCTGCGAGCCGGCCGCATAGGCGGGCGCGGCGAGCAGGCCGCATAGAAGGAAAGCCGCCGTCCCGGCAAAGCGACTCCGTGTGTTTCCGTGAAGCCGTGAAAGCGTCATTGTGCATCTCCGTGTTCGTGCGGGCCGGTTGTGGTGAGGAGTTCGAGGCGGTAGCCGTCCAGCCCGAGGCCGGTGACGCGGGCGATCTCGCGCACGCGCCGATTGGTGCCGCGCCCGGCGATGAAGGCGACGACGTCGACGGCCTCGGCGATGAGCTGCCGAGGCACGGTCACCACCGCCTCCTGGATCAGCTGTTCCAGGCGGTGCAGCGCGCCGGCGGCCGAGCCGGCATGGACGGTGGCGATGCCCCCGGGATGGCCGGTGCACCACGCCTTGAGCAGGTCGAGCGCCTCGGCGCCGCGCACCTCGCCCACCACGATGCGGTCGGGCCGAAGGCGTAGGGTCGAGCGCACGAGCTCGGCCATGGAGGCGACGCCGGGCTTGGTGCGGAGCGCCACCTGGTCGTCGGCGAGACATTGCAACTCGCGCGTATCCTCCAGGATCAGCACGCGGTCGCCGGTGCGCGCTATCTCGTCGAGCAGCGCGTTGGCGAGCGTGGTCTTGCCGGTCGAGGTGCCGCCCGCGATGACGATGTTGAGCCGCTCGCGGACGGCCTGCGCCAGGTAGGCTCCTTGCGCGGGCGTGAGGATGCGGTCGGCGACGTAGCGGTCGAGCGTGTAGACGAGGCTCGCGCGCTTGCGGATCGCGAAGGTGGGTTTCGGGACCACCGGCGGGATCAGCCCCTCGAACCGCTCGCCAGTCTCGGGCAGCTCGGCCGAGATGATGGGTGATCCGGCGTGCACCTCAAGCCGGACGTGCGCGGCGACCAGCCGGATGATGCGGCCGGCGTCCTCCTCGGAGAGGAACAAACCGGTCGGCTTGCGGCCCTGGCTCAACGTGTCGAGCCAGAGCGAGCCGTCGGGATTGAGCAGCACCTCGACGACGTCGCGGTCCTCGAGCGCCGCGGCGATCGCCGGCCCCATGGCGGTGCGCAGCATGCGTACTTGCCGGGCCGCGACGGACTGTCCGGGAAGGATCGGCTGGGCGGCGCTCATGACGCCGCTCCACGATCGGAGGCGGCAGCGCCGTTGCGGGAGGCTTCGCTCTCGCCGTCCTCCTCACCGTCGAGGCCAAAGAACTTGCTCCGGTCGGGGAAGATCTCCTCGTGGACGTCCTTGACGAGGCTTCGCCCTTTCTGCAGGTGGCGGGCGAGCTGGTCGACGAACTGCCCGAACCGCTCGCGGCCCTGCGCGCGGGCGGCGTCCTGATGCGCAGCGGGGATCGGGGCGTTGACTGTCAGGGTGTAGCGTACGAAGAGTGCGACGGTCTCGATCAGGATGGTCTGGTCGCGCTCGAGCCGGTCGAACTGCCGGGTCAGCTTGTCGAGCCGCTTGGCGATCGCGGCCTCGCGCCGGTCGCCGCCGTCGGGCGACAGGTAGGACGACAGCGCCGCCGCGACGATCGCCGACTTCGACACGCCCTTCATGCCGGCGAGCTGCGCCAGCCTCCGCGCATGGTCGTCCTCAATGAAGATGTTGAGGCGGGCGCGGCTCATAGGGCAATCCCGTCGTCAGGGTCGAGCGCGGCATTGCGCGCGGCACGCTGCAGTTGCCGCTCGCCGGCGCGGACCGCGCGGGCGCGCTCCACCTCGACCTCGGCATCATCGTCGTCGAGCAGCGAGGCGACGTCGTGCTGCGGCTCTTCCTCGATGGGGGCTGCCTGCGGGACCGTCATGTCGAGCTCGGGCTGGCGACGGAGCCCGCCCTCGTCGCCGTCCGTCACGGCGGCGGCGCGCTTCACAGCTTCCACAGCGACCCGTTCGAACTCGCCTGACCAATCGTCACCGCGCGCGGCCGGCTTGTCGGCGTAACCCCAGGAGGAAAGCGCCGGCGCGGGAAGAAGGCGCGGCGTGAAGTTGGCGTCCGCGTAGAAGCGCAGCTTCTTGGCGCGGACTGGCGGGTGGCCCGACACCATGACGACCTCGTCGTCGGGAGGCAGCTGCATCACCTCGCCAGGCGTCAGCAGCTGGCGGGCGCTCTCCTGCCGCGACACCATGAGGTGTCCGAGCCAGGGACTGAGCCGGTGGCCGGCGTAGTTGCGCTGGGCGCGGAGCTCGGTCGCGGTGCCGAGCGCGTCGCTGATCCGCTTGGCCGTGCGCTCGTCGTTCGACGCGAAGGCGACGCGGACGTGGCAGTTGTCGAGGATCGAGTTGTTGGGACCATAGGCCTTCTCGATCTGGTTCAGCGACTGTGCGATCAGGAATGAGCGCAGGCCGTAGCCCGCCATGAAGGCCAGCGCCGACTCGAAGAAGTCGAGGCGCCCCAATGCCGGGAACTCGTCGAGCATGAAGAGGGCGCGGTGCTTGCGCGCCGCCCCGTCCTGGTCGTCGAGGCTCTCGGTGAGCCGACGGCCGATCTGGTTGAGGATGAGCCGGATCAGCGGCTTGGTGCGGCTGATGTCCGACGGGGGCACCACGAGGTAGATCGACACCGGGTGTTCGGCCGCGACCAGGTCGGCGATGCGCCAGTCGCAGCGCGAGGTCACCGCCGCCACGGTCGGGTCGCGGTAGAGGCCGAGGAACGACATGGCGGTCGAGAGCACGCCCGAGCGCTCGTTCTCCGACTTGTTCAGCACCTCGCGCGCCGAAGAGGCCACGACGGGATGCACGCCCCGCGGACCGAGGTGCGGCGTGGTCATCATCAGGCGCAGCGTGTGCTCGAAAGGGTGCGCCGGGTCGGAGAGGAAGTTGGCGACGCCGCAGAGCGTCCTGTCCTCGCCGGCGTAGAGGATGTGGAGGATGGTCCCGACGAGCAGCGAGTGGCTGGTCTTCTCCCAGTGGTTCCGTTTCTCGATTGAGCCTTCGGGGTCGACCAGCACGTCGGCGATGTTCTGGACGTCGCGCACCTCGTGGGCGCCGCGGCGGACCTCGAGCAGCGGGTTATAGGCAGCCGAGCGCGGGTCGGTCGGGTTGACGTAGAGGCAGTGCGAGAAACGGGACCGCCAGCCGGCCGTGATGGCGAAGTTCTCGCCCTTGATGTCGTGGATGACCGCCGAGCCGGTCCAGGACAGCAGCGTCGGAATGACCAGGCCGACGCCCTTGCCCGAGCGTGTCGGCGCGAACGCCATGACGTGCTCGGGGCCGTCGTGGCGCAGGTAGTGATCGTCCGCCCAGCCGAGGAAAACGCCCGCGGGCTTCAACATCCCCGAGCGCTTAAGGTCGTGCGGCGTGGCCCAGCGAGCGGAGCCGTAGGTGGTGACGAGCTTGGCTTGCCGGGCGCGCCAGACCGAGCCCACGATGGCGGCGAGCGCGCCGAGGACGCCGCCCGACGCCGCCACGTAGGCGCCGCGCTGGAACACGTCCGGCGCATAGGCATCGAACTGGAACCACCAGACGAAGAACTGCCACGGCCGGTAGAGCGGCACGCCCTGCAGCACGGTCCACGGACGGCCGAGCTGGGCCTGGTAGCCGAGCGACGCCGCGGTCCATTGCGTGGCGAGCGACAGCGCCAGCGCCACGATGCCGAACACGACGACGATCTGACCGAGAAGGACTTTGGTCGGCGTCATCCGACCGCCTCGCGCGCTACTGGATCACGTGCTCCACACGGCACGCTTGAGGGCGAGGGTTGGCGGATGGGAAAAGAGAATCAAAGACAGTATAAGTCTTCGTTCAGATCGAAGATGTCTGAAATATAGTGCATCTTAGCCTGTAAAATTGGAGCAAACCCGAAGCTAGTACAGCGTAAGGAGAGCCGATCTTGATCGGCAGTGATCAGGCGGAGAGTGTGGTTTTCTGGTCACGAAGCTCGGAACCCATGGCGGACACAGCTGGAGCCGCAGACCGACTAAAGCCGAAGGTGGCCGGCAGCTGGTTAAGGCTGTTTCGCGCCCATTCCAGTCATTCCTGAAAAAACTGCCGCTTCCAGAAACTGGGTGTTCGTAAGCCGAGCTGGTTCACGAAGGTGAGGACGCTACCCCGGAAACGGCTGTCCAAGCGCCGTTGTTATCTTGGGATTTCACTGCGGCATCGATCAGAGCCATGACGCGAACTCCGTCCTCTATTCCAGGAATCCGACGCATGTAAGCGGCGTGGGGTAGGCCCAAGCGCTTCGCCATGATTGCCTTGGCGAAATCCGAATAGAGATTGGCAAAAGCGAGTGCGTAGCCCTCCGGGTGACCAGGGCGGAAGCGGGTCGCAGCGATGGCATCTGCGGACTGGTCGTCGTAGCCGCGCGCAAGGCGCACCGCCGGCTTCCCGATGGGCTTGAACCACAGGACCTCGGGCTCCTCCTGGATCCACGTCAGGCCTCCCTTTTCCCCGAAGATCCGAAACGAGAGCCCATGATCGTTGCCGGCGGCCACGTAGCTGCCCCAGATCCGGCCGCGCGCCCCGCCTTCAAAGCGGGCCGTCACGAAGGAGTTGTCATATACCTCACGTCGGGGCACGAAGACCGACATCTCGGCCGAAACCTCGATCACGTCGAGGCCTGTCACGTAGGACACGATGTGGTGGGCGTGGGAAGCGACCTCTCCGAGGATCGCAGCCTTCCCCATCGATGCGGCCCTGAACCGCCAATGGCGTTTCGAGGGATCTTCGGGTTCGACGCTGACACCCGGATCGCCAGCACAGAGCTCGCCTTCGATCAGGCGGATTTTCCCCAGTAGCCCCTCGGCCACCATCGCCCGCGCCTCGCGGACCATGGGATAGCCCGTGTAGCAATGCGTCAGGCAGAACAGCCGGCCGTGCTGCGCCACGAGATCACGCAGGCGCAAGGCTTCGTCGAGATCGCGACACAATGGCTTCTCGCAGATCACGTCGATGCCGCGCGCCAGAAACGCGCTGGCCACCTCGAAATGCAGCTGCGGCGGCGTCGCGATGACGACGGCGTCGATCCCGTCCTGCCGCGCTGCTTCGCTCTCAGCCATCCGGGTGAAATCGGTGTAGATGCGGTCCTCGGCAAGCAGCTCGGCACGGCCCGATACCTTGGCTATGTCCGGGTCGATGGACATCGACCCGGACACGAGGTCGTAGAGGCCGTCGACACGCATGGCGACAAGGTGCGTCCTGCCAATCACCGAATCCCGCCCGCCGCCGACGAGGCCAAGGCGAATCCGGCGTCCAAACTCTGGGAGAAGATCTTCGTTCATGGTCCCTCGCTCGGCCATCTCCGGCCCGCGGGCCGGAGATGGCCGTCAGTTTCCCTAGAATGTGAATTGGTCGACGTTGTCCTTGGTGAATATGAGCGGATCGCCAAGGAGGACGGTGTCCGGGCTGATGAACTTCAGCTTGCCGAGCCTGCCTGCCGCGACAAAACCGGATTTGGGGTCGAGCGTGCCATCGATCTGCGCCTTTGCAATGAAGATGGCGCCGTAGCCGATGTCGGTCGGGCTCCAAAGCGCAGCCTCCTTGAGCGACCCGTCCTTCAAATAAGGACGGATCAGGCTGGGCACGCCCAAACCCGTCACAGCAACCTTGCCGACAAGGTTCAACTGCTTCACCGCTTCGATGACGCCGGGGGTGGCGATGCCGGTGACGCAGAACACGCCCTTGGTATTGGGGTTGGCTTGTAGATAGTTCAGGGCGACGTTCTTGCTCTTCTCAAGGTCCTCGTCGCCGGGCAGCACCGCCGCGATCTTCATTCCCGGGTATTTCAGCGCCGCAAATTTCTTGAGCTCTTCGATCCAGCGGTTCTGGTTTGGGGCCGTCAAGACGGCCGTGACCACGAGGAATTCCCCGTCCGATAAGCCCGCGGAACGGACCATCATCTCGACGAACGTGCGGCCCATGTCATCGAATGTAGACTGGTTCAGGAACACCTGCCGGGCCCCCGGGGCGACGTCGGCATCCCAGGTCATGGTCTTGATCCCGGCGGCAGCGGCCTTCTTCATAGCCGGGGCAAGCGCGTTCGGGTCGTTCGCCGATACCGCGATGGCGCTGACGCCGCGTCGGACCCATCGATCGATGATGTCGGCCTGGGCTGCGACGTTCGCATCCACCGGGCCATTGAACTCGACCGTAACGCCGAGTTCCTTGGCGGCCTCCTGCGCCCCCTTGTTGGCAGCGACGAAATAGGGATCGCTGGTGAACTTCGGCATCATGCCGATGACGACATCCTTGGCCAATGCAGGCGAAAGGGTAGCCAAGGCCGTCAAGGCGACACATGCGGCACTGCCGCAAAGCAAACTTCGGCGCGAGAAGGTTCCTTTAGGGAGCATGCTTTTCATTGAGTATTCCTCCGATGTTGGATGGATTTTCCTGCGCGAGGCTGCTCCTAACGCCGAAAGCGTGCGGCGCTAGCGGACGTCCTCGCAAAAGAATTCGTTGAAGAAAACCCCGGTGATCAGGAAGAGCCCGATCACGACGAGGCCCCAATCGGCTCTGACGCCGGCGAAGCTGAGCCCATCCTGCAAGTACGCCAAGATGAGGACCCCGATGGCGGCGCCAGGAATGCTGCCGGATCCGCCCGTGATCTTGGTCCCGCCGAGCACGACCATGGCGATGACCGTCAGCTCGAGGCCGTAGCCGGCGTTGCCGCGTGCGCTGGAGATCCGAGAGGTGTAGATCACGGCTGCGAGGCTCACCATGAATCCAGCGAGCGTGTAGACGGCCAACTTGACGGCCGCCGTGTTGACGCCGGAGAACCG
>JAABUT010002897.1_pt1 | contig 15648 bp, 16 predicted proteins | sample 5559281 | NCBI WGS metagenome assembly JAABUT01 (sample SAMN10711880, study PRJNA513359) | rock metagenome | isolation source: Antarctica rocks | place: Antarctica: Victoria Land, Ricker Hills nord | collected 2016-01-04 | reverse complement strand
GCTTACATGTACACCCCCCTTTGCTTACATGTACACCCCCTCGCGGAAACCTGAAATTTCCATTGCGCATCACTCAGTTACACACCAAATTTAGTAGGCAATTCAAGGGTTTACATATGATCCTGAGCAATTTCTCCATAGTAATTTTGCACTCTGCATCCGTTTGGATGGTGGCAGCACGTCCACCTCGCTGCCCTCCACCTCGCTGCCCTTCACCTCTTGCCCGTGTGAGACCTCGACCCCGACCCCGACCCCGACCCCGCCCCTGCTTCACCCCCTGCTGTAGCCCTTGTTGTTCCGCCTTCATCAGTATCTGTTCATAGATCTTCCCCGAAACGGGAGGTGGAGCCAAAGACATGGGGCCGGCGAAGGCGGTGCTGACAGATGGGACGCCGGTGAGAGTGGTCATGACAATGGCGATGGCGATGATGAGTGTCAGAAGGAAGGTTTACAACAAGTCTGATGTGTGGGTTTACTAGGCTAGATTAACCGAATTTAAGGCTGTGGGGAAGGTCATGGAGAAATTACTCAGGATCATATGTAAACCCTTGAATTGCCTACTAAATTTGGTGTGTAACTGAGTGATGCGCAATGGAAATTTCAGGTTTCCGCGAGGGGGTGTACATGTAAGCAAAGGGGGGTGTACATGTAAGCCAGGGGGGTGTACGGGTATTGGCTCCCTTAATACGAAGATCAGTTTATGCAGGACATTCGAGATCTCAACGTGCTTGATCCGGATGAGTTGACTCGGGTAAACAGATTATGGCCCTTAGATTGTCGATTTTGTGGGTAGGGTTGTTCAGAAACAGTTCGCTCATACTACATACCTCTCTGATGGCTCGGTATATTTTGATATCGAGACGTTTGAAGCTGCGGGGAAATACATACACAAGGCTCGAACCATGGAATCGGAGTAACCAGCCACTTTCGGCAGATGGTGAAGGGGCCTTGACAAAGAAAGTGGCCGAAAAGCGGTCCCGTGCCGTTTTCGCGCTTTGGAAAGCGTCCCCGCCTGGGGAGCCAAGCTGGCCTAGCCCCTGGGGTAGAGGTAGGCCTGGGTGGCACATTGAACGCTCGGCCATGGCATCAGACACGCTAGGCAAACAGATTGACATCCTTTCAGGAGGGATCGATCTTGCATTCCCACACCATGACAACGAGCTTGCCAGAGCGAAGCAAATTGGTATGATGAAGGGAAGCAATCTCAATGGGTGAACTACTTCTTGCACATGGAGCATTTGTCAATCTTTAGATCGAAAATGTCGAAATCACTAAAGAACCTTACAACTATCCGAGAACCCCTAAGCAAGGGCATGTGGACTGCACGAAGTCTTGGAATAATCTTTCTCCTTGGCGGCTGGCGCGAAGGAATTGATTACTGAAGATCTTACCAAAGCCGGAAGCGCTTGGGAAGATAAATTAGACAACTTTTTTCTTGAAGACGCAGGGATCGATAGCGTCAGCAGACTTCTCCCCCGGTACAGGTGGTGGGTGCTCTTGCCGATTTCCTCCAAAAGTCGCAATCCAGCATCCACGATGCCCTCCTTGACTCGTTTAATACCCCCCGAGCAACGAATGCCATCTCAGAGCTAGTGTCCGAATACAACAACGCCGACAAGCCCACCCTAAATGCTCAAGATCTCAAAGCGGCTGCGCTATGGGTTACATCGATGGTCAACATTTTCGGCCTAAATGGTACAGCTTCGCGGGAAAGCTATGAAATCGGCTGGGCTGGAATTGATATCCCGGAGCCTGCCAAACCGTATGTCTATTCCTTGTCTACGATGAGAGACTCGCTTCGAAAAGCTGCTAGAGCAAAAGATGGGCTACTTCCCGATCAACTCAAAGGCATAGTCGGTCCTGGGATTGTCGCTGAAGCAGAGCCTTCAGACATGGCCAAGCCATACGACGACGTTCTTTCTTAGTTCCGAGCTGAGGTACCTTCGCTTGAGACGTCAAGTAACGTCTTCCAAGAGGTCATGACGCTTTGCGATCGAGTGCGCGATATCGACCTCCTCGGCCTCTGAATCTACATCGAGGACAGGGAAAACCAGTCCGCCCTAGTCCGACCCGCTTCCAAGAATCTGATACAAGCCCGCGATGAGAAAGCCGAAAAAGCTTGCCAAAAGCAGTTGGAGAAGGGAAAGAAAGAGAGAGACTCGTTGCAAAAGGCCGAGAAAGGGAAAGTGAGTCATTTAGAAATGTTCAGGACCAGTGAGTACAGTGAGTGGGACGATGATGATCGGCAGACGAAAGATGCGGCTGGAGAAGAGCTCACGAAGAGCCGAACGAAGAAAGTACGTAAAGACTGGGAGCGGCAGAAGGAATTGCATGAGATGTGGCTTGCTAGCCGTACTGAATAGACGTGAAACTCTTTTCGCTCGCGTTTACGCACAGCACGAGTCCACTGAAAATATCTGAGCGCCCCAAGATTGCCCGAAGCCTTTTGATCGAAAAGCAGCAGACGTTTCTTTTGGACTGACCGTCAGGGCTCCAAGGACGCATCGTTTGTTGTGTCCAAGGAACTCTCCTTGAGCCCTTCTGGAAGTCTTCGAAGATTGCTGCTGGAAGCGTCACGAAACCTTCTTTTCCGAATTCTCAAGTCAATGAAACATTACTATTTCAAGAGAACGACAACTCTATTCTTTGATCTCGATAACTCTGACGCCTATTTACAGACTTTGTACACCCCTTGGCAATTCCCCACCTGAACCTTCCGTATCAGCGCATACAAAGGACGAGCAGCTTCTGCACGATTCATGTTCCGTCATGTGTACGTATGATCCCCTCCACCAAGGGCTTATGAGTCGCAGTAGCACCACGAGAGTACGAGTGAGGGAACGGCAATAGAAATGTTCAAGAGAAAGGTTCAAGGGAATCTAATAGAAGGATCGAGGGGATATTGGAGAGAACGAAGGAGATAATGTTAGAGAAAATAAAATCCCAGAGTAGATCGAGAAGACATCAAAGGCAACAATATTGAAGGAAAAAGTCCGGGGAAATAAAAGCAATCCAAGCAGGAGCCCCAGTAAAGAGGTAGCAGCCGATTCCAAGAAATCTATCGCTTTCGCAACACGCATTAACTAACCAGACCTGCCTCAGCCAGTTTCAGCAGAGCGTTGAATCCCGAAAAGCGACGTGCAAAATCAACATTCATGTATTGAAACATCCGAAGTCCTATGGAAGAGAGAGATGAATCAGTTGAAACACATCCTCGTCTTAAAACCCTCTCAAAGTGCTTCCCAACTCCTCGAATCAAAGTAAACGAAAACCCTCGTCTACAACCTCTGCTCCGTCATGATTGTAGGTTAGTATTAATACTCATTTGTTCATGGACACGTGAGTAAAAAAAAAAAAAAATTCACGAAGAGCCGGAGTAAGAGATTGCGGAAGAACTGGGGGAACGGGCAGAAAGGAAGTTTTCACGAGGCGTGGGCTTGCGAGTCGAAGCGAGACACCATAGATTCTGTTGGGGAGTCGCTCACGTTTTAGTCACCGATACAATCCCTCTAAAAGTCCTCAAAACCAAACCAGAAGAAAACCTCCCAGCTGCCCTTCCGGATCTCCCCTCCAGCCTTAGCAGAAAGCACCGCTGTTGCCCCACCAGCTCTCCCGCAGATACCCACAGCGCAAACACAACTCATATACCATTCCCCTCACACCTCTACCCCCTACCCCACCGGCAGCGCCTGCAAACACCGCCGGCAACCCAAAGCACTTCTGCTGCCGCACCAGAAAACACCCGGCTCGTATACCGCCCCGTACAGGATCCCGCACGGGGATGCACAGCCGTCCGGGGTATCTTCTTAGACGTATTGCGCATCGCCTGAACCAAGCGCGGTTAGGAACTGGCAGCACTTCGTGCAGACGAGGAACTGCCGGGGCGGTGGCGATGGTGGCGGAGGTCGGCTTCGGCGGCGGTATGGGCGTCGGCGAATTTCGGCACGGGTGAGGGTGTGGGGCGGGGGGGCATTCTCGCTTCGGCGTTGGCGTAGAAGTCCCTTGGAGACGAGCAGGGGTGCTGAGGCAAGTCTGCAGGGCGCCAGGTTCGCGAAACACCATTTGCTTGAGCTCTGGGGCTAGGTCCGTGAAGGGGAACGTTCCGTTCCCCGTAGGAGGAATGTTGGGAGAAGTTCATGCTATTTGTATCTGTCAGTATCGTAGCTGGCTGGAGCTTTTTAAGGCTCGTCCGTCTTGATATATAGAGCTTGTGGCTGCTTCCTTCTGGATAGAAAAGGTCTTGTTTGTTGCGCCGAAACACGAAAACACGAAAACCCGATATCGACACCGTGAACGCTCGTTTGAGCCTACCCATCCACATCCAAAGCAGCTACCTTTGTAAAGATCTTAAAGATTATTTAAACGGGTGCCTGCAGTATCGCCCCACAGCCAATCGATAACTCGCTAACATATTGATTGGATCTTATTCATAATGCAAAATTTTACGTAGTGGGATTTGCTGTAGGCCTGGCGACGTGGGACGTTTCCCCGAGCCGGACAGTCTGCTGCTTTGGAGAGGTGTTGAGCGCCATGGTTTGGATTATTCCGTACCTGGAAAGACAGCTTTGTTACTGACAGAGCGCTTCCATGCAGTCTTTTGCGTGTTATCAGTGTCTTTATATCATGATATCGATCATCAATCAGTATCAGTAGTTCCCCTCTTTCCTCAAAATATCCACACTTAATAAAAAAACGAAACCTAGAATTATCTAGAGAAAAGGGGTTTTTGTCACTCAAAAAGACACTTTCATCCCGTCTTTTCCGTACGTCGACTTCTTCATTTGGGCGATCGCGAGCATGGTTCCAGCGAAGAGCAGTCCAAGTCCCCAAAATATAATCGGTTGAAAGAGATGACCTAGTGTTGATTTAGAAAAGAGGATCTTGTCACTCACAGATACCTTGGCGCAGTCTATCGATTATCAGTCTGCTTGTTTGGTGGATTTGAAGACATTGTATTGGTATCAGCAGTCCCTGTCCTCAATATACCCACATAGAAAAATCAGCGCGAAATCACTAGAATACTCTAGGGGGTCCTGTAAAAAAAAAAGGAAATCTCCATATCCCCACATAGAAACCCCACGACCCTCACAAAACAAACCTAAACCCCTTCCTCGCCGCCTCGCCAGGGATGCCCTCCCCAAACGCAACCGCCCCCTCGACAATCTCTCCCCGATCGAGTTTCTTGTTCAACCTTACCAAAATGAAGCGGAGGAGTGTGGCGGTGCAGATGGCGATGAAGGCGGTTACACAGTTGACGCTCATAGCGACGACTACGAAGGGGGTTGTATTAGTAACATGAGGGAGTTTTTAGGAAAGGTTGGGGGACGCACTAAAGCGGGGTGAGGCGGAGTCGGGATACATGTAGGAGGCGTAGATGGAGGAGGTGTTTGAGACGGCGTTGATAGCTGCCAGTGCAGCCGCGCGCTGATATTCCAGGGTTGTTAGAAACGCCCCTATATCTGCCTATGTGTGCGTGAAATTACCTTTGCAGGAGGTCTAGGCAGCGTATTCGAGATCCACGCCAGAGCGACCACATAGCCAGTATACACGCCTGGAACCATGAGCATCATAGAGAGATATCGGGGCCCGGGCTTGATGGTGGAGGCTGCGATTATGTAGGCTATGACGGCGAAATACAAGGGGAGGGTGATATGGAAGTAGCGCTCGCCTGTTTTGTCGGCGTGCCAGGCGTTGAGGAAGGTAGTGATGACGGCTAGGGCGTAGGGTGGGACAGTCAGGAGGAGGGATGTGACGTTGGAGTAGCCGAGGGTCTTGACAACTGTGGGGAAGAGGTTTGTGACGGTGCCGGAGGCGACGAAGCAGAAGAGTAGGACCATCTGGAAAGAGTTAGCGGGAAAATAACACGATATATCGCACTGCCTACCAAAATGTACATCTTTACGTCGGTGAAAGCTAGTTTCGCTCCTTGAGCAAAGCTTTGGGCCTGGCTTCCAACCCAGTCGTCTTCTCCGATATCTTCATCCAGCCGCCAGGTTGCCAATTGGCGTTCGTTTTCTGTAAGCCAAGTCGTTGTGCGAGGGAAATTTGGGAGCCAAAGGTAGGCCACAAATGCAATGGCAATGGTAATTACGCCCTCGATAATGAACAACCAGCGCCAAGCACGGAGACCTCTTGCTCCATCTAGATTCTTGGTAATACCGGCGGAAATCAATCCAGAGAAAGCGCCTGATAGCAATGCACCAGAGTACAGCACTGCTGTCCTAAATCCTAGCTCCTTCCTAGTATACCACGAAGAGAGAAAGAACAAACAGCCGGGGAAGTAAGCAGCTTCGACGAACCCAAGGAAAAAGCGAATGGCAACAAGCCCGCCATAGCTCTGAGCTCCTGCTGTAGCAGCCGAGATGACGCCCCACACAATCATCACAGTTGGGAGATACAATGCAGGCTTCCCAATTTTATTCAAGAAGAGATTTGACGGGACCTGCATGAGCAAGTACCCCACGAATAGAATACTCAGACATGTCAAGTACTGGGTACCCGTGAGGTGCAAGTCTTTCTGCAAGCCCGCCAATCGCGCCGCTGCAATATTGTTTCGGTCCAGGTAGTTCATGATGTACATGAGAACGAGCATGGGCAGGAGCCTGATATCAATCTTTCGCACGAGCTTCATCTCAAGCCGATGGCGCTCCTCGGTGCTCAGGTCCCTGACGAGAGGAGGTGCCTCTCGTTTTCGGCGAACTGTCTGGACATTCTCGAACGAGGTGGTGTTGGAGATATGCTCTGCGGTGAACTTGTCGTCGGCGCCGTACTCGGTTGTATTGGGTATGTGATCAGGCCGGTGCCCTGGGAAAGCCATGTTGGAAAGCGTTTGATGAGTCGATTGCTTCGAGTGCAGGTGCTCTTGAAGCGTGGTTGCACACCAGAGCTTCGAGAGATAAGAGAACTGGTTGATGGCGATCGCATGCAGACATGGTTGGCTGAAGCAGCCATACGGCATTGAATGACGGCACCCCGCATGGTTGGAGACGTTCAGAGCCAGTCAACGATCGGGGAGGATAGCCTTTTCTGTGCAAGGAGTGAGTGGTACTCCGCGTAAAAGACGTTGTGACTTGTGACAGCAATTGCGGGGGAAGCCGGCGTTACGTGAGCCCGAAAACCCGCGACTGTCGATTATCACGTGAGGACGTCTTTGGATTTCCCCTGGAGGGATAGGAGGGGGGTTTTGTTCAGAAACACATTTGTGTACGAGTGAATGAACGAAGACCTTTCCAAATATCAACTTGGAATATCCGCGATTTTCATCCCCTCCCCAAACTCCCTAAACGCCTTATAGACTCAGATAAAGTCCTGTGCGTAAAGCACAATGCCAAAAGCTTTCTGATAGTAACCCTCATCAAAGTAGTGATACATGCTACCACGGCCAGCTAAGCAGCGATTATCCCCACTCGGAACTTGTTCACCTCTGAACCACATTACCCACAGTTTCATGGAGATCCACTCTGCACCTTGCCCTCGGAACCGTACATTCCCCTTTTAACTCGAGACTCCACCCACCAGCCCCATCCAGAAACGGCAACAGCAAAGACCTCAATGATTAAGAGTAAAATGACCAAGTCAAGCGCCACCATGCTCTCCATGCAAATCTTGGGGAAGCCAGCCGGCGCTATGCTATCAAAGCCCTGCCATTTGCAGGTCCAAGATGTGAGCGTACCGGCGTCGGTGCTGTTCGCAAGGTGAGAGGTGATGGTGCTGGCAAAGGCGGTGGTGAAGAGGGCGACGCTGAGGCATAGGAAGGAAAGGACGGTGGAGAAGGTAATGAGGAGGCGGAGCTTGGGAGAACGCTAAGGATAAGATCGCATCAGCAAATGTAGGATTTGGAGAGCGAGGATTTCCTACAGAGGGGAATAGCGCAGGGGCGAGGTAGAGCAGATCTGCGATGGCAACCACGATGCCGCAGGCTAGGACTGCGTGCGTCGGACGGAGATCAACGCTCAAGGGCCATAGAGGTAGTAACCACTCTGATTCGAGATGTGTATCTGAGTATCCCCTCAACGAACTTGCTGCGCAGGCGATAACAGCGATAGAGACTGCGAGGGTGGCCACCGTAATACCCACCCGCATCCATTGCCAGTATTTGGAATATTTTCGATACTTGGCGGCAAGAATATCATCGGTAGTGTACGCTGGTGGCTCGAGACTGGCATTTCGGTGGGAAGAAGAGAATGACATAGGCTGTTTGCTGTCCCTCTGCGCCGCAGATTTGGGAGTGATTAGTTGGAAAGACATTGTCGCCGTGACGTTGTGGTCTAGCCGTGCAAACTTGGAGATAGGAATGACGCCAAATGTCAAGGAGTGTGAGGAAACAGATCTTAGCAGAGAAATGACAGTGTGTCTTAGTGGAAATTGAACAAGGTCATATAAATTAAGTCAATATCAATCCCTTCGTGATACCCCAAATAGAGTCAAAAAGTATGCGTGCCTCGTCCTACCCGTGACAGTTGTCGCCCACCTTATGCAAAGTTCCTGCCGTGGACGATGCATCGGCATGTTGCTTCTAGCGAGACGCCCATTCAAGGCCAACAGCATTGTTGCCGGTATCCAGTCAGATCGGCCAGACATGGCAGACAGGCTGTCTCACTTCGGGATGTTGAAGAAAGATGCGCGCGTAGTCGGAATGATTGGTGAAACTGCCGTCGGTTCCTGGTGGCATTGGGAGCTGCTAATCCCCAAAGATAGTCAAGCTTTCCGTCATAGCCAACGGTTCGCTCGTTTCAAGCATAGAATGCGCCATTCACAATGCAGCAAAGCCTTTGGTAGTGCTCCGGCGGTTAGAGAGCTTGTGGTTGAAGAAGTGGTTGGATGTGAGTGGATGACTGTTCGCTGCGGGAAAGCACGGACTCTGCATTCTTTGGGCGGTTGCACTACTCCTCCCGAAATTTGATATTGCTATTTCCGTCTTTTCGATCTCAACCTACTTTGACCTCCACAGCACTCTTACAGAGGTATGGCGACAGAATTAACTGCTGATAGCATGTAGCTGCCCGCAATAAAGGATTAAACCAAGACCAGGGCGTTAGAGGGCGGCATGCGGCAAGGCCTTTCCCAATGACCTTGGGACTTGGCTAATTTTGGGCAGGGTTTCCCCTGGACCCGATCGCCATCGAGATCACGACACATACACATAGGATGGACCAGCCGGTAGGTTTCTCTAAATTAACCCTCCCGGCGTCATTCGTAGACGGAGAACACAAAGGGAAACACAACGGTGGTGACGATGAAACGTCTTCTTATCGGAAGCGAACTACAACAGCTCAAGATTACTGGCTACATGGTAGAACTATCATGTGCTAATTTAGGGCAACAGAGCACGCATGAAGAATCTTTGCAGATAAAGCTAGAGATACGATTTGAATTCCCTAGCTGGTTAATCAATTGTTTCATTGGTAAGTTGCGTTGAAGGAATTCAAGGCACAGCGTATGAAAATACTGGCCTAGTTATGACCTCCTGATATAATTTCGTGCATAGAACGTTTTTAGTATGAAGAATACATGAGGTAAGGGGACACCGTACGAAAACAACTTGTTCGCAGAACGTTAAGATAGCTTACTGGAACATTCTTTCATATCTTAATTTGCAGAAAGAAATATCATTCCCGAGGGTCAATCTATAGCATAATGGAAGGATCAAACGTCTTCACAAATGTCTCGACATTTCATATTCCGTAGTGAATAGCGAATTGTCAACCCTCCTCCCTAACAGTCGCGTTCCAACATAGCTCCACCCTTTCGTCCACATCTACTATTACGCACTCCATATTCTCCAAGTCTTCAAGCACGTTCCTGCTTACACCTCGAGTCGCTATTCTCTCGAGACCAGGCCAGCCCTCCCTAAGCAGTGGCAGCAACGTCTCCCGGAACTTCTCATCCATTGGCGCTATCTCAGGCCATTCCAATTGGAACGGCGGATGGACCCAGGACCACGTCTTTACCCCACTCCACGGCGGGTGGATATCGCCTCCGTGCACAATCACCAGGATATGAGGCTGTACAATACGGATAAAAGCAACTCATTCGTCATAGATTTCGTTGTCATGACTGAGGGTGCTAGGGAGCTTCTGATCTGGGTGCTGCTGACCCTGCTTACGGAGGCATAGGTATCGAAGGTGCTGGCAGCGACGTTGTAGAGATGATGTCAGAAGTCGCCTCATACAACCCGGGGCAACCTGCACCGGAAGGTTACCTTCGGCCAGTCTTCCGTGACGTTAGAAGGATCGTTACAAGACAGACCGACGCCATTGCGGACGGCATACAAGAAGCGGAAGGCTGTTTTAGCGCGAAGAAGGCCTCCCTCCAGGACGTTGTCGAGACTTAGCGAGTGCAGGGGTGCTTTGTCAGGCCTATGGAGTATCGCTGAGGCTAGTGCGTGATGCATTTTCCCTCCAAGACGGAATTGCTGCGCAGAAGGAAATAGCGGCTGCAGTGGAGAAAGAGGGTCAGGGTGCCTATTCCCCGTGTCGATGTCAATGGTTGTTGCTTTTTCGAGAAGGGCGAACATTATATAAACCATCTTGGGCTCCCAGACTACGCGTCTGTCGTCAATCCAGCCGGAAAGCCGCTGCAGCTTTTCGATATCCATGGTCCAGGTAAATGAACGCACGTAGGAGGCGTATCCAGGCTTGCGGAGGAGTTGCTGGGCAAAGCGCCATTGCTTGACAAAAGTATCATAAATATTGGTAAGCCAGCTTCGAAGGACATCCAGGATTGTAGATGTCTGTAATAGGTTTGACACTGATATCGATGGAACGAAAGAGGATCGGGATGCTCAAAGTGTGCATATAGTGAGATGCTTGAGACGTTTTCTTGAGGGCTGGCTTCGGGAGACGTTCAAGGACCATAACCCAAAGTTATTCGCCAAGTGTTTCGATGGAGATTAGATGAAGTTCGGTCAACTTGGTGGCGGCGAGGTTTTGAATTGCGACTATTGCGCTCATGGATGCTTGGATACTTGCGTGGATGTGCCCGAAACAGGACAGATGTAGGCCCTCGTAACGGTTGTGCAGTTCTCCGCTATTCTGGGGTGTTCAAACTGCTTGTCTCTATCTTTCATGACCTTGGCCGGCTGGGTCTCTTCGTGTTGATCGGTCTTGTATTGGTCTCCCATAGTTTTAGATCAGCCGACTTCAAAGCAATTCAGTATTTCTAATGTAGTTTGCAGTTTTACATTTTCCGAAGAAGCATAGCGGATAGTGTAGCTCTAAATCTGAGAAGCCAGAGTTGTTGCGCGACTCCACGTCAACTCTTGCACGCGCCGTCTGCGCCGCCCGATCCAGCCCGTGAGACGGTGAATGTTTAAGAGGCATGACATCTACCCTTAGATAGACCCCATGCAGTACCCGCGGGTTTCATCCTGAGATCTGTTGTTAGCTTTGGCTTGTCCTTTCGTCCATCCTGTTTCGATATAAAGTGGTGGAGCAAGGGCTTACAGTTGGTGGGGGGTTTGAGCCAGGGCCCGAACTCAACTTTCTGCATATGCTAACCATGAGTTCAAAATTATTCCAACCCCGACTCAGCTTTCTGCATATGCTAATCATGAGCTCAAGAATTGATGTTATATAGTTAAAGTAGCTAGAAGATAAACAGCAAAAGCGAAGTATTGAAGCTGTGCATATGCACAGCTTGAGCAAAGCATCGAGAAAACAGCACAATCACAGATCATGCATATACATATCATGAATAGCAAGACGAGCAAAGATTCTTCTACATATGCTTAGCATATGCATCAAACATGCAAATTATGAACTCAACTTGTGACATGCTCATTCACAAGCTATCGCTCACGTTTTCTTCATCAGATCTTTCTTCTTCATTCTCATCATTCTGTTCGTGATTTGCACTATCACTTTTCTCATTATCTTTAATATTTGCATTGAAAGAATCTTGAGCGAACTGAGTTTCTTATTAGTATATGCGCGATATATGCGAAGTGTGACACTCATCTTCAAATCATGTAGTCAACTCATTATCTCATTCGCTCGATTTTCAGCGTTGATGCTTTCGTCGTTCATCAATGTTTCTTTGTGCTCAGTTGATGCTGCGCATATGCATCGACGAGACTTTGATGATCAGATGTGAATTTATTTGTGATCTCGCTTAATGCTCTTGACATATGCTTCGCATAGGAACTGAAGCTTTTCCAACTCGACGTCAGATCTTGAATGTGCGAGGCATATGCCAATTTTAAAGTTCAACCCGACGTCAAGAATTTTTTCCGTACCCCTGTGAAGCAATAAGCGCAGTGTAATTTATGGTGTTAGGTTACAGTTAGGGTCAGGATTGTATAATACATGTTTATTGCCTAACCAAATTAGAATAGTCAATAAACGTGTATTATACACGTTTATTGAAGCAGGTATTATACACAGGAATATATATAAATAGCATCAATTATTTGAGTGCTTCATTGTCACCTCATCGTCGACGATGCTATTCAGAAACTTCTTCAGCATCTCATCGTTTGAAGAATTTAGTCTAGCCATAGCAACTTTCTTCTGTAGCAGTCTATCTTTCATATTCAAAAGCTTCTTCTCATCGATTTCAATGCTCTGTGTATAGCGAAGATTCTGCTGACGAGTGACTTCGAACGTCATTTGACGGTGACAGTATAAGCACTTCACTGCAGAGATGATTCGATTTGGCAGAATTATGCTCTGAAAAATATCAATAACAGCCTGATTGCAAGATTTACCATCGCGTTGAGGCGACATGACTGATGGTAGAAAGGTCTATCTATTGCTGGCGTCAGGCGACAGCGAGGTCAAACCTTCTGAGCTAAACCAGCTGAGTTTAGCTTGCTTATATAATAGAAGTACTTTCGAGCTCATACATGTTTCGATCTCGTGCACATTCTAAACCCGATTAGTAATCAATACTATTTTTATTATTATTTAACCATCATTCATAGAATCAAATTGCAATTAATATAAAGAGTTGTCGATATCTATATGAAGCTTTCAAGCTATAAGAATTAATCATCAAATCGCTTAGAAGCTTTGAATTGTCTTTCAGCTTGCGTAGATCTGATTTGACTAGATTCTCTTTTCATCTTCTCAATAGCAACAAAATCAGTGAATTGCTGTACTTTCATCTCTTTAAACTTCTTCTTTTGCTCTTTCTGAAGCTTTTTAGTCTTCAGCTTTTGCTTCTGAACTAGACGTCGTTGCTTCAATTTCTTCGCTTGTAGCTTCTTTTTTCGCTTCGCTTTCTTCTTTCGTTTCATCTTCTTTTTTTCTCATTTCATCTTTCTTTCAACTATTAAACGTTGTTTCTCTAGCTTTCTAAGCTTTCTTTGTTTCTTTTCTTCAGTTTTTTAAATAACAGCTTGCTGTTTCTCTTCAATTCTTTGAATTTGATGATCATGAATTGTCTGAATTTTATTAGAACTAAAAAACACTTTCTTTGTCTCATCATTAATCTTTAAATCATCAAATAAAGACTTTTCACGTCATTTGCAACTTCTTTCAATACATACTGTTCATTAAAGATCTTTATTTTCTGCTTTTAAAAGAGCAACATCTGTAATAAGCTTTTTCATTGTATTATTCAACTTATGAGCTTTTGAATCAATTACTTCTTCTACAACTGACTTCATTAATCATTGAATCTTTCTTCAATCAGCTTCTGACAATGCTGAAGAAAAAGAATGACTTGAAACAGATTTAGCATTCAATTTAATCTGCTTTATGATCTGTGATGAATTGAAAGACAGCAATTCTGTCTTTTTTCATTCACTTTTTATGTTGACATGCATGAAAGCAGCTTAATATGCAGATCAAAACAGATCAAAGAAGTCTTTTTTTGATATTCAAGAAAGTTCTTGTCAGAATCATGTTTAAATGATACAATCAATGAAGATCAGAATTGATAGTGCTTGATCTTTAGAGATAGCTATAACTGAATATTAAGAATACAGAAGAAGATTGATACAAGAGCTTCTATTTATGTAATGTTCAGAGACTGCGCTAGGCTCGAAAGAAATGTGTTTGTAACATGAAAAGAAGATGATGTAGATGAACAAGATGTTGATGAAAGAAAAGAATGTTGAGAAAGAAAAAGAGTGTTGAGAAAGAAAAAGAGTGTTGAGTCATATCTGAGTCAAACCTGAGTCAGATCTAGATCAGATCTCGACTAGATCGTTGACTAGTTCTAATCAGTCTTGATACGCTCGTAACATTACTTCTTTCTTCGAAAATTCATGTTTGCATGAATGTAGTTTCTTTGCTCGCTTTTGTTGATAGTTATTTCGATATTTAGCGCGGTTTGCTTGAATATAGCTTATGAAATTTATTCAAAACTTTCTCTGTGTTACGAACATGTTTGAATCGATCAGAGTTCAGATTTAACTCTAATCAATTTGATTAAAGCAAGTCATGATGCTATGTCTAGTTTGAACCTAGCGCATCTTTGTTGAACTCTTCGAGTCATTCTCAGCACTTCTTCTCGTTGTTCAGCACTTTCTTCATTCATTTCTTTCATCATTCTTTTAGACAAACACATCTGACTTATTACATCACATCTGTATCGAGCCTAGCGCAGTCTTAAGCCATTATTTATAGAAGAGCTTGCACTCTTTCTCTTCTGTATTCTTAATGTCTTGTTATAGCTATCTCTAAAGAGCAATACATACATATAAGCTTAGAGTCTCTTTGATTGAATGATCTAGACATGATTTCAACATTACATTAAGAATCTCGTTTATCATATGATACAGATACTCATTATTCGTTCAATATACTCATTCAGGCAGATCGAGTTTAAAGAAATTCGTTTATCTGATGATCGACGCAATCGAAAGACAGAACAACACTAGAGAATCTATAGAATCAACAGCGAGACTGATTGAATTGCTAGACGACTTACAGCTCATTAAGTATGCATCGTTCATCTCGATTAATAGAATCAGCGATAAAGAATCTTCGTTGATTGCTAGAGAATCAAATCGATCAAGAGAATCAATCAATTCTCAAATCAAACAACAAAAATGATTTTACCTTCTATTGCTGAGCATTGCTCTTCGCTCGATTTCTTTCTTTTAAAACACTCGTTCAATTCAATCTCTTCTTTCTCTCTCATCATGTCTCGTTTCTTCAAAGAGCATTTCAAAGCTTCATTCTTCATTGTTGAAGATAACAACTCATTCGCTGAAATCATAACATCTTCTATAACTATGAAAGCTTTGAAGAAATGATGCAAAGAGCTGAAAGCTAGACTACAAGCTAGAAAGATTATCTCATCATCATCAATTTACTCTGAGCGTTCTAGATTTCAGAAAATACTCGATTCTTCATTGTTCACTGATGAAAAGAATTCTATCTGAGAGAGTTGATATGAAAAAGTTCAGAACAAGCTGAAAATCAACGTTGATCTCTTTTCAAGTGAATGAGTCAAGCTGAGCTATGTACATTTCAGATTATTCAATGATGCAGCTGAGATCACTCAGTCAAGATGCGAACGTGACTGTTTCAATTCATACAAGATTATCAATGAGCTTTTGAAAGAGTTATCTCAGTTGTTCGACGACTCAGATAAAGAAGTCAACTTTCGTAGAAACTACTACAACTTGATTCAAGAACAGAAGAAATTCAGCGAGTTTTATACTCAATTTCAACGACTATTCTTCTATCTAGACTA
>JAABUT010002895.1_pt1 | contig 15655 bp, 23 predicted proteins | sample 5559281 | NCBI WGS metagenome assembly JAABUT01 (sample SAMN10711880, study PRJNA513359) | rock metagenome | isolation source: Antarctica rocks | place: Antarctica: Victoria Land, Ricker Hills nord | collected 2016-01-04 | reverse complement strand
GGTGGACTGCAGGAGACTGCGGCTTCTGCCCGCCCTCGTAGCTCAGGGGATAGAGCACCGCTCTCCTAAAGCGGGTGTCGCAAGTTCGAATCTTGCCGGGGGCGCCACCACCAAACCGCAGGTCAGCGAGTTTGACCGGCATTGTCGCCCTGCTCGTCCAAGGCAACAGATGCCGCGTTGTGGCACGTTTGTGGCACGAGAGCATCCATTGCCAGGGCTACAACGTCGAGGTCGTCGTCGAACAGACCCGAGTAGACGTCGAGGGTCATGGCTGCCGACGCATGGCCGAGCATCCGCTGGACAACCTTGACGTTCGCTCCGGAGCGGACGGCGAGCGAGGCGGCCGTATGGCGCAGATCGTGAGGCTTGAGGCCAGCAATGCCGGCGGTCTCGCAGGCCGGAGCAAAAACCCGTCGACGCCAGTTGTTCAGGCGGAGAACCTGCCCGTTCGCCGACGTAAAGAGGACGGCGTCTGTAGGGCGCCCGGTTGAGTGGGACAGCAGAGCCGGTACGAGAGACGGAGGCACGGACACCTCCCGAGTGCGGTGCGTCTTAGGGGTCGTCCAGACCATGGTCGATCCGACGACCGAGACGCTGGCGCGGATCATGAGCCGCCGACGTGCCGCATCAAAGTCGCCCACTCGGAGCGCGGCGAACTCGCCAAAACGCAGACCTGTCACAGCCAACAAGGCGATCTCGTCCGCGTGAGCTCCGGCAGCATTGACCAGGCGGCCAAGCTCCTCGCCGCTCAGGAATCGGGGCGGCGACGCCACTTGGCGAGGCAGCCGGATCCCCCGAGCCGGGTTGCGACCGATCAGCGCATCAGCCACTGAGGCGTCGAGGATCAGCGACAACACGCGATGAACCTTGCGCACGGTGCCGGCTGAGACGCCGGCGGTGTGAAGGCCGTTCAGCCACTCAGCGATGTCTCTCGTCACCATCCGGTTTACCGACCATCCACCCCACTTCGGGATCAGGTGGTGTCGGACGATGCTTGCGTATCGGTCCGAGGTCGATGCCTTGAGGTGCATCTGCAACGACGACCAGCGAGCCGCCACCGACCGGAAGGAAACCTTGCCGGCGGCCGGATCGACGTAGGAACCGCGCGCCATCTCCGCCATCAGGTCGTTCAGGAACCGCTCGGCATCCACCCTGCGCCGGAACGACTTCTTGCGCTGGGCACCGCCCGGATCGCGCCAGCGAGCCAGCCACGTTCCGTCGCGAGGATCACGCTTGACGGACGACACGTCATCCCTCCTGATCTCCGGCCCACGCCCGGACCGACAGCGGCACGTAGCGCAGGTGACGGCCAAGCTTCAGCACGGGAGGTCCCTCGCCACGGTGATGCCACTGGTAGAGCGTGGCCACCGGGATGCCCAGGAAGAAGGCCACATCTTGGATGCGCCAGAGACGATCACCCTCCACTTCCGTCTTGGTTGTCATGTCAACGCCTTGCCTCTCGATCCGACCGTTCCAGGATTTGCCGAATGGTTGTCCACAGGTGGTGAGCCGCGTTCTGCAGCCACGGTTTTGGCGTGTTCGTACTGTTGGCGCCATGCGTTGGCTTGGCGAAGGGATGCCGCGATGACGGCCACGTAGTCGACGGAGTTCACTTCCACGTCGTCCCAGACGAACCTTGGGGTGCCGTCGGGCAGCGTGTGGTCGCCGGCGAGCCGGTCGGCGTCGCCGGGGTCGACCCCGGCCTCTTGCAGGACTTGGGCGACGACGGCGCGGCGGTCGGCGCGGTGTTCGGTCAACGTTTTGCCGGACCACTGTCGGGAGACAAGGACGCGGCGGCCGCCGAGGCCGAGGTTCTCCCGGTCGTGCGCCGGGGAGCAGCACTGCCCCGGCACGAGACCGGGTCCGGGGGCCTTGGGGGTGACGCCGTATCTCAGCCAGTTGGCGCAGCTGGGGGAGCAGGGCAGCCACCGGACCTCCTGGTGGAGACGGTCGGTGTGCCGTTCGTAGGCGTCGGACCATTCGGCGTTGCTGTCGGCGTAGGTGTCGGCGACGTTCTTGGTCAGGTACTTGCACAGGTAGCGCACCGTCCGGTCGGAGTCCGCGCTCCCGCCTAGCAGGCCCTTGATGTCGACCTGGGTGCCGAACCGGACCACGTGCGCCGGCTCGTCGAGATCCTCGGTCGCTTCGCCCCAGGTGGGGAGGGCTTCCCCCGTGTCAGGGTCGACGTACGTCTCGGACTCCTGGTCCCAGATCGGCAAGGCGCTCCCGTGGTCGTAGACGACGCGGTCGAGGGACGGCCACCAGGCGGCGTAGTAGGTGGCCCTCGTGACGGCTTTGATGACGCGTCTCGGGATGGCGCCTCGGACGGCGGCGTGCAGGTGGGGGGCGAGGCGGCGTTGGGCTTCGATGGCGGAGAAGTACTGAACCCTGTAACCGGCGCAGCGGCGCAGGTTCTGCCAGAACCGGTCCAGCAGCCGCGGCCACAGCAAGGCATCGAGGGCGGCGCGGCGGTAGTCGTACCGGGCTGGGTCGAGCGGGATGCCGCGGCCGGGGATGATCTTGCCGTAGGAGGGCAGGGTCAGGGTGAGGAACATCGACGGCCGGAACACCGCGCCGGTGGCGGGGTCGGTGAACGCGCGGCCGGTGGTCCGGTCCTCCATCGGCACGGTGGGCAGGTCCGGGATGCCGTCGAGCCGCCGGGTTGAGCGCACCCGACGACCGCCACCCTCAGACGCGTCGTCGTCGTCCTCGTCCAGCTCGTCGTCCTCGTCCAGGGTGTCCGGGTCGTGGTCGAGCTGCTCGTCTTTGTCGGGGTCGTCGAGGTCGGGTGGCTGGTCGGCGTCGGTGCGGTGCCAGCCTTCGCGGCATTGGTGCATCCGCAGCCGCCTCGCCTTGGTCGCGCAAGGTGCGCAGACGGCTTCGCGGGTGGAGCCGCAGGGGATCGGCACGGACGTCGTCTCGCCGGTGGCGCGGTCGGTGACGGTGCGGACGTGGGGCCGGATGCAGACCCCGGCGGACTCCGCGGCGAGGACGGCCATGTCACTGCCGACGTCGAAGGTCTGCCCGAACCCGTGGTGGGTGCTCACGCCGCGTCCCCTCCCGTCGTCCCCGGCGCTGGCTGCCAACCCTGCGAGGACCCGGAGGTGCGGAGATCGCGTCGCAGGCGGGTGCGGTCGGCTTCGGACGCTCCGCCCCAGACCCCGAACCGTTCCGGGGCTTCCAGGGCGTACCACAGGCATTCGTGGATTACCGGGCACCCGTCGCAGAGGGCGGCGGCCCGTTTGCGGGCGACCCACTCGGCGTCCGCGACTCCCTTGGGCATCCCGCGAAACCAGTCGTCAGGGTCCCGCGCCTCCGCGCATTGGCCGTGCTCCCACAGGTACGCCAACGCGACCGCCAGATCCCGGCGCCCCTCCGGCCTCAGGTAGCCGACCCCGTCGCGGCTCATGACGACACCCCCCGACCAGCAACCGGAGCCGCGTCGCCGAGCACTTGTGTGTCCGCGAAGCCGTCCCGGCTCGAGGTGCGGGCTCGGGGAGTGCGCGGCTGACGCGGTGCCCGCGGAGCCCTTGGTGCCCGCTCGGGTTGCGCCCGAGTGGTCACCGGCTCGTCCTCGTCCTCGGCGTCCGGACGGGAGATGTCCTGTCGCGTCCAGGTGGCGAACAGAGTGGCGGCGTGGCGGATGGTGGTGTCGTCGGTGTAACCGGCGCGGACCCGGACGGGGTTCCCGCCGTCCTCGGGTAGGACGTAGCCGGTGCCTTGGGCGTGGCGGGTGATCCGGTGGCAGGGTGCGAGGTCGACCAGGGCCCCGTCGCCGAAGACCATCGCGACCTCGGAGGTGTCTCGAAGGCGCAGCCCGATGGTCAGCTGGAACAGGCCGCGTTGGGGGACGACGTCCTTGCGGGGGTCTTGCAGGAACGCCCACACGACGAACGCGGGGGCGCGGCCTTGGGAGAGCAGGATCGACAGCGCCCGGTCGGCGCGGTCCCGCAGCTTCCGGTCGGCCAGGTAGGCGGTGACCGCGGCGAGCTCGTCGACGATCAGCAGATGCAACGGCTCCCCGATGGTGGGGGTGTGGGAGCGGACCCGCCCCGCCAAGGCGTGGGTCCGGTCGACGCAGGCCTCGGCGAGCCACTCCAACAGCCCCACGGCGTCGCCGGGGGTGGTGGCCATTGTCGAGAACAGGTCCCGGCCGAGGAGGAGCTCCATGCCGCCCTTGAGGTCGATCCCGTGCAGGCGGACCGACCCAGCGCGGACCCAGGGCCCGAGCGCCAGGACCAGCCCCCACAGGACCGAGCCCTTGCCTGCTCCCGCGGCGCCGGCGACCAACGTGGAAGGGCCGACCGGGACCAGCCACGGCCGGCCGTCCTCGACCCGCCCGAGCGGCACCGAGCGAGGCACCACGGCGACGTTAACGCTGGCGGGGTCGGGGATGGTCGAGGCGAACGGGTGCCCGAGCAGGTCCCGGACCGTGAGGGTCAGCCGGGCTCCGGCGTGCCCGTCCGGGTCGACCAGGACCCGGGGGACGTTCGCGGCCACCGCGAGCCGAGGAGCGGCGCGTTCGACGTCGGCCACCGTGAGCCCGGCAACGAGCCGGACCCGGAGGACCACGACCGGCCCAGAGATGGTCACCTTGACCAGTCGGGGGACGACGGTGACCGACTGCCCGCCGGCAGTGGTGGCCCGGCGGTGGACCGAGAGCCCGACCTTCTCGGCGACGGAAGCCCACCGAGTCGTGTACCAGCGCTTGGTGTGCCATCGCTCGACCACCGCCCGCCACGAAGACGCATGGACGCGAGGCCACAGCAGCAGCGCGGCACCAAGGGTGGCGGAGCCGGCGACGAGGTTGGGACGGTCCGCCAGCCAACCCACCATGAGGGCGACGGTCAGGGCGAGGTGGAGCCACCGCAGGAGCCGCAGCGACCGACGCACCGACCACACCACCGCCCCGAGCGACTGCCACACCGAGGCGAGCCACTCCGAGACGAGGCGTGCGTGGGCGGGCATCAGTGCGCTCCTCGTTCGTGACGGGCGAACCCGGCCCGGACCTCGACCAGCTCGTCCGCCGCCGAGTCCAGCAGCGACACCGCCTGACCCAGCAGGACCGACACGTCACCCGGCGAGGACCGGACCCGGTCTTGCAGCCGCCCGACGGTGTCCGCGTGCGCCTGGACCCGGGCGCGGAGATCCTCGACCACCCCGACCGCGTCATCATCGTTCGACACCCCGAGCCAGGACGCCCAGCCGTCGAGGTTCACCCCGCCGGCCATCACGCAGCCGCCTTACCCGTCGGACCACCAGCCGAACCCGACCCACTCGCCGAACTGCTGGCGGGCTTGTCCTCCGCCTTGCCCTCCGCCAGGCCCTCGGCCCGCCACGACTCCGCCAGACTCCCCGACGCCTTGATCACCCGGACCTCGACCGTCAGGCCGACGAACGCCACCGGGGCGAACTCCCCCAACACGGGCCGGACCGGAGAGCCGACCGTCACGGTGCCGGTCGTGTTCGACTCCCGCCCGAAGGCCACCTGCCGGTAGAGCACCTCCACCGCCCACAACGGCATCCCCGTGTTCTCGTCGTGGGCCTGCGTCTCCGAGGGCTTGCGCTTCCCGTCCCGCTCGACCCACTCGAACACCTCGTTCACGATGCCCGTGGACCGCATCGCCTGCCGCTTGCTGTCAACCGCGTAAAACGTCATGTCAACTCCTGATCTGGTACGCCCTCAATGGAGGGCTGATCTCTGACCTAGAGAGCGTTGAAGAGTTCTGGGCGCTTTGCCCCGACTTAAGTACTACCCGCACTTTTGTGCGAGTTGAGCACGAACCGCTAGACGAGTTTCGCGACGAGCGCCGCGACGTCGAATCCGGCGGCCAGAGCCCCTGCCGTCCCGGATTCGAGAGGCCCGACTTCTTGACCGCCCGAAGCCAGGTTCACGAATTCGACCCCGGCAGCGGCAAGGAACTGCAAATGTTGATCCACGACCGGGTGATGCCAGAGACGGTCACCGATGACTGGCACCGCAACGGTTCGCCGGCCAACCGAGAGCGCCTCACACAAGACTCCAAGCGCGTAGTTGTCCGCAATCCCGGCCGCCCACTTGTTCAACGTGTTGAACGTCAACGGCGCGGCAAGCACAACTGAGTCAGATGCCCCGCTGCCGCTCGGCTGGTCACGGGCGCGCTGCTTCCATTTGGGCCGCTCCCCGGTGACCCTCTCAATCTCCGCACCATCTATCCAGTCGGCCGTCGTAGGTGTCACGACGACTCTCACCGTCCAGGCTTCGGCAACGAAGGCACGGGCAATGTCAGCCGCGCGCTCAGCGAGAGGCGCCGCGCAGACCACCAAGGTAAGGTCCCGCGGTAGGGAATGTGTCACACGAGAACACTCGCACGAACCGCAAGCTTGTCCAGGGCGGACGTCTGAGATCGCGTCCCGCGAGCGAGCATCTCGCGGACGAGCTCACGAACCACGACGTTGTAGTGGACCACCTGCGGCGCAATCTGTTCAGCCTCCAGGAGATGCAGTGTCGCCTCAGCGTCGCGCTTCCGTTGTGCCTGTGCCCACGCAAGGTCAAGATGCAACTGAGCGCGGCGACTCTTCAACCCTTCGGTGAAATTGTCGACGTTGATCTCGCCGGCCGCGCGCAATGCCTCTCCAGCGTCTCCAAGCTCCGCCGCGACCGACACTCGATGAAGGGCAACGTTTGTCGGACCGAACGCCGTCCAGAGGTGGTTCCCGTCCTCCCCGAGCAGCTGAGCCAGGCGGTCGGCTCGGTCGAGTCTTTCCCACGCCGATGAACGCTCCGTTCGACGGGCGGCAATCACCGCGCCGATGAGCCACAAGGCACCAGCTACCGAGACGGACGCCGGGTCGTCCGATCGAGCGCCGCGCTCCACCTCAGCGGCCATCGTCACCGCGAGGTGTTCGGCGTCGTCCGTGCGGTCAGCCCGCAGCGAGGCACACGCCGCCTGGTACGCCGCCAAGCCACGCGCCGACAACGAGCCCAATTCCATCGAAGCTGCAGCCGACCGGTCGGCCGCCAGCATCGCCAGGTCGGGCGCACCCAACTTGGTCAAAAGCTTCGCCCCAACGACATACGCATACACGTACGCAAGCAGCGTTTCATGACGGTCGACACCCCCGCCGTGGAAGCGAGTCGCGTCGACCTCGGCCAGCAGACTCGGCAGGTCACCGACCACACCCTTGTACTCCGCCGCCTGATAACGCTTGTGGGCATTGGCAATCCGCGCCCGAAGGTGGGCCTTCGGAGCCGGCTGATCCCCGACACCAGTGAGCTCGTCATATCTGGCGAAGAAACGACGGACGGCACCCAGCTCTTCGTCCTCGCTGCCTCCGTTCGGCGCCAGCTCCCATGGCCGGCCGATCAGCGACTCAACGTCTACATGGAGAACCCGGGACATGTCGAGGAGAACTGACAGACGGTCGACCGACCGAACACCCCGCTCGACCTGGCTCAGCCATGACTCAGACCGACCGACAAGGCCTGCAAGCGCGGCTTGGCTTATCCCACGCCGACGTCGGTATGCCGCGATCCGTTCACCCATCGACCCGGCTGCCATCAGTCAAGCGTGACACACAAACCAACTCCTCGGCGAGCATTGGCATCCGTGATGCCCCGAGGGCTGGGTGCGACGAGCACGCCATTGGCTCCAAGCTCGACCAGCCGCGGAGGACGCCCAAAGAAGTCAACGAGGTCCTCGTTCGGTCGAAGTTCCGAGCTTTGATTAACTTGTGTCTTGGGGAGGAGGGCTGTCCAACTTCCCCAGGTGGTTGGCAAATAGCCCGATCAGGCACCGGTTAAGAATTCACTACACGGGAGCCTCGACCGGGGTCTCGCCCGGAACACCCATCATTTCGAATTTAGGATGACCCGATGAGGAACCTAGTAAGCATCAGTCTTGCGATGGGGGCTCCATCACATAAAGGTCCACACGTCCTTCGCTAGATTCACCCGATCCGTCAGATACATATGCTTCCATCGAGTACACTCCATATTTCTCGATCGAAAGCACCAATTCAATCGGATAGTCAAGCGACGCGGGGAGATCTTTGAAGATTGGTTGGCCGAGTTCGAATTCAGCCTTGGATTCGGCAATAACCGATGAGTCGGGCGCCTTTGCCTGCACAACTATCGAAAGGCCCGTATTCGGAGTCAATTCCACCAAGTGCAACACGAGAAATCTGCGTGTCGTCACCGGGAGGACGCCAACGAGATAGATGTTCTGATTGAGACCTACAAGCGTGAGAGCCCCGCGGCCGTCTTGGGCGACAGCTTCACACTGAAGGGCCCACTCAATCCTCAATGGGAGCGCGCCGTCACGTCGGTCCCCTGGACGGCTAGAGGATCAAGGTAGAACGACGCTTTAGAATCCGAGGGGGAGGCGGCGACCAATATCGTGTTGGAGGCAGACGTAGCGACGATGTTGGCGTCGTTAAAGTTCGCCAAGAAGTCGCCGACGAACCGGGACGGGAGCACCCGCGGTTGCTTGGGTCGGACGCAACCTACCAACTCGTAACCTAGAACATCCAGCACGTCCGCCACCTTAGCAACGCCGGCATTTTCATATTCCCGCGACTCATCCTTTTGGATCATCTGCTCGGAGACCCCCAGCTCGGTGGCAAGGTCTCGCTGGGTCATGCCACGTGCTATGCGAGCACTAATCGCGGCATTGCCGACCTCGTCCAAACTTGAGACGTTAAACGCGTGAATTGACCCCGAACGAACTTGTCGGTACATCGCTGCATCAGCCCGAAGCTCATCAATCAGCGTTTCATAGGCCTTCCGGTCCTCAACGGAGTCCAATCCCTCCATAGTTCGAGTGAGGCCCTCCAACTTGCGGAGAGAATTGGCCAACTGCTTGTCATTCTTGATCATCGACCCATCCGATCAGATTCACGATGCCCTTCGGTAAATCGTCAGCATCGCTTTCGAAGAACTGCTTGATAGTTAAGGTGTGGCCAACTGGGAACTTCTTGGGCGGTTGCGGACTCGGGAACTGCCAAAGATCGACCCGATGGTGCTTCTTAAGATCAGGACGCCTTGCTGGAGATACCCAGTCCCACGCCGACGTGTCGGCGCCGGGGGGCGGGACGTAGATGACATCGACGTCTGAAGGGCGCTGCTTGTTGGTGACGAACGAACCATCCAGCCATACCTGTTGAACGCCGCGCGCCGCGAGGAGCTCCAGGACATGCTGCAGTCCTTTTAGGATCTCCCGACGGCGAAAGTTGTAGGCGTATCGCTCTGCGACTTCTGACATCGACGCATCGTGTGTGCCTCCCGGAAGGTAGCCTGACTCCTCGTCGAAGTCCGGCAATGTCACCCTGAGCACAACCTCTGGGTTGTGTCACTCAACACTAGACGTCATTCCTCCTGTTGTCTACCCTGGCTCCGCCGGGGCTACCCCCAGTCGGACACCGGGGCCGGACCGCCATACCTAAGCGATGTTTGCTCGCGTCTACGTTGGGACGAAGCCTACGACGACTCGAGAGGCTCCTGCTGGTCTTGCTAGAAATGCCGCACCCTCGCTGGGTCGCCATGCACTAAGCCGTACGTCTCCCTGCTGCATTGACCTCTGATGGATCAAGGGCGCGGCTGGCGCCGCTCCGGCCGCCGCCGCTCGCCCGGCTCCACGGCAGGGACCCCCGCGCTTAGGCGCTTCGCGCCACGCGCACCCCCACCGCTCCACCGGTCGGCGACGACGGACAACCGGAAGGGCGAGACCACGCACATAGGCACCTAGCATCCTGGCCGACCGCCACGACCGGATCACCGACTCAGGCGCTGGAAGGGAAGGGGTCCCGCTCCCGCACGGCAGACACAGGCCCCAGCTGTCACGACCCAGCCCTCACCAGGTGTCAGACCCGTTTGAGCCAGACCCGCGACCGCATCGCAGCGGGTCACCACCGAGCCACTCACGTTCGAGGTCGATGCGCAGACCCGCGGGTAGGCAACGCCCGTTTCGTCCATGTTCGAGCCTGATTTGGCCGCAGGAAGATGCCGCGTGGCTTACGTTGGTCTGCGGATGCATCAGCCATCCGTCGACGTCGGGAAGGCACGCGCTCATGGGCTTCACACCGAAACAACAGCAGCAAATCGACAAGGCCACCCACGTGCTCCAAGGCGACGAGCAAGTTCTCGACGTCACGACGGGGCTGATCCAGGTCACACGCATGGGCTCGGTTACCCAGCGCGGTGGGCAGGTGCTCGTCACAGACCGACGAGTGATCCTGTACACGAAGAAACTCGGTGGATACGAGATGAACGACTTCGTATACGGGCTGCTCACAGGACTGGACTACAAGAAGGGCATGATGCTCGGGAACATGACCTTCCTTGCCGCAGGCGACAGAACCCACATCCAAAACATCCCCAAGGATGACGTTGAGCGCGTCGCGAAGGCGATCCGTGAGCGCATGGCAGGCGCGCACGTCCAGGGCAACGGGTCAGCGCTGCCAAGGAGCGATGCGGACGAAATCCGCAAACTGGCCACCCTGCGCGACGAAGGCCTCCTGACGGAAGCCGAGTTCACAGCCAAGAAAGCGCAGATTCTAGGGCTCTGAGCTTCTCGAGCAGTCGAATTCACGCTCAGCAGAACCCCTTGGGACGTCGGATGCCCGCAAAGGTCAGGACTGAAGGAGCGGCAACGTTACGAGTCACTCCGCGATGGACTCCGTCCACCCCTGACCCGGCCACTCCGCCAGACTCTGGTGCACCCCTATGGGTTCGGTGGCTCTCCCTGATCCCCAGAAATGGCCCCACGATTGGACACAGACTTCCCTCAGACGCCCATCGACGTCCGCAAGTGCGAGGACAGGGCTTCTGTTGTGCCACAGTCGAATCGGACGGACTCACGCAGTCTGCTCAGGCCCGGACGTCAAGATCACTGGATTCGGTGTTAGTGCAACGAATGTGCAACAGCCCTGTTCCAAGCTCGTCACGGACCGCTGAGACGCCCAGGGACACCTCATGTTCTCCCGTGGTCGTCACAGTTACCCTTGAACGGATGAGACGCTGGACCCTCGCTGGCGGCACCATAGCCTTGATCCTGCTCGCCGCCGGACTGACCGGATGCAGCGCCGGGACGTCTGTGGCCCCTCAGCCGGCGTCGGCGTCTGGCACAGTGGCCGTCCGCGAGGGAACCGCGGCTCCGGTACCGTCCAGCCGGGCAGCGGACAGCGGGATTGGCGTCGCCGGCCCACCGTCGGTGTCGCCGTCGCCGCTATCGGGTGCTGCAGCCTCAGCGCTTGGCAGCCTGGAGGTCAAAGGCCGTGCCCCCAAGAGCGGATACAGCCGCGCGCAGTTCGGTCAGGCTTGGGCTGATGTTGACCGCAACGGCTGCGACACCCGCAACGACATCCTCGCCCGGGACCTGCAGAACGTCGTGGTGAAGCCGGGCACGCACAACTGTGTCGTGCTGACCGGGGACTACGTCGAGCCGTACACCGGCGAACACGTGTTCTTCCAGCGCGGCAGCAGCACCTCGAACGCGGTGGAGATAGACCACGTGGTGGCGCTCGGTAACGCTTGGCAGACCGGCGCGCAGTTGATGGACGCCGGCACTCGGCTGCGCTACGCGAACGACCCGCTGGTCCTGCTCGCAGTCGACGGGCCGGCCAACCAGCAGAAGGGCGACGGGGACGCGGCGACCTGGCTACCGGCGAACAAGAGCTTCCGCTGCCCATACGTGGCACGGCAGGTTGCGATCAAGGCGAAGTACCACCTGTGGCTCACCCCACCGGAGAAGGACGCCATGGTCCGCGTCCTTAGCGCCTGCCCGGAGCAGCCGTTGCCAAACTGAGGGCCACTAAGCGCGCCAGCTACTTTTTCTCGCAGGCTATGCTGTCGCGGTCGGCGTCGAGGCCGCTGTTTGCCTGATAGAGGGCCTTGTCTTGTGTGAAGGTGGTTACCGGCGTCCCAGACGACGAGACGTGATCCACCGCGCCGGGCAGGCCCACCCCATGCGGATATACGGCGTTCAGATCGGTGCAGTTGGCGAAGTGCGCAGCTGATGGCGCGGGTGAGGCCGGCGGTGGCGCGGGCGAGGCCGGCGGTGGGACGGGGGCCGGCTTCGTGGTCGTAGCGGTGCCCGTCTGCTTCTGTGCGGGAACTGGCGCGGTCGTTGTCGATGACGAGCTCGACGACGTGACAGTCTTGCTGGGCGTCGAACTGCGCGCGCTGGAGGTAGCCGGAGCGACTGGAGGAGACGAAGCTGACCCTCCACACGCAGCGAGCACGACTGGCAGCGCGATGACCCAAAGAACCTTTACCCTCATGCTCGGACACTACCCGTCGACGCAGATAGGTACAACGTGCCGTCCGGGGACGCGAAGGGGCGTCTCGTCTGCGGCTTTCGATGGAGTCCGCGCCCGACGCGGGTTGCGCTCACAAAAGCCCGCCCGCCAGATCAGGCGGTTGGCTCAGTCGTGACGCGCGCGCTGCGTGCCTACGTGAAACTGTTGTTCCATGGCTTGCGTTGCCTAGGGGTGCCTATGCGGCAGCGAAGCCGGACGGGTTCGACTACGACGACGTTCTGTTCGTCAGCCAAACCGGTGCCAGTGCCACGCGGGGACGTTCCCTCGGGGGCGCCCAGCACCTCCGCTCCTACCTCGAGCCGCTTGTCATCCAGAGCCGAGGCGACGTCTAGCGGTTGTGGCACTTCATCGCGGCGGCTGCGGTGCGGTGTTTGATTGCACAAGAACCGTGCCGGAAGGCGTGGGCCTTGGGCCGCCGTTTGGTGTTGAGCGATCGAGTGAGTGCGTAGGCCGCGTTGTCTAGCGGGTGAGCTGCCCGCCTCGCCCGCTTGATGGCCTTCGGCGTCGCGGCACGCTTTACGGCTCGCACGGGGTGCATCGCCCGTCGAATACCGCGTGGAACGAACAACCGCGTGAGGAAGCCCATGGCCGGGAGTATCGAGGATTGATGGGTCACGGTCAATGCCGGGACGCTCTTGGACAGCGCGCCTGGGCGATCACCTCGGCGTAGGCCCGGATGAGGCTCCCCGTCACGCGTGGCACGCCTGTGGCACACAAGGGGGCCAGATAGCCCCAATCGACGACAACCACCGACAAGTCCTGACCTGCGGAAACGTCCGATGCAGACACTCGAAGAGGAGCCTCGGCAAGCCTCCTAAAGCGGGTGTCGGCAGTTCGAATCTGCCCGGGGGCACCACCACGTTTCCGCAGGTCAGCCAGTTTCGAGGTCGTCGTCGAACAGCCCTGAGTAGACGTCGAGGGTCATGGCCGCCGAGGCATGTCCGAGCATCCGCTGAACGACCTTGACGTTCGCGCCCGAGCGGACGGCGAGCGAGGCGGCCGTATGGCGCAGATCGTGAGGCTTGAGGCCAGCAATGGCGGCGCCCTCGCAGGCCAGAGCGAAAACACGTCGACGCCAGTTGTTCAGGCGAAGAACTTGCCCGTTGGATGACGTGAAGAGCACAGCGTCGGCGGGTCGGCCGACTGCGCGGGAAAGGAGAGCCGGTACGAGTGATGGAGGCACGGACACCTCCCGCGTGCGGTGCGTCTTTGGGGCCGTCCAGACCACGCTCGATCCGACGACCGAAACGCTGGCGCGGATCATGAGCCGCCGACGCCTCTCGTCAAAGTCGCCAACCCTGAGGGGCCGCACACGACGAGGTTCTCCCGGCGGTGGACCCATTGGAGGGTCCGCAGCGCCTGTTGGGTCGGGTCGGGATCGAGGAGACCTCCGGGCAGATCCCATGACCGCCAGCGGGCAACTTTCGTGGCCGCTACCGGGCAGCTAAATGGTCGCCTCCGGGCAGTTTCCCGTGTCCGCCGTCACTCTGCGCGAACTGATGTGCCTCGGGTCTCTCGTGCGACCAGCAGACGGGACGTCATCGTGGGTTAGGTTAGGTGGGGTGAAAAGCTGGCACGCAGCCGGCTTCGTCCGGTGCGTAGCGTCTGTGGAGGTGTGGCTCGGTGTGCCGGCTTTCCTCGACTATCTGGGAGGCACGACGATAAGCGTCCTGCTGTGTTGGCCGGGACGGAATCCGCGCTAGCTGGTGGCGAGTGGGTTCAGTCGCAGGATGAACCAGTCGACGACCTCCTCTGACACTTCTGCCAGCTGCACCGCGCGCGTCTGGCCGATCGACTCGTTCAGACCGTGGGCAATCTTGTTGCGTAGGCTGACCAAGGAGGACAACTCGCTGTTCAAGCGGCCTTGGTCTTTCGCGAACTCAGCCTTCAATTCGTCAGCAAGGAGTTGATCAAACCTCCCAACGAATTCGAGCAGGTTGGTGGGGCTTGGATTCTTGCCACGCTGCAACCAACTGTGCGCGAAGGACCGCACGTAGCCGCCTGACCGCTCTTGAAAATGCCCCCGCGCGCAGATAACTGCCCCTTGCTCAACATAGCCGGCTGATCGCACCACAAGCAGGCGCGCCAACAATGCCGTCACCTCAGGCTCGAGGGATCGATCGTCGTCCCGTGTCCTAGTGGTCAACTCGCCTAGGCTCCGCCGGATCAGGATCAGCTCCTTTGGTGGCCAAGACGTCAGTGAGCGGCCCATGACCTACAGCGAGGCAAGGCGGGATGTGTAAACGGCCAGACGCGTTCGCACACTCTCTTCGTCAGCAGTCGCTCGTGTCAATGAAGTTCCGAGCGCCTCGTCGCCCCCAAGGGCCTCGAGGGCTTTCGCGAGCGCGGTCGGGTCAACTGGCCCAGATTCGAGACGTCGCATGAGGCCAACGAAGACCGCCTCGGTGACCGCAGCATTGATCTGCGACCCGCCACGCCGGACGGCCGCCCTGCCGTGTCCGGCCTCAAGCACGGCGCAGGCCTCACGAAAGAGTTGTGCTACCCGATCAGCCTGAAGTTTTTCCATGCGCCGATGTTCGCCCACGAACTCATTCAGGAACTTCTTCAGGGGCCGGCGGTAGGTCGCCGACGCCACGAAAGAATGCGATCGCACGTAGGACCAACTCTTGGTCTCGGAGGCGGGGCGACAGGGGCCCGTAGATCTGACGCCAGTTCTCATCGTGATTCAAGTCAGCCAAGTAAGCGACGAAAGGGCCAGCGTAAAGTGCAATTCGAATCTCGTGGGGCGTCAGCTGTGTCCCGCCCGAGTTCAGACGCTCGAAGACTTGGTAGACGCTATCGAGCGACTGCTCACTCCCGTCCGTCTTGACAATCGTCGCCTGGATGAACGTGTTGTCGAGTTGCCGACGAAGTTCGGTGCTAAGGGACCTATAGGTGAGGCCTCGGAACTCTTCAGCGACGTTCTTGAGCACGAACTCGACCCTCTCATGGACCCCGCCGTAGAATGCTCCAAGTGTGCCCAGTCGCTGCTGGCCGTCCAAGACCAGGTAACGCTTGTCCTGCTGTTCTACCAACATGATGCCCGGGATAGGGAAGCCGAGCAGAAGCGACTCAATGAACTTGTCCATCTGTGGCCGCTTCCAAACGAAGCTCCGCTGGAATCCAGCTGTCTCCAGCGAGTCGTCTTCGCTTCCGAAGGTGGGTACGACGATGTCACCCCGATCGAGACGCCGCACCAAACCCTCCACGTCAAAGTCCGTCCCCGAGTAGCTAGCCGGGCTTCGCCCCATCCCTTCAGGCATGTGGTCGCGGTTGACTTGGCGTGGACTCCGGTCGGCCGGGATCTAGACCGTGACCGCACGATGGCGGCACGGTGTATGAACCGCAGTTCGCGGTT
>JAABUT010002894.1_pt1 | contig 15660 bp, 13 predicted proteins | sample 5559281 | NCBI WGS metagenome assembly JAABUT01 (sample SAMN10711880, study PRJNA513359) | rock metagenome | isolation source: Antarctica rocks | place: Antarctica: Victoria Land, Ricker Hills nord | collected 2016-01-04 | reverse complement strand
CGCCGCCTGGCGTTCGAGATCCGGAAGAATCCAGAAGGCATCTACGCCGTGATCAAGGTCACCGCGCAGTCGGCCACCGTCGATGAACTGGACCGCCAGTTGAACTTGAACGAGTCGGTGCTCCGGACGAAGATCACCCGGACCCCGGAGAAGATCCGCGTCCGCCGCACCCGTAACAGCAAGAAGTAGCGAGCATGGCAGGCGACACCGTCATCACCGTTGTCGGCAACCTGACGGCTGACCCCGAGTTGCGTTTCACCGCCTCCGGCGCTGCCGTCGCGAATTTCACCGTCGCGTCGACACCGCGGACCTTGGATCGCGCCTCCAACGAATGGAAGGACGGCGAGGCGCTCTTCCTGCGCTGCAGCATCTGGCGGCAGGCCGCCGAGAACGTGGCCGAATCCCTGACCAGAGGATCACGCGTCATCGTGTCCGGCCGGTTGAAGCAGCGGTCCTTCGAAACGAAGGAGGGTGAGAAGCGCACCGTCATCGAACTCGAGGTCGAAGAAATCGGCCCGTCCCTGCGCTACGCCACTGCCAAGGTGAACCGCGCGAACCGCGGTCCCGAGTCAGGCGGCGGTGGCGGGGGCTACGGATCCGGGTCTGGATCTGGATCAGGCGGCGGTTCCGGATCAGGCAGCGGTTCCGGCGGTCGCCCGTCCAGCCCGCCGGCCGACGATCCGTGGGGTTCTGCGCCCCCGGCCGGCGGCGGCGGATATTCCGACGAGCCTCCCTTCTGATCGTCAGCTTCTCTGGTCGACTCGACCTACTCGACTCGGCTCGCCGTCGTCGGCTGTTCTGCACCATGAACTGCTGTGAACAACTGAAACCAAATTTCCACGTCGACCTCGTCCGACGTGCACAACCTTCCTAGGAAAACGTCATGCCCAAGCCCCCAGTACGGAAGATCAAGAAGAAGGCCTGCGCCTTCTGCAAGGACAATGCGGCGCCGATCGACTACAAGGACACGAACTTGCTTCGTAAGTTCATCTCCGATCGCGGGAAGATCCGCGCCCGGCGAGTGACCGGCAACTGCACGCAGCACCAGCGGGACGTCGCGACGGCCGTCAAGAACGCCCGTGAAGTTGCTCTGCTTCCCTATACCTCGACCGCTCGATAAGCCGGAGGAGACAAGCCATGAAGCTCATACTGACCACCGACGTTCCCGGCTTGGGTGCCCCCGGCGACATCGTCGAGGTACGTGACGGATACGGCCGCAATTTTCTGTTGCCGCAGAGCAAAGCCATCGTTGCCACGAAGGGCGCCGAGAAGCAGGTTGCCACCATCAAGCGCGCCCAGTTGGCTCGCGAGATCCGCGGCACCGAGCACGCCAACGAAGTGAAGCAGGCGCTGGAGAACCTGAGCGGAAAGCTGACGATCATCGCGCGCACCACGGGCGATGGCGCCAAGCTCTTCGGTTCCATCACCTCCATCGACGTCGCGGCAGCAATCAAGGCTGCCGGCGGCCCGACCGTCGACAAGCGCGCCATCGAGACGGGTGGCCACATCAAATCGATCGGTTCGCACCCGGTGTCGGTGAAGCTGCATCCGGGCGTCACCGCGAACGTCTCACTCGTCGTCAAAGCTGGCTGATACCTCCAGCACCACCTGCAATGTGCAGCAGAGGCAGGCGCCCGCAATTCGGGCCGCCTGCCTCTTGGCGTTCGCGCACCGAACCACAGACCAGGTGCACGCTGGTCCTACGGAGCTTCGTCCTCCGGATCGATGGACGGCTGATCGAAGTCGCCGGTATTTTCGGCGTCAGGACTGCCGGCGGCAGCCCAGATGGCCGGACCGATGTGACTCCGCCCGGCATGCCAGGCCACGATGTCCAGTGCCCGCAGCGTGGTGATCACCGGCCCGTTGGCGACGCCCGCCACTTCGCGAAAGAAGTCGTCGCCCGTGATCAGGTCGTCGATGATGGCCTGTCCGAGCAGGGGCAGGAACTCCGCCCAGGTGCGTTTGCGGTCCCGGCTCACGGGAGCGTCGTCCGAGCCTCGGTAGCAATAGTCGACGAACCGGTCATACAGCGGGATGAAGGCCGGTCGCTTTCGGTGCATGACCTTGGCGAGAATCGACCCGCGCGCATTTACGGGCAGATCGTCGGAGTCCAGCACCGAGAACAGCTCGCCGAGTTTGGCCAACTCGGTCGGCCCCGCTTCCACCAGGCGAGCGTCCAGGGGTATGTCGACGAGCCACCGCTCGAGGTGTGGCCGGATTGCCTCCAGCGCGTAGAACGTCCGCGAGTTCATCTCAGCGTTCAGCAGGACCGGCGCGACGAAGTCTGCGTCACTGACCAGCCAGGGGCCATCAGATCCGAACGAGTCGTAGGCAGGGTAGCCGAAGCGGTCCCGCCGGCGCAGATAGCTGCTGGCAGAGTCCAGCGCCCTCGTCCGGTCGATCTCGACGCCACCTATTCGCAGGACGCTGGAACTCTTCGGCACGGGTGGGGCTCCCTGGGTGAGGTGTCGGCACATTGTTCCGTTGCGGCGCCGTCAGCCTAGAAGACGACATCCGGAGCCGTGCAGCCGGACGCCCCGACCCGGAGCGTCACCTGGCGCTCCCAGCGATTCCCTTCCCAAATCCTTACTGTCGCAGACGACCACGAGCGCAACCGCGCAGCGCCTCGGCCAGCCATCGGCCGGTCTGGTGACTGGGCCATGAAGCCGGGGTGCGGCCATGGCGAGGTACTGCATCGTGCGGAGCCTTCGCAGCTCGCAGCTGACCTCCATCGCGGCTGTCAACTGACCTCCATGATGGCGACGCTGCGCACGGCGCCGTCCGCAACTTCCAGCAGGGCCAGCGTGCCGTGCGCCTGGCGGCGTTTGTCGGTGGGGGAGCCCGGGTTCAGGATCCGGAGGTTGCCCTTGGCCTGGTTCCAAGGAATATGGGAATGACCGAAGATGACGAGTTCGGCGGCTGGAAAGCGCCTTCGCATCCGATTCAAGCGACCATCCCGGGGGCCGCTGTCGTGGATCATCGCGACGGACAAGCCGTCGATGTCCAATTGTTTGCTGGACGACGCACCCCAGGCGGCGACGTCCGGCCCGTCGTTGTTGCCCAACACCGCGTGTACCGGTGCGAAGGATGAAAGCTCCTCCAGTACAGCGGGTGTGCACACGTCTCCGGCATGCAGGATCAGTTGCGCAGTGTCGAGGTGCCGGGCAACGACCGGCGGGCATCGTTTCCAGAACCGAGGTGCATGAGTGTCGGAGATGACGGCAATGCGCATATGGGATCGGCCAATCCATCAGCTGTGGACAGGTCATCGGATGCCCTGTTCGGAAACAGCCATCAGATCCTCAAGCATCCGCAGCCAGGCGCTCGGGCAACCGAGCGGACTCGGAAGCAAGGCGGCTCTGGTGGTCGATCTCCGGCATGCCGCTCAAGCTAGTACCGGTGACCGACAGCCGCCAGGGGAGCCGGAGAGCCGGCAAGGAACGGCGGCCGGACGTGACTTCCTTGCCGGTTCGCCTCGGCTGGTGGCCGAGCGACAAGATGCGGCCGTGGACGACGCTGTCGGTGCCCGGGAGCAGACTCGGCGCATGTCCGTGCCTCTGTTCGACGAACCGATCCCGGCCCCGGCCCCGTTCCCGACCCCGGTAGCCGCTGCCACAGCCACAGCCGCTTCCGCTGCCACAGCCACTGCCGCTGCCGCCCCGAGCTCTTTCCCAGCGGCCATCGCCCGGTCACCGGGCAAGCCAGCTTCGCAGCACCAGGCAGTCCGGATCGACGACACCTCGGACGAGGTCGCCGTCGCGAGTCTGATGACTCCGGTGGGCAGATTGGGCCTCGTTGTCAGCGGTGTCGGTCTGGCTGCCGTGGGCTGGCGCGATCCGGTGCAGATGGCGGGCAAGCGGCCGATGGTCGACGACCGGGGGCGACTCGCGCCCGCGTTGGACCAGCTGGCCCGGTATTTTGCCGGTGACCTGCAGCGGTTCGACCTCGAGCTGGATCTACGCCGGTCGAGCAAGGCGCAATGGCTCGTGTTGCGGACGCTGTACGACTCGGTTCCCTACGGCGCCTCGGCGACCTACGGCGAACTCGCGCACCTGAGCCGCAGCGGAGTGCCGGCGCGCGGCATCGGTTCGGTGATGGGCGCCAACCCGATTCCGATCGTCGTGCCCTGCCATCGGGTCGTTGCGCACGACGGCCTCGGCGGATACAGCGGAGGCCGAACGGGGGAAGGCCTTCACACGAAACGGTGGTTGCTGACGCTGGAGGGTGTGCTGGAGCCCACACTCGACTGGCCCGGGTCGAGATGACCGACTGTGCCGTACGAGCGGGCGAAGGCTCGAATGCCGGTCCGCCAAATGTCGATTCGATCACGGTTATGCCGTCCACATGATCACGGAGCCGTCACAGCAGGGTGTACGTGAGGTTGAGTCGGAGCGTCGGCGACACGCCGATGCGAAACGCCGAAGGGTTGCCCACAACTTCTGTCCACAGCCAGCCGCATCGTCCCCGCCGCCCCCACCAGCTCCTTTACCGCCAACTCGGGAAGATTTCCCCATGTTGTCCACATCGGTGGCCGGTATCGACCTGCACATATCGAAATTCATCCCCAGGCCGTCCCGGAACGATCCCGCCGGTGTCCACAGGCACATTTGGCTGCCTCGCTTCTGGCGCCTAACGTCCGATTGCGACCGGTGGTCCGGTTCGCCACCCGAGTCGTCGATGCCCCAAAGTGTTCTTCGATGGCGCTGTCGGTAGCTCGGGGTAGACAGTCCGAATGGGGCCTCGGCTCCGGGGCGCGCCTTCGGGTCGCCTCGGCAGCTGCGATCTCAGCAGTTCGCGCCCGTTTCGGCGCAGATCCGACTTGGAGGCGACGAACATATGGCGGTGCTCGACGATCGTTGGGCGGCTCCGGCGCCTGCTCCGGCCGAGCCTTCGCGTCAGTTCGATCGCCAGCCGCCGCAGGACCTCGCGGCGGAACAGTCGGTGCTGGGCGGCATGCTGCTCAGCAAGGATGCGATCGCCGACGTCGTCGAGGAACTCAGCGCCACCGATTTCTACAAGCCGGCCCATGCCCTGGTCTACGAGGTGATTCTGAACCTGTACGCGCGCGGCGAACCGGCTGACGTGGTGACGGTGGCGGCGGAGCTGGACAAGGCCGGGTCACTGTCCCGGATGGGTGGGGCGGTGTATCTGCACACGCTGACCGGTGCCGTGCCGACTGCGGCGAACGCGGCCTTCTACGCGCAGATCGTCGCCGAGAAGGCGGTGCTGCGGCGCCTGGTGGAGGCCGGTACCCGCATCGTCCAGCTCGGCTACGGGGGCAACGAGGGCCAGGTCGGCGGCGGAGAGGTCGACGAGATCGTGGATCGGGCGCAGGCCGAGATCTACGACGTGACCGAGCGCCGGACCACGGAGGACTACGTCGTCCTCGAAGAGCTGCTGCAGCCCACCATGGACGAGATGGACGCCATCGCCAGCCGCGGTGGGATGTCGGCCGGGGTGCCCACCGGCTTCGCCGATCTGGATGCGCTGACCAATGGCTTCCATCCCGGCCAGATGATCATCATGGCCGCTCGACCGGGTGTGGGAAAGGCGCTGGCGCTCGATACGCCGCTGCCGACGCCGACGGGTTGGACCACCATGGGCTCGGTGCAGGTCGATGATCTGCTGCTGGGCGCCGACGGCCATCCGGTGCGGGTCGTCGCGGCCACCGAGGTGTTGCACGGCCGTCCGTGCTATTCGGTCGAATTCTCCGACGGTGAAGCAATAGTCGCTGACGCACAACATCAGTGGGTTGTCGGAGACCGGGTCCACGAGAATGGGGACTTCGAGTGCCGCACCTCCTCGGAACTGGCCGCCGGCCTGTCGGCCGGCCGGGAATTCGCCGTTCCGGTTGCCGCGCCCCTGGTCACCGGTGGCGGCCGGCTGCCGACAGATCCGTGGGTGGTCGGCTATCTGCTCAACAACGGTCACTTCCAGAACGCCGGCGATGGCGGATCATGCCGGGTTTCGTGTCGGGACCAGGACCGGGATTGGGTGATGAAGGAATTCGACCGACTCGGTTACGCGGTCTCGACAGCGTCGCAGCCGGGGCTGTTCCTCGTGACGGGCACGGCCGATCGCTGGCGGTCGCTCGGGTTGGACCGCGACGGACGCATTCCGAACGAATACCTGAGAGGTTCGATCGAGCAGCGCTTGTCCCTGGTGCAAGGCTTGGTGGACAGTGGAGGCACGGTAGACGACCGGGGTCGATATGTGTTAAGCAGCAACAAACCGGCGTTACTGGACCTGTTTCTCGAGCTGACGGCAACGCTGGGTGCTACGTCCCGGGTGCTGGCCCAGGCGTCGGGTGACAGCCAAGGCCCTGCTTCCTTGCAGGTGCAAGTGGCCTCGACCCACGTCTTCGCCCGCATGCCGCGAAAGATGGTCGCAGCCGAGACCACCTTCTCCAGCCAGTTCGTCGGGCGGTACATCGCGGCGGTTCGCCCGGTCGAACCAGTTGCGGTGCGCTGCGTACAGGTCGACAACGCAGATCACCTCTATCTGGCCGGGCGAAGGATGGTACCCACCCACAACAGCACGCTGGCCCTGGATGTGGCCCGCAACGCATCGGTCAAACACCGGCTGACATCGGTCATCTTCTCTCTGGAAATGTCGAAGACGGAGATCACCATGCGTCTGCTCTCGGCCGAGGCCCAGATCCGTCTGTCCCAGATGCGGGCCGGGACGATGAGCGAGCAGGACTGGCAGAAGATCGTCCGTCGGATGAGTGAGATCTCCGATGCGCCTCTTTTCATCGACGACTCTCCCAACATGACGATGATGGAGATCCGGGCCAAGGCAAGGCGTCTCAAGCAGCGCAACAACCTCAAACTGATCGTGCTCGACTACCTGCAGTTGATGAGTTCCGGCAAGAAGGTGGAATCCAGACAGCAGGAGGTCTCGGAGTTCTCCCGGCAGATGAAGTTGCTGGCCAAGGAGCTCGAAGTACCGGTGATTGCGATCTCGCAGCTGAACCGCGGACCGGAACAGCGCACCGACAAGCGTCCGATGCTTTCCGACCTCCGGGAATCCGGTTCCTTGGAGCAGGATGCCGACATGGTGATTCTGGTGCATCGGCCGGATGCCTTCGAGGCCGACGACCCGCGGGCCGGCGAGGCCGACCTTATCATCGCGAAACACAGAAATGGTCCCACCGCAACGATCTCGGTCGCACATCAACTCCATTACTCGCGATTCACCGACTTGGCGGCTCAGTAGCGGCCCGGCTCATGTTTTGCAGGAGCAGTAGGGAAACGGCGACGAGCGCGGCAGCGGTAAGGGCCAGCACCGGCGGCGCAGCCACAAGTAGCTCTCGACCTCCGATCAAGGCACCGCCGGCGATACCGACGTTGAACGTGGCGTTGACCACGGCTGGGCCGGCGTCCGGCGTTTGCGGCGCCGCGCGAATCGCGGTGGTCTGCAACAGTGTCGGCAAAGATCCAAACGCACATCCCCACACCGCGACGGCGATGATGACGACTGCCGTGGCGTGGAACAACCCCAAAGTCAGCAGACAGGCGAAAGTCACCGTGATCGCTGCTCGCACAGTGCCGAAGAGCCATCGGTCCACCGCGATGCCGGCGAGCACCAATCCGATGAGTCCACCGGCTCCATAACCGAACAGCACTACACCGACCGAGTTGATACCGATGCCGGCATGCAGGAGCAGCGGGCTGACGTAGGTGAACAAGGTGTAGTGGCCCAGGGTGAGTGCAATCACCAGACCGGCGACGACCAACAGGGCACGACCGCGTACCGCCGTCAACACCGGCACACCGGCCTGCATCGGCGCCACCTGCTCCGTCGGCAGCACGATCGCGGTCAGCACGGCCAGCAGCATCATGAGGAGCGCCGCACCGGCGAAGGCCCACCGCCAGCCGACCGCTGTGCCCAACGCAGTGCCCAGTGGGATGCCCACACTCAACGCCAAGGCGTTCCCGGCCTGGACGACTGCGACAGCTCTGCCCGCTTTGGCCGGGGCCACCACGGCGACGGCGGCAGCGATGACGATGGAGAAGAACCCGGCATGGGCCAGTCCGCCGATCAATCGTGCCATCAGCGCCACGGAGAACTGATCAGTGCCGGCAAGCAGTGCGTTGCTGATCGCGTAGATGACCAGCAACCCGGACAGCACTTGTTTGCGAGGCCAGCGGACCATTACCGCGGTCAGCGGAATCGAGCCGAGCGCCACCACGACGGCGTAGGCGGAGACCAGCAGACCGACCCGCGACTCGCTGGTCCCGAGGTCGCGGCTGATGATGGGCAACAGGCCAACAGGAAGCACCTCGGTGGTGATCGCCGCGAAGACCGCAGCGGCCAGCACCGACAGCACTGGGATAGGCATACGGGCGTTCCCGTTGTCGAGGCAATCCAGCTCGTGGGTGTCGATGGCTCAGGGCCGTCTTTCTGCCAACTGTCCGGAAGGCGCAGCTTGCGAACCGGCGAAGGGCAGAGCCACCAGCAGCGCGATGACGAACGACGTCAGAGAGGCCGAAAGCCACGGATGCCCGAGGGTGTGCAGCGATTCATCCACCTTGGTCCATAGATCTCCCCAGCCGGGAATGGATCCGGGGTTGATCAACTGGTAGGCGACGAACCCCAGCAACCAGCCGAGCAACATTCCCGGACGGGTCGGGGCCCGAGATGAGAGGTCAAGGCCCAAGCCTGCGGTGCGCAACCACAGTGCCACCAGTACGCCGGACAGGGAAATGAAGATTGCCCCGATCAGGTACAGGAAGTTCTGGTAGGTGGACGTATCGACTGTCAGCGCTGCCGCTGTGGCCAGCACACCAATTGCGGTGGTCAGCAGTCGGCGATCCCACCGGGGCGCAATGTTCTGCAGCGAGATGGCGGTGGAGTAGACGTTCGCGAAGGACTGGTCCGTCTCCCGGAGCACCAACACGCCGAAGGCGATCAGGCCCAACGGCAATGACAGGAAGAGGTTGAAAACGCCATTCGTGTCCTGCTGCAACTCGCTGAGGCGGTTGAGCGCCATCACCCCCATCAGCAGGCAGATGATCTGGGTGGCACCGTAACCGAAGAATCCACCGGCAAAGGCGGCTCGGCCGCTTCGGGAATGTCGAGAATAATCCGGGCCGAGCGGCACGAACGAGATCGTGAAGGCGATGGGCACGTCCGCCGCGAGCCAGAACCCTGCCCAGGAACCCGAGGTCGGCGTGGCCGGTTGACGCAGGAGGCCGATCACGAAGACGATCAGAGCCAGCACGACCAGGACCGACACGTACTTCCGTAACGCCCGAATGGCGCCGAGCGGTTTGATCGTCAGGGCCGTCGTCACCGCGCCGGCGATCACCACACACCACCAGTGCGCGAGGTGTCCACGGGAGAGCGCTTGCAGCCCTTGAGCAATCACCGACAGCTCGATCACCGCCCACCCGACACACTGCGCGATATTGAGTACCGTCGGAAGGTAGGAGGCTCTGGCACCCAGAACACCTCGAAGCAAGACCATGGCCGGGGCGCCGGTCCGGGCACCCAGAACCAGCACCGTGCCGAAGATCAGGCCACCGAGCGCAGAACCGACGATGATCGCCGTGATCGCCGCCGACGCGCTGAGTTGCAGGTCGGCCGACGGGTGCAGGATCAGGTAGGCGTAGGCGAAACCGGTGAGGCTCACTCCTAGGTTGCCCCAGAGCCCGAACTGATCCAACAGTCCGAGCGACCGTGGGGCCGTCTCGGTGAGGGTCAGCGGCGCTTCGGACGAATCGCGGTGGCCGCCCCCCCCAGAATGGCGGTCGGCGTCTTCAGACGGATCGTCGTCGAGTGGCGCGTTGGTCGACGGATAAGAAACAGACATTTCAAGGCCTACCTCTCCCTGCGCCGGCATTAACCGGATCAGGTTCAAGCGGTCGGTGGTGACCGACGGCGACCACTGTGCGCCGAACCGGAATCCACCCTCTCAGCCCAGTTATGAGCTCCCGCGGGGACTCGGCGAGTGTAGCCGGAATGCCGCCCCCGGACGATTTCCGGTAAGCGACGATTTCCGGTAAACGACAATCCGGTGAGCAGGGTGACACCGCGCAGTCGTTGTGTTCACGGCGCACCCGTTGGTCAAGCCTCGAACAGCTGCGCAGTGGAGAAACGGACTGCGCAGTGCGTACCGACTGCCGCCCTGCCGCCGGCCGCCTGCCGACGGGGCCGCCTGCGGCCGCCTGCCGCCTGCGGCCAGCCACCGGTTCGCCGGCCGCCGGACGCCCGGCTCGCCTGGCCGCCGCCGCCTGCCGCCTGCCGCCAGCCACCGGCCAACCGGCCGCCGGTGAACAGCCGCGTGACCTGTATCACTCGAAAGAGTGGTCTGGGACCGTCGGCATTGCAGACGCCGTCGGTGGGGTTACAAGATGAAGGTGACCGTGTCGACGGGTGTCCGTGTCGACGGGTGCCCGATTTGGTCGACGTTCGCCCGAATCGGCCGTCGAAAAGGGCTGGCCTCGACCGGAATGCTCGCTCGATCCGGTAGCCGACGGCGGCCGGCGCTTGCGCAATCTGCTCGAAGCGCCGGAGAGCCGGCGAAGAAGTCAAGATATCGGGAGGGTCCGTGGCGATGGGCCACACCACCGCGACTTCGCCCGCCGTGTCCGACCTGTCCCAGGATGCCCCGCCTGCGCTCGCCTCCGCGCTGTTCGACGACCTGATCGCGTTGGTCACCCAGCGCTTTCGAACAAAAAAGGCGGCAATCTGCCTGGTCGGTCCAGATCGGGTGTGGCTCGATGCAGCGAACCACGATGGGCAGAGTCTTCGCGCCGCTGACCGGAGCAACCTGTGCGCGAGAGTGCTCGCCGAGCGGGCCACGCTGGTGGTCGCCGGTGCCGGGGCGAACCCGGAGTTCGCGAACCATCCGCACGTCGTCGGCCCGCCGGAGATTCGCTTCTATGCGGGCGTGCCATTGATCGCGGCTGACGGAACATTGCTCGGGGCACTCTGCACCTGGGATACCGAACCGCATCATCCGACCGAGGATGACGTCCGGTCGCTGGAGCAGTTCGGCCGGCACGCGGTGACGATGCTGGAGCTGCACCAGATGGCTTTCGAGCTGGACAGCGAACGGGAGGTATTGGCCGCCACGGGTTATCTCCTGGAGATGATCGTCGCCGGGGCCGAACTCGGCGACGTGCTGGAGGCCCTGGTACGAGCCGCTGAGGCGGCAATCCTCGGAGCCGTGTGCTCCATCAATCTGTTGGACGGCATGGTGCTGCGCGAGGGGGCGAGCCCGGGCCTTCCGGAAGCGTTCCGTCGGGCCATCGACGGTAGCGAGATCGGGCCGTCTGCCGGATCGTGCGGAACTGCGGCATTCACCCGCAGCACCGTGATCGTGTCCGACGTCGCCACCGATCCACGGTGGGCCGGGTACCGCGATCTGGCGCTCCCGTACGGGCTCCGGGCTTGTTGGTCGGTACCGATCAGCCGACCTGAGGGTCCGGTTCTGGGAACTTTTGCGCTGTATTACACGGATGCCAGAGAACCGCTGGCCGACGAGATGCATCGGCTGGGCCGGTGGGTGAATCTGGCCGAGGTGGCGATCAGCCGCGCCAGGGACATCACGGCCCTTCGTGAGGCGGCCACCCTTGATTCGCTGACCGGCCTGGTGAACCGAACCGAAGTGCTGCGGCGGATCGCCGAGGCGGTCGCGGTCGAGCACAATCGCGTGGGTGTCCTGTTCGTCGACCTCGATCAGTTCAAATTCATCAATGACACGCTCGGGCATGCGGCGGGTGATCAGTTCCTGCAGGTGGTCGCCGGGCGGTTGACGCGATGCGCCGACGAATCGCACACCGTGGCCAGATTCGGTGGCGACGAGTTCGTGGTGCTCTGTCCGAATTGCGACAGCTATGACGAGGCAAAGGCGTTGGCGCGCAAGATGATCAGTGCTCTGCACCATCCGATGAGCATCGGCGGCAGCACGCTGTCGCTGTCCGCCAGCATCGGCATCGCGCTCGAGCGCGAGGACGACCCGACGCGCTCTTTCTCGGACCTGGTCGGTGACGCCGATCTGGCGATGTATGCGGCCAAGCGGACCGGACGGAATTCGGTCGCTGTCTTCACTCCGCACCTGCGCGTGGAGGCGTCCGATCGGCTGAGCCTGGAAGCTGATCTCAATCTGGCGTTGAGCAACAAGGAGCTGGACTGCGAGTATCAGCCGACTGTGGCGATGGACACCGGCAAGGTGCTGGAGGTGGAGGCGCTGCTGCGGTGGCGGTCACCGACCCGGGGCGCGGTGCCCCCGATGGACTTCATCGCGGTCGCCGAGGAGAGCGGGCTCATCGGCGAGATCGGCGAATTCGTTCTCCGGCGGGCCTGCGCCCAACTTGCCACCTGGCGAGCTGCGGGCGGTGACTGGCTCGAGGCGGTGATGTGGGTCAACGTCTCGCCGCGCCAGCTCCGGGATTCTGGGTTCGCCGCCGTTGTCGAGGAGGTTCTGAAAGCTACCGGAGTTCCTCCCGAGCGGCTGGGTCTCGAGGTCACCGAAGGCACCTTCATCGACGACTCCGACGCCGTGCGCGCGACCTTGCTCAGGATGCGGAGTTCGGGGGTGCACGTCGCCATCGATGATTTCGGCACCGGCTACTCATCCCTGGCACAGCTGGAATATCTGCCGGTGGATGTGCTGAAGATCGACCGGCAGTTCGTCTCCGAAATCGCCTCGGGCAGCACTCGATCAGGCATGATCTCGGCGATTCTCACCTTGGCCAGGACAATGGGCCTGCGGGTTGTCGCCGAAGGCGTGGAAACTGAAGCACAGCGAAACATACTGTTGCAGCTGGGATGTCAATACGGTCAGGGTTATCTGTGGTCACGCCCCCTACCTGCCTCGCAATTCTCGGGTTCCCTCTGGCAGTTCCGAAAGGTCGCGGCGATCTAGCCGCCTGCTCGACCGGAACTTTCCGTACCTCACCCAGCGATCGGTACACCCGGGTCCTGACATACGCGGTGCGTCCTGCCGGTCGCCGTCCAGGTCACCGTTCCAGCACAGCGGTGGCCAGGCGCGGCCAGGCGGCGGCCGCCCATGGGCCGAACCTGGTGTCGCAGAGGCTGACACACGCAAGTTGGGCAACCGGATCAACCCACAGAAAGCTTCCCGACTGCCCGAAATGGCCGAACGTGGCGGGACTGTTGTCCGGACTGGTCCAATGTGGGTTCTTGGTGCTCCGTATCTCGCAGCCCAGACCCCAGTCATTCGGCGTTTGCCGGCCGAACCCCGGCAGAATTCCGGTCAATCCAGGAAAAGCGAGAGTGCTGGCCTGGCCGATGATCTCCGGCCCGAGGATGACCGGATTCAACAGTTCATCGGCCAATCGAACGAGGTCGTCGAGTGGACCTGCTGCGCCGCTGGCGGGCGAGCCGCGAAGCGTCGTACCTGTCATGCCCAACGGCCGCAGCACCCGCCCGGTCAGTTCGTCGACGAAGGGACCACCGGCATTGGATGCCAGATGCTCGGCCAGCAATTCGTAGCCATAATTGGAATACATGCGGCGAGCCCCCGGAGGCGCCACCGGTGCGCCGTTGTCGAACGGGAGGCCGGAGGCGTGCGCCAACAGGTGAGCCACCGTCGCGCCGGCGGGTCCGGCCTGCTGCGCCAGATCCACCGTGCCGTCGGCGCAGGCGTCGAGTACCGTGAGCGCGGTCAGCAGTTTGGTGACCGAAGCCCATTCGAACTCGCCGCCGTCGCCGCCGACCTCGAGTCTGTCCAGCAGACCGGAGCGGCCGATGACGGCAACTGCGACCCGTTCCACCGGCCAGTCGCGAACTTCGCTGCGCAGATCCATTCGTTCACGTCCTTTGATGCTCCGGCACTGCGGTTCGACGATGTGCTGCCTCGTCTGGCGTTGCACGCCAGCCTTTCACGGGTGGCCGGTCTGCGGGATAACCCGATGGGTGCAGACCACGCAGGCCGATGCGGCGGCGAGCGGGACGTGGCGTCACCGTGACCGTTTCCGCCACTGGACTTTCTCGGCTTTCGATCATCGCCAGTCGTTCGTCGTGAACGCGGCCGCATCATCCAACAGATGAAAGCCTCGGCACGCCAACCACATTCCGCCGTCCTCGATGCGTTCTAGAACCACTCGCTGCAGGGTGGTTTTCCGCGGAAGCTGCTGCAGATCAACTGCACCGCGAACGCGGAACACGAAGTAGAGGACATCGTCCTGGGCGGGAACGGAGTCGCCATAGCCGGTGAACAGGCGCTGGAAGCGACCGATGTTCGTATCCGCCAGCGCGGCTCCCAGCCATGGATCGAGCAGCCAGGACAGGCATATCGCCACCTCGGCGTGCCGCTCGGGAAAATGAACCGGGAAGAAGTGTTCTGCGCGCTGGAACGATGCCTGGACCGCATCAACCGTCAACGGTCCGGTCGGCGGAATGTGCACGTCCAGAACCCACTCCGTGGCTGCTCTGGGGACGGGCTCGTTCTGCTCCAGCTCGCGCAGTGCGAACTGCAGTCGGCCCAGTTGGAGGAGCCCGCCGGCCAGATGCATCGTCAACCAGTTCCACGTCTCGAGACCGAAAGCGCCATGGGTGGTCCGGTGCAGCCGGAATTGCCGCCCGACATCGGCGAGCGTGGCCGCGGTGATGTCGGGATCGATGGATCTGGCGGCGTGCCAGGCAGCAACCGCGGGCGCGAAGAGCAAAATCGCGCAGGTCCACGCACGCTCGCCGAGTTCACCCGTCGCAGGTGCGGCCGGGAATTGGCCCAGGCGCTGCCGCAAGATGTCGAGGGCGGCCGCGACCTGCGCCGATCCCGCCAGTTCTGCCAGCAACCGCACTGCCTCCGAACGGTCGGCCGGGTCCAGATCGAGCTCGGCCATCAACATCGGCAGCATCGGACCCCGTGGTGCACGCCCCGGGTCGGCAACTGCGGCGGGGCAGTCCGAGTCATGGTCCCCAGTGTGCGGGAACAGATCAGTGTGCCGGGAAACAGATCAGTGTGCCGGGAAACAGATCGCCGCGGTGTTGGCAGCGGCGTCGTGTCATCGAGCCTGCTCTCGCAACGCCGAGCAGCTTCTCGTCATGCAACGAAATTACCTTCATTCCGGACGGCACCTATTCTCACCTGCGGTGACTGCCGGGGAAGTGGGTCTGTTCGGCGACGAGTCGCGGCAGCGGGCACTGTGCCGCGGTCCGATGACCGGCACAATGGGCGCTGCGTGGGACCACGCGACCAGAGTTGAGCTGTGACCGACAGGAGATGCCAACCGTGGACGAGGCAAACGGCGGACGATCCTGCCCGACCTGCGGCGCCCACGTCACCGGCGAGTTCTGCCCGCAGTGCGGTGCCCAGGTCGGGCGGGGAACCGGTGCGCACCGGCTGTCCGCGGGCGATGTCGGCGATCCACGTTCCCCGGTCGTCAATGCGGCCGGTTGGTCCCCGACCGGGCCGAACACCGAAGCTCACCTTTCCGCGCTGAATGCAGAAGCGCCGACGGTCCCTTCGCTCCCGGTGATTCCCAGGATGGACGGTCCGGCGTCTGCGCTGCCGACGATGTTCCCGACGGAGCTGGTACCGGCCGTCGGCAATTCCGGCTCGCAGGCCTGGTCGCAGGTCAACGAACCCCAACCGCCCGGACCGTCCACCGGGTTGTTCCCGGGCTGGACCGGGATCCATCCGGCGGTCGCCACCGACGGTGGGGTCGGGGTACTGGCTTCCCG
>JAABUT010002893.1_pt1 | contig 15660 bp, 16 predicted proteins | sample 5559281 | NCBI WGS metagenome assembly JAABUT01 (sample SAMN10711880, study PRJNA513359) | rock metagenome | isolation source: Antarctica rocks | place: Antarctica: Victoria Land, Ricker Hills nord | collected 2016-01-04 | reverse complement strand
AGCAACACGGCGAGGATCCATCTCCGGCACTTGTTCCTGAAAACCGGCTGCAAGACCCAGGCCGAGCTGGCGCGGTTATTCGCCAGGGTGCCGCAGGTTCTCGGCTTGACTTTGGCCCTTCTTCAGCTTGACTTTGACCTCTTTGTGGCTTTGAGACCTGAACTTGGTCTTTTCCTGATTGGGTAGCATGCAGCTTCGGTGAGGCGTTCAAGGAACGCGCGCGGGGTTGTTGCCTTGTCATGTGCGTGCGGCATTGTCGCCGTGTCTGACCGCCTGGACCGTGCGGTTGCAGTTTACCTGCGCCGGGACAGGCGCGTGATGTGCCGGGCGCGCCTGCGTTACTGCCCCAGCGCCCTGACGCGCCGGCGTGGGTGGTGGCCGGCAAGGGCGACGCGCCGGACGCCTTCCGCGTCCATGTCTGGGATATAGCGGCCCGGCGTGCTGTGCCGGTCAAGCGCACGAGGCGCCGTGCGCTGCCCTGGTTTCATCTACCATCATCGCAACCGGATGTGGGCACAGCCAAACCCGTGCTCGGCACGCCAACGCGGCCCGCTACCGCAGCAGGTTGCGGAAGTTGGTGCCCCGCCCGTCCAGCAGCCCCAGGGGATCGAGGCTCCAGCGGTCCTCGATGGTTCGCAGGATCGAGCCGAAGTCATACTGCGTATGGTCCACCAAGCCGCGCCGCACCGTGGGGCCGACCGCGATCAGCGGCACCCGGATGCCCGGCCCCCAGCGGTCCCGCACCGGCGGCGCCACATGGTCCCAGAAGCCGCCATGCTCGTCATAGGTGATGATGATCAGCATGTCCGCGTATTGCGGGCTGGCCTGCAGCTTCGCCACCAGGTCGCCCAGGTGCTCATCGCCGTCGGTGATGTTGGCGTAGCCGGGATGCAGGTTCAGCTCGCCGATCGGCTTGTAGAACACGACCGGCGGCAGCGTGCCGGCGGCGATGTCGGCATACAGGTCCTTCAGGTCCTTCAGGTGCGCCTTCTGCCCCGGCGTGCCCGGCGCCAGGTCCTTGAAGTAGGCCATCGGCTGATGGTGGAACTGGAACAGCGGGTCGGGCTTGCCGGCGGCGGCGTTGTCGTAGCCGCCAGCATACCAGCGCCAGTCCACCCCGGCCGCGTCCAGCCGGTCGCCGATGTGCGGCATGGTCTGCGGCGGCACCAGCAGCGCCGGGTCGGTGTCGGACGGCGCGTGCAGGTAAACCGAACGCGAGGTGTTCACCACGAACCCGTCCGGCGTCACCTGGCCGTCTTTCACCATGCGCCCCTCCGCGTCCACCTGCGCCACGATGCGCGCCGGCGCGTCCGGCCAGCGGTAGGCCTGGGCGCAGGCGAGGAAGGAGTGGTTGAGGAACGACCCGCCGAACGCCGAGTGGAACATGTTGTCGCCCAGCGTATACTCGTGCGCCAGACGCCAGCCGTTCGTCTTGGACAGGTCGTAGTAGCCCATCACCAGCGCGCCGGCATCCGACAGCGTGGCGAAGCGGTCCATGCGTCCGCCGTTGATCTGCGCCTGCTCCTGGTAGAAGCGGTGCACGAGGTCCCCGGTGGCGATGGTCGGCGGCAAGTACCGGCCGATCTCGAACGGCGCGTTCGGCAGTTCCGCCGGGAAGCGCATGTCCACCGCCGAGGGGCGCATGTTGGTGTTCATCACCGGCGGCAGCACGGTGAAGGGCTTGCCGTCCGTCCCGGTCTGCGACGCCCGGTCCCCGGCGCCCGCGATGCCGTTGGCGCCGGGGAACAGGCCGAACATGTTGTCGAAGGAGCGGTTCTCCTCGAAGATGACGACGATATGGCCGATGCCGCGCAGCGGGTCGCCGGGCGGCAGGCGGGGGTTGGGCAGCGCAAGCTCCTGCGGGCCGGGCGCCGGCAAAGGGCGGCCGTCCTGGGCCGGCTGGGCCTGGGCGAGCATGGGAATGGCCGTGATGGCGGCGAGCAGGGATGGCAGGCGCATGGTTGGCAAGGCTCCTTTGTCGGCGGGACGCTACGGAACGGTTCGCCGGCGCGTCAAGAACGCCGTCGTGACAATCTTGGCCGCCATGCTGCTCGTCTCGCCTGCCAACGCCACCAGCGTCGCGGACGTGCTGGACGCCCTGTCGGCGCTGCAGGTGCCGCCCGGCATGGATGCGGCAGCCTGGCAAGCCTACCGCACCGCGCACGAGGCTGGCCTGCAACAGGCGCATGCAACCCTGGCCATCGCTCATGCTGTGGAGGAGACCGTGCTGGAGACGGCCGCCGCGGCGTCCCTGCACTTTGGCCATCCGCTGCTGTGCAACTACGACGAGGAAACCCGCGCCGGCTTCCCGGAGCTGGCGGAGCTGTTCGTGGCGCAGGGCGCCCGGCGTCACGGCCTGGACCCCGCGACGGCCCGGCCCCGGCTGCTGCAAGCGGGGATCGAGGAGATGCTGCCAGTGACGCTGCTGGCGCGCTACCCGTGCCCTGCTGCGGGTCCTTGACCCGAACAGGTTCTCAGCGGACCCGGAAGTCCTCCGACGGCGGCGGCTCCGGCGCGGCGGGCGGCGGCGTGGGCAGGGCGGCGGGCAGGCCCAGGGCGGGGCGCAGTTCGGTCCGGGCGATGTCGTCCAGCGCCGGGGCAGGGAAGGCGGCGCCGATGGCGGCAGCGGCGGCGTAGCCGGCCTCGGTATCCCCCGGGAAGTGCAGGCCGCAAGACTCCCGGTGCTCGGCATATTGCCGGGCGCGGGCGAACAGGGCGGCGCGCTGCTCCGGCAGCATGTGGCCCAGCAGGCCCGCATAGACCATGCCCAGGACCGCATGGCCACTGGGATACGAGGATGTGGCGGGCACCGGCAGGCAAGGCCGCAGGTCCGGCGCGACTGAGCTGGGCCGCGGCCGGTTCCAAACGGCCTTCGCCCGGTTCATCGCCGCCGACGCTGCCTCCCCGGCGCGGGCCATCAGGTCCGCGGTGCGCGGCAGGCGGCGGGCGTCGAAGCCCGGGCCGAGCACCGATCGGAACAGAAAGGCGCTTTCATCCACATCGGCCTGCGCCGCCCGGATTCCATCCGGGGTGCGGGACGCCTGCAAGGCGCGCAGCGTGGCGATGTCGCGGATGGTACGCGGGTCATCCGCGGCAGGGGGCGGCTGGATCAGAACGGTCAGGTCCTGTGCGGATGCCGGGACGCCCGGCAAGGCCGCAAGCAGCAGGAACGCCGCGATACGCGTCATGCCATGCCCGGCTGTCCCGCCAGGCCGCGGCGCTGGGGCCATCATATCCACGAGCGCTCGATACCACGGCCCGGGACGCGACGATCAAACCTGCGGAGACCATGGCCGGAGCCGCCGGCATCGCGGCAGCACCGTTCTGTATCCAAGCCCGATGCCGCTCGCGCTGCCGCTGCGTCCGGCATCACCCGGCAGCAGAACGCAAGTGCCGCCAAGCCTGTCATCATTCCCGGCGCTTGATGACCAGCGGCCCCGGCGCCTGGCAGGTCGGCATCATCTCGACCTGGTTGATGTTGACGTGCGCCGGCAGGCCGATCACCCAGGCGACCGTTTCGGCCACGTCCTCCGGCGTCAGCGGCGTTGTGCCGGCATACACGGCCTCGGCCTTGCCCGGGTCGCCCAGGCGCACCTGGCTGAACTCGCTGCCGCCGACCAGGCCCGGCTCGACGCAGGTCACCCGGACGCCGGTGCCGACCAAATCCGACTTCAGGTTGGCGGTGAAATGCGCGACGAAGGCCTTGCTGGCGCCATACACGTTGCCGCCGGGGTAGGGGTAGGTGCCGGCGGTGCTGCCAAGGTTCACCACATGCCCCCGGTCCCGCGCCACCATGCCCGGCAGCAGCGCGTGGGTCAGGTGGATCAGGCCAGTGACGTTCGTGGCGACCATCGTGTCCCAGTCCGCGAGGCTCGCCTGCTGCGCTGTGCTGACCCCCAGGGCCAGGCCGGCGTTGTTCACCAGCACGTCCACCTCGGCCCAATCCGCCGGCAGGCTGTCCGGCAGGGTGGCCACCGCCGCAGCATTGGTGACGTCCAGCGGCATGGGCAGCACGGCCTCGCCAAGCTCCCGCTGCAACGCTTGCAGCCGGTCCGCCCGGCGGCCGGTGGCGATCACGCGATGGCCGTCGCGCACGGCACGGCGGCTGATGGCGTTGCCGAAGCCCGAGGTGGCGCCGGTGACGAGCAGGGTCAGGCTCATGGAGTTTCCTTAATCGATCCCGATCAGTGTAGGCCCGCCGCCGGGCAGGCGGAAGCGGACGGACACTGGGCAGTGATCGGACAGCCGCTCCTTGGCCGCCGCGCCGGTCTCCCGATAGACCAGCACGCGCAGGCTGTCCGGCTGCATCCAGCCCCGCGCCGCGCCGCCGGCGATGATATGGTCAATGAAGCTGCCGCCGCCCCAGCACGGGCTGCCGTGCCCCTCCGTCGCGCGCAGCAGCGGGCCGCTGCTGGACAGCGCCGTCATCAGATCCTCGCGCCGGTCCATGCGGCGGTTCAGGTCGCCCAGCAGGACGAAGGGCACCCCCTCCTCCCGGCGCTGCGCGATCCAGCCCTGCAAGGGGGCGACCTGGCGCCCCAGCGTTTCGCAGTTGCGGCTGGGGCTATCCAGCCGGGCTTCGTGGCAGCCGGTCTTGAGGTGCACGGCCAGCATCCGCAGGCGGCCTCCCGGCAGGACGAGCGTGATGTCGGCGCCGCTGCGCAGGCGGTGATGCGCGGACGGGTAAACATCCAGGCCAACCAAGTCCGGGTTGCGCTCGACCTGCAAGCCCCGGCGCACGGCGAAGCCCACCCGCTGCGTCACCTGGTCATCCGTGATGATGATCCGGTAGCGGTCCGGCGTGAACACCTGGGCGGCGACTTCCGGCCCGTCCACCTCCTGGAACGCCACCACGTCGGCATCCAGCGTTTCCGCATAGCGCCGCAGGGTTGCGATGTCCTCCGCCGCCTTCGGCACGACATTGTCCGGCAACTCAGGATCGCCCTTGGGCCGGGTGGTCAGCCACTCCAGGTTCCAGGTCGCGACCTTGAGCAGGGCGCCGGCAGGCACCGGCTGGTCAGCCGCCGCGGCCGGGCCGAACAGGAGCATCAGGCACAGCGTCAGGCGGATCATAGCAGCTCCGGTTGCAGACAGGCCGCGATGTCATCGGCAGGCGCGGCCTCGGCCAGCGCCAGCGCCAGCGCGCCGCAGTGTAACAGGTATTCCGCTACGCCGTCATACAGCGCCGGGCTTCGCGTCGGGTCCCGGGCGTCGCCGCGCGGCACCCAGATGACCGTGCCATGCCGGGCGCGGGTCAGCAGCACGCGGTAAGCGTTGATGCGGTTGCTACGCGCCTCCGCCGTGCGCGCCAGCGTCCAGGCGGATCCGCGGCATCTCCGCGCCAGCCAGGTGCCGCCCACCCGCACCAGGTCGGCATCCCAGCACAGGCCGGCCCGGTCCAGCTCCAGCCCTTGCACGCATAACTCGGTCGCCAGCACTTCCAGCGCGCCGGAGCCTCGTATGTCCGGCGGGCTGTCCAGGAACCAGCGGGCGACGGCGTCCTCGTCCTGATGCAGCAGGACCGCGCCCAATCCCTCCGCCCGCAGCCGCCGTGCGCCGGAGCTGCCGACCAGCCCGGCCCGGCGCGTGCCCAGCCCGGCGGCGCGCCACAGCGCCCGGCGCATCGCGTCCAGCGACCGCGTGACCTGGAACGGCACCCCGTCGGCTGCCAAAGCCTGCGCGGCGTCAGACTCCCCGGCCAGCACGGCGTCCACCCAGGCCGCCGCCTGCGGCGTGCCGATGGCGCGCACGGGCGCGGCCAGGTGCAGGCTCGGGTCCCAGGCCACGCCTGGCATGTCCAAGCGTTGCCGCGGATCGTCTGCCACGCTCGGTGCCGCTGCCGCCCGCCACCCCGGCCGCTGCGCCAGCGCCGCGCCCCAGGCAGCCAGCCCGCCCTCGCCGTCGTGGATCTCCTGCCCGCCGCCGACCAGGCATACGATGGCGGCCCAACCGGCATGACGGCCCATCGCGTCCAGCAGGTGCCCCGGCTCCGAATCGCGCAACGGCACCGGGCGGTTGCGCGTTTTGCTGACGGCGTGGGCAGCGTTCCAGCAGCGCTGGGCCTCGTCTATCACCACCAGGCGCTCGGGCGGCACGCCGGGATGGGATGCGTGATGGTCGCGGAAGGCCGGCAGCGCCTGGATCACCGCCGACACGCGCCGCCGAGCAGCCCGGCTATCCCCGCCGCGCGCAGCGGCGTCCCGCACCAGCGCTTCCCGCAGCACGTGCACCAGCGACGGGTTGCCGGTCAGGAATGCCGCGCCGTCCTCGCCGGCAAAGGCCAGGTTCAAACCCAGCAGCGTCTTGCCCGCGCCCGGCGCCCCCGTCACGAACACCACGACATGGGCGCCATCCCGCCGAGCCGCCTGCACCGCCGCCGCAACTGCGCCGGCGGCAGCCGCCAGCCCGCCGTGCCCGGCCTGCGCCTGCAGCAGCGCCGGAACATCGTGCCGGGCATACAGGGCACACGCGGCGCCGATCAGCGACGGCACGGGATGGTAGGAGGCGGCGTGCCAGGCCCCGGGATCGTTGCCCCTGGGCGGGCACAGGGCGGCGAGGTCCCGCAGCACGCCCGGGAGCAGCAGCCGCGTCGCCTCCACCACCGGCGCCGCGCCGGCAAGCGGCAAGGGCCGGGCATGGCGGACATGCCCGCTGCCCACCACCAGCACGGGAATCACCGGCAAGCCGCGGCACCCCGCATGGAAGTCGGCCAGGTCGAGCGCCGCATCCTCCGCCGCCCTGCGGTCCGCAGCCGTGACAGTACGTGCATCCAGCCGCAGGCGCAGGGCCAGGACGGCGCCATCCCGGACCAGCACCGCATCCACACGCCGGCCCAGGCGCAGCAGCCGGAAGCCAAGCACGACGTGCCAGCCACGGAACGCGGCGCCGCGAAGGACGTCCTGCAACAGCTCAATGCTCCGCACCGCGTCAGCCATCGCATCGGCGGAGCTATCAGCCGTCTGCCCGGCGTGGCCCGCCATCGTGACCGGCGGCACTGCGAGAAGTGCTCCAACTTCGCCGAACCAGACCGTCCCATTTAGCTCGCATCGTGTCAATTTGAATTCTGCATCGTTTGCATGGCTCAATGCAACACGTAAAGGTTGAGAACAATATAGGGTATGCTAACCCTAGCTTATGATCATGCGCGTTCTGCCGGTTTCCCGAGTTGCCGTCCCACCGCCGCGAGGCGAAGCTGGATTGCGCAACAATGCCAAAACGAGGGCTGGATGACCCCGGACGTTGCATTCATGCAGCGCCCATACCCCAGCGCCAACTCCATTCTGCTGCGCGGCCGCCGCCCGGTCCTGGTGGACACCGGCTTCGGCGCCGACGCCCCGGCGCTGCTGGCGTGGCTTGGCCAACAGGGCTTGCGTGGGCAGGACCTTGCGCTCGTGGTCAACACCCACTCGCATTCCGACCATTCCGGCGGCAACCATGCCATCGAGTCCGGATACGGCACGCCCATCGCCGCCCAGGCCGATGAGGCGGCCCTGGTCAACGCCCGCAACCCCAATGCCTGCCAAGCGGAGTGGCTGCAGCAACCGGTCGAGCCCTACCAGGTTTCCCGGATGCTGCGCGGCGGCGACACTATCAGCGCGGGCGGCACGACCTGGCTGGTCGTCGGCACGCCGGGCCATACCGCCGCGCACCTGAGCCTGTATTCGGCTGAGCACGGCGTCCTGATCCTGGGCGATGCACTGCACGATGCCGACCTGGGCTGGCTCAACCTTTACCGGGAAGGACCGGACTCGCTTGACCGCACCTCGGAGACCATCGGGCGCCTGGCCGCGCTGCCGGCCCGCATCGGCCTGTCGGGCCACGGGCCGCCGATCATGGACCTGCCCGCCGCCCTGGACCGTGCCCGGCGGCGGCTGGCAAGCTGGAGGGCCGATCCCAGGCGCATCGCCTGGCACGCGTGCAAGCGGATCTTCAGCCACAACCTCATGGTGTCGGACGGCGTTGACGAAGCGGCCGTGACCGTGACCCTCATGGGCGCGCCCTGGTTCCGCGACCATGCCGTGGGTGCGTTCGGCCTGACGCCCGAGAAATTCGTGCCGATGCTGGTGCAGGAGATGGTGCAGTCCGGCGCAGCAGCCTGGCGCGATGGCCACCTAATTGCCACGGCGGCGCACAACGTTCCCCCAAGCTCCTGGCCAACTGCCCCGGTGAAGCTCGCTGACTGGCCGCCAGCAGAGGTCCGCGACAGCGTCCTGACCCGGTCTGAGGGGACGCCCGGACCTGGCTCCGGGCAGGTCCAGCCCTATTCCTCGCCGGCCCGCCGGTAGGGCGATCCCTCAGCCAGCGCCGCCATGTCCGCCTCGACCGCCGGCCGCTCCTGCGCCAGGTAGCTGCCGATGGCCCGGCGCAGGCCAGGATTGGCGATCCAGTGCGCGGAGTAGGTAGGCCGAGGCAGGTAGCCGCGCTGTATCTTGTGCTGGCCCTGCGCCCCGGCCTCCACGCGCTGCAGCCCGTGGGCGATGGCGAATTCGATGGCGCGGTAATAGCACAGCTCGAAGTGCAGGAACGGCCAGTCGCCGCGGCAGCCCCAGTTGCGCCCGTACAGCGCCTCTGACCCCATCATGTTCAGCGCACCGGCAACGGGGACGCCGTCCTTCTCCGCCAGCATCAGCACGACCGCGTCGCCCAGGCGCTCCGACAGCATGGGGAAGAACTTGCGGGTCAGGTAGGCGCTGCCCCACTTGCGGTCCACGGTGCTGGTGTAGAAGCGGTAGAAGGCGTCCCAGTGCCGGGGCTCGATCTCCTGCCCCTGCAACGCCACGAATTGCAGGCCGCAGGCATTGGCGTCCCGCCGCTCCCGCTTGATCGCCTTGCGCTTGCGGCTGCTCAGCGCTCCCAGGAAGTCGTCGAAGGTCGAGTAGCCGTCGTTCTCCCAATGGAACTGGGTGCCGAGGCGGCGCAGCCATCCCGCCCGCTCCAGCGCGGCGGCGTCGGCATCGGTGCAGAACGTGGCGTGGACGCTGGACAGGCCCAACTCCTCGCATGCCTGGATCAGCGCCTGGCCCAGCGCCTCCGGCGCGACGCCGGGGCGGGTCAGCAGGCGGGGGCCAGGGACCGGGCTGAACGGGACCGCGGCCTGCAGCTTGGGATAATAGTTGCCCCCGCTGCGCTCGAAGGCATTGGCCCAGCTATGGTCGAACACGTATTCGCCGTAGCTGTGCGACTTCGCATACATCGGCACGACCGCCACCAGCCGGTCGCCGTCGCGCAGCGCCGCGTGCTGCGGCAGCCAGCCGGTCCGGGCGCTGGCGGAGCCGCTATCCTCCATCACGCTGAGAAAGGCATGGCTGACGAAGGGATTGCCGCCGCCCGCGCACTCATCCCATTCCGCGGCCGGAATCTGGGCGATGTGGGGATGCAGCGTCAGGGTCAGGCTGGGGAAGCTGTCCGGCATGGGAGTGATATGGCGGCGCAACCGGCTCAGGAAACCCTTCAAGCCACCTCGAACATGCCTTCGACCTCGACCGCGGCGTTGCCGGGCAAGGATGGCACGCCGATGGTGCTGCGGGCGTGGCGGCCGGGGTCGCCGAACACCTCCACCGCCAGGTCGGAGGCGCCGTTCATCACCAGCGCATGCTGGGTGAAGCCCGGCGGCGACGCCACGAAGCCGCCCAGCCGCACCACCCGCCGCACCCGGTCCAGGTCGCCGCCGCAGGCCGCGCGCAGGTGCGTCAGCACGTTGGTCAGGCAGATGCGCGCGGCCTGCTGGCCCGCAGCCACATCCAGGTCCAGCCCGACCTTGCCAGTCACGGCGATATGGCCGTCCACCGCCGGCACCTGGCCGGACACCACGACCAGGTTGCCCGTCTGCACCCAAGGCACGTAGTTGGCCATCGGCGGCATCGCGGTCGGCAGGGCGATGCCGAGTTCGGCCAGGCGTGCCTCGATGCGTCCGCTCATGTGCTGTGGGTCCTATCCGTTGGCGACGAGGCGCAGCCCGGGCCGGCGGGTGCGCGGCTGGGCGGGCAGGTCCATCGGCAGCAGCGGCGCCGGGTCGGGCGCGGCAGGCTCGGGGATGCCCTCCGGCACCGGGCAGTGGCCGAGGTAGTTGATGGCAAGGTTGCGGAACACGTAGTCCAGGATGCTGGTGGCGTGTCCCACGTCGGCGTCGCCCTCCACCCGCCCAGCCGGGCCGAAGCGCGTCAGGGTAAAGGCCGACACGTAGTCCGCCAGCGGCACGCCGTGCTGCAGGCCGAGGCTCACGGCTGTCATCATGCTGTCCATCATGCCACGCAGCCCCGCGCCCTCGCGCGGGAGGCTGACGTGCACCTCACCCAGCGTGCCATCGGCATACTCCCCGGTGCGGAGCCAGACGCGGTGTCCGCCCACCGCAGCCTTCTGGGTGTAGCCGCGGCGGCGGGCCGGCAGCTCGCGCCGGCGCGGCGGCGGGGTGGGAACGGCGCCGGGCAGGGGGCGGGGCGGCATGGCGTGCAAGTAGGGAGCGACGGCGTCGTGCATCGCCTGGTGCGCCTGCAGGCCCGGGGTGGGCAGCACCGCCTCCCCGGCCAGCACGCGGGCGAGGGCGGCGTCGGCGGATAGGCCCAGCGCCGCCAACCTGGCAGCCGCAGCACGGGTCAGCGCGCCATCGGGACCGACCGGGGAAAAGGCCGGGGCGATGCCGCCGGTCTCCGCGCCCAGCAGGGCGTCAGCCGGGCCGGGCGGCAGGATGGCGGTCGTCGGCACGCCGCTGGCGCCGCGCAGCGCAGCCTGACGCGCGTCGTCCGCCGCGGCGGCGAGGCCGGGGACCTCTGTGCTGGCCGGCGGCAAGGGCCAGGACGGGTGGCGGCTGAGCAGGTCGGGCTGGTCGCCGGCGAAGGCCAGGTCCGCCGTGGCCCGCAGCAGGGCAACGACGGCACGGGCCACGTCACGGGCGGCGAGGCTGTCATATTCCAGCCCCAGCACCGCCAGCAGCCCGTCCAGGTCGGTGACCCCAAGGGCGAAGCGCTGGCCGCCGGGGTAGCCCAGGTGCAGCGCCGTCGCCGCCGTCGCCACGGCGTCCGCGAACCCGGCGGAGTCGAAGCCATGCGCGCCGTCATGGAACGCCGGCAGGTTGAACACGAATCCCGGAACATCAGCCGCCGTGCCCATCAGGCCCCAGACCGGCTCGGTCGGCGCGGCCTGGCGATGCAGCAGCAGGGCGTGCAGCTTGTCCGCCAGCTCCGCGCCGCCGGCCTGGTGGGCACGGGCGGCAAGCGGTCGTATCCAGCCCTCGGCGGCGCGGGGCAGGGTGGCGCGGCCCTCGCCAGGTGCCAGCGCCGCCAGCGCCGCGGCGGCCCGGTCGTCCCAAGCGGCGGGCAGGCTGAGCGGACGCGGCGCCGCGTCCGGGTCGGCGCTGGCCGCCGTGTCGCGCATGCGGACTCCGCGCCAGATGCGGGGGGGTGTCATGCGGGGGATGGTAGGGCGGCTATGCGGCCGGCGGAAGCGGCAATCTTGCCCTGCGCAGCGCCAGGACTGGGGCGGCGCAATCCAGAACCTGGATGAGCGTCCGGTGGACCTGGCGCTTCACGTCCCGAGAAGCGAGCGATAAAGTAGGATGCTGCGGGCGGCCCAACCATGCCGCAGGCGCCGCCTCCAGGAGGGTTCCGGCATGGACAGCCTGTATGACACTGATGTCCTGGAATGGTCGGAGCGCCAAGCCAGCGTCTTGCGTCGCATTGCCGCAGGCGAGCCGGGCAATGAGGTGCCCGACTGGGCCAACATCATCGAGGAAGTCGAGGACGTGGGCCGTAGCCAGTTGACTGCCGTGCGCTCGCTGCTGGTGCAGGCGCTCACGCATGACTTGAAGTGCCAAGCTTGGCCGGACGCGCCATACGTGCCGCACTGGCGGGCCGAGGCGCGCGGGTTTCGCGGCGACGCAGCCGACGCCTTTACCCCATCCATGCGGCAGCGCATTGATGTTGGCGCGCTATATCAAAGGGCGCTGGACCGCTTGCCCGAAAGCGTGGACGGGCAGCCGCCGCGGGCGGTGCCGCAGGAGTGTCCGGCTACGCTTGACGAAATGCTGGGCCGTTGAACGCCGCACGCGGCATCGGCAGGCAGCCCGGCCGTCAATCTGAGTAGGGTGAGTGCGCGGCACGGCGGCTGGGTAGTCCTTGGATGCCTTGCCGCACCGGCCCGCCTCACCCCAAGGATGGACCGCCGCCGCAGCCTTGCCTATATGAGCGGTCATGACCATCGGCACCCGCCTGTTCACCTGGCTTCACGGCCGCTCCATCGGCAGCGACGAGGCCGGTAACCTCTACTACGAGGAGAGGCGCGCCCGCACCGGAAAGCGCGCCCGTCGCTGGGTGATGTACAATGGGGAGCCGGAGGCCACCAAGGTCCCGCCGGAATGGCACGCCTGGCTGCACTACACGACCGACGAGCCGATCCCGCTCAGCGCCCGCAAGTTCTGGCAGAAGCCGCACCAGGAAAACCTGACCGGCACGGCCGCGAGCTACCGCCCGCCGGGCCACGACTACCGCGGCGGCCATCGCTCGCCGGCAACGGGCGACTACGAGTCCTGGACGCCGGGGAGCTAGCGGGATGGCGGGCAAGCGGCACGGCGTGGCAGAGCTGGCGGCGGGCGCGGCAGTGCTGCTGGCGGCGGCGGGCTTCGTCGCCTATGCCGCGGGCAACACCGGCCGCAGTGGCCCGGCCGGCACCCGGCTGACGGCGCGGTTCGACAACGTGGGCAGCATCGGCCCCGGCGCCGACGTGAAGATCGCCGGCGTCAAGGTCGGCGCCGTCACCGGCAGCACGATTGACCCGCATACCTTCCAGGCCACCCTGACCTTCACCGTGCAGGACGACATCAAGCTGCCGGCCGACAGCAGCGCCACCATCAGCACCGGCGGGTTGCTGGGCGGCTCGTTCGTGACCCTGACGCCCGGTGGGTCGGACAAGGTGCTGACGGACGGGCAGACAGTCGGCATCACCCAGTCCGCCACCAACCTGGAAGACCTGCTGGGCAAGTTCATCTTCAACGTCGGCAGCCTGGCCGATGCGACGCAGAAGTCGCTGGACCGCAAAGCCGCCCCGCCGGACGCCGCCCCGAAGTGACGGTGCCCCCCGCCTGGCCCGGCGCCGACGGTGTCCCGGTATCCTGCCGCGAAAAGCTCCGCATGCTGGAGGAGAACCATCGCGAGGCCGCGCAGGTGCTGCAGGATGCCTTCGAGGACGCGCTGCTGATAGGCGTGGACGAGGCAGCGATGCGTGCCATCCTGGCTGACCTGGTGGCCGGCCTGCGCAGCCCGAAGCTGGCCCGGCGCGCATGAGGCTGGCGCTCGCCGCGCTGCTGCTGGCAGCGGCGCCGGCGTGGGGACAGGGCGCGGACAAGGCGCCCGCCGGGTCCGGCACATGGCTGCCGCGGGGCGCCGCGGAGCTGAAAGTGTTGGACAAGGTGCGCGCGCAGTCCAGCTCGCTGAGCATCAAGACCGGGACCAGCGGCACGTCGGGGTCCCTGACCATTACCGTGCGCGGCTGCTTCGTGCGGCCACCGGACCAGCCCGCGGACTCCACGGCGTTCCTGGACATCCAGGATAGCCGCCCGACCGGGACGGGCTTCCGCGGCTGGATGCTGACGAACGCGCCGGCGTTGAATCAGATGCAGCACCCGATCTATGACGTCCGCGTGGTCGCGTGCCGCTAGGGCTGCCTGCGCCGGGCAGCACGGCGCTGTTGCTGGACCTGGACGGCACCCTGCTGGACATCGCGCCGACACCTGAGGCCGTGCGGGTGCCGGATGGGCTTGCCGACACCTTGCAGCGGCTGCGCAACCACCTGGGCGGGGCGCTCGCGGTCGTCACTGGGCGCCCTATCGAGCAGATTGACGCACTGCTGCCCGGCATCCCCTACGCCGTCGCCGGCGAGCATGGCGGCGCGATACGCCACGCACCCGGCGACCCCGTCGTGCGCGCAATGCTGCCAGACCCGCCGGTGGAGTGGGTGATGCGGGCGGCGCGCCTGGTGGAGGCGCACCCCGGCGCGCTGCTGGAGCAGAAGCTGCGCGGCTTCGTGTTCCATTACCGGGCGGTGCCGGAACTTGGTCCGTTGCTGCGCGAGGCCGCGTTGGCGCTGATCGCGCCGGAGGCCGGGCGGTTCGGGCTGATGGAGGCGTCCATGGCCTGGGAGGTGCGTCCGCGCGGGGTGGACAAGGGCAGCGCGGTCGAGGCCCTGATGCAGGACGCGCCATTCGCCGGGCGTCAGCCGGTGTTCATCGGCGACGACGTGACGGACGAGGACGGGATGCGGGCGGCGCGGGGGCTGCGGGGCGCCGGTCTGCGGGTGCCGGACGTGTTCGGCGGCCCGGCGGAGGTGCGGGCGTGGCTGGCACGGTGTGCGGATGCGCTGGATGTCGGCGCGGCGGAATGGCCGGGGGTGGCATAGGACGGGCACATCATGGCGGCTGGTGCTATGTTCAAGAAAGAGGAGCGCTGCCACGAGGCGAATTACTTTGGACATCGAGGCTGATAAGGTTTCTGCCGAGTTGGCCCGCCATGGCATCGCGGCTGGTACACGCGTGCACGTGCTGGTCGCGGTTGCAGATCCGGATGTGGATGCCCTGTTTATGACTGCATTCGCCCAAGCCGGAGGAGGGCTCGATTGGCTGGCGGATGAACCTGATCTTCATACCGATGCTGACTTGGTGCCCAAGACGCATTGAGTGTTTGCGTTCGGCAGCATTGCCCTGCCCTGATTTCCCTTCACCGATCTTCCCGGTGAGAAACGCCGCCCAGATCTTACCGTTTTGCGGGATAACCAGCCTCGGACCGATTTGGTGGTTTGCCTCATAACGTCCGTGCCCCGCACTGGGCCGGATACAGCAGTCATCGCGCCCGGTCCTGCAACAGGACTAAAAATCCCTTCCTTCGTGCGGTTCGATGAGCTTGCCACGCTCGATCCAAAGGTCATCTCCAGTAAGCTTGGCGATGCCTCCAATGTGTGGCTGGATGTGCATCGAGGCATCTTCTTCGGGGTGTTTGGTTTCAAGCTGTTATAGCAGTTCCGCAAAATTCCGCGGGTGGCGGATTAGACATTCTTAATGTCCTTCGCCTTGACAACGAACCCGATAAGACATGCTGCTTCAACGGAAGGTATTGGAGGCTTTCGACCCATCCGGCTTACAACCGGCGCCGTGTTGGTTGTGGAGGGAGGGTGGCGCAAGCTACAGGCAAATGAGACTTACCCGCCCCGCCACGCAGCACCCGGTCCATCAGCTCCCCCTTCACATCGAATGACGACCGCATCCCTACGTCGCTAAAAGCCCGTTTTGGAAGTCATGGTGCGGGCAGTCGCTTGCGGTTTGGATGGACGGAGCGATGGAGCATGAGGCGGATCATGGCGAGGGTGACCATGGCCTCGGACACCTCTGGTAGGTGCTCGTAGTCCCTGGACAGTCGGCGCCAGCGGCCGAGCCAGCCGAGTGTCCGCTCGACCACCCAGCGGCGCGGCAGAAGGACAAAGCCCTTTGTTCCCCGCGGACGGCTGACGATCAGCAGCGTGAGGCCGAGCAGGAAGCAGGCCAGGAGTGCTGGCACGCGGTTGTAGCCGCCGTCGGCGAACACGGCGCGCAGCCAGCAATACAGCGGCTTGATGCGCCCGAGCAGCCCGCCCGCGCCGTCCGCGTCCTGGATGGAGGCAGCATGGACGACGACGCCCAGC
>JAABUT010002892.1_pt1 | contig 15662 bp, 18 predicted proteins | sample 5559281 | NCBI WGS metagenome assembly JAABUT01 (sample SAMN10711880, study PRJNA513359) | rock metagenome | isolation source: Antarctica rocks | place: Antarctica: Victoria Land, Ricker Hills nord | collected 2016-01-04 | reverse complement strand
CAAGATCGGGCACCTGATGCGCCGCCACCACGGCGGACGCCGCGCCCGCGTCCGCGGCCAGACCAAGACCGCTGCCGATTTCGCTCTGCTGGCCGCCGCCGTCAACCTCGCACGTTTGGCAGCGCTCACCCTGGCCAGCACACCCGGATCAGGATGGATCGCAGCGACAAGATGAACCAGAACAAGACCCTGAATCCCTTACCCAGCAGCCCAAGCAGCCACCATGACGCCCGCATCACCACACAGACCCACCGATCACCGCGCTACGGTCAGTCCCGTCTCGACCCGTCCTACCGCCGCGCCGGCGGCTCCCCGCAGCTCAAGCCGACCGGGTCGCCCTCAAACGGCCGTTCGACACCAGCCACCTAGTGGTACACCTCGGCCGGTCCTAGTGCGCCGATCACGTCGCCGTCCACGGCTACGGCGCGCCGGACCAGCACACCCAAAGCTTGCGCGCTGTGCAACTGACTTGGCCGTACTGGCGCGTCGCCACTGGTAACCAAGGTAGGGCTGTCGTCCAAGGGGATGGTTACTCGGGCCCTAGGTTGAAGTCGGCGTCGTGGAACCCCAGCTTCCGGTTTACGGCGATGATGGCGCCATTGTTCGGGTGATGCACCGTGCGCAGGTGCGTGGCGCCCCACGCTCGTGCCGCGTCGATCGCTGTGAGCTTGAGCGCGGTCGCGATGCCGCGATCGCGCCAGCCTCGCCGTACCCCGGTCATCTCCACGAAGGTCCACACCACCGTTGGGCGTTGCGATACCTGGCACAGCCCCACCAACTCGTCGCCCGCCAGCGCCAGCAACTGCCCCTGCGGGCGGAACTGAGGCGCGTTGAAGCGGACCCGCTGGTACTCGTTCCAGGTGAAGAACTGCCCGCGATCGGGGATGTCGGCAGCACACTCCTTGTTCAGTTGGTAGATCTCTCGGCGTCGTCGCTCGCCATCACCTAGCTCGGGCAGTGTCATTACGGCCACTCCCGTGGGGAGCGAAGCCATGAAGGCGCCGGGGCTGAAGTCCCGGAGGTCGAGTTCGAGCTTCACCCACTCGACTTCGGCCATGAAGACATCTAAGCAGCCTCGGCGCCGGCCCACACTTGCCCGGCCAGCCATCGCACGAGTGAGCTGTCACGTGCCAGTCAAGGATCCTCGACCGGCACACCCTCGATCGTTTTTCTGTGCCACACTAAGATGTGGACCGAACGCTTCGGTGGTATCGCTCGGCGCGACGCCACCGCATCGGCAAGGCCCATGCGAAGTTCGTGATCGACTCCGTCGTGCCCGACCACGTGCCGGCGACCGCTACCGCTGACGCTCGTCTCGTCTGGATCGGCGAAGACGATCGGGGCATCGAGTTCGAGATCGTGGCACTGGACCTCGACGACGCCATCGTGGTGGTCCACGTCATGCCGACCGCCCTGAGGAGGCGTTGAGGTGAACAAGCCCACCAGGTACCAACTCGGCCCGGACGTGGCGGAGGACGAGGAGCTGTACGACAGTCAGGGACGCTTGATCGACGACGCCTACGTCGACGCCGCCGTCGAGGAGGCCATAGCTCAGGTTCGCGGCCGCGGCCGCCCGTCGCTGTCCGCATCGGGCGAGTCCCCGTTGCTGCGCGTGCGCCTCTCGCGCGAGCTTGACGACGCCGTCCGCCGCGCGGCCGAGCGCTCCGGTGCCTCTAGATCGGAGTGGGTGCGTCGTGTCCTCGACGACGCAGCGAACCAGGCCAGCCGATAGGTCCTGCCCCGACCGCGTCGCAGTTGCCGATCCCTGACCGGTCAGCCGTAACCGGCGGTCGGGAGGCCAGCGGGGACAACTCCAGCCGCTCAGGTCAGCGTCGCGACTGGTCGGCCACGTCGCTCACGCATGCGGGTGAACCCTTCTCGCGACTCGGCGTCGGCGTCGTTGGCGTCCAGCCCGGTCAGCCAGGTCAGACCGAGCTCACCTTTCGCGTCGAGGCTCACCAACGCCACGGCGAAAAGGTCCTCCGGCCCTACTTGCTCCTGAGCCCATCCGAGCACCTGGACGACGTCGGCGCCGGTGATGTCGTACGTGCCGGTCGTCCACGACCTTCCTGACCCGCCTCCGCTGAACAAGTACACCCGAAAGGTCGGGTCGTCCGACTCCCACCGACTCGTACGCTCGTCGACTCCGCGGACGTTCATCCCGCGAGGATAGGTCGCACCAAGGAGCTTCGCGGTGCAGCGGCGCAAACCCCCCTCGCCGACCACGACCAAGACGCAAGTCGACCGCGTGTAACAGAGGATCACCTGTTTGGATGCCCGGCCAGGGATCCTCCGCGACACAAGATCGGGTAGCGGGGGAGCAAGTCATACTGTTGCCGCATGGTGGACGCGCTGATCGAGCATCCGCGGCTCGTCGCGGCGTACGACGCGCTCGACGGCGACCGCAGCGACCTCGATGGCTACGCAGCGATGCACAGGAGCTTGGGGCGCTGTCGGTGCTGGACGTGGGCTGCGGAACGGGTACATCCGCACTGCGGCTCGCCAGCGGCGGGCTGGACGTCATCGGGGTGGATCCGACGGATCCGTGCGCGCCGTGACCCGGCGGCGTGACCAGGTGGGGCCTGCCGCGCCCGGGTCGCACGGGCGCGAACTTGCTGTTGGTGATCCGGTGCGGCCGGTCGTCGGTCGCGCACTTCTTGCGGTCACCGGGCTCGGGGTCCTCGTCTTCGCGTACGTGTGGCTGAGCAAGGAGATACCGGCCCTGTACGTGCGAGAGCCGTGGCGGGAGGACCCCTACGACGCGTTGATCTCGTTCATGTTCTGGGCGCTGCCGCTGCTCGTCGCCGCCGCCGCCGTGCGACGGCGGCTGTGCCGGCGGCGCGCGCCGTTACCGATGCGACGGGTCCTCGACCTGCTGCGGCTGTGCCGGCTGCTGATCGCCGCGATGGCAGTCACCGTCGCGACCGAGTGGATCGCCGTGCTGGTGGTTCGGGACAGCTACTCCTCGGCAGGGCCCGTCGTCGCCTTCACCGGCCTGCTGGCTGTGGTCACCGCCGCCGTTGCGTGGGGTGCGCGGCTGCTCCGGGCGGCGTCCCTGGCGATGCGGCTGCAGGATCCGCCGGCCCAACCAGACTGGCTGGCCGACGGCGTGACCCTCCTCGACCGCGAGCTCGCCCGGTTCGGGCGACGGGCGCAGCCACTCGCGCACCTGCTGGGGTGGGTGGACCGAAGCGTCGTCGCCCGGGTACGGCGGCACCCTGTGGCTAGCGCGGGAGTCTTCGCGATCGGCTTCTCGCTAGCGGCCGACAGCCCGCAGATCGTGCTTGAGGGGTACCACCCCACATTCGCTGCCTGGTTCCTGTTCGTCAGCAGCTGCTCGTTCTTCGCGTTCACGCTGGCCGCCGGGCGATACCTGCGCTGATCGAGCTGCGGCGGCGGTCCGTGCCACCTCTTCACCTCGCACTGTTCGCCGCAGCCCTGACAGTCCCCCTGGTCGCCAGCTTCCGCGCCGCGCTCAGCTGGTCCGTCGGCGCGACCGCAGCCACCCTCGATCTCGACCGCCTCATCGCTCTGACTCTCGTCTGGCCCCTCGCAGTCGGCCTGATCGTGCTTGCCGCGGCAACGTGGCGCACGGGCGAGAAACAAGCAGTGCCCCGATAGCCGATCCCCTTGCGGGCGTGCCCTTGCCCGCGTATGCGGCTGCTGGCTAAGTGCCGTGACGGCCCGCCGCGGGCCGGCTGGAGGCGCGATGCCGGTCGGCTATCTGTCCGATCCGGAGCTCGCGCGGCTGAACGCCTGGCCTGACGAGATTGCCGCCGAGGACGCGGTCACCTACTTCACCCTGTCCAGTGACGACCTGGCGTGGCTGACGGGGTTCAATCGCGTGGAGAACCGCCTCGGCGTCGCCGTCCAACTATCGACGCTGCCGTGGCTGGGCTGGATCCCGGACGACCTGGCCGCGTGTCCGGCCGCTGCGCTGGAGCGGCTCGCCACCGCCCACGCGATTGACTCGAACACCGCGGTGGAGCTGCTGAGGGCGTACGGGGGGGTGGCAGGGCGAGACACGTCGCAAGCACCGGGCGCAGGTGCTAGACCGGCTCGGTTGGCGCTTGTGCGCAGCCGGGGAGCGCACGCTACTGGATGAGTTTCTTCTTGCCCCGGCGCTCGAGCACGACGCGCCGGGCGTGCTGCTGCAGCTGGCCTGCGACCGGCTGCGGGCCGAAAGAATCGTCCGTCCGTCCGTGGATTCGCTGACCCGCCGGGTCGTTACCGCGCGGGACGCGGCGCGGGCCGAGACTTATCAGCGGCTCGCGCCGCTGCTCCAGCCACCGCGACCGCGCCAGTTGGACGGCATGCTCGACGTCGATCCGGACCTGGGAGTGACGGGGCTGGCGTGGCTGCGCCGCGGCGCTACCGCGGCCACCCCGGAGGTGCTCAAGGCTGAGCTGGACAAGCTGACGTTTCTGCGCCGCCACGGCGCCGACACGCCGGACCTGTCTCGCCTACCGGCCGGGCGGCGGCGGCTGCTCGCCGAGATTGGCCGCCGCTCCAGCAACCAGGCGCTGCAGCTCGCCGACGTCGACCGGCGCCATCCGGTGCTGCTCGCAACGATGGCCGAGACCTACGTCGAGGTGTTCGACGAGCTCGTGCAGCTACTCGACCAAGCGCTTGCGGGCGCGGACTCACGGGCCCGGCACAAGCTGTCGCAACGGCTGGTCGACCGGGCCAAGGCCGACGCGGCCCGGGCCCGGCTGCCCGATGAGATCCTCGCCGTGCTCGCCGACACGACCGTGCCAGACGAGCAGCCCGGACGGCTGATCCGGCAGCGGGTCGGCATGCCGCGTCTTGTCGCTGCCCGCCGGCCGGTCGAGGAGCGCGAGCCGCGCGACCACGGCCACTTCGATCTGCTCGCCGCCCGGTACAAGTACCTGCGCACCTTCACCCCGGCGGTGATCGCCGCGCTGCCGCTGACCGGCAACACCGCCAGCCCGCCCGTCGCGGCGCTGCTCAAGGTTGTGGAGGTACTGCGCGAACTGAACGCGGCCGGACGGACCACCTTTCCGGACGACGCGACGACGGCCGAGGCCACGATGTTCGTTGTCACGAGGCAGCGACCGTTCAAGGTGGCGTGCGCGAGCAGCTCCTCATCAGGCGTGCCGACCAGCGCCGGGTCCTTGACAACCGCGGTCGCGTCGTGTCCCTTGGCTCGAAGCTGTGCGGCGATGTCACCGCTGAGCATCTCGTCGAGAAGCAGCTTCTGCTCAGCGGTCACCGCGCGAGCAGGTCCTTGCGGCGCCCCCACGTCAGCAGTGCCTGCTCTTCGAAGGACTCGACCTCGTCGATCCAGGAATCGATCTCCTCCGGGTAGGCGGCCCAGTAGCGGATGGCGGTATCGACCAGGCGGGCGGGTACGCCGGTGTTGGTCGACACAGCGCGACGATGCCGTCGGCGTTCAGGTCCGACTCCAACTGGCGTGCTGACCTGACACCGCGGATGACTTCACCGACATCTGGGCCGCCGATCAGGCCCGCGCGCCGGCCGGTCGGGCCGTCGCGGAAGATGACGCCCGGGTGGTCCTCCATGCGCAGCGCCTCGTCGACGAACCGGTTCGCGGCCGACGAGCCGGACCAGCCGGGGTGACTCGCAACGTAGGCGGTCAGCCGCTGACTGACACACTCATCGAATCTGATCGACCGAGGAGATCCACTACTCATGATTACACTGCAGCGAAAGTGCGCGATCCTGCAGCAGCTGCCATTGCGCCCATACTGCGGCAAAGCGAGCCCCGACTTCCAAGCCCCACATCAGCCAGCTGGCCGCCGGTGTCGCTGGGTCCGATCACTTCGCCAGCACCGACACGGCCGGCCACTGTCACGCCGGCCTACCGGTAGCTGACGCCGCCGAGGAAGCGGGTCACGTCTGCGGCCTCGGCTTCCAGGGCCGCGACGTCGGCTGGGGCCAGCGGCGCGAACGGGGCCAGCGCCATTCGGCCCGACACGGACCAGGTGGCCACGGCCGCGCCCCGGACGAGGGCGAAGGGACGGAAGATGCCGTTGACCGTGATGATCCCCTCATGACCGCCGAGGATCGGCTGGCGCGAGGTCCAGCCCATCAGCAGCGGGTCGAAGGGGCCGAGCAGGGTCGGCGGCGGGAGGTCGTCGGGAGCGGCGCGTTCTGCCACATCCAACAGGCCATCCTCGCGCTGGCGCAGGGCGCCGGCCATCTGCGCCAGCCCCCGCCGGACATCGCCCAGCGGCAGGCCGGCCCATCTGGTCAGATCGCGGTCGGTGGCCGGTCCGTGTCCGGCCAGGAAACGGCGGGCCAGCTCGGCCAGAGCGCCGGTGCGGTCCATCGCCGGCGGCGGCGCACCCAGCCAGTCGCGGACCAGCACGTACGCATGCTCGCCGTTGACCACCGGCCCGCGGGCGGCGATGCCGCGCAGGCAGGTCAGCATCAGCACGTGCACCAGTGCCTGACCTTCGACCCGGACGCCGGCCGACTGGATCCGCTCGCGCAGCTGTGACCGGGGGAGCGGGCCATCGGCGGTCAGGGCGGCCGTGACCGCGGCGACCCCTCGCTCGGCCGCATCGGGCGGCACACCCTCCTGCCTCAACCGGCGGGCGTTGCCGACCACCAGCTGCGGGGTGGTCAGCTGGTGCAGCCACCAGTAGTCCTCGCTGCGGACGAGGTGCAGCGTGCCGCGGTTGAGCCAGCTGATCAGCAGCGACCGGTCCACGGTGAGGCACCGGTCCACATCGGCCGCCAGCAGGCCCGAGGTCCGCGCCCGGACGGCCAGCCGCGCCCCACGAGGATCCTGGGCCTGCACTGCCAGCAGGCGTTCCACGACGTCGACGCAGGTGCGGGCGGGCGCCCCGGACAGAAGCTGGGCGGCCAGCCGGGTAGCCACCACCGGGGATGCGGGCGTCATCGGGCGATGGTGGCACTGTGCGGTGCGGGAGCCACGCTGCAGCCTGTTAGTTTCACGCTGCAGTCCAGTGAGCGGGAGGGGAAGGACACCGTGGCGGTCAGCGTCCCGCATGACCTGGACTGGCAGGTCGCCCTCGCGGAGGCGTTGGTCGCCCGGCAGGTGAGCGTCGCGGCGTTCGTACCCGACTCGCGTCTGCACGGCGTGCTCGCTGGGCTCGACCAGGGCTCGGTCGTGCTGCGGTCACTGGCCCGGGAGGAGGAGTGTGTGGCCTATGCCGCGGGCCAGCGCATCGCCGGCCGCCGGCCGGTCGTCCTGCTCCAGAGCTCGGGCCTGGGCAATTCGCTGAACGCGCTGGGTTCCCTCGTCGTCCCCTACCGGCTGGGGCTGCCGATCGTGGTGTCCATGCGGGGCACGCTCGGCGAGCGCAATCCCAGTCAGGTGCCGATGGGCCGGGCCACCGTGCCGCTCCTGACCGCGTTCGGGGTCCAGAGCTTCTCGCTGCGCCGGCCCGACGAAACGGTGTCGATGGCCACCGGCGTGCTCGACCTCGCCTTCGATGCCGACGAGACAGCGGCCCTGCTGCTCGAGCCGGAGTTGGGGGGTGGCCGTGAAGGCAACTGACGTGGCCGGCGCCATCCTGGCGACGGTGCCCGGTGCCCTCTGCGTTTCCTCGCTCGGAACGGCCACCTCGGCCCTGCGCGCGGCGTCCGACGACGGGCCGCACTTCTACTACGGCGCGGCGATGGGCTCAGCACTGGCCGGCGCGCTCGGTGTCGCCGAGGCGGTGCCGGACCGTACGGTCATCGCCCTGCTCGGCGACGGCGAAGCGCTGATGGGCGCCAGCACGCTGTGGTCGGTGGCCGCCTACCGACCGGCCAACCTGGTGGTCGTGGTCCTCGCGGACGGGCTGTACGCGATCACCGGCGGCCAACCGCTGAGCGGCCCGCTGAGGTTGCCGGAGGTCGCACGTGCGCTGGGAATCGGCGGTGTGCGGGCCGGTGACGAGGCCGAGCTGTGCGATGCTCTGCGCTCGGCCGGACGGCCGGCCGTGATCGAGGCTCTGGTCGATGACCGGAGCTGGCCGGGGCCGTCGCCCTTCGTCGACCCGGCCGGGGTGCGGAGCAGGTTCGCCGCCAACGTCGCCGGCGGCGGTCTGGCCATGACTGAACGGGAGGGTGCATGAGGCAGGAACCGGGCCGGCTGTCCGGCCGGATCGCGGTGGTGACCGGGTCGGCCCGCGGCATCGGTCGGGCGATCGCCGACCGGTACGCCGACGAGGGCGCCAAGCTGGTCGTCGCCGACATCGACGAAGCCGGCGCGCAGGAAGCGGCCGCCGGCATCGAGGCGCGCGGCGGCTCCGCGCTGGCCGTCGGTTCCGACGTCGGTGTGGCCACCGATGTCGACCGGCTCTTCGATGCCACGCTGGCCGCGTACGGCACGGTCGACGTCCTGGTCAACAACGCCGGCGACGTCACCATCAGCCGGCATTTCCTGGAATCCGACGAGGCGTGGTGGGACCACTTCCTCGACACCAACCTCAAGAGCCAGTACCTGTGCGGCCGGCGGGCGGCGACCGTCATGGCCAAGCACGGCCACGGCTGCATCATCAATCTCTCCAGCGGCGGCGCGACCCGCTCGCACCGGGGCATGGTCGCCTACGACGCGTCCAAGGGCGGGGTCGAGGCGCTGACCCGGGGGATGGCGCTGGATCTCGGGCCGTACGGCATCCGGGTCTGCGGCCTGGTGCCCGGGCTCATCGCCACCAACCCGAGCCACCTCACTCCGGATGCGCGCAAGCGGCGCGACGAGACGGTGCCGCTGGGCCGGGGCGGCCTGGCCGAGGATCTGGCCGGCCCGGCCGTTTTCCTGGCCAGCGACGACGCGGCGTACGTCACCGGCAGCATGCTGGTGGTCGACGGCGGCGTGCTGGTGCAGCAGCGCAGCCCTCAGGTGGAGACGTTCCCGCTGTCGGGCTTCCCGGCCGTCGACACCCTCGGCTGAGGCTGTGCGCTTCCTGCCCTGCGGCAGCCGGGCCCTGCTGGTCGAGGTGGACGGCCTGCCGCAGGTGCTCAGCCTGTTCGGCTCCCTGCAGGCCGATCCGGTCGCCGGCGTGAGCCGGCTGGTGCCGGGCGCGCGTACGGTGCTCGTCTCCTACGATCCGGCGTTCACGACGGCGCAGCGGGTGCGGGCGGCGCTGGCGGAGCGGCCGCTCGATCATGTGCCCGAGGCGGCGGACGGGCCGGTGGTGGAGATCGAAGTGTGTTACGACGGACCCGACCTCGCCGACGTGGCCCGGCTGACCGGGCTGACGCCGGCCGAGGTGGTGGCCCGGCACTGCGCCGGCAACTATCTCGCGGCCTTCTCCGGCTACGCGCCCGGCTGGGCCTATCTGGTCGGGCTCGATCCGTCGTTGCACCTGCCGCGGCGGGAGTCGCCGCGCACCAAGGTGCCGGCCGGGTCGGTTGCCGTCGCGGGCGAGTTGACCGGCGTGTATCCCGGCGACGCGCCCGGTGGCTGGCACCTGATCGGGCGCACCGACGTGCCGATGTGGGACCTCGACCGCGATCCGCCGGCGCTACTCGGCGTCGGCAGCCGGGTCCGGTTCGTCGAGGCCAGCGGGTGATCGAGATCGTCAGCCCGGGGCTCTTCGCCACGGTGCAGGACCTCGGCCGTCCAGGGCTGGCCGCGCTCGGGGTCGGGGAGTCCGGCGCCGCCGACGCCGGCAGCCTGGCCCGGGCCAACCACCTGGCCGGCAACCCGGCGGTGGCCGCCGGTCTGGAGCTGACCTTCGGCGGTCTGGTGGCCCGGTTTTCCGAGCCGGCGACCGTCGCGCTGGCCGGCGCGCCGTGCCCGGTGTCTGTCGACGGTGCGGGCGCCGGCATGGACGCCGTCATCGAGCTGGCTGCCGGCGCCGAGCTGCGGGTCGGGCGGCCGAGCCTCGGCCTGCGGACGTACCTGGCCGTCCGCGGCGGGATCGCGGTGCCGCTGGTGCTCGGATCGCGCTCCACCGACGTGCTGGCGGGGCTCGGGCCGGCGGTGCTGGTCAAGGGCGCGGTGCTGCCGGTCGGCGCCGCGCTGCCGGTCGGCGCGACGGTCGACACATCGGCGCTCGGTGCGACGGAAGCGGCCGGCGCGAGGCATCGGCCGGCGCCGGCCGGCGCACGGGACGAGGCGGCGCCGTGGCCGGACGTGCCGGTATTGACTCTGGTGGCGGGACCCCGCGACGACTGGTTCACCGAAGATGCCCTGCGCCGGCTCGTGGCTGAGCCCTACCTGTGCACCACCGAGAGCAACCGGGTCGGCATGCGGCTGTCCGGGCTCGATCTGCCGCGCCGGCGCACCGGCGAGCTGCCCTCGGAGGGCATGGTCCGCGGCTCCTTGCAGGTGCCCCCCAGCGGCCAGCCGATCCTGTTCCTCGCCGACCATCCGGTGACCGGCGGCTACCCGGTCATCGCCGTGGTGGCCGACGGCGACCTCGACAGCGCCGCTCAGGTCAGGCCCGGCCAGTCGGTGAGATTCGAGTTGGTCGGCGCCCCGTGAGCACCGCGAGCACCGCGCGAGCTCCGTGAGCACCGCGAGCACCGTGAGGACCGATGTCATCGTGGTCGGCGCCGGCATCATCGGGGCAAGCTGTGCCTTTCACCTGGCCCGCCGCGGACTGCGGGTCGATGTGCTGGAGGCGCAGGCTGCGCCGGCCATGGGCAGTACCGGGCGCTCCTTTGCCTCGGTGCGCTCGCAGTGGGCCGACGAGACCAACGCACGGCTCTCCTGGGAGAGCATCCAGACCTACCGCGACCCGGCCACTTTCGGTCAGGCCACCTGCGTCGGGGCCATCTCGAACGGGGACGCCTCCGGCAGCGACGTGGGCTACCGGCCGACCGGGTACCTCCTCCTCGTCCCGGACGGCAGGTGGGAGGCGCACCTTGACGCGGTGGACCTGCAGCGCTCGCTCGGTATCCCGGTGGAGGTCATGTCGCCCGGGCAGGCACGGCGGCTCACGGACTTCGACCCCCGGGGCATCGGCGGGTGCACCTGGGGGCCCGCCGACGGTGTGGTCGACCCGCATCTGGTCACCACCGGCTACCTGCGACTCGCCCGGCAGGAGGGCGCCTCGGTGCACCGGCGGGCACCGGTTACCGCCGTTCGCCGTACACCGGGCGGGTGGCTCGTCCAGACGCCCGAGCAGTTGTGGGGGGCCCCGACCGTCGTCAACGCCGCCGGCGGTTGGGCCGGCGACATAGCGGCCCTGGCCGGGCTGACGGTGCCGGTCGAGCACGTCCGCCGGGTGGTGTTCGCCAGCGCGGCGCAGCCGGACGCACCGCGGATCCCGATGACCATCGACGTCGGGACCGGCGTCTACTTGCGTAGTGAGGGTGAACGGCTGCTGTTCGGCAAGGCCAACGAGGCCGAGCCGGCCGGCTACCGCACCGACGTCGACTGGGCCTGGCTCGAGCCGACGCTGGAGGTGGCCTGCCGGCGGTTTCCCTGGCTGGCCGAGGTACCGATCGACGCCAATGCCTGCTGGGCCGGCACGTACGAGATGACAAGTGACCACCGGCCTTTCATCGGCGAGATGCCGGGTGCTGAGGGGTGGGTCAACGCCTGCGGGTTCTCCGGGCACGGCGTGATGCAGGCGCCGGCGGTCGGCCGGCTCGTCGCCGAGGAGGTCGTCGACGGCCGAGCCCACAGCATCGACATCGACCCGTTGCGCATCGAGCGCCTGGGGACTGGCGTCGTCCCTAGGATGGGGCTGACCTTCTGAAGCCGACTGCGAGGAGACCCGGTGGGACCCTTTGCCGACGTACACCACATCTGCATCGTCGTCGCCGACATTGACAGGGCGGTGACCTTCTACGACTCGGTTGGCATCGGCCCCTGGCACGACTACCCGCCGCTGGACCAGTACACCGACCTCGAAGTTCCTGACCGGCAAGGGTTTCTCGGACTCACCTACAAGTACGCCGACGTCGGGTCGATGCAGCTGCAGCTGGTGCAGCCCGGCGACGCCGACTCCCCGCAGCGCGATTTCCTGCGCCGGAAAGGCGAGGGCGTCTTTCACGTCGGCTTCGCGGTCGAGGACATAGACCGGGGCCAGGTCGAGGCCGAGCAGTTCGGGCTTCCTGTCCTCATGCGCGGGCGCCGCCCCGACGCGAGCGGCTTCACCTACTTCGACACCGAGCAGCAGGCCGGCGTCGTGCTCGAGATCCGCCAAGCCGCAAGGGAAACCGCATGACAGCCGATCCGAGCACGGTCGACCTCAACGCCGACGTGGGGGAGTCCTTCGGCCGGTGGACGCTCGGCGACGACAGCGCGCTGCTTCCCTGGCTGAGCAGTGCCAACGTTGCCTGCGGCTTCCACGCCGGCGACCCGCTCACCCTGCGCCGGACGGTCGCCGAAGCAGCCGGACACGGGGTGGTGATCGGCGCGCAGGTCTCCTACCGCGATCTGGCCGGCTTCGGCCGGCGCGAGATGGACGTCGAGCCCGACGATCTGGCGGCCGATGTGCTCTACCAGATCGGGGGGCTCGAGGGCCTCTGCCGGGTGGCCGGCACACAGGTGCGCTACGTCAAACCGCACGGCGCGCTCTACCACCGCACCCTGAAGGACCCGCGGCAGGCGGAGGCGGTGGCGGCCGCGGTGGCCGTTTACGACAAGAGTCTGCCGCTGATGACGATGTCGGGCGGCGAGCTCGAACGGGCCGCACAGGCGGCCGGCCTGCGGGTCGTACTCGAAGGCTTCGCCGACCGCGCCTACGACGCCTCCGGCCGGCTGGTCCCGAGGACGGCCGCCGGCGCGCTGCTCACCGAGCCGGCCGACGCGGCCCGTCAGGCGGTGACACTGGCCCGGTCCGGCGAGGTGGCCACGCTCTGCCTGCATGGAGACACCCCCGGGGCGCCCCGCATCGCCGAGGCGGTCCGGGCAGCGCTGGCCGGGGCGGGGATCACGGTCCGGCCGTTCATCATCGAGGAGGACGCATGACGGTGGCGGAGCAGCTGCGGATCGGCGCCGACTGGCGCACGACATCGGCCACGTTCGACAGCATCAATCCCTATACGCAGCAGCCTTGGGCGCGGGCGCCGGAGGCCACCGCGGGTGACGTCGCGGACGCGGTGCAGGCGGCCCGGACGGCTTTCGACGACGGCCCCTGGCCGCGCTGGACGGCGGAGCAGCGCTCCGCGGTGCTCTACCGGATCGCCGATCTCATCGAGCGCGACGCCGCCGAGCTGGCCGGGCTGGAGAGCCAGGACAACGGCAAGGGCATCCGCGAGATGGTCGGCCAGATGCAGTCGCTGCCGGGGTGGTACCGGTATTTCGGCCGGCTGGCCAGCACCGTCGAGGGCCGGGTCGCCAACACCGGCAAGCCCAACTTCTTCGGCTTCGTGGTCGAGGAGCCGGTCGGGGTGGTGGCCGCCATCATGCCGTGGAATTCCCCGCTGCTGCTGATGACGTTCAAGCTCGCGCCGGCACTCGCGGCCGGCTGCACCTTCGTCGCCAAGCCGTCGGAGGTGGCGCCGATCTCGATCCTGCGGTTCGCCCGGCTGCTGGCCGAGGCCGGCCTGCCCGACGGGGTCTTCAACACCGTCGCCGGCAGCCGGCCCGAGGTCGGGCAGTGGCTGGTCGGGTCACCGCAGGTGGACAAGGTGACCTTCACCGGGTCCGAGGGCGTCGGTGCGCTGGTCGGGCAGAGCGCTGCGGCGCAGCTGACCGATGTGGCACTCGAGCTCGGCGGCAAGTCGGCCAACATCGTCTTCGCCGACGCCGACCTAGACGCGGCCGTCAACGGCCTGCTGGCCGGCATCTTCGCCGCCGGCGGTCAGACCTGTATCGCCGGCTCCCGGGCGCTGCTGCACGAATCGGTCTACGACGAGCTGATCGACCGGGTCGTGAAACGGGCGGCCGACATCCGTCTGGGCGACCCGCGGGACCCGGCGACCGACATGGGACCGCTGGCCAGCGAGGCCCAGTGGGCCAAGGTGCGCCGCTACTGCGAGGGCGCCCGCGACCAGAAGGTCGACATCCGGTGCGGTGGCGAGCCCGCCGTGCAGGGCGGCTGGTTCTTCCCGCCGACGGTGCTGGCCGGCGTGGACGAACAACACCCGGTCTGGCGCGAGGAGATTTTCGGGCCGGTGCTCGCCTGCCAACCGTTCAGCACCGACGACGAGGCGTATGCCAAGGCCAACGCATCGCCGTATGGCCTGGCTGCCGGGATCTGGACCAATGACCTGCGCCGGGCCCTGGCCGCGGCCCGGCGGCTGCAGGCCGGCAGCATCTGGGTCAACGCCTACCGCACCCTGTCACCGTCCATGCCCTTCGGCGGGTTCAAGCGCAGCGGTCACGGCCGGGAGAACGGCATCGAGGGGCTGCGGGAGTTCCTGCAGACCAAGGCGGTCTGGATCGAGACCGACGGGCTGACCCGCGACCCGTTCACGGTCGGCTGAGGCCGCTCAGCGGGCACCCACCGCCGGCGCGGCGCGGTCGAGCGTCGCCGCGTGCGCGGCCAGCCACGACGCCAGCTTGTCCACCGGCAACGGCCGGCTGAAGAGGAACCCCTGGGTGATGTCACAGCCCAGATCGCGCAGTGAGGCCAGCGCCTCGCTGGTCTCCACCCCTTCGGCCACGACGTTCATGCCGAGGTTGTGGCCCAGCTCGACGACCGACCGGACGATGGCCGCATCGCTGGAGTTCGCCAGCATGCTGAGGACGAACGTTTTGTCGATCTTGAGCTCCGAGAGGGGCAGATGCCGCAACTGCCCCAGGCTCGTGTAGCCCTGGCCGAAGTCGTCGAGGCTGAGCCGCAGCCCCGCCGTATGCAGCCGCCCCAGGACGTCCGCGGCCCGCGCTGCATCGGTGACCAGAGCGGTCTCGGTGACCTCCAGGAGCAGCCGGTCGGCAGCACAGCCCGCCCTGGCCAGCGCGTCGAGGACCAGCTGCGGAAAATCGGTGCGCTGCAGGCTGCGGGCCGAAATGTTCACGGCCACGACGAGGTCGAGGCCGGCTGCCTTCCAGGCGGTGACCTGCGCCAGTGCGGTGTCGAGGACCCAGCAGGTCAGCGGGTCGATCAGGCCGGTGTGTTCGGCGACGGGGACGAAGACATCCGGCGGCAGCAGCCCGCGGGTCGGATGCTGCCAGCGGACGAGCGCCTCCACGGTGTGCACATCACCGCTGGGCTGGCGTACCTGCGGCTGGTAGTGCAGCACCAACTCGTCGCGGTCCAGCCCCCGCCGGAGTTCCGCAACCAGCGCAAGTCGCTCGGCGTTGTAGTCGTTCTGCGCCGGGTCGTAGGAGACGGTGCCGGCGTGGGCGCGCTTGGCGACGTACATCGCCACGTCTGCGCGCTGCAGCAGCAGATCGGCGTTCTGGCCGTCCTGGGGGATGAAGACGACCCCCATGCTGGCCTCGACGGACAGCGGCAGCCCGGCCAGCTCCACCTCGGCCTCGATGGCGGCCTTTACGCGGGCCAGCGGCCCCTCGGCCTGGTCGGCCGCACTGATTCCCGGCAGCACCAGGCCGAATTCGTCGCCCCCGAGCCGGGCGACGGTGTCGATCTCGCGGACGGAGCCGCACAGCCGTTCGGCGAGGCGGGTCAGGAGCACGTCACCGTTGTGGTGGCCCAGCGTGTCGTTGACCTCCTTGAAGCGATCGAGGTCGAGCAGGACGACGGCGGCGCCGCCACCGGAGCGTCGATCCGCGGCGACGGCAGAGGCGACCCGGTCGCTGAACAGCGACCGGTTCGGCAGGCCGGTCAGGGCATCGTGGAGAGCGAGGTGCTGGG
>JAABUT010002890.1_pt1 | contig 15670 bp, 12 predicted proteins | sample 5559281 | NCBI WGS metagenome assembly JAABUT01 (sample SAMN10711880, study PRJNA513359) | rock metagenome | isolation source: Antarctica rocks | place: Antarctica: Victoria Land, Ricker Hills nord | collected 2016-01-04 | reverse complement strand
GTGCCCGCGGGAGGCGTCAGGTCAAGCCGCAGGCGCAGCCGGGCGTAGCCGTTGGTCGCCGGGCCCCCCACGAGCACAGGGACGGGGATCGGGCGACCGGTCAGCACCTGGTCCGGGGGCGCGGGGTTTGTCCTCGGACCGAAGGCGCCCGTGGTCGAGGTGCTGCTGGCCAGCGGGGTGCCACCGCCGGCCGGGACCAGCGAGGTCGTGAACCTCAGGAAGCGCACCGGGCCTGGCGCGGCCGACAGCAGGTACGGCGTACTCCGGTCGTAGCCCGCGGTCAGGTCGACGCGAGCGAGCACCGCCGTGACGCCGCCCGAGCCGTCGGAGGTGAACGCCACGGGCGCCGCGGCCGGGTCGGCCCCGGGCCGTAGCAGCACGTCCCCGGGGACCACGGAGGTGGAGAACCCGGTCACGGTGAGCCGCACGTCCACCGGGCCGGCCCCCGCACCACCGTCGTAGACGCGCAGCGCCGCCGGACGCGGGACCGCCCCCGGGTCGACCAGGGCGTGGTCGTCCAGGCCCACGAGGCGCGCGTCGGAGGACCCGACGGCGGACCGGTGGCGCTCCTCGGCGAGCAGGGCGGTGAGGCTGCCATCGGCCTCGCGCCGGTACAGGCCCGACCCGGTGTACTGCGACGCGAGCGTCACGCCCGGGTCGAGCCGCTCGCGGAAGCGCAGCACCTGGGTGCTGCCCGCAGCCAGCGCTGGCAGGCCGAGCTCGGCGATGACGTAGGTGACGTCGGCCTGCCTGAGCGGGACGTCCACCCAGGCTCCGTCGACCTCCCGCTGCAGGTGCACCAGCGGGGCCGGCAGCGGATCCGGGGCGCCGGAGAAGAACAGCGTCAGGTAGGTGCCGGGCTGGTCCGTGCCACCCAGGGACGCCGCCGGGTTCGTCAGGGTCACCGAGAGCGGGGTGTCCACGCCGGTCACCACCGCGCCCGGCACCGACACATCGAACGCGGGCGGTACCGGGGCAGGGACCGAGGACGCGGCCCGGGCCGGGCTGCTGCCAGCGGGCAGGGCCAGCGGGAGCACCACCGCCAGAAGGGCGGCGAGCGAGTAAAGGCGATGGTGGCGCTTCTCGCGGATCACGGTTGTAGGAGTTCGCCGCTGCCTGCCGTCCTTCCTTCCATCTGCAGCACCTCGCCACGCAGTCGGTCGCGTGAGGGGCATGCGCCTGCGGAGCTGCGGGGTGCCGAAGTCGCACGCGCGCAGCAGGTGTGCCTCTGAGGCGTAGCCGGCCCCGCTGGGAGCGCGGTGCGCCGAACGCGAGGCTGCTCTCAGCCCGGAACTATGCCGACAGCCTCAGCGACCACCCGACCCGGAAAGACCGCAGCCGCCAGGGCCAGCGACAGTCGACGACAGAGCCCTCGGCATAGTCGCGGCGTCGGCATAGGTCGATGACGAGCAGGGTGGGTCGATCGCGTCCCCGGGGGCGCGATCGTCGGTCGGCGTGCTTCGGCAGTCTTGCGACGCTCTGCACCGCTGCCCGCCACGGAAGGCAAGGCCAGGCAAGGAGGCTGCTCATTGCGCAGCTGTCGACCAGTCCCGATAGCCGAACCCCCTTACGAGACAAGATCAACAGCTTTTTTGCAGCCGGCAGACCGGCCCCATAGCGCTGCGAGAACCGCGCCACCTACCTACGTACGTCACACCTGTCAGGCTGGGCGCGTGCCCCGCAGCGACGCCACCGACCTGGTCGACCTGGCCGACCTGGTCGACCTTGTCGACACCAGCGCATCGCCGCCCGATCCTCGGCTGGGCGTGCAGGTTGACGGACTACGGCGCTCCTTCGGTGCGGTGCAGGCGGTCCGCCGGATCGACCTGCGGGCGGCGTACGGCGAGGTGACCGCGCTCGTCGGGCCCAACGGCGCCGGCAAGACGACCCTGCTGCTGGTCCTCGCGACCCTGCTGCAACCCGACGGCGGGCGGGTGCTGGTGGCCGGTCACGACCCGGTGCTCGCGCCGCGGGCGGTGCGTGCTGCGATGGGCTGGTCGCCCGACGTCTTCGGGGTGCCGGAGACCCTCACCGCGACGGAGTACCTCGTCGGAGCCGCTGCGGCACACCGGCTCCCGCGCGCCGACAGGTCGGCCCACGCGGCAGAGCTGCTGGCACAGGTCGGGTTGGAGGAGTACGCCGGACAGCCGGCGCGGGTGCTCTCGCGCGGGCAGAAGCAGCGGCTGGGGCTGGCCCGGGCGATGGTGCACGCGCCCCGCGTGCTGCTGCTCGACGAGCCGGCCGCCGGCCTCGACCCACGGGCGCGGGTGGCGCTGCGGGACCTACTCCGCTCGCTGGCGGCGGCCGGTGCCGCGGTGGTCGTCTCGAGCCATGTGCTTGCGGACCTCGAGGACCTCGCCGACAGCGTGGTCGTCGTCGACGGCGGCGTCACCGTCGCCGCGCACCGGCTCGAAGCGCTGCCGGTCTCGCGGACGCCCCGCACCTGGCGGGTGCGTGCCCTCGACACCGCGCTGCTGACGGCGGCGCTCGCACGGGCCGGGGTGGCGCACACGCTCGTCGGCTCCGGCGCGGTGGAGCTGCCGCTCGCCGGTGCCGAGGCGGCCGCGGACCTACTGGCACGACTGGTGTCTGAGCGGGTGCCAGTGGTCAGCCTGGCGCCGACCGGAGGCGCGCTGGAGACGGCATACCTCGACGCCACCGGGGACGCCACCGGGGACGCGACAGGGGACAGTGCGTGAGTCCCGGCGGGGTGGTGACCGTCGGTGCCGGCGAGCTGCGGCAGCGGCTGCGCGCCGGACGATGGCGGGTGCTGTTGCTGACGTGGTTCCTCGTGCTCACCGTGGTCACGCTGGGGTTGCGGCAGTTCGCGGCGTCGGCGCAGACCAACGACCCGTTCGCGACACCGACGGGTGCTGTGATGTTCGGCGGCCTGTCGCTGTTCCTGCTGGTGGTCGCGCTGCTCGTCGTACCAGCACTGTCGTCGCAGTCGGTCAACGGCGACCGGGAGCGCGGGGTGCTCGCCACGCTGCAGGTCACCGACCTGACGCCCGCCGAGATTGCGCTAGGGAAATTCGCGGCAGCGTGGGGAGTCTCGCTGGTCTTTTTGCTGGTCAGCCTGCCGCTCGGGATCTGGTCGCTGCTCGAGGGCGGCGTGGGGATCAAGCGGCTGCTCGTGGTGACGGTGGTGCAGGCGCTGCTGCTGGGGGTGGTCGCCGCGGTGTCCCTGGCGTTGTCGGCGTTGCTGGCCCGCACCACCACCTCGGCGGTGCTGTCCTACCTGTCGGTGCTCGGCCTGACCGTCGGCACCGTCATCGCCTTCGGCCTGGCGACGACATTGGTGGGGGAGAAGGTCCACCACGGCAGCGTCTCCCAGGACGGCTTCGCCAGCAGCGGCTATGACGAGACGGTCACACACACCGAGCGGATCTGGTGGCTGCTGGCGCCCAACCCGGTGGTGGTCATGGTCGACGCCAGCCCGGCACCCCCTCTGCGCTCGGGCGACGTCGGCTTCGTCGGCGACCTGCCGGTTGGCGGAGAGCTCACGGCACAGCAGTACGGCGAGGCGGCGAACGCCAACGACCCCCTGCGGGCGATCCGCCGCTCGGTGCGCGACCTCCGTCGGGCCCCGGACACCTCGACTTCGCCCGGGTTGACGGTGACCTTCGACGACCAGCGGCCGGCCGCGCCGGGCGCCGTCTGGCCGTGGGGCCTCGGCTTCGACATGCTGCTGGGGATCGGAGCACTCATCACCACGACCCGCCGGCTGCGCACCCCCGCCCGCGTGCTCCCGCGCGGCACCCGCGTCGCCTGACGGGCATTTGACGTCGAACAGGTCCGGATGCTCGCACCGCCCGGCGCCCGCGCCCGAGTGGCCTCCGGGAGATGCTGTCGGAGCGACAGGCAGCCGGCCGGGCGAAGGGGTGACTCCCCGTCCTGTCGGTGCCCCGTGCCTCAGGGTCGGGTGCGACACCGCGGGTGTTGTCCTTCCTGCACGGGGCGAGTTGGGTTGTTCCAGATGACGATGACTGGCATGGATCTGAGGGCGGTTCCCGATGGTGGGCCGGCCGCCGAGGCGACTGGCTCGGCCGCGGAGGCGGCTGCTGAGCTGGCGCGGGGTCCGCGGGCGGATCGGCCGGGTCGGCGGGCGTTCACGTTGGCCTACAAGCTGCGGATGCTCACCGAGTACGACGCGACGGTGCCGGGCCTGAAGGGCGAGATGCTGCGCCGGGAGGGCTTGTATTCCTCGCACATGGTGGAGTGGCGCCGAAGGAGAGATCGCCGCGTCGAACACCTCGTCGCGGAACGGAAGTTGCTCGTGAAGGACCGCCGACACGGGTAGGAACTGCGCGGACCTGGACTCGTGCGCCGCCACGTGCCCCCCGTGGGCTGCCCGCCGTCGCGGTCGTCACCCGTCCAGGTCGGCCTCGGGGCTGCGCTCATGCTCGCCCTCCCGCGCATCTAGTGGCACACTACACAGCATGAGCCGGCGCGCAATGGTCTACGTCCGCATCTCCCAGGACCGGGAAGGCGCGGGGCTTGGCGTCGCCCGCCAGCGGGAGGACTGCGTGGCGCTGGTGGACAAGCTCGGGTGGTCCCTCGTCGAGGTCTACGCCGACAACGACGTCTCGGCCTCGTCCGGGAAGCCGCGCCCCGCGTACCTGCGGCTGCTCGCTGACCTACGGGCCGGCAAGGGTGACGCGGTGGTGGCGTGGCACCCTGACCGGCTGCACCGCAGCCCCCGGGAGCTCGAGGACTTCATCGACACGGTGGAGAAGGCCAGGGCCACGGTCGCGACCGTCCGGGCCGGGGACCTCGACCTGGCCACGCCCTCGGGGCGCGCCGTCGCCCGCACGCTCGGCGCCTGGGCGCGCTACGAGACCGACGCCAAGAGCGACCGCATCCGTCGCAAGATGCAGGAGCTGGCCACCGCCGGGTCCTACGCCGGGGGAGGGCGTCCCTTCGGGTTCCACGACGACGGGGTGAGCCTGCGTGCGGACGAGGCGAAGCACCTCCGGGCGGCCACGAAGGCGGTCCTCGACGGCCGCTCCTTGGGGGAGGTCGCCCGAGACCTCAACGACAAGGGCGTGCTGACCGCGACCGGGAAGCCGTGGGCGAGGACCCCGCTGCGGCAGACGCTGCTACGTCCCCGTAACGCCGGGCTACGGCAGCACCAAGGGGAGGTGATCGGCCGGGCGTTGTGGCCGGCGATCGTCCCGGAGGACGAGTGGCGGGAGGTCTGCGCCGTCCTGCGCGACCCTGCCCGGCGCCCACCCGGGAGCAACCGGGCCCGCTGGCTCGGGTCGGGGCTGTACCTCTGCGGGGTCTGTGGCGGGGCGTGCCGGACGGGCAGCGTGACCGATCGCTCGGGCACGAAGCGCACCGTCTACCGCTGCGCCGCCCACAGGGACGGGAGCGTCAAGGTCCCGGGCGGCCACGTCGCCCGTCACGCGCCGCCGGTCGATGAGCTGGTGACGGAGGTGATCCTCGCTCGACTCGCCCGCCCCGACGCCCGCGACCTGCTCATCTCCCCACCCGCGGACGACGGGACGGGCGTGGCCGAGCAGCTCGCCAGGCTGCGGGCCAGACAGCAGAGCGTCGCCCTGGACTTTGCCGACGGCAGCCTCGACGCCGACCAACTCCGCACGATCACTGCTCGCCTGCGCGAGCGCATCGCCGACCTCGAGGCCTCGCTGCCGCGGGCGCCGTCTCTCGCCGTTGAGCAGCTCACCGCCGCAGGCGACCTCGTGCCGGAGGTGTGGGCGGCCATGGATCTCGCCGCCCAGCGGGAAGTCGTCGACACCCTCATGTCCGTGCGCCTGCTGCCTTCAGGACGTCGCGGGAAGGTGTTCGACCCTGAGCTGGTGGATGTGACCTGGCGGTGACGGGCCGGCTTGTCGGAGGGTGCCGCCACACTGTCGATCGTGTCCGACCTGGGAGTTCAGGCTCAGTTGGCCTCGTTGTGGGCGAAGTCGCCGGAGAGGGCGGCCGGGCGGATGTCAGTGCTGGTGCAGCATCTGTGGGACACGGGCGCGGTGGCGGAGTTGCTGTGGGACGAGTTCATGCCCCGGCCGTTGCAGCGGGCGCTGGATGACTGCAGCACTGATGGGGCGTCCGGGCGTGTGCTGTTCACGATGGTGGCGGCGTTGCATGACGTCGGGAAGGCGACGCCAGGGTTCCAAAGCAAGCATCTGGAGCTTGCGGCCCGGGTGGCGGCGACCGGGCTGCCTTTCCCGGCGGGGCTGTCGGCGGGGTTCCGGCATGAGCTGGCGGTCCCGGAGTTACTGGGCTTAGCCGGCGCGGGCTGGCCCCGTAAGGCGCGTAACTGGGTGCTGCCGCTGATGACCGGCCACCATGGGCTGATCCGCTCGGCTGGAGCGAACACCGGTGCGGGGGACGTGCGGCTGGGTGGGCCTGCGTGGGCACCAGTGCAGTCCGCGCTCATCACCCAGGTGATGGGCGCGTGGGACCTGTCAATGGATGCGAGTGTCGCCCCGCGTCACCCTCCGCGGGTCGCGCACCAGCTGGCCGCCGCGGGTCTGGTGATCGCGTGCGACTGGATTGCGAGCAGCATGCCTGGTCACGACGACGCGACGACAGCGGGCGTGGGGCTCGCGCGTGAACGCGCCCGATCAGCGTGGGCCACGGTGGGCCTGCGGCGGGGCTGGGACCCGGCGATGCTGTCCACCGCTGATGATCTGGTGCGCCCGCGCTTCGGTGGGACGGCGCGTCCGGTGCAGACGGCTGCGGTGGCGGCAGCACGGTCGGCGGAGCTTCCGGGGTTGCTGCTGGTCGAGGCACCGATGGGTGAGGGCAAAACCGAGGCCGCGTTGGCCGCGGTGGAGGTCCTGGCGCGCCGCTCCGGCGCGGACGGTGTGTTCGTCGCGATGCCGACGCAGGCGACGGGCGACGCGATGCTTGACCGTGTCCTGCCGTGGGCGCGGCAACTCGCTGATGGCGCCCCGGTGGCGTTGCTGCATGGCAAGCGGAGGTTCTCCGAGGCGTGGCGGCAGCTGCGTCAGGAGCAGGTCGTGGTCACCGGGATTGATGATCTGGGGCTGCCCGATGACTACGGCACGGGTGCGGGGGACGGCGCCGTCAACGGGACCGGCGGTCCTTCGGGTGGGGTTGTGGCCGCGTCGGAATGGCTGCTGGGGTCAAAGCGGGGTCTGCTGACACCCATAGTAGTCGGCACGATCGATCACTTGCTGCTGGCGGCGACGTCGACACGCCATGTGGCGCTGCGGATGGCGGGCCTGGTCGGCAAGATCGTGGTGCTGGACGAGGTCCACGCCTACGACCGGTATATGACGGAGTTCCTGTGCGAGGCGCTGCGTTGGCTGGCCGACGCGGGGGTCCCGGTGGTGCTGCTCTCGGCGACCCTTGCTCCTGCGCAACGGCGGGAGCTGGTGGCGGCCTACGCCCAAGGCCTGGGACCGGCCCCGGATCGTGACAGCGGGGGGCCGGAGCCGTCGGGCTATCCCAGTGTGATCTCGCTGGACCGGCGGGGAGTGGCGTTCGCCGAGGTGCGGGCGCCGGCGCCGTGGCGGTCCTCGGTCCGCACTGCGGTGGTGGCCCCGCGCGGTGATCCCCGCGAGGACCCGGAGCGGGTGGCGGCACTGCTGGTCGAGGCGCTGGCCGGGGGTGGCTGCGCGTTGGTGGTGCTCAACACCGTGGACCGGGCGCAGGCGGTCTGGTGTGCGCTGCACCCGGTGTTCGGCTCGGACCTGCGGCTGTTGCACGCGCGGATGCCGGTCGCGGAACGTGCTGCCCGTTCCGCGCGGGTGTTGGCGGAGCTGGGCCCACCGGGGGGCCCGGTGCGCCGGCCGGAGCGTCTGGTGGTGGTGGCCACGCAGGTGGCCGAGCAGTCCTTCGACGTTGACGCTGACTTGCTCGTCACTGACTTGGCCCCGGTGGATCTGCTGCTGCAGCGGGCCGGCCGGTTGCATCGGCATGAGCGGCCGCGAGGTTCCCGGCCGGCGCTGGTGGCCAGTCCGCGGGTGGTCGTCATCGGTCATGACGGGGTCGGCGAGGGCCTGGTGCTGGAACGGGGCGCAACCTACGTCTACGGCGAGACGCTGTTGCGGCGCTCGGCTGAGCTGGTGGCAGCAGCGGCGACCACCGGATGGTCGGTCCCGGCTGACGTGCCGGGGCTGGTGGCCCAGGGCTACGCCGACCTTGACGAAGCGTGGCTGCACGAGCAGGACGACCGGGCCGACCAGGCTAAGCAGCACCGCCTGTCCGAGCGGCTGATTCCCCGGCCGCGTGACCTGGACGGCCTGCACGGCGACGCGGGGGGCGAGGCACCCGAACCAGGCAGCCGTCGGGTGCTCGTGCGCGACGGGGAGCAGGGGTTGGAGGTCGCGCTCGTGCGCGCCACCAGCTCCGGGTTGCGGACCCTGCGGGGTCGGGCGCTGGGTGTGCACGGGGAGGCGGTCAGCGACCCGGACCTGGCTGAGGAGGTCGCCGGCAGCTCGCTGCGCCTGTCCCCCGGTCTGACCCGGGAGGCCGGTGCACTCCGGCCGCTGCCGGGGTGGACCGCGGACCCGTGGCTGTGCCGGGTCCCGGCACTGGTCCTCGACGAGGACAGTCGGGTCGCCGTCGGGAACACGTGGGTCCGCTACGACGACGACCTGGGCCTGGTCGTGGAGCGGTCGTGACCCCCGCGTGGGCGGGGACGAAGCTGGCCTGCTGCCGACCATCGGAGGACCCCGGCGAGGAACGGCCGGGCCTTGACTGCTGGCCATCAGCAGCCTACTTTCCCGCCATGCCCCGGCCGCACTCTCCTACCTACCATATTCACCCGTGTCGTTGACGAGCTTCGATCTGACCTCCCGGCCCTGGGTGCCCGTCCTAGCCCGGGGACGCAGCCAGACCGTGTCGCTGGCGGAGGCCATGACGCGGGCGCACGAACTCGACGGAATGGACTTCCGGCGTCCCCTGGAGGGGGTCGCGGTACTGCGGGTGCTGCTCGCAGTCCTGCTGGATGCCTGCGGTCAGCCCGACAACGAGGACGACTGGGAGGCCCGTTGGGAGCACGGCAGGCTCCCCTCGGAGCCGGTCGTGGGCTACCTGGATACCCACCGGGCGGCGTTTGATCTGCTGTCCGCTGAGCGCCCGTTCGCCCAGACCCCGGGCCTGCGCACCGCCAGAGACGAGGTCAAGCCGTTGTCGGTGCTGCTCGCCGACGTCCCCGCGGGCAACAACGTTCCCCTGTGGGGGGCGGTCACCGACGGGGTCGATTTGCACCTGACCCCCGCGCAAGCCGCGCGGGCGCTGCTGGCAGCGATCGCCTTCGACACTGCGGCCATCAAGTCAGGGGCCGTGGGTGACCCGCGGGCCGCCCACGGCAAGACCACCGGCAACCCCACCGGACCCCTGGGTCAACTCGGGATCGTCATCCCGACCGGTCGGACACTGGCCGAGACACTGCTGCTAAACACCCCGATCGCCCGGAGCGACGAACACCCCGGCACACCGGTCTGGCGCCGGGAGCTCACGCCCGCTTGGACCGCTCGCCGCCCCGACGGACTGCTGGACTTGCTGACGTGGCCGGCACGCCGGGTTCGCCTGGTCCACGCCGGGGGCACCGATGATGACCCGACCGCTGCGTCCGGAGAGCAGGCCGTCACCAGGGTCGAGGGGACCGGGGTCGTGGTTATTGGTGTGGTGGTGACCGCGGGCGATCGGATGCCTGAGACCCCGACGACCGAGCCGCACACGCTGTGGCGCATCGACGCCAAACCGGCTGCCGGCCGGCCGACGCAACTCCCCCGCCGCCACCAACCCGGTCAGGCTCTGTGGCGGGGGCTGCCCGCCCTGCTGGCCGTCGCGGCCGGCAGCGGCACCACCAGGACCAGCCGGCTGCTGGACCAGACCGCAACGCTGACCCAGCGCGGGGTACTGACCTCCCCTCCCCTGCGCATCGTCGGCATCGGTGTCGCCTATGGCACGCAGAGCGCCGTCATCGACGATGTCTACCTCGATGAGCTGCCGCTGCCGGTGGCAGCGCTGCTGGAGACACCGGCCCGGTCGCTGCTGCTCGACGTTGCCGAGCAGGCCGACGGCCTGCGGCGAGCGGCGAACGCCTTTGCCGACGGGCTCCGGCTGGCCGCGGGCGGCGACAAGGCGCCGTGGGACCGGAGCCTTCGCCTGGGCGACGCGCTGCTGCACCGCCTGGACCCCGGAGTGCGACGCCTGCTCGCCGGCCTACAGCGCGACCCTGACCGCGATACGGAGGCCCGCGAGGCCTGGTCGGCCTTCGCCCGTTCCCACGCTTTGGGCCTGGTCGACCCGGCGATGGCCGCCACCCCCGCGAGCGCCTTCCTCGGCCGCGGCCCCGGGCGGCCGGCCCCCGCCGTCGTTGAGCTGTTTTACCGCCAGGCGGTCACCAAGGCCCTCGGGCCGCCCCCTGCGACCCTCACCACCAGCTCCATCGATCGCATCGCCGCCAGCACCACCACCGGTGCCGCGGGTGCCGGCGCCCCTGCAGCCCTCGGAGCGACCCCATGACCTCCACCGACCACGCTGGCGACAGGTTCCTGTGGACGCGTTCCCCTGACCCACCGCCGGGTGAGGTCCTCGCGGCGCTGCGCCGCGGACTGGATCGTGAACCCGGTTCCGTCCCCGCCATGTGGCGCTACTACAGCACGTTGCAGGCCGACGGACGACTGACCCCCCGGCTGGAGGCCGAGCACTTCGCGCTGTCACTGTTCGGCCTGCACCAGCAGTCACGGCGCACGCTGGTGCACCGTCCCGGTGTCGGAGTCGGTGCCGCCGCGCGCGGCCTACATGAAGGCGGCCGCTACAGCCAGAACGCTGTCGACCAGCGGTTCGCCGCGATGGCGACCGCCGCGACCCCGGCCGCCGCCGCCCACCGCCTGCGGGGCCTCGTCGCCCAGATGCGGGCCACCCCCGAGATCCCCGGCCTGGACTACACGCGGCTGCTGCACGACCTGCTGGGCCTAAGCGGGGGCGACGAGCAGGCCGCTCGGACCCGCCGCCAGTGGGGCGCCGGCTACCTCATTCGCGCACGTCAACAACCGCCCCCCGGCATGCCTGCTGACACCCCAGCTGACATCGCGACTGACCGCTCAGCTGGCGTCCCATCCATCCTTGAGGAGACCTGACATGCCCGAGCAGCTCTACGTCGACGTGCACGTCCTGCAGACCGTCCCGCCGTCGAACCTCAACCGCGACGACGCCGGTGCCCCTAAGCAGGCCACCTACGGCGGGACCCGCAGAGCCCGGGTGTCCTCCCAGGCCTGGAAACGGGCCACCCGTAAGGCGTTTGCCGGCAGCGTCGACGACAGCCTCTTGGGGACCCGCACCCGCCGGGTCACCGGCCTGATCGCCGCGCGCCTGCACGCCCGCACCGGCCTGGCCACCGACGACGCCCTGCGGGTGGTGACCGCCCTGCTAGCGGACAGCTTGAAGATCAGTGTTGGGAAGAAGGCAACCGAGACGGCGTACCTGTTGTTCCTGGGCAACGCCCAGGTCGAGCGGATCGTGGATCTGGTCGCCGACGACGCGGCCGCACTGTCGGGGCTCACGGCCGATGAGCTGGCCACAGCGCTGAAGGAACGCGGACCGCGGGTCGCTGAGACCCTGCGCTCAGGTCACCCCATCGACGTCGCACTGTTCGGCCGGATGGTCGCGGACCTGCAGGGGCTCAACGTCGACGCGGCCACCCAGGTCGGGCACGCGTTGTCCACGCACGCGGTGGACACCGAGTTCGACTATTTCACCGCGGTAGACGATCAGAACGCGGCCGAGGAATCCGGAGCCGGCATGATCGGCAATATTGAGTTCACCTCCGCCACGCTCTACCGCTACGCCACCGTCGCGGTGCACCAGCTGCTGCCCAACCTCGACGGCGACCTCGAGGCCGCGCGGGTCGCACTGCGCCTGTTCCTGACCTGCTTCGTGGAGTCGATGCCTACCGGGCACGTCACCAGCTTCGGTCACCGCACCACCCCCGCGCTGGTGGTGTTCGTGCTCCGAGCCGACCAGCCCGTCAACCTGGTGAGCGCGTTCGAGGCCCCGGTACCCAGCGCCGCCGCCGCCGGTTACGCCGCGGAGTCGGTGCGTCGGCTCGCCGCCGAGCTCACCGCGGTCGAGTCGCTGTGGGGGCACACCCCGGTCGGGGTCTACGCCACCTACAGCCCCACCCCGGACCCGAGCACCACCGCCGGGCTCGGCCCGGCGCACCCGTTCGCCGAATCTGTGGCGTTGACCGTGGACGCGGCGATGCGCTTCACCTCGACCGATGCTGCAGGACAGGTCACCGCCGCACAGGTCGCCACGGCGGCGGCGGTTCCCGCGTGACCGACGTCAGCCTTGTGCTCCGCTTGGCCGGCCCACTGCAGTCCTGGGGCCGCCAGTCGCAGTTCTCCCGCCGCGATACCGCCAGCGAGCCCACCAAGAGCGGGATCGTGGGTCTGCTCGCCGCGGCGCAGGGCCGCCGCCGCAGCGACCCGATCGAGGACCTCGTCGCCTTGCGGCTCGGGGTGCGGGTCGACCGGCCAGGCGAGCTGCTGCGCGACTTTCACACCGTCAGCGACTACCGGGGGCGGCCGCTGCTGTCGGTGGGCGTCGGCAGGGACCGACGCCAGGTCCCGACCGCCCCGAAGAAGCTCACCGCGGTCACCTACCGCTACTACCTCAGCGACGCGGTGTTCGTCGCTGCTCTCGGCGGGGGCACCGCGCTGCTGCGTGGCCTCGCCGACGCCGTGCTGAGCCCCGCGTTCCCGCTCGCCCTCGGTCGCCGTTCCTGCCCGCCGACGGCACCACTGCTGCTGCGGGCACCCGACGGTGAGCTGCTGTGGCCCGGCGATCCCGCGCAGGTGCTGGCCACGGTGCCCTGGCAGGCCGTCACCCGCCAGCAGGCCGAGCCACCCGGCCCGCTCCCCCTGGTCATCGACGACCCGACTGGCCCCGAGGAACGCGCCGACCAGCCCCTCAGCTTCGACCCCCTCGCCCGGGCCTTCAGTACCCGACGCGTCAGCACCGGCCGCGTCGACCTTATTGCTGGCGACCTCGGCGGCGGCGACCCCGATAACTCGGCCCGACCAGGGCATGATCCTTTCGCTCTGCTCGGCTGGTGACCGGGTGAGCTACCTGTCCAGGATCTGGCTGAACCCCCTGCGCATCGGCGCACAACGGCTGATCCGGAACCCGCAGGCCATGCATGCCGCCGTGCTCGGGGGGCTGTTCCGTCAGCCCGTGCAGGAGCGGGTGCTGTGGCGGTTGGAGCTACGGCAGCCGCACCGCGGCGAGCTGCTGGTCCTCACCCAGTCGATGGCCAGCTGGGAGCACTTGGTCGAGCAGGCGGGCTGGGTGACCGCGCCGGAGCCCCAAGCCAGCACGCTCCCCTACGACAGCCTCCTCGCCCGGATTGTCCCCGGCGGTGAGTTCTCCTTCCGGCTGCGCGCGAACCCCACCAGCAGCACCCGCACCCCCCTCAAGCCCACCGCGGGGCAGACCGGGCACCTGGCCAGGCCACGGGCCCGGGGGGTCGTCGTACCGCACTCCACCGCGCAGGCCCAGAGCGACTGGCTCCTCGCGCACCTCCCGGCCTGGGGGTTCACCGCCGTGCAGAACACCGACGCACTAGCCCTGGCCCTGGTGGGACGCGAGAAGCTCACGTTCTCCCGCGCACCCGGCCGCCCGCGCGTGGTGATCCAGACCGCCACCTACGAGGGACGGGTACGCATACGTGACGCCGATCTCGCCCGGCAGTCCCTGCTGGACGGCGTCGGCCGGGCCCGCGCCTACGGCTGCGGCCTGATCACACTCGCACCGGCCCTGTAACCGTGTGGTGGCTCTCAGGTCCCCAGGACCTGCACCGCATCGAGGACCGCGTGTCCACCGTCTACGTCGAGCGCTGCCACGTTGACCGCGACGACAACGCCGTCGTCGCAGTCAACAAAGACCGGGTCGTGCGCATCCCGGCCGCAATGGTTGCCAGCCTGCTCCTGGGACCCGGCACGAGAGTCACCCACGGGGCCATGCGACTACTCGCCGACAGCGGCACCGCCGTGTGCTGGGTCGGCGACCGTGGCGTGCGGATGTACGCGGCCGGGCTCGGCACCAGCCGCGGCACCCAGCTGCTACTGCGCCAAGCCTACCTGGTCACCCGGACCCAGGAACGCCTCGGGGTGGCCCGCCGGATGTATGGGATGCGGTTCCCCGACGACGACGTCAGCCAGGCGACGATGCAGCAACTACGCGGCCGGGAAGGCGCCCGGGTGAGAAAGCTGTACCGCAAGCATGCCGTCCGCACCGGCGTCGCCTGGCACGGCCGGCAGTACGTGGCCGGCGACGCGTTCGCCAAAGGCGACGACGTCAACAGACTGCTCTCCGCCGGGCACGCGTGCCTCTACGGCATCTGCCACGCGGCGATCGTCGGGGTCGGCGCAAGCCCCGCCCTCGGCTTCGTCCACACCGGGTCAGCAACATCATTCGTGCAAGACATCGCCGACCTCTACAAAGCCGACTACACCATCCCCCTCGCGTTTGACCTCGCCGCAGCAGGACTCACCACCGAACGCGATGCCCGCACCGCCTTCCGCGACCAGGTCGCCCGAGGCCACCTCATGGCCCAGGTTGTGCAGGACGTAAAAGCGCTCCTGCTTGCCAGTGAGAACGTCAACGACGACACCGACGCCCTACACCTTTGGGACGAACAAGCAGGTGTCGTCCCCGCCGGCGTCGACTGGTCCGTTTGGGACCAGCCTGTCGACAGCATCGTGGGCATCACCGGCCCCGCCGTCCCCGAGACCAACTGGTGATCAAATGACGACCGTGGTCGTTCTTATCGACGTGGCACCCGGCCTTCGCGGACACCTCACCCGCTGGATGAGCGAAGTCACGGCAGGTGTCTACGTCGGCAACCCCAGCGCCCGCGTCCGGGACCGCCTTTGGCCCCTCCTTCAAGAACGCGTCGGCAGCGGACAAGCCATCATGATTGAACCGGCTGACAGCGAACAAGGCTGGTCCGTCCGAACCGCCGGACACGACCGCTACATCCCCGTCGACCTCGACGGACTCATGCTAATGGCCCGCCCCCGCCGCTAACATCCCAGGTCAGCGAGCGTCGTCCCCGCCCACGCGGGGGTCGCCCCTTGGCCGCGCTGGTCTCCTGGCTGGTCCCCCAGTCGTCCCCGCCCACGCGGGGGTCGCCCCCCGGCTCTCAGCGGCAGCCTCCCCCCCCGGATGTCGTCCCCGCCCACGCGGGGGTCGCCCGGGGGCCCTCCACGACAGCAGCCCTCTCGGTAAGTCGTCCCCGCCCACGCGGGGGTCGCCCCTCCACCGGCAGCCCCGCGACCGCGTACCGCCGGTCGTCCCCGCCCACGCGGGGGTCGCCCGCAGACCCAGCCTGCGACCCTCGGCCTGTTCTCGTCGTCCCCGCCCACGCGGGGGTCGCCCCCACCGACGACCGAGTCGCGGCGGGCCTGGCCAGTCGTCCCCGCCCACGCGGGGGTCGCCCCCCCTGCTCCGGGTCTATCCCCGTCGCCTCGTAGTCGTCCCCGCCCACGCGGGGGTCGCCCCCGTGGAGGACTACGGGGCCGCGGTCGCCCAGGGTCGTCCCCGCCCACGCGGGGGTCGCCCGGCGCCGAGGCCGAGACCCGCGACACCCGCGACGTCGTCCCCGCCCACGCGGGGGTCGCCCCCGTGAGTAGCGGCGCTCGGATTGCAGGTTGGTGTCGTC
>JAABUT010002889.1_pt1 | contig 15672 bp, 17 predicted proteins | sample 5559281 | NCBI WGS metagenome assembly JAABUT01 (sample SAMN10711880, study PRJNA513359) | rock metagenome | isolation source: Antarctica rocks | place: Antarctica: Victoria Land, Ricker Hills nord | collected 2016-01-04 | reverse complement strand
GATGCGCGGGGCCGTCATGCGACGGCCCCGCGCGTGCTCACAGCTCCTAGAGCTGCTGGACGTTGACGGCCTTCGGGCCCTTGGGGCCCGCCTCGCCGTCGTAGGAGACCTTCGCGCCCTCGGGGAGCGAGGCGTAGCCGTCGCTGACGATGCCCGAGTGGTGGACGAAGAGGTCCTTACCGGGCTCGTCGGGCGTGATGAACCCGAAGCCCTTCTCGTCCGAGAACCACTTGACGGTTCCGGTTGCCATTGCTGGTCCTCCGTGGATGCTGGTGCTGGTGAACGCGGAGGATGCTCTTACGGCAACGACCTGCGGCACGCGCACTCATGTTGCCGGATCGATCCGACCTTACGACGGAGAGCTTACACAGCAGGCGGGCGACTCGCGGCCCGGGTCCGCGTGGGAAAGCTCAGGGGAAGATGCCCAGGTACCGGTGGAGGAGCGGACCGCCCGCCAGGATCCCGACCACGCCACCCGCGGCGAGGAAGGGACCGAAGGGCACCGTCGTCTTCCGCCCGGCGGACACGCCCCTGCGGACCATGACGCCGGCCCCCACGATCGTCCCGAGGACGAGGGCAGCGAGCATGGCCACGCCCGTGTCGCGCCCGAGGAACAGACCGAGCATCCCCGCGAGCTTCACGTCGCCCATTCCCATCCCCGCCGGGTGGACGAGAAGCGGGAGCAGAAGGAAGCCGGCGGCCGCGACCCCGGCGATGATCCGCTCGGGCTCTCCTCCGGGGTCGAGCAGGAGGCCGAGCACGCATGCGAGAACCGCCCCCGGACCGGTGATGCGGTTGGGGATGATCCGGCGCTTGAGATCGATCAGCGTGACGGGCACGAGCAGGGCGAGGAGCACGAGGGACAGGACGGCGTCGGCGTCGACGTCGGCGAGGACGACCACGACCAACAGGCCGGCGACGAGGATGATCGGCATGCGCACGGAGAGGAGGGGATCGGAGGCGTGACTTCGCCCCGGGGGCCCCGCCCCGCGGGAGCCCCTCGCTATCCGGTCGGCTCGGCGGGGTGGTCCTGCGCGTTGCGCGCGGGATCGAACCGGCCGGTCCCGCCACACCACGGGCAGGTCAGCGAGTGTGACTCCCCACCCTTCCCGGAGACGACTCTGCCCGTGCCGTGGCACGGCCGGCAGATGTCGGGCGAGAGCGGCTCGGCGGCGTCGGGCATCCACCGCGCGAGGCTAGCTGAGGACCGAGCACGCCGGCGGCGGTAGCAGTGTGTTACCGCCCGGTAGGCAGTCTCGTTGCTACGGTGTAGCACGCATGATCGAGGTTTCCGTCCGCGATCTGCGCAACCACACGGCTGACGTCGTCCGCCGTATCGAGGCCGGGGAACGGCTGACGCTCACGGTGAACAAGCGCCCGGTCGCCGACATCGTGGCGCACGACCGCCGGTCACCGTGGATCCCGCGTGAGGAGGTCGAACGGATCCGGCGCGACGCCCCCGCAGATCCGCAGCTCCTCACGGATGTCCGCGGTGCCTTTCGCCAGACCGTCGACGAGCTCTGGCCGCAGGGGTAGCGGACACCTCCGTCTGGATCGCGCGCGAGGCGGGCCGCCCGCTCGGAACGTTGCCCGAGCTGCTGGCGGTCTCGGTGATCACCCTCGCCGAGCTCGAGCTCGGCGTGCTCGCGGCCACGACCGAGGACACCCGTGCCATCCGGCTCGCCACGCTCGTGCGGGTGCGCGGCTATCCGACCGTGCCGATCTCCACCGACGTCGCCCACGTCTTCGCCGGCCTGGCCGCGCGACTGGGCGCCGCCCGCACGAGAACCCGCGTCCACGACCTCTGGATCGCCGCGACCGCGGTCCATCTGGCCGTGCCCGTCGTCACCCAGGACGAGGACTTCGCCGACCTTCCCGGGGTGGAGGTCCTGCGGGTTTGAGCCGGCCAATCATCGACTCCAACACGCGAGAGCCACCTTCTGGATGGCCTCGCCGATCTCGAACGGGACCCTCAGCCGCAGCGCGGCCCGGTGCGGGCGCCCCCCAACGAGTGGGGTCACCCCCGAGTGGGCCGCGAAGTGGCCCTACGAGGAGATCTGGGTGGCCAGGCGCGGCTGAGGCCGCCCCGACTGCGCCAGCCAGGCCATCAGGTCGTCCGCCGACAGCGCGGGGGCGAAGAGAAAGCCCTGGGCCCAGTCGCAGCCGAGGGCGCTCAGCTCCTCGAGCATCCCCGGCTCCGAGACCCCCTCGGCCACCACCCGCAGGCCGAGGTCGTGGGCCAGGGCGATCACCGAGCGCACGAGCGCGCGCGTCCCGTGGTCGTCGAGCAGCGCCTCCACGGTGGGGCGGTCGAGCTTGACCTCGTCGACCGGCAGCTTGGTGAGCTGGGTCAGCGAGGAGTCGCCCGTGCCGAAGTCGTCCAGGGAGAGCCCCACGCCCATCGCGCGCAGCCGGGCGAGCACGATCCCCGCCCGCTCGCGGCTCGTGGTGATCATCGGCTCGGTGACCTCGAGGCGCAGGCGGTCGGGCGGCAGGTCCCAGCGGTCGAGCAGCGCGGTGACCTGGTCGAGCAGGCCGGCGCCGAGGAAGGAGGTCTTCGCGAGGTTCACGGCGACGTGCAGGTCGAGGCCCGCCGCCCTCCAGCGAGAGAGCTCGGCCAGGGCGTGGTCGAGCATCGCGTCGGTGAGCGGCGCGAGCAGCCCGATCTGTCCGGCGAGCTCGAGCCACTCACCCGCCGGGAGCAGCCCGCGGGTCGGGTGGCGCCAGCGGGCCAGCGCCTCGGCGCCGACCACGGCGCCCGTCGTCACGTCGACGATCGGCTGGAAGTACGGGGCGATCTCCCCGCGGTCCATCGCCTGGAGCATCTCCGCCGCGAGCTCGAGGCGCTCGGGGGTACGACGGTCGGCGCCGCGGTCGTAGACGCCGACGCCGCCGCCCTGGCCCACCGCGGCGCTCAGCGCGAGGTCCGCGTGGCGCAGCAGCTCGGCCCTGTCCTCCCCGTGCTCCGGCGCGCAGGCGACGCCGATGCTCACACCCACCTCGAGGGTGAGCCCGGCGACCGCGAAGGGCCGCAGCAGCGCGACCCGCAGGCGCTCGGCGGCGGCGAGCGCCGCCGGGATCCCCGCGACCGCGGTGACCACGCCGAAGTCGCTGCCGCGCAGGCGCGTGACCGTGGCCCCGGCGCCGGCGGCGACCTCCAACCGTTCGGTCGCCATCGCGATGATCCGGTCGCCGTGCCCGCGGCCCAGCGCGTCGTCGAGGGCATCGCGGTCGAGGCGGACGAGCAGGACCGCACAGCCGCCCTCCGTGCCCGCGAGGGCGCCGACCGCGTCGGCGACCGCCTGGGCGAAGCGCTCACGGTCGATGGGAGGCGCGGGCGGAGACACGGAGTTCCTATCGGCCGGGAAGGCCGCGAGCTGAAGCCCTCACCCCGGAGCCTCGTTCAGATCGCACGGCGCATCGCCTCGAGTGGGGCGGGCCTCCCGGTCCAGCGCTCGAACGAGAGCGCCCCCTGGCGGGCGAGCACCTCGTGCCCGTCCACCGTCACCAGCCCGCGCTCCCGCGCGTGGGTGACGAGGGCGGTGCCGTCCGGGCGGTAGACCAGGTCGACCACACGGCGGAACAGGTGCAGGGCGTCGACTTCCACCCCGAAGCTCGTGAACGGCTCCCCCCGGAGTCCCACGGATGTCGCGTTGACGAGCAGCTCCGCGTCCTCCCAGTCGTCGACGACAGCGCCGCCGAGGTCTTCCACCAGGTTCTCCGCGCGCGTGCGGGTGCGGTTGAGGACGGCGACGCGGGCGCCGGCGCCGCGCAGGGCCCAGACCGCGGCGCGCGCCGCGCCTCCGGCTCCGAGCACGAGCGCGGAGGCGGGCGGGGCGCCGAGGGCGGCGAGCAGCCCCGGCGCGTCGGTGTTGTCGGCCTCGATCCCGTCGGACCCGAACGCGAGGGTGTTGGCGGCGCCGATCTCGCGCGCCCGCTCGGTCGCGCGATCGGCGAGGGCGAGCGCGGCCTCCTTGTGGGGGATCGTCACGTTCGCCCCCCGGAAGCCCGCGGCGGGCAGGGCGCGGACGGTGTCGGCGAACGCCTCGGGCGGCACGGGGAGAAGCTGGTAGGTCCAGCCCTCGAGGCCGGCGGCGGTGAGCGCCGCGGTGTGCATCGCGGGCGAGCGCGAGTGCGCGACGGGCCAGCCGAGGACGCCGAGGCGCATGGCGCAGCCGAGACTACGCGCTGTCCGTTTCAGCGGCCGGTGCAGTCGGCGGGGGTGTGGAGCTTCCCGCTCTCCTGCGCGCGCCGGTAGGCGGCCTGGGCGGCCAGGAAGCGGTCGAAGCTCGCGGTGAAGACGTGCGTGCAGGGGTTGCGGGCATCGACGACGTAGTAGCGGTAGGGCACCCGGGCGGGATGGGCAGCGGCCTCGATCGCCGCGAGCCCGGGGTTGCCGATCGGCGTGGGCGGCAGGCCGGTGTGCTTGTAGGTGTTGTAGGGGCCGTCCGCCGCGAGCTGCGAGCGGGTCAGCGCCTGCCCGACCGCGTTGTTGGCGTAGGCGATCGTCGCGTCGATGGCGAGCGGCTCGCCCGCCTTGAGCCGGTTGTAGATCACCGCCGCGACCCGGGGGCGGTCACGCTGCACCCGGGCCTCGCCCTCGACCATCGAGGCGATGACGAGCACGTCGTAGGCCGAGAGCTGCTTGCGGCGGGCCGCGCGCAGGTCGACGCCGGCAAGGCTCCGGCGCAGCGCGGCGAGCTGCTCGGCGACGAGGCGGCCGGCCGTCGCGCGGCGGCGGACCAGCTCGTAGGTGGCGGGGAACAGGAACCCCTCGAGGCTCGGGGTCGTGGCCGGGGCGCCATAGCGGCGCAGCGGGAAGGAGGAGAGCGCGCGGCGCGCCGCCGCGCGATAGGAGCCGCGGACCCCGGCCGAGGCGACCAGGGGCGCGGCGGAACGGAGGGTGCGGCCCTCGGGGATCGTCACCCGGACGATGGGCGGGGCGACCGGGGCCCGCGAGAGGACGTCGAGCGCGGAGGCGTAGCTCATGTCGTGGCGCAGGACGAACGCGCCCGAGTGCAGGTCGCTCCGCTTGCCGTCGAGGCTCGCGCGCAGCGAGAAGAAGAAGCCCGAGGAGACCACTCCCCGCTGCGCGAGCAGGTCGCCGATCTGGCGGGCGCCGGCGCCGGTGGGAACGCGGACAGGGACCTTCCCCTCGCCGTCGCCCTTGCCGGGCTCAAAGAGCGAGATGAGGAACCAGATCGCCACCGCCACGAGCACGATCGCGACGAGTGCGCCGGCCCGGCGGCGGCGCGGGGAGTCGCGGGGCGGGCGACGGTCTCGGGGCCGGCGGGCGGCGCGGGTCTTCCGGGGCGGAGGGCGGACGGCGCGCGGAGGGGGGCTCGGGGCGGTGGGCTCGGGGTCCGCGGTGGGCTCGGGATCCGCGACGGGCTCGGGATCCGCGACGGGCTCGGGGTCCGCGACGGGCTCGGGGTCCGCGGTGGGCCTGCGACGCTCCATCCGCGCCTGCCGGGCGGCCTCGCGCTCCTCGTCGGAGCGGCCCGAGCTCATCGCCGCGCGAGCCAGCCTTCCAGGAGGATCGCCGCGGCGCGGGAGTCCTCGTCCGCGGCGGCGCCGCCCGTGCGCCGGGCGAGCGTGGTGGTGAAGCGCTCGTCCTCGAGCTCGATCGGAACGGCGGGCAGGGCGGCGGCGAGGCCGTCGGCCCAGGCGCGGACCTCCCGGGTCTGGTCGGAGTCCCCGCCCGCGAGACGGAGCGGCAGGCCGACCACGACCCGGCCCACCTCGTGCTCGCGGGCCAGAGCGGTGATGCGCGCGAGCCCCCTGCGGGTTGCGGGCCGCTCCACGGCGGGCAGTGGCGTGGCCAGGGTCTGGGTGGGGTCCGAGAGCGCGCAGCCGCAGCGCGCGGAGCCGTAGTCGAGGGCGAGGACCCGCACGCGCGACAACCTCGTCAGGCGTCGAGCGCGGCGTCGATCGCCGCGCGCGCGGCCGCGAGGGCCTCGGGGAGCTTCTCGGGGTCCCGGCCGCCGGCGCGGGCCATCGTGTCCCGCCCGCCGCCCCCGCCGCCGGTGACCTGCGCCGCGACCTTGACGACCTCACCCGCCCGGACGCCCCGCGCGACGAGCGCGGGAGCGACGCTGGCCACGAGATAGACGTGCCCCTCCGCGGCGGCGCCGAGGACGATCGCCGCGTCCCCGAGGCGGCCCTTCACGTGGTCGGTCAGCGTGAGAAGCTCGTCCATCCCCGGCATCTCCACCGCCTCCGCGAGCACCTTCGCCCCGTCGCGCTCCTCGGCGCGACCGGCGAGCGCGAGCACGTCGACCCCTAAGAACCCGGCGCCGACCGCTCCGTCGCCCTCGGGCTCCGCGGACGCGCCCGCGGTCCGCGCGAGCTGCTTCGCCGCCTTCTTCGCCTCCCGGCGCTCGGCCTCGCGCTGCTCCACCAGCTCTCCGACCCGGTCGGGCGTGGTCCGCAGGACGCGGGCGGCGTGCTCGAGGGCGTGGTCGTGGGTGCGCAGGAGGTCGATCGCCGCCGGCCCCGTGAGCGCCTCGATCCGGCGGACGTTCGCCGCCGAGGAGGACTCCGAGGTGAGCTTGAACAGACCGATCTCTCCGGTCCGGCCGACGTGGGTCCCGCCGCACAGCTCGCGCGACATCCCGCCCGCGCCCACCTCGACCATCCGGACGACGTCTGAGTACTTCTCCCCGAAGAGCGCCATGGCGCCGAGGCGGCGGGCCTCGTCGAGGGTCGTGGTCAGCGCGCGGACGGGATCGTTGCGCTTGATCGCGTCGTTGACGCCGTCCTCCACGCTCTGAATCTCCTCGGGCGACAGCGCGGCGCCGTGGGTGAAGTCGAAGCGCAGCTTGTCCGGGCCGACGTAGGAGCCCGCCTGACGGACATGGCCGCCGAGCCGGGCGCGGAGCGCCGCGTGCAGGAGGTGCGTGGCGGTGTGATTGGCCTCGGTGGCGTGGCGGGCCGCGCCGTCGACCCGCGCGCGGACGCGCTCACCTCGCGTCAGCTCGCCGCGCTCGGGCACCACGGCGAGGAGCTGGTCGTCGCCGAGGCGCAGGACGTCCTCCACCCGGGCGCGGCAGTCGCCCTCGGCGCACTCCACCCAGCCCGCGTCGGCGACCTGCCCGCCCCCCGCCGCGTAGAACGGCGACTCGAGGAGCTTGACCAGCACCCGGCCGCCGTCCGGCTCGACGAGGCCTACCGCCGTCTCGCGCTCCGTCTCCGCGTAGCCGGTGAACTCGGTGCGGAAGCCGGCCGTGCGCGCGAGCGCCTCAGCGCGGACGCGGGCCTCGTCGCGGCCGCCGCCCCGGACCGCCGCCCGGGCCCGCTCACGCTGGACGTCCATCAGCCCCTCGAAGCCCTCCTCGTCGACGCCGAGGTCCTGCTCGGCAGCCAGTTCCAAGGTCAGGTCGAGGGGGAAGCCGAAGGTGTCGTGGAGACGGAAGGCGTCCGCCGCGGCGATGCCCTCGGCGCCCTCCTCCTGCGCCCGGCCCATGAGGTCCTCCAGGAGCTTTAGGCCCTGTGCGAGGGTGTGGCCGAAGTTCTCCTCCTCACCCCCGAGCCACGAGCCGATCGCGTCGCGCTGCTCGGGCAGCTCGGGGTAGGAGCGGCCCATGGTCTCGCGGACGACCTCGGCGTAGCGGAGCAGGAAGCCCGGCGCCATCCCGAGCGACCGTCCCCGCTGAATCGCCCGGCGCATGATCCGCCGCAGGAGATAGCCGCGTTCCTCGTTGGAGGGCACGACGCCGTCGGCGACGAGGAACGTCATCCCCCGGGCGTGATCGGCGAGGACGCGCAGGGCGCGGTCCGTGCGCTCGTCCTCGCCCATGCGTCGCCCCGAGAGCTCCTCGCCGAGCGCCATGAGCGGCGCGAACTGGTCGGTGTCGAAGACCGACTCCACGCCCTGCTGGATGAGCGCCATGCGGTTGAGGCCGAGGCCCGTGTCGATGTTCTGCGCGGGCAGGGGGGTCAGCGTGTTCGGCGGATCCTGGTCGTACTGCATGAACACGAGGTTCCAGTACTCGATGAAGCGCTCGTTCTCGCCGCCCGGAAGGTCGTCGGCGGCGCCGTACTCCAGGCCGCGGTCGAGGTAGAGCTCCGAGCACGGGCCACACGGCCCGGTCGGGCCGACCTGCCAGAAGTTCTCCGAGCGCGGGCAGCCGACGATGCGCTCGCGTGGCACGCCGAGCGACAGCCAGGCGTCGATGGCCTCCTCGTCGGCCGCGAGGCCGAGCTCCTCGTCGCCTGCGAAGACCGTGATCCAGATCTGCTCGGCATCGAAGCCGAAGCCGTCGCGCGACAACGTCCAGGCGAGCTCCACGGCGCCCTGCTTGAAGTAGTCGCCCATGGAGAAGTTCCCGAGCATCTCGAAGAACGTGAGGTGCCGGGAAGTCGTCCCGATGATGTCGATGTCCACGGTGCGGAACGTCTTCTGACAGGAAGTGAGCCGGGGGTGCGGCGGAGTGTCCTCACCGGAGAAGTACCGCTTGAGCGGCTGCATCCCGGCGATGGTGAAGAGCGTGGAGGTGTCCTCGGTGGCCGGGATGAGGGAGGCGGAGGGCAGGCGGCGGTGGTCGCGTTGCTCGAAGAACTCGAGGAAGGTCTCGCGGATCTCGTCGGAGGTCATCACCCCGGAGCGGAGTCTATGGTCGCCCATCCGACGACGAGCTCGCCGTCGAGCAGGCAGGCGAGCTGCCCCGGCGCGGCGCCGGGGGCGGGCTCGTGGAGGGCGAGGGCGTCCCCCTCCAACCCCGCCGGGATCGCCTGCGCGTGGTAGCGCAGGCGCGCCGCGCGGACGCGCTCGGGCTCGCGGCGGAGGGTGAGGTCGCGGATGGGGACGCGGGTCGTCTCGAGCTCGCCGCGGGTGCCGAGGCGCACCTCGTCCCCGTGCTTGGCGAGGACGTAGAGCGGCTCGGGCGCGGCGACGCCGAGGCCCTTGCGCTGGCCGACCGTGAACGCGTGTTGGCCGTCGTGGACGCCGATGGGCGCGCCGTCGCGGGTGAGCGCTCCCGGCCGCGGCGCGATGAAGCGGGCGAGGAACCGCTCGCGCCCCACCCCGGCGAGGAAGCAGAGGTCCTGCGAATCGGGCTGGGCGGCGACCGGCAGCCCGGCCTCGGCGGCGAGCGCGCGGACCTCGGGCTTGGTCAGCTCGCCGAGGGGGAAGCGCAGGCGGGCCAGCGAGGCGGGCGCGAGCGCCGCGAGCATGTAGGTCTGGTCCTTGGCCGCGTCGCGCGCGGTGCGGAGCAGCGGGCCGCGGGGGTCGGTGCTCTCGGCCAGGCGCGCGTAGTGGCCCGTGACCAGACCACCACCGCAGCCCAGGCGATCGGCGAGGTCGAGCATCGCGTCGAGTCGGACATGGCCGTTGCAGGCCACGCACGGGTTCGGGGTCTCCCCCGCCGCGTAGCCCGCGACCCAGGGCTCGACGACGTGCGCGCGGAACTCCTCGCGCAGGTCGAGGGTGAGGTGGGGCAGCCCGAGGCTGTGCGCGAGGGCGCGGGCGCGGCGCACCGCGGAGGCCGAGCAGCACGAGCCCTCGGGGTCGCCCTCGGGATCGCGCCAGAGCTCGAGGGTCACGGCGACGGCGTGCGGGCCGGACTTCAGCGCCGCGACGGCGGAGTCCACCCCGCCGCTCATGGCCACGAGCACGCGTCCCTCCTGCCCCTCCACCTCCGCCGACGCCCGGGCCGCCGCCCCGAGCGCGCGATGGAGCGCGTCCGCGGCGAGATCGGCCGCGTGGAGCTTGCCGGGTGAGAGGCCGCCGAGCTCCTCGGTCAGATCCCTCACCCCAACGCGCGCGGCGTCAAGCACCGCGCGACCCCTCACCAGGGCGACGGCGGCCGACCCGGCGGCGTGGGCCGCGCCGCAGCCCGCCGCGGCGAATCCCGCGTCGACGACGTGGGCGCCCTCCACCCGGAGGTCGATGCGGATCAGGTCGCCGCACACCGCGCCGCCCGCCGTCCCCGCGTGCGCGTGCGCAGGCACGTGGTCACGACCGCAGGGCGAGGCGAGGTGGTGCGCGAAGGCCTCGGGGTCCACGCCCCCGAGAGTAGGTGAGGCCGCGCTCAGGTCACGGTCGAGCGCAACCCGAGCTCGCGGAGCTGGGCGGCGTCCACCGGCGCGGGTGCGCCCGTGAGGGGGTCGGCGCCCGAGGCCGCCTTGGGGAAGGCGATCACCTCGCGGATGGAGTCCCGGCCGGCGGCGAGGGCGACGATGCGGTCGAGGCCGAGAGCGATCCCGCCGTGGGGCGGGGCACCCTGGCGCAGGGCGCGCAGGAGGAACCCGAAGCGGGCCTCGGCGTCCTCGGCGGAGATCCCGATGATCTGGAAGACCTGCTGCTGGACCTCGGAGCGGTGGATGCGGATGGAGCCCCCGCCGATCTCGTTGCCGTCGAGCACGAGGTCGTAGGCGCGCGAGAGGGCCCGCGCGGGGTCGGCCACGAAGTCGCCGGTGGGCGCCGTGAACGGGTGGTGCACCGCGTCCCAGCGGCTCTCCGCCTCGTTCCAGCCGAAGGCGGGGAACTCGACGACCCAGAGCACGGCGTGGTCGGCGCCCGCGGCGAGGTCGAACCGGTCGCGCAGGTGCAGCCGCACCGCGCCGAGCGCCTCGGCGGCCACGAGCGGGTCGTCCGCGACCACGAAGAGGAGATCCCCGGGCCCGGCGCCGAGGCGCTCGCCGATCGCGGCCTGCTCCTCCGCGCTCAGGAACTTCGCGACCGGCGAGCGCCACGAGCCGTCGTCCTGCACGAAGGCCCACACGAGCCCCTTGGCCCGGTGGCGCTTGGCGACCTCCGTCGCCTCGTCGAGCTCGGCGCGGGACATCTCCCGCGCCCCCGCGTTCAGGCCCCGGATCGCGCCCCCGCCGGCCACGACGGACGCGAAGACCTTGAACTCCGTGCCCCTGAGCAGATCGCCGAGCTCGGCGATCTCCAGTCCGAACCGCACGTCGGGCCGATCCGAGCCGAAGCGCAGCATCGCCTCGGCGAAGGTCATCCGCGGCCACGGGGCGGGCGACACGGGAAAGCCCGCGGCCTCCCACACCCGCGTCATCACCGCCTCGGTGGTCTCGATGACGTCGTCCTCGTCCACGAAGGACATCTCCACGTCGAGCTGGGTGAACTCCGGCTGGCGGTCGGACCGCGTGGCCTCGTCGCGGAAGCAGCGGGCGATCTGGTAGTAGCGCTCGAACCCGGCGATCATCAGGAGCTGCTTGAAGAGCTGCGGCGACTGGGGCAGCGCGTAGAACGACCCGGGCTGCGTGCGCGCGGGGACGAGGAAGTCGCGCGCGCCCTCGGGGGTCGAGCGGGTGAGCAGCGGGGTCTCGATCTCGAGGAAGTCGCGCGCGTTCAGCTCCGCACGCATCGTCTGGGCAATCGTGTGGCGCAGCTCGAGCGCGCGCTGCATGGGATCCCGCCGGAGGTCCAGCGCGCGGAGCTGCAGGCGCAGCGCCTCGTCCACCTCGTCCCCGTCGTCGAGCGGGAAGGGCGGCGGCTCGGCGCTCGCCAGGACCTCGAGCTCGGCCACCGCGATCTCGATCGCCCCGGTGGGCAGCGCCGGGTTCTCCTTGCCCTCCTCGCGGCGGTGCACCTCGCCGCGCGCGGAGACCACGTGCTCGGAGCGCAGCACGTGGGCGGCCGCGTGGGCCTCGCGCGCCTCCTCGGGATGGAAGACGAGCTGGACGATGCCCGAGCGGTCGCGCAGGTCGATGAAGATGAGCCCGCCGTGGTCGCGGCGGCGGTGCACCCAGCCCGCGACGCGGACGGTCTCCCCCACCCGGTAATCGGCGAGGTCGCCGGCCCAGGCGTCCCGGTAGGGGCTCCCCGACCGGAGATCGTGCCTCACAGGCGCGGACCGCGCAGCACCGCGGCGACGACGGTGTCGGCGGACACGTCGCGCTGCTCGCCCGACTCCATCTCCTTGAGCCCGATCTCCGCGGTGGCGCCCACGATCGCAACGTACCGCGCCCCGAGCCGGTCGGCGTGCTTGAGCTGGCCCTTGAGCGAGCGCCCCGCCGCCTCGACCTGCGCCCCGAGCCCGGCCCGCCGCGCCTCCTGGGCGATCCGGAACCCGGCCCGGCCGGCCTCAGGCTGCGCGAGGGCCACGAACAGGTCGACCACGGGCGGGGCGGGCGCGGGCGGCTCCGCGGCGAGGAGCATCCGCTCGATCCCGGCGGCCCACCCGACTCCCGGCGTGTGCGGACCGCCGAGCTGCTCGGCGAGACCGTCGTACCGCCCGCCGCCGCCCACCGCCGACTGCGCGCCGAGCCGGTCGGAGGTGAACTCGAACAGCGTCCGCGTGTAGTAGTCCAGCCCGCGCACGAGCGCGGTGTCGATCTCGTAGGGCTGGCCCGCGTCGTCGAGCCGGGCGAGCACCTCGTCGAAGTGCGCGCGATCCTCGGGGGCGAGGCGGTCGAGGAGCGTGGGGGCCCCGGCCATGACCCGGCGGGTCCCCGGGTGGTCGGCGTCGAACGCCCGCAGCGGGTTCAGATCGATCCGGGCCCGGACCTCCTCGGAGAGCTCGGCCTCGTGCGCGCGCAGGAAGCGTTTCAGCTCCTCGCGGTACTCGGCGCGCGTCGTCGCCGAGCCGAGGGAGCCGATCCGCAGGCTGACCTGGCGGACCCCCACGGCGTCGAGCAGGTCGGCGAGGAGGAGGATGAGCTCGGCGTCGAGCGTGGGGTCGTCGGAGCCGATCGCCTCGGCCCCGACCTGGGTGAACTGCCGGAAGCGCCCGGCCTGCGCGCGCTCGCGCCGGAAGAACGGGCCGAGGTACCACAGCCGCACGGGCTGGGGCAGCCGCGTCATCCCGTTCTCGAAGTACGCGCGCGTGACCGGCGCCGTCCCCTCGGGCCGGAGGGTGACCGAGCGTCCGCCCCCGTCGTCGAAGGTGAACATCTCCTTCTGGACGATGTCCGTGGCCTCCCCCACCCCGCGGGCGAAGAGCTCGGTGGCCTCGAAGACGGGCGTGTCGACGCGGCCGTAACCCGCGCGGCCGAGGGTCGTGCGGGCCGTGGCCGCGAGGACGTCGCGGCGCGCGGCGTCCTCGGGGAGCACGTCGAACGTGCCCCGGGGCGCCTGGAGTCTTTGGCTCACGAGCGCTGGAGCTCGACCAGGAAGGGGTTCGTCGCGCGCTCACGCCCCAGCGTGGTGAGGCCCATGTGACCGGGATGGACCTGGGTCTCGTCTCCGAAGCGCTCGAGCAGGCCGGCGATCGAGCTCAGCAGCGTCTGCGTGTCGCCGCCGGGGAGGTCGGTGCGCCCGACCGAGCCCTGGAAGAGGACGTCGCCGGAGAAGAGGGCCCCGCTCGTCGCGTAGGTGACGTGGCCGGGCGAGTGCCCCGGGGTGAAGAGGACCTCGAGGGGGATCCCGGCGAGCTCGAGCGTCTCCCCGCCGCGGACGGTCTCCTCCGGGTCCCAGGACTCGAAGGGGCCGAAGCCCGGCCACGGGACGAAGGCCATGATGTCCTGGAGGACGGGCACCTCGAGCTCGGGGCAGTAGACGGGCGCGCCGGTGGCGCGGGCGAGCGGCGCGACCGCGCCGACGTGATCGAAGTGCGTGTGGGTGAGGAGGATGGCCTGGACATCGAGCTCCAGCTCCGCGATCGCGGCGAGCAGCCGAGGGGCCTCGTCGCCGGGATCGACCACGAGCGCCGCGTTCGCATCCGGCCGGCGGACGACGAAGCAGTTCTCCTGCACCGGCCCGACCGTGAACATGCGGACGTCGAGGCTCACCGGCGGGCAGCGGCCTCCGCCTTCTTGCGCTGGCGGCGGCGGTAGATGAAGAGGTCGGTGTAGTAGCCCAGCGCGGCGTAGAGGCAGAGCACGAAGACCGACACGGCCAGCGCCTGGACGATTCCCTGGCGGAACACGAGCAGGACGAGCACGACGAACATGACCGTGGCCAGGGCGGCCCGCTGGAACGAGCCCTTCCAGGTCGGCGGCTTGTCGTACTTGGCCGCACGCTTGGCGCGGGCGTCGAGCTTCTGCGTGGTCTTGCGCTCGGCCTCGGTGGGCTTGCGACCCGTGCGCCCGCGCGAGACCACCGTGCCCCCGGCCGTCCCGCGGTGCTTCGACCGGCGCCGCTTCTTCGTCTGGGCCACGTCAGCCAGGGTAGAGGTGCTCGGGGAACCCGGCCCACGCCTCCTCGGGGGCGAGGCCGACGAGCTCGGCCCGGGTGACGTTCTCGGCGCCCACCGCGTCGAGGACCTCGCGCAGGACGCCGGGGCGGACGTCCTCGACGTTGGTGGAGACCTGGGTCGCGTGCTGCCCGGCGAGGTCGAGGCCCAGCGCCTTGACCCCGGCGACGGTCTCGCGCACACGCGCGGCGAGCTCGCGGACGGGCGCCCCGGGGGCGAGCCAGAGGTTGAAGGCGACGAGCGGCGGGCGGGCGGCGACGAGGACGGCGCCCGCGGTCGGGTGGGGCTCGCGGGGGCCGAAGTCCGGCGGCAGGTTCTGGAGCGCGCCGGGGCGCCGCAGCTCAGCCCGGGTCCGTCCCCCGGCGAGGAGGCCGTAGAGGTACGCGGGCAGTCCCTCGCGGCCCAGGAGGTCGGCGAGCACGAGCGCCTCGGCGCACGCCGGCCCCCGCTCGGCGGGCGTCCCGAACACGACGGGGGCGACATCGAGGGCACCCACCCGTGGGTGGACCCCCGCATGGTCGCGGAGGTCGATCCGGGCGATGGCCTCGCGCGCGCCCGCGAGAACCGCCTCGGCGAGGCGCCCGGGCTCGCCCGCGAGGGTGAACACCGCGCGCGCGTGGTCGGGGTCGGCGTGGACGTCGAGGAGCTCGGCCCCGCCGCCGTCCGTGAACGCCCGACCGATGGCGTCGAGCGTGGCGCGGTCGCGCCCCTCGGAGACGTTGGGGACGGCGCGGAGGGTCAACCGCACCCGGCTCGCTCACAGCGCCCAGCGGCCGCCGTCGAGCACCCGGGTGCTCCCGATGTCCAGCGTGGCGTCGAGCACGACGACATCGAGGTGGATCGGGACAGACACCGTCCCGCCGATGCCCGCGCTCGCGCCGAAGGCGACGTGCGTCGTCCCCAGGATCTTCTCGTCCTCGAGCACGTTGCCGGTCAGGCGCGCGTGGTCGTTGGTGCCGACCCCGAGCTCGGCGAGGTTGCGCCCCCGGCTCCCGTGGGCATCGAGCGCACCGAGGAACGAGTCCGCCCCGTCCCCCTCCGCGCCCGCCAGTTCCCCCCCGCGCACGCGCAGCAGGACGGGCTCCTCCACGACCCCCAGCAGCGGCACGGACGAGGCCGCGATCGTCCCCTCCCCCGAGGCCGGCGCGATGAAGCCCTCGCCGCACGGGAGGTTGCCGAAGGCGCCCCGGGCCGTGAGTTCCCCGTCGTCGGAGATGCCGTGACGACCGGAGAGGTCGAGGCGGAAGTCCGAGCCGCGGGGGCAGGTGAGGTGGGCCGCGTCCTCGCGTTCGAGCAGGTCGGCCACCGCGCGGCAGCGCGCGGTCAGCGCGTCGAAGTCGACGGACATGAGGCGGGCGAGCATGTCGGCGGTGACGCCGGGGAGCGTGGCGCCCCGCGCGCCGGCGTCCGAGGCGGCCTTGCGCGCGCCCGTGTGCGAGAGCGAGCGGGAGGTGGGGGCGAGGAACACGTCGGCAGCGGCCAGCGCGGCGGCGATGGTCGGCGGCGGCTCGGCCCCGTCGTTGCCCCGCTCGTCCATGAGCGCGAGCACCGCGTCCGCGCCCGCCGCGGCCGCCTC
>JAABUT010002886.1_pt1 | contig 15677 bp, 15 predicted proteins | sample 5559281 | NCBI WGS metagenome assembly JAABUT01 (sample SAMN10711880, study PRJNA513359) | rock metagenome | isolation source: Antarctica rocks | place: Antarctica: Victoria Land, Ricker Hills nord | collected 2016-01-04 | reverse complement strand
GTGGCGGTGCTGAACCGGATGTTGGCGGCCGGGCGCCCGGATTCCGTCCGTCGCCAGCCGATCATTGCATAGCAGTCGGGGAGGTGGGGCTATCTCGGCCTCCAGCCGCCAAGTGCACCAACGCCCCTCGTCGATGAACAGCACGCCGTCGAGAGCAAGAGCGACGGTGTCGCGCACCTGGATAGCGGTCTGGCCGACGTAGCCGACGACGAGGGTGGAGCGGTCGGCCTCGACCAGGTGGCCGCGCTTGAGGTAGCCCAGGCCGTGCAGGACCTCGCCCATGAGGCGGGCAACGGTGGTCTTGCCGGTGCCAGGGTTGCCGAGGAAGACGCAGTGCAGGGCGGGCGGCTCCGCCTTGTGGCCGAGGTGCTGGGCGGCTGCCCTGGCGATGCCGGATTGCCGGGCCGGCCAGCACCGGCCGGGCTGCCGGCTCCACTGGTCCCGCGCTGCCCTGGCACCGTCGCGGCGGTGCGCCAAAGGCGCCACCCGGCGACGGCGGTGCAGAGCAGGAACACGGTGCCGGCGTAGGCGTTGAGAAGCGTCCAGCCGACATAGGCGGCGATCAGGACGCCTCCCAGCCGGAGCAGCGGGTTGACCCCACTCACTCGGCCGCGTCCTGGCCGCGGTGGAAGCGGTTGCCGCCGACCAGGCCGGCCCACTCGGGACGGCGGAAGTAGATGGCCCGGCCGCAGCGCAGCGGCGGGCTGCCGCGGATGACCACGAAGGCTTCGTCGGCGCGGGTGTCCTGCACCAACTCGTCGGGCTTGATGAGGGCGCGCCTGACCTCCGAGCGGTTCTCCGAGCGCCCGGAGCTGCTGGACGCGCCCATGGCGCCGCGCGACTGGTTGCCTTCGGTGTCGCCGGTGCTGGTGGAGACCACACCGTACTCGCCGCACATGGCCGACAGCTCGCGCGCGGTGTCCGGGTCCTGGACGGCGGCGAACAGCCGCCAGGAGGTGCTGTCGTACCACGCCTGCTTGCCCTCGCGGCCCCACTGCTCAATGAGCTGGCCGAGCGACTGGTAGAGCAGCATCAGGGTGATACCATACTTGCGGCCGGCGTCGCGGGCCTGCTCGATGACCTGCATGTAGCCCAGGCGAGCCACCTCATCGAGCAGAAACAGCACGCGGCCCTTGAGCGCGCCGTCCGCCTCATACACGGCGTTGAGCAGGGCGCCGATGATGACGCGGCCGAGGGCGGGCGTGGTCTTGAGCACGTTGAGCGGAACCTGCACAAAGACGGTCAGTTTGCCGGAGGCCAGGTCGCGCGTGCGGAACGCCGTGCCCGACACCAGGTCGGCATAGGCTGACGTGCTGAGCCAGCGGGTGTCCTTGGTGGCGTTCTGGTAGATGCCCGAGTAGGTCTCCTTGACCGCACCCTTGAGCGTCCCCGCCAGGTCGCGCGCGAGCGGGCTGTGCGACTGCTGGCTGATGGTGCCGAGCAGCTCGCGCATCTCGTCTTCCGGGGTGACGATGCGGCGGCGCAGAGTGCGGAGCGTCTTCTCCGCCGCGGGCAGGTCCGGGTCCCACAGCATGTCGGCGAGCAGGCAGGCGATCAGGCCACGGCCGCCCTCGCGGAAGAACTCGGAGCCGGACGAGCCGGGCACCCGGCTTTCGCCGCTGATCCAGCCGACCACGGCATCCACCTGGCTTTCCGCGAGCGGCGAGGCCGGGTCAATCCAGTCCAGGGCGTTGAAGCCGCCGGCCCCCGCGTTGGCGGGATCGAGAGTGACGACCTGGTGGCCGAGCGTGCCTTCCCGGTAGCCCCGCATCATCGGCCCCATCTCGCGCGAGGGGTCGAGGACGACGGCAGCACCCGTCCAGGTGAGCAGGGTGGGGATGCCGGCCGAGGTGGTCTTGAAACCGCCGGCGCCGGCGAAGACGAGGGCGTGGGTGGAGGCCGAGCGGCACGGGTCGATGAGCAGCGGCGCCTTGCCGCCGCTGCCCCAGGTGCGCTGGTCCGCCGGGTCGAAGGCGCCGCGCCTGGCGGCGCGGTCCTGGTCCACGCGGTACGCCTCGCCAACGACCAGGCCGCCATAGGCCGGGTCCGGGCCGGGGAACAGCTTCAGCGCGCGGGGCATGGGCAGCCAGTCGGCATGGCCGAAGTTGTCGGAGGCGCCGCGCAGCAAGGCGGGTCCGGGCCGGCTGCCGATGGGCCGCGCCCGGGTGGCGACGCAGTAGCCGATGAAGGCGGCGAGCAGGCCGGCGATGACGGCGAAGCCGTGCGGCCCGTCGAACCCGTTGAGCACGGTCAGGGGCGAGTACCCGGGGGCGCCGAGGTAGGGCCACAGGCGCTGGGCCTCGGGCCAGCCGGTCAGCAGCGCGGTGGCGGCCATGCCGGCGATGCCGGCGAGCGCCATGGCGCGGCTGCCGGCCCGGATGCGGTGCAGCAGGATGCCCACGGCCATGACCAGGGCGGGGCCGAGCAGGGCGGCAGTGGGCCAGGCTGCATAGGCCCAGACGTAGCCGGTGGTCGTGTACCCGCCGGGCCGGTTGGCCGGGAAGGTGCGGAGGTAGCCGAGCCACCAGGCGTCGGCTTGGTTCCAGGTGAACCAGAACAGCCAGAGCGGCCAGAGCTGGACGGCGACGCGAAGCCCGACCCGCAGCAGGTCGTAGCCGGCACGCTCGATCACGCCGCGGCCTCCCCGGCCTCCGCAGCCGTTGACCCGGATGCAGTCCCGCCGACCCGGCGCGCGGTGCCACCATGCGCCTTGGCGAGGGTGCCAGCATCCTCGAAGCGGGCCAGCCCCTCCCAGTGCTGCATGACCTTGCTGTAGCGGAACCCGGCGGCACGCAGGACGGCGGTCGCATCCTTGAGCAGCGGTGCCTCGAAGGTCAGCAGCACCGGCTCCTTGCCCTCGTCGCGCGCGCGGGCCTCGCGCGCGAAGGCGCGTCCGCCAAGGGCGGCCCATTGCTCCGCCTGCTTCTTGTCACCGGCGCCGTCGCGGAGAGAGAGCAGGGCGCCATAGAGGGCGTTGCTGTCCAGCTCCAGCAGGCCGCACTTCTCGACAAGGGCGCCGGCCTCGACGAGGCGGCGGGTGCGGGCCTTGCGCTCGGCCAGCTTGATCTTGGCTTCCGCTTCGGCAAGGCGGGCCTTCTGTTGCTCGTGCGCGCGCAGGCGTTCACTGAGGGTGCGGGCCATGCTGTGTTCCTCCCCGGTTGCCCCTGTCATGGCACCGGGCGTCACACGTCCGGCGTTCAGGGAAAACTAACAGGGCGGCGGAAGAACGCAAACAGAACGGGAGTACTTTCCGCAAGTGCAGCGGTCCCGGTTGGGAGCATCGTTAAACTGCTCGTGCGGCGGTTAACCGCCGCAAGCTGCCATCGCTTGCAGAAACTCTATCGCCGCGCCGCGCACCCGATCCTTACGGTCGTAATCCGGGTCGTAGGATGCCACTGCCGCCGCGACCACGACAAAGCGCGAGGTGATCTCCCCGACGCACGCCGCAAGCTGGTCCGGCACCAGCCCGCCTTCGGGCGCGAACTCGTTGGCGGGTGCCCAGGCAGCGTCGAGCACGTCCACGTCGAGATGAACATAGACGCGCTCAACCCCGCGCCGGATCATGGCGTCCAGCGCCGGTCCCAGCGCGGAGGCGGCACCGTGGGCAATCAAGTCAGCGGTCTGCACGTGCGCCATTCCCGAGGCGGCAAGGACGCTCAAGGCGCCCTGGTCCGCCCCATGCGCTCCCACCAAGATCACTTGCTCGTCTGTCACGGCGCGGAAGCCCGGCACGGTGGCGCAGAGTGCCTGCCAGCAGTGGCCCGTAAGCGTGCTCAGCCCCATGGCGTCGAGGAAATCGCCCGTGAACGTTTCTGGCGTGTTGCAGTCGCCGTGGCCGTCGAACCACACGACGCCCAGAGGCGCCTCCGGGTTTGCGGCTTGCAGTCCGGACACCGTGCCGATCGCGCTGTTGCAGTTGCCCGAGAGCACGAGCGGGAGTGCGCCGGCCCGCGTTGCTGCTGTTACCGCCTCTGACACGGCCCGGTGTAGCTCAAATGCCGTCCCGATCTCGGTAAGAAAGGCTGCTTCTGTCTCGATTGGAACCAAGTGGACTTCGGCACTGATTTCGCGCAGACGGTCAAACGCACCGTGTTTGGCGAGGTGGACCGGTCCGCGTCCCATGCGCCGGGCGCGGTGGCCACTATCATACGGGACCTGGAGCAGGTGGATCGTCATGGAGCAGATTATGTCCTAGCTGGTCTAGACGGTTCAACCCATGACAAAACCGCGTCAGCGGGTTCGGAACCCAAGCGCAGCGAAGTGGTGCAGACGCAATATGCGTTGCTGTGCAACGCGGCTTGAAGCAGGCCAGCAAGGAAGTCTAGGCTCCCTCTATGGCCATCGCCTTCGCCCGCGCCCGTTACCTGTCCCGCGCTGCCGGCGGCAACGCCGTACGGTCGGCTGCCTATAACGCCCGCGAGGCGATCCAGGCCGAGCGCACCGGCGAGCTGTTCCACTTCCGCCACCGCGACGCCCCGGAGCACCATGAGGTGCTGTTACCGGATGGCACCGACGCCCGGTTCGCCGACTGCGCCGTGCTGTGGAACGCGGCCGAGGCAGCGGAGCGCCGGAAGGACAGCCAGGTCGCGCGCGAGATCGTGCTGGCGCTGCCGGCCGACCGCGAGCTGACCACGGCGGACCGGATCGAGTTGGCCCGGACGTTCGCCGAGCAGCACTTCGTGTCCAAGGGCCTGGCCGTGCAGCTCGACGTCCACGCGCCGCACAAAGAGCGCGGGGAGGCGGAGGACGCCTACGCCGAGGGGACCGGCGGCGACCACACCAACTGGCACGCGCATTTGCTCATCACCACGCGACGGCTGGAGGGCGAGGGGTTCGCGGCCCACAAGGCGCGCGACCTGGACCCGGAGGTGCGCCGGGCCGGCACGCGCGCCGTGGTGGCGGATGGCGAGGCGTGGGGCGAGACGTGGCGGGCGCACCAGGACCGCTATTTCCAGGAGCACGGCATCGGGGTGCGGGTGGACGCGACGGCGGCGCACCCGGGCGAGCACATCGGCCCCGTGCGGATGCGCAAGGTGGACAGCCCGGCGGCGGCGCGGGCCGAGGTGCTGCGGGCGGCGAACGAGGCGGCAGCGCGGGACCCCGAGCAGGTGCTGGCGGCGCTGACGCGCAACAACGCCACCTTCACCGAGCGCGAGCTGGACCGCTACCTCGCCAAGCACCTTGGGGCGGGGCCGGACGGAACCCCTGACCCCGCAGTGGCACGGGACATCGCGGACGCGAGGCGGGCGGTGCTGGGGCATCGGGACGTGCTGGCGCTGCACGACCGGGAGACGGGCGAGGCGGCCGGGCGGTTCACCACCGTCGGCGTGCGCGAGCAGGAGCGTGCGGCGCTGGCGGCCGGGGCGGCGGTGGCCGGGGCGCGGCACCATCAGGGCGTGAAAGCCCGGCACCAGGAAGCGGCGCTGGAGGGGCGCACGTTGCGCGACGACCAGCGCGCCGCGTTCGAGCACGCCGTCTCGGCTGGCGGGCTGAAGCTGGTGGAGGGACGGGCCGGCACGGGGAAGAGCTACACGCTGGCCGCGGTGCGGGACGCGCACGAGCGGGCCGGCTACCGGGTGGTCGGGCTGGCCCCGACCAACGCCGTGGCGCAGGACCTGAAGGCGGACGGGTTCGCGGAGGCGGGCACGGTCCATTCGGCGCTGTTCGGCATCAAGAACGGGCGCAGCCCCGGGTGGGACAAGCGGACCGTGCTGGTGGTGGACGAGGCGGCGATGCTGGACAGCCGCGTGACCGGCGAGCTGTTGGCCGAGGCGCGGCAGGCCGGGGCCAAGGTGGTGCTGGCCGGGGACGACCGGCAGTTGGCCAGCATCGAGCGGGGCGGGCTGTTCACCGAGCTGCGCAAGCAGCATGGCGCGGCCGAGATCACCGAGGTGACGCGGCAGCGGGTGGGCTGGCAACGGCAAGCAGCGCGCGACCTGGCCGAGGGCCGGTTCGACGCGGCAGTGCAGGCGTTCGACCGCAACGGGGCGGTGACGTGGACGGCGGACCAGGAGGCGGCACGGGCCGCCCTGGTCGCGCACTGGACGGCGGACACCGCGGCGGACCCGCAGGCCAGCCGGTTCGTGTTCGCCTACACGAACGCCGAGGTGGACCGGCTCAATGCGGAACTGCGCGGGGTGCGCCGAGACCGGGGCGAGTTGGCGTCGCCTGATACCGTGCTGGCGACCAAGCACGGCGAGGCGGCCTTTGCGGCGGGCGACCGGGTGCAGTTCACCGACACGGCGAAGAAGCTGGGCATCCACAACGGCAACGCCGGCACCATTACCGGGCTGGACGCGGCGACGGGGCAGGTGTGGGTGCGGCTGGACGCGGCGGCAGGCAAGGAGGGCCGCGTCGTCACCTGGCGGGCGGCGGAGTTCGACGGTTTCCGGCACGGCTACGCCGGGACGATCTACAAGGGCCAGGGCAAGACCCTGGACCACACCTACCTGCTGCACACGCACCACTGGCGGGCGGCGGCGAGCTACGTGGCGCTGACCCGGCAACGGGAGAGCGCGCAGGTGTTCGTCAGCACCGAGACGGCCAGCGATGCCCGGCAGCTTGCGCGGCAGATGGCGCGGGGCGAGGTGCGGGCGGCGTCGGTGGCGTGGGCCACCCTGGACGAGCTGGCGCCGGAGCTGCGACAGCAAGCTGGGGAGGGGCAGAGGGCGCAGGGCACAGCAGAAACCGCCCAGCAACCGCCAGGTGCGGGCGCCAGCGCCGGCCAGGCTGCTGCTGCCGCAGCGCTCAGCGTGGCCCAGGCTGCGGCGGCATTGCCGGGTACGGCGAAGGCCGCGGCAGGGCAGGGGCAGCCTGCCGGGGGCTGGCTGATCCCGCCCTACGTGGACCCGTCCGGGCAAAGTCGGGACAGCCTGGGGCGGGGCATCAGCCCTGGCGAGGTCGCGGCGGCGGTGGCGGCGGACAAGGCGGTGCAGCGCGAGCGGGAGGCGCGGTGGAGCTACCTGCAAGGGGCCTACAAGGACCCGCACGGGGCGCGGGCGGCGCTGGACGAGATAGTCAAGCGTGAGGGTTGGACCAGCGCCGCGGCCCGGCTGGCGCGCGAGCCGGAGCAGTTGGGTGAACTGCGGGGCAAGGTGGGGTGGTTCGCATCGGATACGGCCAAGCAGGAACGGGCCAACGCTGAGCGGGCCGCGGGCGCGCTGCCGGGCAGCCTGACCCGCATCGGCACGGCCGAGGGGTGGGCGGAGCGGGCCTACCGCGGAGGCGTAGAGGCGCAGCACGCGGCGGATGCGGCCGGCATCCCGCGCCTGTCACACGCGGCCGAGGCGGCGCTGGGCGCCGTGGCCACCGCAGGGGACGAGCAGGTGCGCGGCGCGGCGTGGCGGGCGGTGCAGGCAGACAAGCCTGTTGCGGCCGAGCTGGAGCGGTTCGGGGCTGCGGTGGAACGGCGGTTCGGGGCCGATAGCGTGCGCGCCATGCTGCGGGCCGAGGGCCGGACCGGCGCGGTCACGTTGGCGTCTGTCACCCCCGAGCAGCGGCCGGCGCTGGACCGGGTGGCCCAGCTCACCGCGACGTTGAAGCAGGGCGAGCGGGCCGGCGCCGGCCTGGCCCAACGCGAGGCCGAGCGCGAGCGCCAAGGGCAGCGCCGGGGACTGAGGATGTAGGGCGGTGCTTGCCCAGGTGTCGCCGCACACCTCACCAGAGCTGTCCGTTTCGCCATCCGGCAATCAAGCTGTCCGCCTTGCCGTCACCTGCTTCGGCGTTGACGGACAAGCTGAGCTTGTCCGTCAGGGTTCGTTTGACGGACAGGAACATTGACTGTCCCATCGTTAGGACGGGCGGATGACCTCTAACGTGCCGAGGTGCCGGGCGGCGTGGTCCAGGAACACGCGCACCCGCGGCGCCATGTGCCGACCGCCAGGTATCACGAGTTGCACCGGCAAGGGCGGCGGCTCGTGGTCAGGCAGCAGCCGTACGAGGACGCCGGCAGCAAGGTCGTCCGCGACTTGGTAGGACAGCGCCATCGCGATGCCCCGGCCCATGCGCGCGCCGACCAGTGCCGCCTCAACCTCGTTGACCAGCAGTCGCGGTGCGAGGCGCACGACCCGCCCGCGCGCGCCTTCCTTGAACCGCCACTCGACCGGCACGGGCCGGCCGGACGAGAAGATCGCGTCGTGGCGTGCGAGGTCGCCCGGCGTGCGAGGCGTGCTGCGGGCGGCGAGGTAACCCGGACTTGCCACCAGCACGCGCCGCACCTCGCCCACCCGGCGCGCGACGAGGCTGGAATCCGCAAGCGGCCCGATCCGCACGGCGGCGTCCAGCCTTTCCTCGACCAGGTCCAGGTTGCGGTCGGCCAACACCAAGTCAACCGCCACGGCCGGGTGCGCGTCCAGGAAGGCGATGGCCAGCGGCGTGACATGCCGCCGCCCGAACACCACCGGTGCCGTGACCCGCAAGGTGCCGCGCAGCGGTGCCTCGTTCGCGTCGCGCACGGCGTCGGCATAGCCGGCCAGGACCGCGCGCGCCTGCCCGGCCAGGGTCCGGCCCGCCTCCGTGGCCGCCAGGCGACGGGTGGTGCGCTCCACCAGCCGTGCGCCCACCCGGTCCTCCAGGGCCGCAAGCGCTCGCGTGATGGACGGAGGCGAGCGGCGCAGGCGCCGACTGGCCGCGGCAAGGCTGCCGGCTTCCAGCACGGCCACCAGCACCGTCAACTCGTCCAGGCGGTCCATCCGGCATTTCACTTCATGAAAGGATGACTTGCATCCTACGCCGCTTTGCCGCGCCTGGCGCAAGGCCCATTATCGGGACGTAGCAACGGAAGTTTCACCATGCCTGATCCCGCCATCACCCTGCACGGCACCAAGCTGTCGGGCCACGCACACCGGGTCGAGCTGCTGTTGCGGATGCTCGGCCTGTCCTACGCCTACCGCGACGCGCCCGCGGCAGTGCGGGGCACGCCGGCCTTCCTGGCGCTGAACCCGCTTGGACAAATCCCGGTGCTGGAGGACGGTGGCCTCGTGCTCGCCGACAGCAACGCCATCCTGGTATACCTGGCCAAGCGCTACGATCCCGACCGGCATTGGCTGCCGAAGGTGCCGGAGGCGGCCGCCGCCGTGCAGCGCTGGCTGTCTATCGCCGCGGGCGAATTGTCTTTTGGCCCGGCGGCGGCGCGGGCGATCACGCTGTGGAACATGCGCCCAGATGCCGACCCGGTGCGCGCGAAGGCCATCGCCGGGCGGCTGCTCGCCTTCATGGACGGTCACCTCGCCGCGCCACGGGCGTTCCTCGCAGCCGGGCACCCCACCATCGCCGACCTTGCCTGCTACGCTTACGTCGCCCACGCGCCGGAGGGTGGGATTGCGCTCGATCCCTACCCGGCTGTGCGGGCGTGGCTCGGGCGCGTCGAGGCGCTGCCCCGCTTCGAGCCGATGCCGCGCTCGCCCGTGCCGGCCGTGGCGTAGGGCGTGGCGCGTGGACGGTGACCCGTTCCATCACGGCGAGCATGAGGCCCAGATGCGGGCCGGCGTGCAGGTCCATGGTGCGCCCATCCGGGACTGGATGCCCGACCAGCACCGATTGTTCTTCGCCCAGCTCCCCATCCTGTTCGCCGCCGTGGCGGATGAGGCGGGCTGGCCGATGGCGACGGCGCTGGCCGGACCACCCGGCTTCGTGTCCAGCCCGGACGGACGCACGCTGCACATCGCCGCCTCGCCAAGCTGGGACGACCCGGCAGGGGCTGGGCTGCGCGCGGGCGCTCTGGCTGGGCTGCTTGGCATCGACCTGGGCACGCGCCGGCGCAACCGCGCCAACGGCACCGTGCTCGCGGTGGACGGGCACGGGTTCACTGTCGGCGTGCGGCAGAGCTTCGGCAATTGCCCGCAGTACATCCAGGCGCGCGAGGTCGAAGGAGGGGAGGCACCGAACCGGGCCGGAGCCGCCGAGCGCCTTGATGGCCTGGACTCGCAGGCACGCGCGCTGATCGCGGGCACGGACACGTTCTTTGTGGCGTCGGGCAGCGGCACAGACGGCGGGGGCGCGGGCGGGCTGGACATGTCGCACCGCGGCGGCCGGCCCGGCTTCGTCCGGATGGACGGGGACGTGCTGACCATTCCGGACTTCCAGGGCAACCGCTACTTCAACACCCTGGGCAACCTGTTGCTGGACCCGCGGGCGGGCCTGCTGTTCGTGGACTTTGCAAGTGGTGGTCTGCTGCACTTGCAGGGACGGGCCGAGCTGGATTGGGACGGTGGGGCTGCAAGCGGCTTCGCCGGAGCCGAGCGGCTGTGGCGCGTGCGGGTGACGGCCGGCTGGCGCCGTCCCGGCGCCCTGGCGATGCGATGGGCGTTCCGGGGTTATGCGCCGACAACAGAGCGCACAGGCGGGTGGAATACGCCGGATGACGGCTGAAAAGGCCCGCTCGTGCCATCCACCTTACCTTGCAGCATCGGAAGACTGAGCGCTGTACCACTCTGTCAAACGACCGGACCCTGTTGGCGAAGTCGAAGTTCGCTGTTTGTTCATGGGATGCTGGCCCCGGCAAGCCCGCCCTCACCCAGCTTGCAGGCCGCTTGCCCGGCGTTTGGATCAGCGACGGAGCGGGGCGGCCGACTTCGCCAACAGGGTCCGTCCTTCTGTCGAGACGGTACGGGAATAGGCGATGGGTCTGTCACCTCACATCCCGCCGGCATGGACGAAGCACAGTTTGTTGCCCTCCGGATCGCGACAATAGGCGGCGTAGAAATCCGGTGCATACCTCTCCCGCAGCCCCGGCGCCCCTTCGTCCGCACCGCCATGGGCGAGTGCCGCCCGCCATGCCGCATCGACGGCCTCGCGGGTCGGCGCGGCAAAGCTGACCTGGACGCCATTGCCCCAGGTTGCAGGTAGGCCGTTGAAGGGAGGCTGCACGCAGAACTGCGGCCAGCGTCGCCCGGCTGGCCGCCACAGCACTCCAGGCTGCCCGCCGATCTTGCCGCCATCGGCGCGGGTCAGCCCGAGGGGTGTCAGCACGGCGTCATAGAACCTCGCCAGAGCCAGGAGGTCGCGCGCGCCGACGTTCACATGGCTGAACATACCGTTTCTCGCAGCGATGTTAGCGGGCCTGTATAGATTCTAGACCCAGAGATAGAGTTCATACACTTTGCAGCACCGCAGAATGTGCGTTTTGGCCGCAACATCCAACATGGGGTCCGGTAGCAACGGAACCGGAAGTTCGACTCAGCATCGGGGGCGTCACGCGCCCATGGCAACCGATGAGAGCGCACTGATCACCGGACAGCCAGTCATCTCGCCCGCATCGCACCCGCGAACCGCCTGTGCCAATGCACGCTCCATCGCCCGGAGGTCTGCAATCCTGGTCCGCACGTCGGCAAGGTGGGTTGCCGCAATCTCGCGCACTTCGGCGCAGGCGTCCTGGCCTCCCGTGGCCAGTGCCAAGAGAGCGCGTACCTCGTCCAGCGTGAAGCCGAGTTCGCGGGCACGCCGGACGAACGCCAGCCGCCCCACGTCCTGCGCCTCGTAGCGGCGGTAGGTGCCGCGCCGGGACGGCTTCGGCAACAGGCCGATGCGCTCGTAGTAGCGCACCGTCTCGATGTTGCAGCCCGTCTGCCGCGACAACTCGCCAATGGCAATGCCGTCATGTCCCATGGCCTGGCCCTCCGAAAGCGCTTGAGTCTGTAGCTGCTACAGACTGTAAGGGTCGGCCTTGCCCTTCCGTCAAGGAGACCGCCCATGCCCTCCGACCTTCCCGCCGGGTCCGCTGAGATCGCACCCGCAGCCCGTGGCAGCGGGGCCGTGCTGCTCACCGCCAGCGGCCTTGCTGCGGCGTTCGCGGTGGCCTCATGCTGCGGCCTGCCCTTCATCCTCGCCACCTTCGGCCTTGGGACGGCCTGGCTGTACAGCGTCGCTGTCCTCGCGGCGCCGCACCGGGTGGCCCTGCTCGCTGCTGCTGCCATCTGCCTCGTTGGCGGGGCCGTTCTGCTGTGGCGCCAGCGCCGGACGGCTGCCCTTTGCGCGCCCGGCAGCGTTTGCACCAAGCCCGTGGTTCGTGGCCTGACCACGGCCGGCCTGCTGGCCGGGTTCGTGCTGCTCTACCTGGGCTACGCCTATGCTTGAGGGCGCGGTGATCCTGGAATCGACCCTGACCTGCCCACACTGCGGCACGGCCAAGACGGAAACCATGCCGACCAACGCCTGCCTGTTCTTCTACGAATGCACCGGCTGCGAGGTGCTGCTCCGGCCGAATACGGGCGACTGCTGCGTGTTCTGCTCGTTCGGAACCGTGCCATGTCCTCCCATCCAGGTTGACGGCGGGAAAGCATCCTGCTGCCGTTGACGCGGGCACAAATAACCATCGTTTGTTACAGCGCGCCGGGGTGACTTCACCGACTTGCACGCAGGCCGCCCGGCGGACGCATCAACCCGTGCATGTACCTATGGCCCGCAAGCTAGGCCCGGTTGAGTTTGTGTTGAAACGAACTTCCGGTTCCGTTGCTACCGGAACCCCAACATAGGCAACGAGCAGCCTGCTGTCCGCCAGGGTTCGTTTGACGGACAGCTATCGTGTGTGCGCCACCACTCACCAAAAAGTCGCGCCAAGACTGGATCGCAGGTTGTGGACAGCAAACCTATGGCGAGGGGCGGCGGCCAAGCGTTGCACCAATGCTTGCGAACACCACGCACGCAATGCCTACAGCCTTTTGCCAGCCAAGGGATTGGTGAAGTATCAGCAATCCCACAAGGCTGGAGATCGCTGGATCGGCGCTCATGAGGACACCAAACGCACGGGTGCTCATCCGCCGCAGCGCCAGCATCTCAAGCCCGTACGGCAGGACGGGAATGATGATGCCCAACGCGAGGGATGCCGCCACCTCCCAGGCACGCACGTCACCCCGCAGTTGGAGGACCCCCAAGGGCGTTGCGGCTAGGGCCGCCACCGTCAACGAAACGGTCAGTCCTTGCAGCCCTTGGAAGATTCGGCCGACACGCTTGGTCAGCACGATGTATGCTGCCCAGCACGCAGCCGCCGCGAAGGCGCAAGCGATGCCGAACGTGTCGGCGGACCAGCCGGCAGCGGTCAGCGTGAGCAGGGCAACGCCCACCCCAGCCAAGATGGCCCAGGCAACGTCGAGCAACCCGCGGGACGCCGCGACGGCCACGGCGAGGGGGCCGATAAACTCAATGGCAGTCGCCATGCCGAGGGGGATGCGGGCGATTGCCTCCGCATACAGGACCGCCATCCCGCACGTCGCCACGCCAAGCAGGCCGGCAGCGGCGAGCGTGCGGCCAGCATGAGCGGCAAGGTTGGGCCTTGTGAACGCCCACAGGATCGCCGCTGCCCCGACCAGGCGCAGCCAGGTTGTGCTGGACGGCCCTACCGCCAGCAGCAACGGGACCGACAGCGCCGTGCCAACCTGGAACGAGAGCATGGAGCCGATAGCGAAGGCCGGGGCCGTTGCAACAGCCAGGCCGCCAGGTCGGCCAGCTTCGGAGCGTTCTGTGGTTTGGCAGGAAATGACCGCGGGTCCCGTCGCAATGCAGCCAGATCATGCGGGCAAGAGGAACGGCAGTCCAGGATCAGGGCCAAGATGCTTATCCGGCAGGGTTCATTTGACGGACACCATCGGCTCTGGTTGCCAATCGACGTGCTACGGTGTCAGAAGGCCGACCTGCACGGCTTCGTGGTCACAGGGTCCGGCTGCAACGTGGCGCATCCGAGATGCGGGATGAACCGATCCCATCGGTCATCGCCGGCCATAATGGGGAGACAGGCGTGCAGCAGCACCACATCGCCGCGAACGGCATCACCCTTCATGTGGTTGAGTTCGGCACTGGGCCGGTTGTGCTGTTCTGCCATGGCTTTCCGGATACGTGGCGCGGGTGGCGACGACAGATGGAGGCAGTGGCCGCCGCGGGCTATCGCGCGGTGGCACTCGACATGCGCGGTTACGGCGAGAGCTCGGCGCCTGGCGACGCGGCGCTTTACACTCCCTTCTACACGGTAGGCGACCTGATCGGGGTGCTCGACGCGCTCGGGGCCGCTACGGCCACGATCGTCGGCCACGATTTCGGCGCGACCGTCGCCTGGAATGCCGCGATGATGCGACCGGATCGGTTCACGGCCGTATTCTGCTTGAGCGTGCCGTTCGTGCCGCCGAGCAGCACAAGCTTCCTCCAGCAGCTTCGTGAGGCTGGCCGGGACGACTTCTATATGTTCAGGCAGATGCGCCCGGAGGCTGAAGCGGAATGGGCGGATGCCGCAACGACGATCCCGGGCATGTATTACTGGACATCGGGATCGGCGCCGGCCAACCAGCGCTGGGACCCGTTCGATCCCGCCCTTGGCTTGATTCGCCCCGCCCCGGCCGGCCGTCCCGAATGGATGGATGGTCCCGACCTAGCAGCGACGATCATAGAGTTTCAACGGACTGGCTTTCACGGGCCGCTTAATTACTACCGGGCAATCCAGCCTTTCTTCGACATGGCTGGCGCGTTCTCTGGTGCCGCGATCCGGCAACCTTCGTTTTTCCTGACCGGCAAGGCCGATGGATTGGCCAAGCTGCGGCCCGTCACCGAGGAGGGTCTACGCCAATCCTTGCCTGGTCTTCGTGGGCTCATCGCGTTGGAAGGAATCGGCCACTGGCCCCAGCTTGAAGCTACGGATGCGGTGAACAAGGCGCTTCGGGATTTCCTAGTGGAGCTACGCTCTCTTTAGGTGACTTCGGCGACCTTTGAAACTCACTGTGGCAAATCGCTGGAGGCGACTTTGGAGAGTGACACTGGTGGCGGACTATACCACTTCGTCAACGGCTACGACCAATTGACAGGATACAGCGACCACCAGGTGAGCACGGACATTCGGCCCCCTGTCCGCCAGGGTTGGTTTGACGGACAGAGCGGGCGCGTGGATTACCACTCGGACACTGCACGCCTGCCATTCGCTTCACGCCTTGGTGAGAGATGCTGTTCCATGCCCCACATCGCCTGCCTACATACCGCGGACAGCAACATCCAGGTCTTCGATACAGCGTTGCAGGAGCTGGGGGCGGAGGGGGTGAAGCTCCACCATAACGTCCGGGCGGACCTGTTGGCCGCAGCCGAGCAAGCCGGCGGGCTTACGCCGGAGATTGCGGAGCAGACGGCTGGTGTTCTTCGCGATCTGTGTAACGACGCCGATGCAGTCCTTCTCACATGTTCGACCCTGGGACCGGCCGCAGAAGATGCCGCCGCGGCCGCACCAGTCCCTATGTTCCGGGTGGACGCCATGCTTGCCCACGAGGCTGTCCGCGACGGCGGCAAGGTTGCGGTGCTGTGCGCGGTTCAGACTACGATGGAGCCGACCCGGCTCCTGTTTGAGAGAGAAGCACGGGCTACGGGGGCTGAGGTGGTCATGCACCTCGTCCCCGGGGCATGGGATGTGTTCAAAGCCGGGAACCGCAGCCGCTACTTGTCAATGATTGCCACGGCAGTGGACGAAGCATTTCAGGGTGGTGCAACGCAGGTTGTGTTAGCGCAGGCGTCAATGGCGGGCGCAGCCAAGCTCGGCACTGGCGGGCGAGTGCCCCTGACAAGTCCGATGGTTGGGCTTTCAGCGGCACCCCTTTCAGGGTGTTGCCTTGGTTTTTGCGAGCAGGCGTGCGGTTGCGACGTGGGCGCGTGCGGTTTTGCCATCGACGTAGCCCTTGGGTTTGGCGGTTTTGGGTCCGCGCTTGCTGGTGGCG
>JAABUT010002883.1_pt1 | contig 15690 bp, 14 predicted proteins | sample 5559281 | NCBI WGS metagenome assembly JAABUT01 (sample SAMN10711880, study PRJNA513359) | rock metagenome | isolation source: Antarctica rocks | place: Antarctica: Victoria Land, Ricker Hills nord | collected 2016-01-04 | reverse complement strand
ACCGCATCGGCATCGGCGGGACCTGCCCCAGCTGCGATGAACCGGTCACGATCGACGAACTGCTACCCGCCTGACATGCTCCACCCGTCCGCAACAACGTGGTGTCCACGAAAGCGGGTCAACTCCAGTCTGGACTTCCAGCGGAACTGATGTTCGGCGTTCTCGGATGGTGACTGGTCAGGTGGGCTGGGGTAGCCAGGGTCGGCCGTCGGCGAGCTGAACGAGGGCCTGGTAGATGTTGATGTTGTTCTTGCCGGCGGTGGCGGTGTAGGAGCGGATCGCGGCGAAGTGTTCGGCGCCGGTGAGGGTGCGTAGGCAGCCGGAGATCTTCTGCCGGATTTTGACCATGCGGATGTCGCGTTCGGCGAGGTTGTTATCGAACGGGATGGTCGGGTCGGTGGTGAACGCGAGGTAGTCGGTTTCGCGGTTGCGGATCCGGCGGGCCAGGGCCCGGTGTTTCTTGCCGAGGGTGCCGGGGTCGGGGTGCGCGGTGGGGTCGGCGCCGACGGTGGCGGCGTGCCGTAGTCGGGTGCGGTGGCGGGCGAGAGCGGCTGGGTTGGGGCTGCGGCCGGTGGTGTTCGCGGTGTCGGTCAGCGTTTTGATCGCTAGCAGTGCGTCGAGGCTCCGACGCCTGCGCATTCGGCGTTCTCAGGTGCTTGGGTACGGGCGCCTCACCAGTCATACCGCCTATGAGCGCCGGCTGAATCTCCCAGCCCGCTTGGCCGGTGTCGCAGCGTCGGGAGCGCGGCTGCTCTCAACCGCTACGAGCCGGCTGGTGAATGCGGTGAGCTGCTTCTCCAGCGCCACGACCCTGTCGATCAGCGCGGGCTCGCCGCCGGTTGATGCTGCGGGCTCGTCCGGGCCGGCGGCTGCCACCTTCGTGGCCGCCGTCTTGGCGGGCGCCGAGCCGACTTTGGCGGTGCCGCCTTCGGATCGGGGTGATTTGGCTTTAGTGGGCTTGTCCGGTGGCTGCTGAGTGGCTGCGGCCGGTCTAATCGACGCCTTGGTCGCGGCGACTTCCGTGCCCTTGCCTGTTGCAGACGGGGCGGCCACTGCCGCAGGTTTCGACCGCGAGGACCTCGACGGTTGTGACGGAGCAGATTTCGCGCCCGAGGTCTTCGCGGTCTTCACCGCGCGTGCCGAAGGCGACGTCGGGTGCGCCGCGTCGTAGGCCTGCACCACGTTGCCAGGAAGGCGACCCCGGTCGCTGGTGGTGAAGCCGTTCTGACGTGCCCAGGTACGAACGGTCGTTGCATCTGCAGTTGTCACATCGGCTGTTCTACCAGAACAAGGCTACTTTCATAAATCCTGCGAAGACCGGGACTACCTGCGGCAGCACTGCGAGTGCGACAGCGAGTAGGACGTGAGCGGCCGACAGCGCACTCTGCGCTAAGCCGGCAGTGGTCAATAGCACCGGCCGTCGCGCTTGGCGGCAGAGTTGAACGTCGCCCGCAACTCGTCACGGCGTGCACGCCCCGACGATAGTGGCGGCGCTGCGGCGGGGCACAAACCCGAGGACAGCCCTCACGACAACCTTGAGCGGCGTTGTCTGGTGTTTGGCTACCGGCAACTGTTTGTGACTAAGATTTGCCTGATGCCGCCGGACGAGATCACGGAGAGTCGGCATGAGGTGCCGATCAGTATCCGGGCGGTCTCCGATGAGCAATGGGGCATCCTCCGCTGGCTGTGGCAGGCGTTCCGGCAGGACCTGGCGAGTCTTGTGGAGGGCTTTCCCTATGCCGACGGCCGCTACCAGGCGGCCGTCCTGGAAAGGTATCCACACGCAGGCGGCGCGGGATACCTGGCCTGGCGACCCCACCCGAAGACGGGCGAAGATGCACCCGTCGGGTTCGCTCTCGTAGATGGCCTCAAGGGGGAACGCCGCTCAATCGTTGGCTTCTGGATAACACCAGCAGCACGCCGGGACGGGGTCGGTCGAGTGCTCGCGATGGACCTGCTGGCTCGACACCCCGGTCCGTGGGAGATCGCCTTTCAGCAGGACAACCTCGCTGCGGGCAGCTTCTGGCGGTGCGTCGCTGACGCCGCCTTTGGCCGTGGAGGTTGGAGCGAGGCAGTGCGAGCGGTTCCTGATCTTCCAGACGTGCCGCCGGATCACTTCATCGAGTCGCGGTAGTCGCTGACCCGCCGAACACCTCGCCAGGGCGAGGAGTGGCGGTTACCAGCGGGTGGCAACACCCAGAACGTCCCTTAGACCCCGGAATCGTCGGCGTTTTCAGGTGTTCGGGAGGAGCACTCAGCCGTTGGCGCCCCTCGGCGCATCGCGCTCGTCGCCGACCCTCCCCAGGCGTCGACGATGTCACCCAAGCCCAGCTCGCGGGCCTCGCGTTCGACATGCCGGAACACGGCGGCTAAGGACGTAAGGCTGCCGGATCGCACAACGTCGAGCAGCAGTGACATCACGTCCAGCGTCGGCCACCACTGTCGCTCCAACGGATGCGTCGTGAGCTCCCAAGCGAGGAACTTGTTGTAGGGCCGAACCCGTCGCTCGGCCGTGAACACGAACTGGAGGAGCGACGGCACGGCCTCTGCGGCGTCGAGCGAAGCAGCAACCTGGTTCCCGTCGCGGCGGTTCATGAGGGCGCGGTAGTACGAGTTCAGGTACGCATCCAGGGCGGCCCACGCTCGGTGGCTCGCAACCGGCTCAGGAAGCCACTCCTTGCCGTCGCAGAGTCCTTGCAGGAGACCGCCCGGCGTGCGGTCAAGCGCGGGCACGAGGTGCGCGAAGTTGTAGCGGTTCCACTCGTCGCTGTCACCGACTGCCGCGTGCCCTTCGAACTGCGCAAGCGTGAACACCCCGCACAGGTCGATACCTTGGGAAGCACCCGCTAACAGTGCGACCCGGACGCGCGCCACGTCGTCGCCGCTTTGGACTACGACGTAGACGTCCCAGTCGGAGTTCGCCGTTCCCAGACCCTTGCCTCGCGACCCACCTACCACCAAGCCGACGACACGGGCGTCGTCGGTCGCTCGCTGCAGCAGCCGGTCGAAGGCTTCGCGCACGCCTGGCAGCCTCGCGCGCCTCTGCCAACGCCGCCAGCAGATAAGGGGCCCGGCTGCACGTGGTCGGCACTTCGCCGGCGAAATCCGATGGATGGCAGGGACGCCACACCGCAGGATGAGGCCATGCCCGACAAGCCGGTCGATCAGTCGACCCGTCAGATCATTCACCAACATCCGCTGGCCTACCTTCTGGGGCTCGAAGGGGTCGCCCTGATGCGAGCCTTCGCCGGCGAGCATGACCGTGCCTTTACCGAGGCTCGGCTAGCGGAAGTGCGCCAGCTCCTCGACCGCGCCGACGATCTTGGGCCCGGGGTCGACGTCCCTGCGCTGCCCGTCGCCTCCGGCTACGACGGTTGGGCGGTGACCTACGACGGCGAGGACAACGGCTGCTTCCCGATGCGCGAGCAGGTGCTCACGCCAATGCTCGACCGCCTGACGCCGGGTCGCACGCTCGACGCCGCGTGCGGCACCGGCGCAGTGACGCAGCAGTTGCTCGCCCGCGGTCACGACGTCGTCGGCATCGACGTCTCCGAGGGCATGCTCGCGCCCGCCCGGAAGGCCGTACCGGACGCCCGCTTCATCGCAGGTGACATGACCGATCTGCCGCTACCCGACGACGACGTCGACCACGTGGTGTGCAGCTTGGCGTTAACCCACCTGGACGACCTCCGCCCGTTCTTCGCCGAGGCGGCGAGGGTCATGCGCCCCGGCGGCCACCTGCTCCTGCTCGACACCCGCGGCCACTTCACCGGCTCCCCCCGCTACCCGCTGATCCAGCAAGCTCCCGATGGTCGAGTGGGGCACATCGCCGGCTACAGCCACGGCCTCGGCGACTACCTGCGCGCCGCGCTGCCGCACGGCTACCTCGTCCGCGCCTGCGTAGAAACCTACCGTGACGCCGACACAGTCGAGCCTGATGAGATGCCCGAACGGCTCACCCCCGGCCCTCCTGACATCTGGGAGCTGCACCCATGGGCGCGGGACGCCGCCAACGCCGCCAAAGCAGGCCAGCCAGCGACCGTCGCGTGGGACCTCGAACTGCGGCCCGATGTCTAAGTCCGCGGCGGCTTGGAATGCCGATCAGTCGGCGTTCTCAGGTGTTCGGGAAGGGCACGGACCCGCCAGCCTTGTTGCCCTTGATCATGGAGCAGTCCCTTCGTGACCAGGGCGTAGACGCGCCGGACGGACCTCGCGTTGCCTCGACCACGCCATAGCAGTTCGTGATGCCGACGGCGAGGCCCTCAGCAGCCACCAGGGTGCTATGGAGGCCCCTGGCCACCAAGGAAGGGCACCGGGCTTCGTTATGTCGGGCGTCAGTACGCTGGTTTACGCCGCGCAGCACGAGCAGGACGACTACGCACGCAGGTCCGGATTGCCGTACCGAGCCGCCTCAGCAGGTCACGGACCCGGCGTTCGATCTCGTCCACGATGACGGCGGACAGCATCGCGATGCTTGCCTGCGCGGTCCACCCTCCAACGCGAGGTCCTGCAAGGCGCCCCGACCTGGACCGACGAGCTCACCTGCCGCCGCGAGATTTTTCGCTGGGCCACCCGCTACAACACCCGTCGCCGCCACTCCTGGTGCAGCTACCTGTCCCCGAACACGTACGAACAGCAGCAGGCGGTTACGCTCCCGCAAGCCGCCTAACCATCACCCCGCGTGTCCAAGATCCGGGGTCAAGGCCCTCGGGCTCGGACCGGACCACAAACCAGCGTTACTGCTACAGCACGAACTGGTGCCTGACACGATCCGTCACCGGCCGACTCGCCGCCGGCGTCCGCTTGGCTACCGGCCATGCTGGAGCACCCGGCCATGCTCGTGACACCCGTCATGCGGTCGCAAGGCTGCTTCGTGCAGGGCACGGGCGGCGGCGGTCGCCTCTGCCCGGCCGGTCGCGGCCAGCGTAGGATCGGCCCAGCCGGTGAAGCGGTGCTGGTCGTTCCACTGGCTCTGGCCGTGCCGCAGCAGCACCAGCAGGCCGCTCAGACCGCCGCCAGGGGGCGGCCGCGGCCGCCCCGAGGGATCCGACGACGTTGAGGGCTGCCATGAACGCCCTGTCGACCTGGTCGAGGCAGACGCCGGCGAGATGCGCGTGATCGCGGGACCCAGCGCGGCAATGAGCACGGCGAGTGCCGCCACTCCCACCCCGACGCCGTACAGGCTGGACCGTTATCCGCGGGGCACACCGGTCGCGAGCACGACGGTGAGGGCCTCGACCGCTTCCACACAGCAGGCGAGGAAGACAGACAGGGCAAGGAAGACCGCGGCGCCCATCATTGCCCTCCTCGAGTCCCCCCGCGGGGACGATCAGCCAGCCCACACGTCAACCGCGGACGTCTCTGCCGTGCTCGGATGATCGAGCGGCTGCCCCATACGACGCTACTCGTCGTCGGGACCGTCAACCGTGTCATGGGGTCATCGGTCGGCTGCCTCGGCGAGCCCCGTCACCTTTGCCCAGGCATCCGGATCTGGCCTGGGCAATCGCCGGGGCAGCCGGCGGACCGGCCACTCCAGTCAGGCGATGTGCCGCCACGCGCTCCGGTTCTTGAGGTCTCTGAGCTCGAGCCAGAACGGTTCCTCCTGGGACATGCCTGTGCCCGGGGTACCGCAGATGTGTGGGCCCGGGTCGAGCACGGTCGGCAGGGTCGGCACGTCGGTGCGCGGCGCCCGGAAGTCCAGGGCGTTCGCGAGGTTGCGCGCGTTGCGGTCCCGGGCGGACAGCGGTGCCAGGCCGAAGCGCCACTCCACGAAGCGCAGCATCGAGGTGTGGTCGTAGACGCCGCTGTCGATCCCGCCCCGCCGGGCGAACGGGGAGAAGATGAAGGACGGCACCCGGAAACCGGCCTGCCCGTGGTCGTACTCGCCCGGTCCGGTGATGTGGTCGTCGGCGAAGCGTGGCGGCCGGACGTGGTCGAAGAACCCGCCCCACTCGTCGTAGGTGATGACCAGGGCGGTGGACCGCCACTGCGGAGACATCGCGACGGCCCTGGCCACCTCGGAGACGAACGCCTGACCCCGCAGGATGTCGGCGTGCGGGTGGTCGTCGTTGGAGCCGCCCTGCGCCTCGCCCAGGAAGAAGGGGTCGAGGTAAGAGAACTGCGGCAGCCTCCCACTCGCGGCGTCAGTCCAGAACGACGCGACCGGCTTGGAGATCGGCAGGTACTTCTCACCCCACAGGGCCAGGAACGGCAGGTCGCTGAAGTAGTAGTTCGCCGGTACGCCGGCCGCGGCCAGCCGGTCCCAGATGGTCGGCATGCTGGTTTGCCGCGAGGTGTTGTCGATCCGGTCCGTCCGCGCGGCGTGGGTGTAGAAGCGGTTCGGGAAGGTCGCGCTCAGGATCGGCGCGAACCAGTGGTCGAACACCGTGGACTGCTGCACGAATTTGCTGTAGAAGGGCAGGTCGTCCTTGGTGTAGTAGCCGAGCGCGAATTCGTCGTTGCTGCCCTTGCGGAAGCCATCCAGCTTGCCGCCGGCGAGCTGGATGCGCCCGCCCTCGTAGGAGTGGTCGGGGTCGTTGAATCCGCATCCCTGGCGCTCGATCAGGTGATGGGTCGCGTGGCGGACTCCATGGTCGTCGAGGTAGGACAGGCCGGCTTGCTTACCTTCCGCGCCCGGGAGCCAGCCGAGGTAGTGGTCGAAGGACCGGTTCTCCATGCACAGGAACACGATGTGCTCGATGCCGCTGTCCGCCGGCCTCGGCAGCGCGACGGACGCGGCCGAGGTCGCGGGGGTGCTGGCTGCGGCGGCGCCGCGCGACGCGGCCACCCCGGCGGCTGCGGCTGCGGTGCCGATGAGCAACTGGCGGCGGGTGAACTCGGACATGTCAGGACCTCCGGAGGCGACGGCGGGCGGCGACGGCCGCACCGATCAGGACGAGGATTGCGACGCCGTACGGCGCCAGTGGCAGACCGCCAGTCGATGGCAGGCGGTCTGCAGACGAGACCCGTGCAACGGTTGGGGACCCAGCACCATTCGTGCCCCTAGGTGACTGGCCGGCTCCGCCTGTCGTGGCGGAAGACCCGCCTGTCGTGGCGGAAGACCCGCCTGTCGTGGCGGAAGACCCGCCTGTCGTGGCGGAAGTGGCGGGGCAGCCCGCGAACACGTCTGCTCCGAACGGCGCCAGGCCGGTGGTGCCGGCCATACCTAGGTGCCCCTTGCCGTCGGCGCCACCCGAGCGGATCCCGTATAGGTCCTCCAGGCTGCGCAGCAGGGCGTAATGGTTGTACGGCCTGGAGTCGGTCGTGCCGCCACGAACGCACCGGCCCAGTACGAGCGTCCCGATCCGCCCGCCACCCGGGCCGGTGACGCCGGGCAGCGGAGAGTTGGGGCCAGGCTTCTCACCGCAGCAGGCGGTGGTGTCGCTGTTGTCGGCCTCGTCGGTGGTGATGACGATCAGACCGTCCTGCTTGTACGCCGGCGAGGCCTGGATCTGCGGCACCGTCTTGGCCAGGAAGTGGTCGATCGAGACCAGGCCGCCTTCATTTCGCCCCGCGACGTCCTTACCGATGCAGGGCGCGTCGTGGCCGTCGTTGCACAGGTCCGGGACGATGTAGGACAGGTTCGGCGTCGTCGCCGTGCTTGCCAGGTCACCGGCCAGGTGACCCAGCGGCACGACGTTGCGTTCGCACGACCCGCTGTCGATCAGCGAGTGGAAGTAGACGAACGGGTTGTGCCGGGCGGCGTACTGGTCGTTCGCGGTCGCCTTCTGCGTGCCGTCCGGCATTCCGGTGCCGAAGCTGGCGGTCGGCTCACCGCACCGGTCCGGCTCCCGGTTCAGGTCGTTGCCCATGCTCTGCAGATAGCCGTGCCAGCTCAGTCGGGCCTGCTCCATCTGGTTCGCGAGCGTCGGCACGTTCGGCGGGAACACGCACCCGGCGCCGACCGCCTGTCCGGACGGCGCGAACGGTGCCGGGCTGGGCGCGAAGTCGACGTACTGCTGGCAGTCGCTCTGGGAGCTCGGGTTCGGGGCCTGCCCCGAGAGCATGGCGATGTAGTTGTCGTTGGAGACGTGCCCGATCCCGTAGTACTTGCTCAGCAGCGTGCCCTGCTTGCGCAACGTCGTGCCGAGGTAGGGATTCTTGTTCGTCTCGTAGGTGGCCGCATAGCTCTCGTTCTCCAGCACGATCACGAACACGTGCCCGATGGCCGGTCTGCGGCTGGCAGAAGCCGCGGGGCCGGCGAGGGCCGGGGTTGCCAAGGCGGCGGCCTGCAGGCAGCCGAGCCAGATGCCCAAGGTCAGCAGGATCCATTTCCGACGCACAGCCCAAGCTCCCTTCGCACACGTCGTCCGCGCCCCTTGCGCGAACTCTCCGCATACGTGCATACCGCACCGAGGTGAACGGAGAAGCGCTGTTCACCCTCACTTCACCTGCCCTACAGGTCCTGGCGGCGTAGGCCTGGCACTGTCATCGCTGCGCCCCGCTGGACGTGCGCGCCGCAGGGAGGGCCGGTCCGCGCGACCGGGCCGCCTTGGGCCAGCTGCAACCCACGCCCTCCTGCACAGCGGCCCTCTTGCAACCACCCGCCGTCCCGCAACCACCGCCCTACCGCAACCACATGAGGAGCTTGTCCATGACCTGGATGTCTCTGCGCACCCGGCGGGCCGCAGCGCCGGCCGGGCTCGGCGTGGCCGCCTTCGCCTCTTTGACCTTTGTCCTGCCGGCCCCGGCGATGGCCGGCCCGGCGCACGACCAGCTCCTGGCTGCTAGCGCCGGTCCGGCGGCTCGCGCCACCTCCGCGGCAAAGGTTGAGCGCAGCCGCCGGGCCGCCTTCGACCTCGAGGGTCACCGCGGCACGCGGGGACTGCGGCCAGAGGACACGCTGCCGGCGTTCGCCAAGGCACTGGACATCGGCGTTCGCACGCTGGAGCTGGACACCGGCATCACCAAGGACGGGGTCGTCGTCGTGAGCCACGAGCGGGTGATCGCCCCGCTCGTCTGCACCGACACGGCCCCGGTCACGCCCGCTGACGCGCAGTTCCCGTACGTCGGGAAGACCTACCACGAGCTCACCTTTGCCCAGGTCGAGACGGTGGACTGCGGCGCACGCCACCCGGTCAACCCGGCCACTGACCCGTACTACGCCTCGCAGCTGCCGGTGCCAGGAACCCGCATCCCCACTCTCGACCAGGTCTTCGCCCTGGTCGAGCAGCGGCACGCGAAGGGTGTGCAGCTCAATATCGAGACGAAAATCGACCCGACGCACCCTGACGAGACCGTCGGACCGGACGCGTTCACCCGGGCTGACCTTGCTGTCATCGAGCGGCACAAGGACGGTGTCGAGCGCAGCCTCCTGCAGAGCTTCGACTGGAGGACCCTCGACGTCGCGCGCCGGCTGGCCCCGCGTCTGCGTCGGGTCGCGCTCGTGGGCACCGACACCGTGCAGGCGGGCCAGCCGGGAGCCTCGCCATGGTTGGACGGCCTCGACGTCGACGACTTCGGCGGCGACATCGCCGCCACGGCAGTCGCGCCGCGGGTAGCGGCAGATGTCCTGTCCCCGGCGTTCGCGCAGGTGACCTCGCCGCTGCTGGCCAGCGCCCACAGGCACGGCGAGGTCGTGGTGCCGTACACCGTCGACGACGTCCGGACGATGATCCGGCTGATCGGCCTCGGGGTCGACGGCCTGATCAGCGACTACCCCGATCGCGTCCGTGACGTGCTGGACAACCTCGGCTACCCCTTGCCGCGGCGGTACCCGGCTCGCTGAGCGGCCGGCCCGCCCGCATGGTCCGCCGAAGTTCATCCTCCGGCCACCTGCCAGGCAGGTGCCGGACAACGGCGGCGCGCAGCGTGGCCCGCCGAACCAGTCCGGCGGTTCCTCCACCGCACCTCGATCCCGACCTCGATCCCGACCTCCGGAGTGAAGATGAGTGACGACCACAGCCACGACGACGTCGAGGGCCACCCGCACGCGCATGACCCGGCCCTGCCGCTGCCGGACCACCTTGATCTGAGCGTCCCGGACGCCGACCTGGGCCCCGGGCAGCTGGGCCGGCGGTCGTTCCTGCGGCGCGCCGGCCTGCTTGGAGCTGCTGCGGCGGCCACCAACGTCCTGGGCGGGGCGTTATCGGCGACCCCGGCGGCGGCGGAGTCTGAGTCCGGGCGGTCCCGTTCCCAAAGTCCCGCCCCGGGGCGGCTGCTGTGGCTCACGGGTGACCATCACATCCACACCCAGTACAGCCCGGACGCGCAGTACCGCGTCTCGCAGCAGGTCAACAACGCAAGCCGCTTCGGGCTGGATTGGATGGTCATCACCGATCACGGGTCGGTCGCGCACCAGAAGTTCGACGTGGGGAAGGTGCACGGCGACATCGTGCAGGCACGCGTCGACAACGCCCGTACGTTGGTGTTCCAGGGGCTGGAGTGGAACATCCCGGCTGCCGAGCACGGCACGGTGTTCGTGGCCCCCGGCAAGGACGAGGTCGGGCTGCTACAGGAGTTCGAGGGCTCCTACGACGGCGTGGTCACCAAGACCACGGCGCCCAGCCCGGAGAACGAGGCAAGGGCGCGCGCCGGCATCGCCTTCCTGGGAAACGCCGTGACATCCGCACGGATCAACGACGCCCTGATGCTGGCGAACCACCCGGCTCGCAAGGGCATCGACAGCCCGCACGAGATCCGTGGCTGGCGCGACACCGACCCCAGGATCGCGGTCGGCATGGAGGGAGCCCCTGGTCACCAGGCGGCGGCGATCCCCGGGCCTGGTCACGAGAACAACGGGCGCGGGTACTACGACAACAGCCGCAGTGCGGCCAGCTTCCCCGGTTACCCCCTGGAGTCCTACGTCACCTACGGCGGGTTCGACTGGATGACCTCGACGGTCGGCGGCCTATGGGACTCACTGCTGGCCGAGGGCAAGCCCTGGTGGATCAGCGCGAACTCCGACTCCCACCAGATCTACGGCGACACCTTCAAGCAGGGCACCCAGGACTTCAACAGCACCGGGTCGCACGGGGACCCGATCGACACCGGCAGCCCGATCTTCACCTACGGCGACTTCGCCCCCGGCTACTACAGCAACACCGTGGTGGGTGCGACGGACTTCTCCTACGGCGCGGTCATGGCCGCGATCCGGGCCGGCCGGATGTACGTCCTGCACGGCGGCCTGATCGGCGCGATGTCGGTGCAGCTCGTCGGCGGCGGCGCCGCGCCAGCCACCCTGGGCGGGACTTTCATGGGCAACCGCGGGAACGACCTGGAGCTTCAGGTCGACATTGCGCTGGCGGACCGGCCCAACTACCACGGCGACGTCCCGAAGCTGGCCAAGGTCGACCTCATCGTCGGCTCAATCGCGGGGCCGGCCGACCCGGACTCCTTCTACGCGCCGAACACGCGCGTGGTGGAGACCTTCGAGGTGCCCTCCGGAGCCTCGGGGGTGCACTCCATCCGCTACCGCATCAAGGGCGGCAAGGAGCCGTTCTACCTGCGGCTCCGCGGGAGCGACGGCAAGCGCCTGGCCACCGGGCCGCGCGGAGCTTCGATCGACCCCGCCGGACCCAAGGTCGATGCGCTCGGCAACGCCGACCCGTGGCAGGACCTGTGGTTCTACACGAACCCGATCTTCGTGCTGCCCCGCCCGTGAACGGGACCGGCGGCGGTGCCGTCGTGGACGGCACCGCCGGCGGCGTACCGATCTCGACCTTGCTCTCCCTCGGCTCGGTCGTCGGCGTTGACGGTGGTACGCAGGACCGGGACAGCACCGAACACCTGCTGTACGAGGCGGTCGCGGCCAGCCCAGGGCAGGTCACGCTCGCCTGCACGCACCTCGTCGCCGTACCGGCTCCACACTGGGCGGTCAGCTTGGTGGTGGCCGGTCCACCGCCGGCCGAGCTGGAGCTGAGCCGTCACCTCGCGGACTCGGCCGTCACGGTGATCCGCCCGGACGGTGCGACCGCCTCAGCGGGTGCGGGCCCGTGGCAGGCCGGTGCCGATGCCGCGGCGGCGCAGCTGCTGTCGGGCTCCGGACGGGCCGTGGTGTTCGAAGGCCAGGACCGCCTCCCGGCGACCGTGACGGTCGAGGACGTCATGAGGCTGACCGCGATCGAACGGGTTCTCGGCGTTGCCGGCACGCCGACGGCGGGCCGGCTTCTGCATACCCGCGGGTATGTCCGGCCGCAGCTGGTCGAAGGTGAGTTGGTGCTGCATGTGCGTCCGTACGGCGTCGACTCGCAGCTCGCGCCGTTCGAGGTGCCCGAACCGACGCCCTGTTGCGCGGCCCATGGCTGACAGGGTGAGCGGCGGCACGAAAGATCAGTCGCAGCGGCGGTCGTGCTGAGCAGCCTGGGCTGGCCCGAGGGACTGGTCCTGCTCCTGCTCGCGCTGTTCGTCGTGGGCCCTGAACGCCTGCCGTCCGTAGCGCGGGACGCCGGCCGTGCTCTGCGTCAGGTCCGGCGCCGGGTGGCCGCGCTCACGGCGGACCTCAGCGAGGAGCTCGGGCCGGAGCTCGCGCACCTGGACCTGCGGTCCCTGCAGCCCAAGAGCCTGCTCGCACGTCACCTGCTGGAGGACCCGGCATCGGCGTCCGTCGACGCGACAGCACCTACCCAGAGCACCCCGTCCGGCGTCACCAGGACGTCGGACAGAGATTGAGAGGTCAACATGCTGGAGTTCTTCGAGAAGCCGGGCGTCGTGATCGTCCTGCTCGTCGTCCTGATCGTGTTCGGGGCCAAGCGCCTACCCGACTCGGCCAGGAGCCTTGGCCGCTCGATGCGGATCTTCAAGAGCGAGGTCAAGGGGCTCAAGCAGGACGATGAGGCAACCCCGGCCTCAGCGCCGCCCCTGCCGGTCGCCACTGCGGACCCGGTCCCGGGGGCAGCGCCCGTCCCGGACCCGACCCCCGTCACCGTGCGCAACGGGCACCAGCGAGTCTGAGGTGCGCCGGTCCTCCCGCGTCCCGGACGGCCAAATGGCGCTGGTGGACCACCTGCGGGAGCTGCGCCGGCGACTCACCTGGTCGCTGGTGGCTCTCGCTGTCGGGATCGTCGCTGCCTACGCGCTGTGGGAGCCGATCTACGCCCTGCTGCGACAGCCCTACTGCGGGGTCGCGGGCGTGAAGACCTGCACCCTGTACGTGTACGGGATCTTTGACCAGTTCCACGTCCGCATGCGGGTCGCGTTCATCGGGGGTGCGGTCGGGTCGGCGCCGCTGTGGCTGTACCAGCTGGGGGCGTTCATCACCCCGGCCCTGCACCGCCACGAGCGGCGGTACGCCGTCGGGTTTCTGCTCGCCTCGCTGCTGCTGTTCGCGACCGGCGCGGGCTTCGCCTACCTCACCCTGAGCCACGGGCTCAGCCTGCTGCTGCACGTCGCAGGGAACGGCGTGACAAACCTGCCGTCCCTGCAGTCCTACCTGTCCTTCGTCACCTTGGTGCTGCTGCTGTTCGGCCTCGCCTTCGAGTTCCCCGTACTGATCGTCTTTCTCAACGTCGTCGGCCTGCTGTCCGCCAGCCGGATGCGCGCCTGGCGACGCGGCATGGTCCTGGCCCTGTTCGGCGCAGCGGCCGTGCTCACCCCGAGCACCGACCCGTTCACCTTCCTCGCGTTGGGACTGCCGCTGTGCGTGATGTACGAGGGCTGCATCCTGCTCGCCCGCCTGCGCGAGCGGAGCATCCGCCGCCGCGCCGCGAACGACCCGATGAGCACCCTCGACGACGAGCTGCCCTCTGCCCTGGATGCCACTCACCCATCGCTCTGAGCCTTGGCACCCGCTGTTCACACCACGTCCACCTCGGGATGGCCTCCCAGGCCGCCCAGTCGGACGGAGCACCAATCGGGCGTCCATCGGGCTGGGCGAACACGAACCCTCGCTCCTGCCAGGCCTCAGAGCCCTGCAGGCGAGCCCGCTGCTGGCCTTCTGCGTGTTCGTGGAGTGCCCGCTGCAGCGGCTCGGGCAAGACCCTACGACGTCGACCTGCGTTGCTCTTCGGCTCGGCGCGGACGGCTGGGATGAGCCAGATCGCGGCGCCACGCGGTGAACGCGGCTGTGCTCACCGTGAGCCACCCGGCGCCCAGGATGTACCCGCCGAGCACGTCCGACAGGTAGTGCAGGCCGAGCCCAAGGCGAGAGAAGCCGATCGCGAGCACGACCAGCACCCCGAGGGCGATCAGGGCTGGCCGCAGCGACCGGCGGACGTAGGGCAGGAAGACCAGCAGCAGCGCCCCGACCCCCACCACACTTCCGATGGCATGACCAGACGGAAAACTCGCGCTGACGGCGTGGGCCACCGGGTGCGGCAGCAACGGCCTTGAGCGCCCGACGGCGTCTTTCACGATCGTGCTCAGGAACCCACCACCGAACGCGGTCACTGCCAACCAGACCGCGAGACGTGGCCGTCTGCGCACCAGCAGCCACGCCGCGACGGCCACGGTCACGGCCTCGAATACTGCCGGGTGCCCAACCGTGGTGATGACCTTCAGGAACGTCACGTAGCCGCGGTGGGGGAACGCGAAGGAGTTGAGCCGTTCGGCCAGCCCGTGGTCCAGCCGCCGGAGCGGCCCCCAGTGGTCCACGACCAACAGGAGCAGCAAGGCGAACGGCACCACCAGGATCAGCACCCCGGCAGCGGCCAGAGTCAGCCGCACGCCACCCCTGGTATCGGGGTTCAACCTCGGGTGGTGCTGGCTGGCTGCCGTCGCGATCGTCACTCGACCGTCCTCCCCAACCCGGCAGCCCCTCACGCCACGTACGACCGCCGCCCAGCCCAGGCGGCGCGGCGGGCGTATGGGGTCGCCGTGGAGGGTCACGGCCCGCTTGGCGTTCCGGTGAGCGGGGGAGCGCTCTCGCGCCGCCAGCCGGACACCGCATCAAGCCGGTAGGCCCGGGGGGCGCCGGTAGCCAGCACGAGGCCGCGGACCTCTCGCGGGCCGAGTCCTTCCAGGACCGACAGCAGCGCGCGGAGCTGGTTGCCGTGCCCGACGAGCAGGACCGTCCCCCCGCCGTTCAGGACAGGTACGGCGTGCTCAGCGACCGCAGGCCAAGACCGGAGTAGGCACCCCTGCAGAGACTCCGACATCGGCAGGTCCTGCGTCGGGATGCTGTCGTACAGGGGCTGCAGGCGGGGACTACGCAGGTCGCTTTCGTCCAAGGGCGGCGGCTGGTCCGCCCAGCCGCGGCGCCACCCGGCGACGGGTGCCGCGCCGTACCGGGTTTCGGCGTCGGCGTGGGTCATCCCCTCCAGCTGTCCGTAGTGGCGCTCGTTCAGACGCCAGTCCGTCACCACGTCCGGGCAGGCGAGGCCGCCTTCTCGTAGGAGCTCGATGGTCTGGCTCGCGCGCCTGAGCACCGATGTCAGGACCAGGCCCGGTCGCAAGGCTGCTCCGTGCAGGGCACGGGCGGCGGCGGTCGCCTCTGCCCGGCCGGTCGCGGCCAGCGTCGGATCGGCCCAGCCGGTGAAGCGGTGCTGGTCGCTCCACTGGCTCTGGCCGTGCCGCAGCAACACCAGCAGGCCGCTCAGACCGCCGCCAGGGGGCGGCCGCGGCCGGCCGCGGCCGCGCCCAGCCCGAGGGTTCCGACGACGTTGAGGGCTGCCATGGACGCCCTGTAGACCTGGTCGAGGCAGACGCCGGCGAGTGACGCGGTCGAGAATGTCGGGAACCCGCAGAACCCGTTCCCGAGCAGGACCCGCCCGCCGTCGGGGGCGTGCTGGACTGGCACCAGGACGGTCCAGAGCT
>JAABUT010002882.1_pt1 | contig 15692 bp, 12 predicted proteins | sample 5559281 | NCBI WGS metagenome assembly JAABUT01 (sample SAMN10711880, study PRJNA513359) | rock metagenome | isolation source: Antarctica rocks | place: Antarctica: Victoria Land, Ricker Hills nord | collected 2016-01-04 | reverse complement strand
GCCTGACCGAACTCCTTTACCAACACGCCGTGCGCGATCTGGGGGTTGATCAGCGGCGGGTGTCGGCGATCGTCGCGGAACTGGCGCGGGAGATCGCCGACGCCGACCCGACGAGCGCGAACCGGCGCACGATGGTGAAGCGTACCTGCGCGATGCTGATCCGCCTGCACGATGAGGGCGTCCTCGACACGGGCGAGGTCGTGCGCGCCCGGGGCGGTGCCGAATGGGACGAGGTGTGATGGACGGGGCGGGGGGATTGCGGGTCGGCGCGCGGGTCGGCACGGCGCACCTGGGGCCGGGGCGTGTCGTCAAGGCGACCAGGGGCGGCGCGCTCGTCCGACTCGACGGCTTCGGCGGGGTCGAGGTGGAGGTACTCGCGGGGGAACTGGTGGCGCTCGATGCGTCCGCCGCCCTGAGCGCCGTCCCGGACACGGCACCGGCAGCGGCGGCGACCCCACCGCGCGGCGACATCGCGGCGCGGCGTTCGGTCGAGGCGCTGCGCTTCGGCCTGGTGCCGCACGGCGCGATCGCGGAACTGACGCTCGGTTTCGCCGACTTGCGCGATTGGGCGCTCGCCAATCTCCCGCTGACGCTCGGTGATCGCCCCCACGTCGCCGCCGTGACCGGCCCGTTCGGCACCGGCAAGAGCCATACGATGGCGGCCATCCGCTACATCGCCGGACGGGAGGGGTATGCGACGGCGCGCGTCGAGGTGGACGGCCAGACGATCAGCCTCGCGCGCCCCGATACTTTTCTGCGCCAGCTCTGGGGGAGTCTGAGCACCCCCGGTGGCGACTCGGCGACACCGGTCTTCGATCTCTATGCGCGGGCGATCGGGGCCGGACAGCCCGCGCCCGCGATCCTGGACGAGGCGGAGGATGCGCCCGGTCGGCTCGATCGCGTCCGGCAGAATTATCAGGTCATGGCCGATCTCCACCTCCGCAAGCAACTCGACGCGCACGCCTACGCCCTCGATGCGCTCCTGTCGAGTAGTCCCGAGTTCACCGCCGCCGATGTGGCGCGGCAGATCGGCGTGCGTACCTCGCCGCGCGACGGGGCGGCTTCCCTGCGGCGGATGCTCGGCAACAGCATCGCCGATCGCCCGTACGATCTCGTCGCGGCCCTGGTCGGCCACGCGGCGGTCGCCAGGTTGGCCGGTTTCCGGGGGTTGGTGGTGACGATCGATGAGTTCGAGGTGGAGCAGGTGCCGTCGCGGGCGAATTACGAGCGCGTCAGGGCGCACCTTGGTGTGCTGACCGCCTACCTGCGCGGCGAGACCGCCCACCGCGCCGCGCCGCTCGGTCTCTTCTTCGCGACGGTCGACGAAGACGGGGAGGAGGCGGATGCGGTCGTCGGCCCGATGCTGGCGGCGACCGGCGGCGGCAGCTATCGGCTGGCACCGTGGCCCGCCGCGCTGCGCCGGGAACTTGCCGGGCGGATCGGGCGACTCTACGCCGCCGCCTACGGTCGCGAACCGGACTTCGACCCGGCCCTGATCGATCGCGTCGAGGGGAGCCTGATCGGCGGTGGCCTCGACGAGAGCGGCCTGATCCGCGCATTCATCAAGCGCTATGTCGCCGCGCTCGATGCGGCGTACGGGCCACCGGCGGTCGCGGTCGGGTGAGCCGGGGAAGGCCAGCGTCGGTGGGTAGCCACTACCCAGTAAAAGAGACACCGTCCACCTCCGCAGACTGGCACTCCACGAGCGTGGCGCCTTTCCCCCTCTCCTCGGATGGGGAGAGGGGTGGCGCGGAGCGCCGGGGTGAGGGTGGTCGCGGCACCCGCACAGGTCTGCAACGAAGCCCCTCTCCCAGAGTGGCAGAGGGGTGGCGAGCCGGGTGCCCCCTGGGCGGACGAGCCGGGGTGAGGGCCGCACCGGCGTGGCGTGGCCGTTGGACTGAAGTACCCCGGAGGGCAGCTACTCCCGGCTGAAAGCTTCGCCATGAAGCACCCATGAAGGGCATAATATCCGCCTGCGCGGACTGCACCGTGCTGGGCCACGGTATGGAGTTTCCATCGGCGCTTCGGTTTAGCGCTGCCGGTGCCACCCGTGGCTGGGCCGATGGGAAGAAGCGTCGCCTGCCGCTGGGGCGAGCCGAGAAAGTGAGTGTCCAGCATGTCGTCGGTGGAGCAGCCCGCGCTCGAAGCCGCGCTCGCGCTCGATCGCACCATCGCGCGCGGACTGGCGCGCACCTGGGATCCCTTCTTCGCGCGCTTCGGGCGGCTGACCGCGCCGCAGCGCGCGGCGATCCCGGCGATCCTGGCGGGCACCGATGTGCTGCTCTGCGCCGCCACCGCGTCGGGCAAGACCGAGGCGGCCTGCGCACCGCTGGTGGAGCGGTTCATCGGGCGGGCCGCGCCGTGGACGATCCTCTATGTCTCCCCGACCCGCGCCCTGATCAATGACCTCTACGCCCGACTCTCTACCCCGCTGGCGGCGCTCGGCCTGCGCCTCGACCGGCGCACGGGCGACCACCGCGCCGACGCCGCGCGCGTGTCGCAGCTCCAGGTGCTCCTGACGACGCCGGAATCGTTCGACAGTCTCCTCTGCCGGGGGCGGCGGTCGCGGCCCGACGGCCACGCGTTGGCCGGGGTCACGGCGGTCGTGCTCGACGAGATCCACCTGCTGCACGGCGGGCCACGCGGCGAGCAGACCCGCTGGCTGCTCGAACGGTTGCGGCGGTTGCGGCGGCAGGCGTGGGCGCTCGGCTGGACGGCGGACGACCATGTACAGGTCGTCGCGCTGAGTGCGACCGTGCCCGATGCGGCGGCGGTGCGCGACGCCTATTTGCCGGGTGGCGCGGTGATCGCGGTGCCCGGCGCGCGGGCGATCGAGACGGTCGGTGCGCCCGGCGCGAGCGCGCGGGTCGAGGTCGCGCTACCGAGCCTCCTCGCCGCCCCCGACCCGCCGGACAAGATCATCGTCTTCGCCAACGGTCGCCAGCGGGTGGACGACCTCACCGTACGGCTGCGGCGCGACCTCCGCAATCTCGGCTACGCGGTGCGCGCCCACCACGGCAGCCTCGCGCGCGAGGAACGCGAGGCGACCGAGGCGGCGGCACGCGGCGAGCGGCGGATCGTCGTCTTCGCCACCTCCACCCTGGAGATCGGGATCGACATCGGCGACATCGATCTCGTCGTGCTCGATGGCCCCGCGCCGGATGTCTCGGCGCTGCTCCAGCGGATCGGGCGCGGCAATCGCCGCACCGGCGCGACGCGCGTGCTCGCCTGCGCCGACACCCTCCTCGATACCGTCGTCCACGCCGCGATGATCGAGGCCGCCCGCGCTGGGTGGCTCGGGATGGCCGAGCGGGGGCCGGAGGGCGCGGTCTCCCGCCAGCAGGTCGCCTCCTACATCTTCCAGGGGCGGCGCATCGCCCGGCCACGCGCGCGGCTTCAGGCGCTGCTCGACGACTGCGCGCCGCCCCTGCTCGCCCGCGATCTCCTCGACACGATGATCGCCAACGACGAGCTCCACAGCGATGCCAGCGGCGTGCGCCTCGGCGAGGAATGGCGCTCCCGCGTCCCCTATGGCGACATCCACTCGACGATCGAGGATGATGGCGGCGCGACGGTGACTGATCAGGCGACCGGTCGTCCGATCGCCAGCGGGGTCGCCTTCCGGGCGGGGCGCGGCCTGCGCGCGGGCGGACACCTGCTGGAGGTGCGGCGCTGGAACGATTTTCGGATCGAGGTGCGCCACGTCGCCGACGAAGCGCGCGCGGAGGGGGACTGGCGCTACCGGAGCCGCCCCTGGCTGCACGGCACCGACCAGCCGCAGGCGGTGCGGCGCTACCTGGGCCTGGGGCCGGACGACTGGCCGATCGTGCCCCTCGGCGACGGGGCGACGGTCTGGGTCTTCCATTTCGGCGGTGCGCGCCGCCGCGCCGTGCTCGAACTCCTCGCCGCGCGGGGTCTCGATGCGCCGCCGCCCGGCGACATCACCGACTGGCAGATCGTCCTCCCCGGCGCGGTTGCCGTTCGCCCGCCCTGGCTGGACGGCCCGGCGACCGCCCTGGAGCCGCTGATCGACGCGCGGTTGGAGCGCCTGGAGCGCACCCTCGGTCGCCCTGCCGCCAATCGCCGCCTGCCGCGCGCCGCGCGCCTCGCCGAAGTACGGGGCTGGCTGCGGCTGGATGAGGAGTTGGCGGCACTCCGACGGGCGACCTGGGCGCGCATCAGCGACCCCGATGCCGAGACGATGCTGGTGGCGATCGGGGCGGCGGTGCTGGCGGAGGATGGACCGCCACCAGGATCGGGCCAGGGATAACGGGCACGCAGACGCGCGATAGTTGCGAACCGGATGGCGCGCGATCACGAGCGCGCTGCGTCCCGCTGTGTCTCTACCGTGTCCAGACGGATGATCGGCGGCGATCCGCCGCTACTGGATCACCGATTTCGGCGTCGCCTCGATGCGTGTGATCACCATGCGGGGCCGATCGAGCAGCTCACCGACCTTCGGCGCGACCTCGTTCTTCCAGAAGTCCGACTCGTAGACGGCCTTGTAGAGGGCGACCCGCTCTTCCTCGCTGGCGAAGCGCCGCATCCAGATGTACAGGTCGTCTACTTCCTGGCCGACGAAGCTCCCGACGATGACCATCCCCTTGGAAACCTGGAAGGGGATGATGACCTCTTCCATGAATGCGACCCAGGCCGCGCGCTTCCCCGGCAGGGTGCGGTACTGGCGTAGTTCGAAGAACATGTGGCGATCCTTTCCCCTTATTTTCGACGCTCGCACGCAGATTCTAGCAGGATAGCAAAAGTCGTGGACTAGAGCACTACCCATAATGGTTGGCCCGATAGGTGGTAGCCGCAGTGGCGGAACCAAGTTGGCTGCCTCGTCAGGGGTGAGGGCGTCGAGGGCGGCGGCCATCGCCGCCTCCAGGGCGGCGCGGGTGCGGGCACCCGCCCGGCGGAGCGCGGCCTTCTGCTTGGCGAACGCCAACTCGATCGGGTTGTAATCGGGCGAGTAAGGCGGCAGGAAGAGCAAGTGGCAGCCGTGGGCCTCGACGAGCCGCCGGACGGCGGCGCGTGGTGGACGGCCAGGTTGTCGAGGACGAGTGTCTGCCCCTGCACGAGCGTTAGCAGGAGCAGCTCGCGGACATAGGCGAGGAACGCTGGGCCATCGAGCGCCCCGGCCAGCGTCATCGCCGGGCCGGGGCCGGTGGGGGTGCGGGTGCGGGTCGCGACCAGGGTGACGTTGTCGCCCCAGTTGTGGGGCACCCGCCCGTAGGCCCACTGTCCACGCGGGGCGCGGGCGTAGCAGGGCGTCATCGCGACGTGCGCGCCCCGCTCGTCGAGGAACACCAGCGTCGCCGGGCCCAGGCCCGCCTGTAGCGGCTGGTGCGGTGGGACACGCCAGCGCCCGGCGTCTCGCGGATGGCACGTGGGTAGGCGTCGTGCCCGTCCGTCGGGAGGCGCATGGCCGGTGGCCGCAAGGGCTGCGGCACAGCACTGCCACGCCGCGGCCATGTCGCTTTGCTCGCGCAGCGGCGCCTCGAAGCGATGGCCCGCCCGAGCGATCGCCCGGTAGGCGTACCACCAGGCACCGTTGCCCTTGACGTATGGCTCGTCGGCGTGCCACGTGCTGCCCGCCTGACCGCGCCGCTTGGCGCGCAATCGATCCGCCAGGCGTGGGGCGAAGCGCGCCGCCCAGTCGCGGACGGCCTCGTGGCCGAAGACGCGCCCGCGCGCCAGGAACATCGCCGCGCGATCCCGCAGGCGCAGCGTGTGGCGCAGCCGTCGGCGCACGACGAGCAGCACGCGGTCGGTCGGGTACTGCCGGTGGTTGTCCGGTGTGCCGGTCCGCTCGTTGCAGAACCGCCGACAGCCCGGACACCGGCACGTGCGCTCGCCGAGGACGGTACGCCGTCGCTGCGCGGTGGTCGTGGTCGCGGCACTGTGGGGGCAGGGCATGCGTAGCTCCTGCACGCTGCGGCCAACGCCCCTCCGTTACCAGCGCAAACGCGGCCCTCCCAACTCACGTCCGAGTTCTGACGCAACCGCGCATGGTGCCCCGCATCCCCGGCTGGAAGATCGCGTGGCGGCCTTTGCCGGCGGCCTTGGCGTGATACATCGCCACGTCGGCGCGGCGCAACAGCTCCTCGGGCAGGATCGCGCGGCCGGTACCCAGGGCGATCCCGACGCTCGGCGTGACGACGACCTCCGGCGCGCGCACCCGCGCGATGATCCGCGCCGCGATGCGGACGGCCGTGTGCCGATCCGCCACCGCGGGCAAGAGGATGGCGAACTCGTCGCCCCCGAAGCGCGCGGCGGTGTCTTCGACACGCACACACGCACACACGCGTGCAAGCGTTCCGCGACGGCGCGGAGCACGCGGTCCCCCGCTTCATGGCCCAGGCCGTCGTTGACCCCCTTGAAGCCATCGAGATCGACGAAGAGGAGCGTCGGACTCGCACCCCGCTCGCGGCGTGCGAGCGCGTGCGTGAGCCGGTCGAGGAAGAGGGTGCGATTCGGCAGGCCGGTGAGCAGATCGTGGGTCGCCTGGTGGGCCAGACGCGCCTCCAGCACCTGACGCTCCCCGACATCGCGCCCGATCCCCTGTACCCCCACGGGCCGCCCCGTCTCGTCACGGATCAGGCGCGTCGTGATTTCGAGCGACAGTCGGCGCCCATCCCGGGCGAGGATCGTGAGCTCCCAGGGCGCGCGATCCTCGCCGACCATGGTGCGCTCGGCCGCCCGGCGCACGCTATCGCGGTGTTCGGGCGGCACCAGATCGTGGAGGTGGAGCGCGCGGTCGTCCGTCAGGGTGTAGCCCGTCAGACGTTCGGCGGTCCGGTTCAGCGCGATCAGGCGACCGCTCAGGTCGTGGGTGTAGATGAGATCGCTGGCGTTGTCGAAGAGGTCGCGGAAGCGCGCCTCGCTCGCGCGCAGCGCCGTTTCGGCCCGTGTGCGCTCGACCAGCTCCTGCTGCGCGGTCGCGTAGAGCCCGGCATTCTCCAGCGCGATCGCCCCCTGGTCGGCGAACAACCCCAACAGGCGGGCGTCGTCGTCGGTGAAGCCGCCGCCACGCTCGTAGGCCCGGATGACGACCACCCCCAGCGTGATCCCGCTGCGGATCAGCGGGACGCAGAGCGCGGCCCGCAGACCGGCCCGTAACCCCGAGGGCATGGCCCACGCCCACGTCTGGTAATCGTTGACGATGAGCGCCGTCTGGCGCGCGAACGTCTGACCGGCGAGCCCTTCGCCCGGCCGCTGATCGGGCGTGCTGTCGTGCGCGGGGACGCGCCAGTTGTAGAGACAGCGCAGCACGCCCGCGTCGGCGTCCCAGCGGTAGAAGGTGCCGCTGCCCGCGCCCAGGAGGGTAACGGCCCGTTGCAAGAGCTGCTCCAGCACCGCCGTCGGGTTGCGCTGGGCGGCGAGGAGCACGCTGGCATCGTGCAAGGCCAGCAGGCGGGCTTCACCGTCCCGCTCCTGACCCCGACGACGTTCTTCGTCTTCCTCATCACCGTGATCAGCGTCCTCTTCGGGTCGTTCGACATCGTCAACGTCATGACCCAGGGCGGCCCGCTGAACGCGACGAACACCTTCATCTACACCATCTACCAGAACGCGTTCCAGTACTTCCAGCTCGGCTACGCCTCGGCGCAGGCCTACCTCCTGTTCGTCGTCGTCTTCGCCTTCACCATGCTGAACTGGCGGCTCCAGAAGAAATGGGTGCACTACTGATGATGGGACAACTGGCCGGAAAACCGTCGGCGACGCGCACGCCGCCGCTGCGCCTGGCGCGCCCTATGCTGTGGCCGGGGGCGCTCCTCTACGGGGTCATCCTGGTCGCGGCGATCCTCAACGTGATCCCGTTCGTCTGGATGGTCTCGACCTCGCTCAAGACCCTGCAGCATGTCTTCGCCTACCCGCCCGAGTGGCTCCCCAACCCGTTCCAGTGGAGCAATTACCCCGCCGCGCTCCGGGTGGTCAACCCGCGCGTCTTCCTGAACTCGGCGCTCGTGACGGTCGGGATCGTGGTCCTGCAGGGCCTCGTGACCACGATGGGCGGATTCGCGTTCGCGCGCCTGCGCTTCCCCTTCCGCGAGCAGTTGTTCCTCCTCTACCTCGGGACATTGCTGATCCCCGCGCAGGTCACGCTGATCCCCGCCTACATTTTGATCGTCAACCTCGGGTGGGTGAACACCTACCAGGCGATCATCGTCCCGACCGTGGCCCACGGCGCCTTCGGGACCTTCCTCTTCCGCCAGTTCTTCCTGCGTATCCCCGACGAATACTACGAGGCGGCGCGGCTGGATGGCGCGAACTTCTGGCAGCAGTTCTGGACGCTGACCCTGCCGCTCAGCCGGCCGGTCCTCAGCGCCTACGGGATCATCACGTTCCTCAACGCCTGGAAACTCTACCTCTGGCCGCTGATCGTCGTGCGCTCGCCGCAGATGAAGGTCGTGCCGATGGCGATCGCCGAGCTGAGCGGCACCGCGGGCGAGAACCGCGCCGTGATGATGGCGGCGGTCACCCTGTCGGTCCTGCCGCTCTTCGTCCTCTGGGTCGTCGCCCAGAAATGGATCATCCAGGGGATCGCCTCGAGCGGCGTGAAAGGCTGAGCGTGGGGGCATGGGGCGCCGCCGGGCGACGGTGCCCGCGGTCGCCGCGCGACTCGGCGGGAAGGGAGGGACGATGCTCCGCTTCGCGTACAGCACCATCAACTGGGGGGCCACCTGCGACCTGTCGGCGGCGCTCGGGGAGATCCGCGCGGCCGGCTGGGGTGCGGTCGAGTTGTACGGCCACACGGTCGCGCACATGGGGCCGCCCGACGCGCTGACGGCGACGCTCGACGGCCTCGCCGTGGCGACCCTCTTCGGCTCGGTGGCGTTCCCGCTGACGGACGAACAGCGCGCGACGCACCGCGACAAGATCGACTACGCCGCGACGCTCGGCGCGACCGCGTATGGGATCGTCGGGGGGCAGCGCCTGCGCTACCGGCCGCCGACCGGCGCGGAATACGCCGAACTCTCGGCCTTCCTGGAAGGGTTGGCCGTCTACGGCGCGGCGCGCGGCGTGGCCGTCTCCTACCACCCGCACACCGGCTGCACGGTGGAGACGGCGGAGGAGATCGACCTGCTCCTGCGCGACACGGCCGCGCTGCGCCTCTGCCTCGACGCCTCGCACATCGCGCTCGTCGACGAGGAGCCCCTGGCGACCCTCGACCGCTTCCGGGACCGGATCGGCTACATCCACCTCAAGGACTGGGCGCGCGGCAAGTTCGTGGAGCTGGGCCGGGGGACGATCGGCATCGATTTCCCCGGGCTCTTCCGCGCGCTCGAGGGGCGGGGGTACACCGGCTGGGTCGTCATCGAGAACAGCCGCAGCGACGTCTCGCCGCTGGAGAGCGCGCGCGTCAACGCCGCGTATCTCACCGGCCTGGGGTACGCGATTCGCTGAAAATCCCGGGTGGGGCCTGCGGCCGGGGATGGCAACCGAGATACCGACACAATCATCGACGAACATGATGGAAAGGAGCATTGCTATGACGATACACGTCGCCCTGGTCGGCTGCGGCGGGATGGGCCGTCGCCACATCGTCGGCTTCCAGAAACTCCGCGGGATCGGCCGGCAGGATATCGAACTCGCGGCCGTCTGCGACATCATGCGCCCGAACGCGGAACTCGCGCGCGCGAGCGCCCACGAATTGCTGGGGACGGCGCCGGAGATCTTTTCCTCCATCGAGGAGGCCCACCGGGCGATCCCGACGCTCGACGCCATCATCGTCACCACGCCGCCCGACCTGCACGCGGCGGTGGGTGTGGCCGCCCTGGAGGCGGGGCTGCACGTCATGGTGGAGAAACCGATCGCGCTGACCGTGCGCCAGAGCCTGCACCTGATCGACGCCGCCGCGCGGACCGGACGCCACCTGGCCGTCGCGGAGAACTATCGGCGCGACCCGATCAATCGCCTGGCGAAGGCGCTCATCGACGCGGGCGTGCTCGGGAACGTCTTCCTGGCCGTGCAGTCGTCGTCGGGCTCGGGCGGGCGCGTCATCATCACCCCCTGGCGGCACCAGCGCCAGTCGGGGGGGATCGTGGTCGACATGGGGATCCACTACACCGACATCCTCGAATACCTGCTCGGCCCGATCGACCGGGTCATGGGCATGAGCGGCCAGGTGGACGAGCGTCGCCAGGACGCGACGGGTGCCTGGCACCCGGTCGACGCCGAGGATCTCTCCGTCGGCGTCGACCGCTTCCGCAGCGGCGCCATCGCCAGCTGGCTCCTCAACCTGGCGGGGCGCGGGGAGCGCCACTTCGCCCGGATGCTCTACGGCATCGCGGGGACCCACTCCATCCCGCGCGATCGCACCGGTGAGCCGCTCGGCCTGACCCTGCGCCGGGGCGGGCAGGACGTGGCGCTCGGCCCGGACGATCAGCTGGCGCTGGTGCCGGACTTCGCGCTCGACCCGACCACCGCCGCCCTGTTCGGGGCGGCACGTCCCGGCCGCTACGACCTCGCCTTCCCCGACGTCGACGCCAACCTCCTCGCGGTGGAACTGGCCGACTTCGCGGATGCCATCATCGAGGACCGCCCCCCCGAGGTGACCGGCACGGGCGGCCTGCGCGCCCTCGCCGTGGTCTACGGGTTCCTGGAGTCCGAACGCACCGGCGGCGCGGTGGCCATCGACGCCTTCATGCGGGGCGACGCGTCGGCCTATCTCGACGAACTCGATCCGGCGGCGCGGGTGGGATAGGACCCGGCAAGGTTCTCTTGCGTTGTGCAGGGGTGGGGGAGGCGGTGGGTATTGAGGAACAACTGAGGCGACGGCGTCGGATCGTGGCTGGTTGGTGTCATCGTGTCGGCAGATCGGCCGTTAGCGCGTCCCATACGGGCACTATTGGCGGTACCGGCGCGGCCAATCCAGCCTCGAGCAGCTGTCCCAGATCGTAGCAGGGACCGCGCACGTTGCGCATGAAGGCATAGCATCCGCGCTCCGATCAGGGTTTTGAAGCTGCGCGTCGCCCGCAGGCGGCCTGGTAGGTGCTGGTGGTCGGCTCGCTCAGGAAGCGCGGGCATACGCTGCTCAGGGGGAATAGGCGGCAGCCGCCGCGCTCCTTCAGCGAGCGGTGCTGCTCCAGGAGCGCGACTTCGCCGAGCAGTTCGTGAGTCCGGAGTCGGCGTGCCCGTTCCGCGCCGGGACAGGGCCACTCCTAATGCCGTGGCTCTCGCCCGTACTGCGCCGCGCCGCGTCGGCGCCCCACGCGGCGGCCGGTTGGTTGGCCGCCGCGGTTCCCGCGACCCGACCCCGTGCTGCCGCCCCGATCGCCCGCTGTATCCCGGGGTGTGGCTGCGGGTGTGGATCCCACGGTCCACACTCGCAGCCACACCTGGATCGATGGGCGGAACGGGGCGGCAGCACGGGGTGGCGGTAGTATGCGAGGTCCTTCGGGTTGGCGCAGGGCCCGACTACATACCGCTCCTCGCCCCGCCCGGGGACGCCCCACTCGGCGTCGCGCTCGAGGGAACTCAGTGCATCGTCGCGCGTCGGGGTGGGGTCGCTGGACGGGCACGACACCGCGCCCCATGGCGACGGGTGCGGCGATCGCGCGAGGACGGGCCGTGGCGTCGCCGCAGGGGCGGGTCCGGGGGAACGATGGGTGCGCGTCCCGCTGGTATGCACGGTCGTCCCGGCGGGGCGCGGGCGGGCGTCTTGATGGCGCGTCTCCCGGAGATGAGGGGCGCGGGATGATAACTCGATCGGAGGATAGGGGGCCACGTCGCCTGGCGCACGACGGCGGGATGGCGGCGGTGCGTGCAGGGGTGGGCCCTCGTGGCATGGCGACGGGCCGTTGGCGCATACGATTCGGCATATAGTCGGGCCGCGCAAGTGGTGGGGCGAGGCGTCGCCCGGTCCCGGTCCGGCATGTTGCCCGCGAGGCCGGTAGGCTTCACCGCTCACCGGCGGATCGTGTCGGCACCATCGCGTCATCGCCCCGGCGAGGCCCGGTGGCGACGACACGGCGTGCGGTCGAGCGGGCGGCGGGGGTCCGCGCGGACCCCGCCGGTCGCGTCTCCGGCACCGACTTCTTGCGCGGACGAAGGGGGCGGCGATGACGGTCGTCGCGCCGAGGCAATCGCCGGACTGCTGCGCGATGGTGCGCCCGCTTCCAGGTCGTGACGCGCGGCTCGGCCGTCGGCCCGTCGCTTCCCCGGCTGGGGCGCATCGCGCCCCCCGGATGGTGGTCCGGGAGGGCAGCGGGTCGGGGACGCGAGGGTGGCCCCCCGCCGACGGGGAGGGCTACCGCTCGCGGCGGAGGAGCGGGCGGCGTTCGCCCGTATCGGCGACGGTCCAGACCGGGCCGAGGGTGGCACCGGGGGTCAGGTCGGCGAGGACGGCGCCGAGCACCCGGCTGCGCAGGGTCGGCTCGTCGCGGGCGACCGCGGCGATCGTCCGGAGCGTGTTCGCCAGGCGCTTCGGCCCCGTCACCACCCAGAGGATGAGGGCGATCGACTCGCCGTATGTCGCGGCGTACCGGGCCGAGCGCATGTACGCCGCATAGGCCGAGAATTTGGCCGCCACGCGCGCGTTCGTTTCCGTCCCGCGGTCGAGCTCGCAGAAGATGCGCGCGGTGAAGAGGCGACCGGTGCCGTCGTCGTGGACGAGGCGACCGGTGCCGTCGGGGATCGGGGGGACGTCGCGTTGGTGCCCCTCGCTGCGGCCCTGGACGGCGCTGCGGGTGCTCGCACGACGCAGCGTGCCCTCGCCGACCCAGTCCTCGAGGCGGACGTCCGGGGTGCGGGCGCAGCCGGCCGCCAGCGCCGCGTAGGCCCGGGTGGTACCGAGGGTGTGGTCGACGAACAGGGGGGAGGTCGCGTCGCGTTTGGGGATGGCCAGCGCGGCCGGGTCGAGCCCGTAACGCCCGGCCACCAGGGCCACGCCCCGCGCGCCCAGCGCATAGGCGAGCGGCGCCTGCCCCGCGCCCGGCAGGACCGGCCGATAGACGCGTCGCAGATAGCCGTGATCGGCGAGCAGGCTCGCGCGGCGGTGGACGGCGGAGGAGGGCCCGGCCCGCTCGTCGACCGCGCCGCCCGCCGCCGATGGGAAGAAGAGCCAACCCAGGATTCGGGCGTCGAGCAGGCGATGTTCGTGGGCGGCGAGGCAGATGGCCGCGTCGCGCGCGGTCAGGACGAGTCGCGGCGGGGTGGGGGTGTCGGTCATGGCGCCTTCCTCCCGGTGTTACCCGGTGTTAAAGGAACGGATTCTCGCCTTCGTCGCCGGACGCGGGGCCGGGGCCGGGGGTGGCGAGGTACAGGCGATCGTCGAGCCAGGCCTCGCGCACGGCGAATTCGGCGGTGACCTGGGCGCGATCGTTGCCGTGGAGTCGGCCGGACGCGTCGCGCGCGGCGTCGTCGGTGGCCCGGTTGTGCGCGAGCGCGAGGTCCAGGGTGTGCAGCGGGCGGCCCTCGCCCCCGCGTAACCGCGAGTAGAGCAGGAAGTCGCGCGGCGCGGTCGTGACCAGTTGGTCGGCTTGCCAGGCGCCGCGATCGCCGGGGCTGACGCTCGTATCCCCCTGCGCGCCGCGTCGGCCGGTCCGGTGGAGGATGCGCCGGTGGAGCTGGCCCGCCAGCAGCGCGGCGTCCTGCGTGGTGACCTGGAAGGCGATCAGCAGGCGAGCGCCGAGGAGGGCGTCGCGGATGCGCGGGGGGATCGTGGCGAGGGCGGTGCACGAGCCGCACAGGGAGAGTTTGAATTTGCGGCCCTCTTCGATCAGGTCAACGACCGCGTCGGTGGCGTACGATTGGAGCTCGTCCGCGACGATCGTGGCGCGCTCGACCGCGTCGTTCTCGACCAGGTCGGCCCGGCTCATCCCGGCGTTGAGGAGTGTCGCGAGGCATAACCCGGCGACCGGCCTGGCGAAGTCGCCCGCACCGCGCTTATTGAGGTCGATCAGGATGGGGCTACCGGTCGCCAGCAGCCCGAATAGATCGACGACGCGCGGCTCGTAGCCCGGCAACCGGGCGCGGCGATGGCGCACGTAGGCGGCGTCGGTCACGGCGAGGCCGAGCAGCGCCCGGACGGACGGATCGGCCAGCACCCCCTGGAGTTTGACGAGTACGGACCCCGTCTCCTCCGCGAACTGTCGCGCCGACTTGCGGCCCAGGGTCCGGGCGAACTCCCGCATCGTCGCGCTGGTGCACCGGGCGAGCACATGGTCGCGGAAGTCGGCCTCGTTTAGAAAGCGGCCCGCTTCCGCCAGCGTGAAGCCGGTTTCGATCAACGCCTGGAACGTGCCGGCGAGGTAAAATTCGATGCGATCGCTCCAGCTGGCGCCGTAGATGGTCGCGAACGCCCGTGCCACCGCCCGCGCCCGGCGGGCCGGTTCTTCGCCCGGGTGGCAGTGGAGCGGGTCGATCCCGTAGCGCCAGGCCCGGTGGCCCCCCTCGAGGATCAGGCTCCCGCGCGCCGTGATCGCGGCGGCGGCGAGCCCAAGGACATCGCGGATGAGCGTGCCATGGGTGTCGATGACGGCGAGCGCTTCGCGGTGGCGACCGGCGCATTGCACCGTGATCGCCGTCAGCAGGCCCGATTTCCCCATCCCGGGGAGCCCCGTGATCAGCCAGTGCGCGTCGCGCTCGGCATCCGTCACCCGCAGCTGGGGGTGCCAATGGTCGTTGGTCACCCCGACGAGCAGGTCGGTCCGGCGGTCCTCGAGCCAGCCCGGGGCCCTGAACCAGATGAGGCCGAGGCCCGCGCCGATGGCGCCGATGGTGCCGATGACGACGGCGGGCGGGAGCGGGCCGATGGCACCGGCGTGCAGCGCGACGAGCGGCGCGTCGAGGAGTCCGGCTTGCACGGCGATGGCGATGAGGAGGGGGATGATCATGAGCGCCGCGAGGAGGGTCGCCGCGTAGATCAGCAAGCGTACGACGAGCGGATCCCGATCCTGATCGGGCGAGTTCCTTGCCATGTTTGTCCCCTTCGCTAGTCCGTCCGGCCGACCGGGCCGCCCGGATCGTCTCCCGGCGGTGCCGGATCCGCGTCCATGACGCTGTCGCGCGTCCGTGCCCCGATCTGCTCGACGGCGGGGTCTCCTTATGCGGGTGAGATGGCCGCTCGTCGAGTCGGGTTGCGTAGCGGAGCGCCCGCGTCGCTCTGCTACCGGGCCCGCTGCGCAACCCCGCTGTCCGACGGTACGACTACCGGGGAAGCAGGCGCTGTCGGCGCCATCGGCGGGGCGGTGTCGGCACGGGCGACGCCGGCGACACGCCCGGCATCTGCTGCGAGTCTACGCCCGGACCCCTTACGGGAGCCTTACGGGAGCCTTACGGGACCCTGACTTCTGTCCGACCCGTGCGGGCGGCGTCCTTGCCGGGTGCGGCACCGGATGTTCTTCTGCGCCGGCACGGGGGCTCCTCCTGGTGTACGAAGGGAGATGCGGCGCGGTTGAGCGTATCTCGACACGGGACCGCATTGCTGATGGGTAGGCGCCGAAGTCGGCACTCACCACGCCAGCGTCGGCGACGGCCACGCCGGGATGGAGCCGGTCCCCCTCGCTATGGAGGGATGCGCGACCGGCATGGGACGACAGGCAGGTACGTTGCTCGCCTCTTGGTGTCGCGCATATACCCGACGCGTAGCAGCGCCAGCCGCCGCAGGGCGGCTGGCGCTGCTGCGCGTCGGGGGTGCGGGCGGCATTCACGGTGAATGGCTGGCGCTGCTGCGCGTCGGGGGTGCG
>JAABUT010002879.1_pt1 | contig 15698 bp, 12 predicted proteins | sample 5559281 | NCBI WGS metagenome assembly JAABUT01 (sample SAMN10711880, study PRJNA513359) | rock metagenome | isolation source: Antarctica rocks | place: Antarctica: Victoria Land, Ricker Hills nord | collected 2016-01-04 | reverse complement strand
CCGGGCGGTCGGCGACAAGGAGCCGATTACCACCGGGCACCTATGGGAGCAGGTGGCCAAGGACATGAGCGACAAGCCCTACAAGTCGCTCGCTCTTGACCTTGTGGAAGCCATTGAGCGCAGCCGGGAGGAGGAGGTGGATCGCTTCATCCGCACCGAGCACCGGGTGTTCGCCCAGCGCGCGGCAGGACGGGACCACGCCGGCGAGCTGCGGAAGCGCCAGCGCGACGCGGAGGTGCGGGCGGTGCTGGCCAAGCACATCGTGCCGCTAGTCGCAGCCGTAGAGCGGCGGGAGGCAGCCATCCGTGAGCTGGCCGAAGCGGTCAACGCCTTCCCCGACATCGTGCGCGCAAAGGTCAGGGCTGCGAACGAGCGGCGCGAGGCGGAACTGGCCAAGGTGGCGCAGGCTAGCAGACCTGGGTTCAGTCCCGGGTTCTAGCGCGGAGGTCAGCCCTCCTTGGCGTCCAGGCCGAGGAGGGCCAGCTCCGCCTGGCCCTTGGCGAAGTTGGCGGTGCTGACGCGGCCGACTTTGCTGAGGTGGCCGTTGGTGTCGTGCGCGATGTGCCACTCGAACATCGGCCACTCCTTCCGGGGCCGCACGGTCAAATGCCACATGCCGCCCCGGCGTGCAGACGCCATGGCCCTGTGCGGGAAGCTCGTGGACCACTCGATGTGCATGATGGTGTGCATCATACGCCTTGGGTTGTGTCATCTGCGAGGCAAGGTTTGTTCTGATTGGCCTGGGTGCTTCCGCGAGCTGCAAACCTCGCCGACGGACGCCAACCCAACACCCTTGTCACGGGCCGCCACTTCGGAGCCTTTGTATGATGCCCGACGTGAGTAGCATTCGTTTGACCAACGACAGGCGGACCATTCCCAATCGACCGGACACCGTTGGCGAAGTCGGCCGCCCCGCTCCGTCGCTGATCCAAACGCCGGGCAAGTGGCCTGCAAGCTGGGTGAGGGCGGGTTTGCCGGGGCCAGCATCCCATGAACAAACAGCCAACTCCGACTTCGCCAACAGCGTCCGACCGTTTGACGGTTTGTAAAACGATCCAGGATGGTGGGAAGGCTGCACGCGGCCGCATCTGCACAGGGTCAGCGTAGACCGCGCCGGCAGGATCAGAGCCAGGCTGGCCGCACGGCGAGCACCTTCCCAGGTGTATGAAATCTATGGCTGCGAGTGCCGATCAGGCAGCTGCGGCGTGAATACCACACACCTTCTCATGGTTCCTCGATCACAGCGGCCCTTTCGCGTCCGGCGTGGGCCAGTCCGTACCCAGGTCGGGTTCGCCGGTGGCACGCTTGGCGCCGATGTGGTCGGCGAGCTGCCCGGCGGTGAAGGCGTCCGTGAAGCTTTCGCGCACCTCGGGCAACATGCCGCCGTCCCACCCGTTCCACTCCGCGACCATGCGGTCAAAGATGTCACGGTGCCGCTCGCGCAGGTTGGCCCGCTCCATCGGGTCGTCTGCGACGTTGAACAGGAAGGTGTTCTCGTTGATCTTGAGAATCTTCCAGTTGCCGTCCCGTGCCGCGCGCTGGGCGTTGGCCTTGTAACGCCAGAACAGCTTGCGCGAAGTGGGCGGCACGTCCCCCGCCAGTCCCGGCAGAAGGTTCATCCCGTCTGGGGGGAAGGCCGGGTCCGGCGTGCCGCCCGCAGCGGCAAGCAGTGTCGGCAGCCAATCCATGCTGATGGCGACCTGCTGCGTCACCCGCCCTGGCGGCACCCGCGCCGGCCAGCGCAGCAACATCGGAATGCGGAGGCCGCCCTCCAGCAGCTCCGTCTTGCGCCCGGTAAACGGCCAGGTGTCGGCGAACCGCTCGCCGCCGTTGTCACTGGTGAACACGACGATGGTGTTGTCTGCCAGGCCGTTGTCGTCGAGCGCTTGCAGCACGCGGCCGACCTGCATGTCCATCCGCTGGATCATGCGCTGGTAGGTGCGCTGGGTGCCGCTGTCATAGCTGAACAAGGAGCGCGTCCGCAGCCGCTCGGCTTCGGCCTCGTCGCCGATGGCCTCCCAGGGCCAGTGGGGGGCGTTGAAGTGGACGTCGAGGAAAAAGGGCGCATCGGCCTTCGCGTAGGCGTTCACCGCGTCGACGGCGCGGTTGCCGATCAGGTCGGTCATGTAGCCGGCCTGATGCACAGGCATGTCACCATCCCAGAGGTCGTCCTTGTGGTCGGTTCCCTGGTGCAGGTAGTAGTCTATCGCACCGCCGCGAAACCCGAAGAAGTGGTCGTACCCGCTTTTCAGCGGGTTGTAGTCGGGCAGGCTGCCGAGGTGCCACTTGCCGATCAGGCTGGTACCATATCTCAGCGTCTTGAGCTGGGACGGCAGGGTGGGCACCTCCGGCGGCAGGCCGACATTGAACTGGCCGTTGATCGGCTCCTCCAGTCCGACGCGCAGCCGGTACTGGTAGCGGCCGGTGATGAGCGCGGTGCGCGTCGCCGAGCACACGGCGGAGTTGGCGTAGCCTTGCAGGAAGCGCACGCCGTCCGCCGCGATGCGGTCTATGTTCGGCGTGCTGATGTCGGGGCGGCCGTAGCAGGACAGGTCGGCATAGCCGAGGTCGTCGGCCAGGAAGAAGACGATGTTGGGGGGCTTGGACGGCGGCTGGGCCGAAGCCTGCGTGCCGAGCACCGGCGCCGTGACGGCCGAGACAATCAGGGTGCGGCGGCTGAGCGGCGTCATGCTGTTCCCCCGGTGCTTGTTGGCTGCCCATTGTTGAAGGCGGGTAGACGCGGGCAGGCCGCACAGGGCTTGCCTGCCTGGTCCGCCCCGGACCGTACGCCAGGATCCTGCCACCGGAACAGGGAATATGAACAGGGGAATGTCAGCCGCACCTGTTCCCCGCCGCGCTGCATCACTGGGGTTCCCGCTGCAATCGCTTGCTTGGACTGAGTTCTTCCGCGTGGCGCGGGATGCTGCCGCGGACCACATCCAGCAAGGCTGCTGGATTCTCTGGTAGCGCGAAGCCACGCCACGCGACATGCTGGTCCGGACGGACCAGCGCAAGCGGCGCCTGGTAGCGTCCGCGCAGCCTTGCATCCCCGGGCCGCACGACCGTTAGCGGCACGTGGACCTGCGCGGCGGCAGCCCGGAGCGCATCGGCCGTATCCCCGTGGCCCTCCTCCGTGACGAGCAGCGTGAAGCCGGCCCCGAAATGGTCGTAGAGCGAAGACCCGTCTGCCAGCCACAGGTGCGGCGCGATGCAGCCGGGATGGGCTGACGGCTCGTAGATCATGCTCTGCTGCACCGGCGCTGCCGACCCGTCCGGGACGATGATGGGGGAGCCGCTGTAGCGGTACCCCTTGACCACACCCAGCGACCGCATCTCGCGCACCTTCTGCGTCACGATGGTCTCGCCCACTTCGCGCCGGGTTGCCTCGCCGAGGAAGCCCTCCGCCTCCAGGCCCGGACGGGCAAGCTGGTTGCCGACCATCGCGTAATTGGCGACGGCCTCGCTGACCGCCCATTCGTGGACGGGCCGCCGCTCCTCTTCATAGGTATCGAGCAGCCCGTCGCCGCCCCACCCCTCAAGCACCGCCGCCAGCTTCCAGCCGAGGTCCACGGCGTCGCCCACGCCCATGTTCATGCCGAAGCCGCCAAAGGGGGGGTGCAGGTGACAGGCGTCGCCGGCCAGGAACACGTTGCCCCGGCGGTAGCCGTCGGCAATGAGCCGGCGGGCCACCCAAGGGTCCGTGCCGACGATCTCGACATCGAAGTCGAGGCCGGTCGAGCGGCGGATCAGCCCAGCAATGTCCAACGTCGCGGGATCGGCCGCCGCGTCAACCTTGGTCGCGATGAAGTACCATAGCCCGTCGTCGCTCATCGGGCCGAGCAGGGCCGGCACGTCGTCGTTCACCATCCAGTACATGATGGCGGGTCCGTGGTGGTGCAGGCCCTCCAGCTCCCTGGACCTGAACACGACGTTGAGGTTGGAGGACGACGCGCCGTCGCCCACTAACTGCACGCCGATCAGCTTGCGGACAATGCTGCGCGCCCCGTCCGCACCGACCAGGAAACGGCTCCGCACCTCGCGCTGCACGCTGCTGGGAGAGTGAAGGACGGTGGACACGATGCCGTCCGGCCCCTCCATGAACCCTTCCAGGGCGGTGTCGAAATTGACTGTGACGGAGGGCAGCGACACAGCTTGGACGCGCAGCACCTCCTCCAGCGTATACTGCGGCACCCACTGGGCGCCCTCCGAATACAGGTTGTTGCGTTCATGGCCGCAACTGAACGCATCCTCGAACCGGGCGAGCTGCGGCCCGTTCATCCGGGTGGCGAAAACGACGTTTGGTGGGTAGTCGGCCCGGATCGGCGACGCTTCGCGCAGCTTGTCGGCGATGCCCCAGCGCCGCAGGTGTTCCCGCGTCCGCACGTTGGTCATCTTGGCCCGCGGGCTGTAGCCGACACGGTCGTTCCGTTCGACGACTTGGCAGGCGATCCCGCGCGAACCCAGCTCAATGGCGAGGGCCAAGCCCACTGGGCCTGCCCCGGCGATCAGGACATCCACGACCTCGACCATGTAAGCGCCGCCTCCCGAATATTGGTTGAGGCCACCATCACAGGTTGAATGATCCAGGAGAAGATAGCAGACTTAGGTCAGCGATGCGGCATCGTCATCGCTGGCAGGGGCCAATGAAGCTGCATCATTTCCGCGAGGTCCTCGCAATCGCCGAGCAGGGCAGCATACGCGCGGCTGCGAGGGTCCTGGAGGTCTCGCAGCCTGGCCTGACGCGCAACCTGGCCGAGTTGGAGCGGGAGCTTGGCGGGCCGCTGTTCGAGCGCCGGGCACGTGGCGTTGTCGCCACCCCGCTGGGGGAGGCTTTTGTGCGCCGGGCAGCGTCCATCCTGCATGAGGTGCGGCGGACGCACGACGAGATGGAGCAGCTTTGCGGCCTCACCACCGGCACAGTCACGGCGGGGCTGTCCATCGCGGCCCACCTCGCCCTGCTGCCGCCGGCGCTCGTGCCGTTCCGCCGCCGCTACCCGGACACAAAGCTTCACATCATCGAGGGCTTCTACCCGACCCTGGAGCTTGGCCTGCGGGACGGCGGCGTGGACTTCTACATCGGCGTGGACCCCGGCCAGAAAATCGCCCCGGAACTGTCGCGCGAGATGGTGTCGGCTAACCGACGGACGGTCCTCTGCCGCAATGGTCATCCGCTCGCGTCCGCCACGTCCCTAGCGCAGCTTGGCAAGGCGGAGTGGGCGACGACCTCGATCACCGCCGACGCCGGGGATGAGGTCGGGGTCGTGTTCAAGCGCTACGGGCTGCCGTCACCGAATACAGTCCTGCGCAGCCAGTCCGCGCTGACGTTGATGACTTGCCTTCTGCACAGCGATCTGCTGGCGATGGTCCCGGTGCAGTGGACCGAGGCCGACCTGACCCGCGGGCTGCTAAGGGCGGTCCCGGTCGCGGAGGAATTGTCGGCCCTGCCAATGGTCGCCATCACGCGCTCCGACCTGCCGCTCACGCCCGCTGCAACACACCTGCTCGATCTGCTGAAGCGCGGCCACGTTCTGCGGCATGGCACCCGCGGCGGCAGGAAGGCCGCGTGAGCTGCGGCGGCCTTACGGGGCTGCGTTGACGCTCCGGGCACTTTGCACCACGCGCAGATAGCGCATGGGCCGGCCCGGCGCGACGGCTTCGACAGCCGCGACGATGGCCTGCGCGTCGATGCCGGCGGCCCGGTACAGGTCAGCAATGGTGCCGGTCTGGCCGAAGCGCGTCACCCCCAGCGCGCGCGTCCGGTGCCCCTGCACCGAGCCGAGCCAGCCCAGCGCCGCCGGGTGTCCGTCCAGCACGGTGACGATGCCGCAATGGCGCGGCACATCGGCAAGTAGCCGCTCGATATGGCTGGACGCCGCGGAGCCGCTGCGATCCCGGGCACGGTGTGACGCGGTCCAGGCGCCGTGGAGCCGGTCGGCCGATGTCACCGCCAGCAGCCCGATGTCGCGCCGGTCCTCGGCGATCAGGCCGGCGGCCTCCACCGCCTCCGGCGCGACCGCCCCGGCATAGGCGATCACCGCCTCGGCGTTCGGGCCGGGGCGCCGGACCCAGTAGGCGCCCGCCACGATGTCCGCAGCATCCGCGGCGCCCAGAAGCCGCTGCGGCTGGGCGATTGAGCGGGTGGACAGGCGCAGATAGACTGACCCGCCGGCGTCGTCCCCGGCGCCCCCGGACCGCTGCATGTAGTCGAACGACCACCGCAGCAGCACCGCCAGCTCGTCCACGTAGGCTGGCTCGAAGCTGACCAACCCGTCCTGCGCCATGCCGATCAGCGGCGTCATGATGGACTGGTGCGCGCCGCCCTCCCCGGCCAGGGTGATGCCGGAGGGCGTCGCGACAAGGATGAAGCGCGCATCCTGGTAGCAGGCGTAGTTCAGGGCATCCAGGCCACGCTCGATGAACGGGTCGTACAGCGTGCCGACGGGAAGCAGCCGCTCGCCGGTGATGCTGTGTGACAGGCCGAGTGCCGACAGCATGGTGAACAGGTTCATCTCGGCGATGCCGAGTTCCAGGTGCTGCCCTTGCGGCGAGAACCGCCAGTGGAACGTGGATGGGATGCGCTCGGTCTTGAATGTGTCTGCCATCTCCTCGCGGGCGAACAGACCGCGGCGGTTCACCCATGCGCCCAGGTTGGTCGAGACCGTCACGTCCGGCGAGGTCGTCACGATGCGCTGGGCCAGCGGCGTGTCGCCCTTGGCCAGGTCGTGCATCAACTGCCCAAAGCCGTGCTGGGTCGAAAGCTCGCGTCCGGACGGGACGGGGAGGGCCTCCGGGACGGGGATGGACGGCGCTTGCAGGCGCCGGGCGCCTTGGGCATTGAACGATACGGCGGACAGGAAGGCTTGCAGCCGCTCCGGCGGCGTGGCCAGCCCCTCGAAGCGGTCCCACTCCCGGCCGGGCCGCACGCCCATCGCCTGGCGCAGCGTCTCCACCTGCCCGGGGTTCATCAGCCCGGCGTGATTGTCCTTGTGCCCGGCCAGCGGCAGGCCAAAGCCCTTGACTGTGTAGCAGATGAAGCACACCGGCCGGTCATGGGCCTTTGCGGCCTCGAACGCCTCCAACAAGCTCGGCATGTCGTGGCCGCCGAGGTTGCCCATCAAGGCCGCAAGCTCCTCGTCGGTGCGGCGGTCGAGCAGCGCGGTGACGTCGCCCTGGTCGCCCAGCTCGTCGCGCAGGCGGGCGCGCCAGGCCGCGCCGCCGCCGAAGGTGAGCGCCGAGTAGAGCTGGTTGGGGCAGGCCTCGATCCACCGGCGCAGCCGCTCGCCGCCGGGTTCGGCGAAAGCGGCCTGCTGCAGCGTGCCGTGCCGCAGCACCACCACGTCCCAGCCGAAGTTGCGGAACATCGCCTCGAACTTCGCCCACAGCCCTTCCCGGACCACGGCATCCAGGCTTTGGCGGTTGTAGTCCACCACCCACCAGGTGTTGCGCAGCCCGTGCTTCCAGCCTTCCAGCAGTGCCTCGAAGATGTTGCCCTCGTCCATCTCGGCGTCGCCGATCAGCGCGACCATCCTGCCTTCAGGTCGGCCGAGGCCCCAGCCATGGGCGCGCACGTAGTCCTGCGCCAGCGAGGAGAACAGCGTCTGCGCGACACCAAGGCCGACCGAGCCGGTGGAGAAGTCCACGTCGTCCACGTCCTTGGTCCGGGACGGGTAGGACTGCGCGCCGCCGAAGCCGCGGAAGCGCTGCAGCTTCTCCAGTGTTTGATTGCCGAGCAGATATTGGATGGCGTGGAACACCGGGCTGGCGTGCGGCTTGACGGCCACCCGGTCTTCCGGGCGCAGCACGGACAGGTAAAGCGCCGTCATGATCGTTGCGATAGAGGCGCTGGACGCCTGGTGGCCGCCGACTTTCAGCCCGTCCTCGCTGGCGCGCAGGTGGTTGGCATTGTGGATGGTCCAGGTCGCAAGCCAAACGATCTTGCGCTCAAGCTCCGCCAGGGTCTCCAGGTTCGGCTTGATGGTGTTGCTGTCCAGCATGGTCGTTGTCCCATACCGGCGCTGCGTTGCCGGCCTCTGTCAGTGATCGCCGGACGTGCGGCGCAGCCCGGATGGTTACTTGCCGAACAGGACGGTCAAGCGGCGTTCAGCGAAGCGCCAGCGGCCGTCTGGGCACCGCATGTAAACATCGGCGTATTCGCCGACGAGCAGCGGCCCAGGGTCGCCCTCGCCCGGCCCGTCGTGCCGGTGGAGCGTCAGCACCACAGTGCCGTGGATGACGCCCTCGGAGGCCGGTTCGAGCCTGATGTTCGTCTGGACGTGGCGGGACCGGCGGTCCGTCATTGCCTGTCGCTGCATCGCCCACTCGGCGATGGCCGCACGCCCGGCCCTCTCCGGGCCAATGCCGATCAAGCGTCCGTCCCCGGTGAACAGGTCCGGCAGCTTCCCTGCCTCGCCATGGTCGATCAGCCAGGCGTGTTCCTGAACCAAGCGCTCGATGGCCTCATAGGTGGCGGGATCGATTGCCACGTCCAAGACGCTCATGGCCATGCCCCGTGCATGTCCCGGCTCATCCTAGACCGGCAGGCCGATGTTGGGCACCTGGTCGGGGACGAACTCGCCCGCGCGCATACCGGGTTGCAGGGTGTCGAACGGGCGCCCTGACGCATGGGCTTGAGAAACTCGCTCAGGGTCGAAGAAGGTGCCGATCGGGTTCGCCTTGAAGTCCGGCGACGTCCGCATCCACTCGCTCGAAAGCGCCCAGTCGTTGAAGTTGTCGCACTGCAACTCGACGTAGTTGTCCTCGGGGTCCTTGTAGTAGAGCGACGTGGTCAACCCATGGTCCAAAGCAAAGGCAGGCATGATGCCTTCCGCCTTCATGCGCTCATAGGACGACATCAGTTCTGCAAAGCTGGCGTATTCGAAGGCGCTGTGGTGCATCCCGGTGTGCTTGACCTTGTCCGGGTCGGCCTCCAGCCCGGGTACGGACAGGAAGGCGATGCGGTGGTTGGCCTCGTCATTGGTCATCCAGGCGTTGTTCGCGTCCTGGAAATTGACCTTGGTCCCGACGACTGCTGCATACCACGCGACCATCTCAGGCAGGCGGGACGTCTTGATGGTCACGTGATGGAAGGCTGGCCTGATCACAACCATGGTTTCCTCCTTGTTTAGTTGACGGCCAGGCGCCGTCCCTGGTTTTCGCTAGTCCTACCATCACCTGCGATGCTGACATAGATGGGGGAACTCGTTCAGCGATCAGGTTTATGCATCTACTCCACTGCCCCACCGGGTTATCGGAACGTACACGCGCAGGCTCCGGCGCCAGATGCCGGTGGCGCTGGCAAGCGGCAGCATCGGTGTTGTCCGCCGGTCCTTGCAGCAACGTCAGCCAAATGCACGCTTCCACCTGCCAATGATGCCTTTTCTTTATCGCACCTGAGTCTTGCGCATCTTTGCCCTCTGCCGCGCACCGTACAGGATAGGTGGGAGTTGAGAGGCTCCCACCCGCTTAGCGTCCTCTGTGCCGCCCAAGCTGGATATAGGCTTCGCACAACGGATAACCCGCGACGGCGAAGACCGGTCCGGTTTGGGAGGGGAACGTGCTGGGTGCAACGGGATGATTTTATCGACCTGGATAATAAGCACGCCCATCGCCGTCGGGGACGGGGCTTCGGCGCCATGTGCTGTCCTCGCCCCGCAAAATCCACCCTTGCACCCCGGGCAGCAGCGATTTGCGAAGTCGGCCTCACTTAAGAATTTTCTGAAATAGGAGGAGCGCGCATCTGAATAAGAACGATGACGCCGAAGTTGGTGGAAGCAGCACTCCAGCACTGCAAACCCGGATTCGGTGCTGACATTCTACAAGGCGGCAGTCCGGCAGAAGCCGGCTTATGGGAGGAGCGCGGAAATGCCTGTTAACATCCGGACTGCGCCGGCTTCGGCGCTGGTCCTTGCTATGCTGTCACCGTTTGCGGCTGGAGCCGCCGGCCCACCATCCACCGTAACCGCTCAGGCGTTCCCGCCTGGGGCAGCGGCCCGGAAGGGCGCCGAGGATGTGTCCCCACGTCCGGGCGACAACCCAAGCGGCGACCAGACGCTGCAGGAGCCACCGGTCCCGACCTCGCCGCCGCCACGCGTCGGGCTGTTCCCGGAGTTCGGGGGACGGCTGCTCGCCCGAGGCATCGACTTCCACGGCATCGCATTCGACCACTTCCTCGCCAATACGACCGCCGGCGTAGACCGTGGGCACACCGCGAACCTCGGTGCCTTCCGCCCGGCGGTGGATCTCGATCTCGAGCGCTTGATCGGCTTGCCTGGCGGCGCCATCCATGCATCCGCCACCTTTTTCGGGCTGCGCAGCGACATCCCGCAGATCATCACCCAAACCGGCGGCGTACTCACCGGGTTCCAAACCACGCCCGCAATCCAAACCAATCTCCTGACGCTGCTTACCTACGAGCAAAAGTTCCTGGGCGGGCGGCTTTCGGTCGAGGCCGGGCGCACGAATGCCTACAACTACTTCCTGCTGCCAAACGGGCTTGATCCCTTTACCCACTTCTCCACCACGTTCCAGGTGAACGGCGATTTCCCATCCCCGCCCTACCCGAACTGGGGCGGGCGTGCCACCTACAAGGTCACGCCGACTTGGTATGTCCAAGGCGGCGCCTTCACCGACAATTACCGGGAAGCCACCAGTTCCGGCAACCGCTTCGGCACAAGCTCCTCCAACGGTGCGCAAATTCTGGCCGAGGTCGGGCAGCGCAGCGATTTCACGAACGACCGTTACCCCTCCAACTTCGAATTGGGGGTGGAAAACGATACCCGGTATGGCCGGACCAACCTGAAGGGCACCGGCGCACCGGCGAACGCGCTGCTGCAAGCCAAGAACTACCCAGGCGGCGCAGTGTTCTTCATGCAGGGCCTCAAGACAGTCTGGCGTGGCGCCCCGCAAGACGTAGGTCTGCCGGCCAACATTGCCGTCTATGGTTCGTTCGACATCGCTGCGGACAAGCCGCAGCCGATCGACCTGGACGTGATGGTCGGCGTGAACCTCACTGGCTTCGTCCCTGGGCGTCCCTTCGACGCTCTCGGGCTGCAGGCGAAGTACCAGCGCCTGAGCCAAAACGAGGCCGACGGCGAAACCCGCAAGCAGCGGCTGCTGATCCGCGGCGGACGCAACGGGCCGGAGCAGCCGCGCGACGGCTTCGCATTCGAGCTGACGGGCAACATCCAGGCGACGCCGGCCATCGCCTTCCGGCCCATCGTCCAGTACTTCGTCAACCCCGACAACTACTACCCGCCGGCCCCGCCGGGCCGCCCGCGTGATGGCTTCATGGTGGGGTTCTTCGCAGTCACCTCAATAGGACGGCTGCTCGGCACGAGCGTGAAGCCGTTCTGACGCGTTGCCCCCGCCCGGCATAGCGGCCTGGCGGGGGCGGTTGACCGAGGGGCAGGCACTCATCCTAAGCACACGCATCCCAAGCGCAGCGGCCAATTCGTCCGGGCGTCAGCCACACAGCGGCGCCGCCGGAAGCGCAGTAGAACTGCAGCGGGGATCAGGAGGAACGACATGGCCAACAGCATCGCAACGACCCAGCCCGGCGCGTCCGCGCTAACAGACCGGGAGTGGGCGGTCGTCGCGGCATCCGCGTTCGGCCTGCTGTTCTCGGTCGGCACCCTGCTGCTTTACTCCTTCGGCGTGTTCGTCCAGCCGCTGTCCAAGGAGTTCGGCTGGACCCGCACGCAACTCTCCATCGCCCTTGCGGTATCGCAATACACCTTCGCCTTCTGCTCACCCTTTTGGGGCATGGCCGCCGACCGCTTCGGGCCGCGCCCGATCCTCGTGATGTCGGTGCTTGGCCTCTCCGCCCTGGTCGCGTCCCTGGCCCTGCTCACGCCGAACATCTGGCAGTATTACGCCGTGTTCGGTGCGGTCTCGTTCCTTGCAGGTGCGGCATCGCCGATCGGCTACTCCGCCATCCTTGTCCAGAAGTTCGACCGGCATCTTGGCCTGGCGCTGGGCTTGTCATTCATGGGCGTCGGGCTGGGGGCCGCCCTCCTGCCTCCCTTGGCACAGGCGCTGGTTGGCGGCCTGGGTTGGCGTGAGGCTTATGTCACACTCGGCGCGCTGACGCTGGTCGTCACCCTTCCGGCCGCCCTGGTCGCCACGCGCGGGGTGCATCGCGCCGCGCCGCGGGCCGCCGGCGCCAGCAGGCAGCCGGTGCTGCCGCTCATCAGGACCCGTGCGTTCATCCTAATGTGCACGATCTTCCTGCTGCTCGGCGTGCTCAGCATCGGTGCACTCGCAAGCCTGGTGCCGATCATGGTGGGCCGCGGCTTCACGCCGCAAGGGGCTGCGCAGGTCGCGGCTGTGACCGGGCTTGCAGCGATCGCCGGGCGCGGCGGGATCGGCTGGGTGCTCGACCGGTTCCATGCCCCTTACATCGTCTGCGCCATTGCCCTGCTCGCAACGGCGGCGTTCCTGCTGATGGCCTACAGCACCGGGACGGCGGCGGCCTACCTAATCGCGGTCCTGCTGGGCGCGGTGGTCGGCGCCGAGGTGGACTTCACGGCCTTCTTCGTGCGGCGCTACTTCGGCAAGGCGATGTTCGGCCAGCTGTACGGGCTGACGTTCGGGCTGTTCATCGTCGGGTCCGGGACGGGGCCGGTCCTAATGAGCGCAAGCTTTGACTGGTTCGGCACCTATCAGGCCGGCGAGCTGCTGTTTGCGGCTGCAAGCGTCGGGGTCGCCCTGCTCACGCTCGCCATGCCCGACTACGAGCGGCACCGCAGCGTGATGCCGCAATGAACACAGACGGCGCCTTGCGGTTGGCGGTATGGTCAGGCCGCTTTAGACCCGGCGATAGGCAACATCGTAGCCTCCTGCGTGCCGAACAGCTTGCGCTGGGCATGGGCCATCGCGCGGCAGTCCCATGGAGTGGAGTCAGCAAAACCGACAGGGCAGGCGGCGTGCTGAATGCGGGCGGGCTTGCCCGTCTTAAGGTTACGGCAGTAGCGGAACCGATGCTGCATCCCAGCGTCCGTCCAGCATAGGGCCGGCGGTGCTCCCCTGGCGCCCTGGATCTTTGTGCATCCTGCATTGGTCTTGCCGCATCAGTGTTTCCTGGCACTGTCGAAGTCGCGGCGCGCCTGCTCGACGACTTGGAGGTTGTCCGACGCCCAGACCCACACGCCGCAGAACGCCGCGCCAAGGCCCATGCCGAGCGGCGTCAGCTCGTATTCCACCCGCGGTGGCACGATGGGATGCACGGTCCGCGTCAGCAAGCCGTCCCGCTCCATCTGGCGAAGGGTCTGCGTCAGCATCTTCTGGCTGATGCCCTCAATCAGATGGCTCAGTTGGGTGAACCGAATCTTGCCGTGCTCTGTGAGGGCTTCCAGAATGAGCATGGTCCACTTGTCGGCGACGCGGCCGATCAGGTCCTGCACGAGATTTGCGATCCGCGGGTCTATGTTCGCGGGCGGCGTGGCAGAGGCATAGCGCTGCGCCATCATGATCTGCTCGTCGGTGAACTGCGGGACCTTTGCCATGTAACACTCTCTTTCAGGTAAGTATGGAACTCTGAGGTGCCTACTTTGCGCTGGAAAGTGTCCTGTTAGAACTCCCTATCAGCATCATGCCGATGCGGACCGAGGAGGACCGGATGAAGCTTAATGGCAAGACCATCTTGATAACCGGGGGCACTAGCGGGATCGGGCTGGCGCTGGCGAAGGAGCTGCTCGGGCGTGGCAACACCGTCCTTGTGACCGGGCGCGACCAAGGAAGGCTCGATGCGGCGCGGCAGGCGTTGCCTGGCCTTCATGCCTTCCAAAGCGACGTCAGCGATCCCGACGCGATCCTGGCGCTGCGTGAGGTGGTGCTGGAACGGTTCCCGGGCCTCGACATGCTGGTCAACAACGCCGGTATCATGCGCAACCTGGACCTGAACCGAGACCGTGGCTTGCGCGACGTCACGCGGGAAATCGAGGTCGGTCTATGTGGCCCTATCTGGATGGTGCAGGCCTTTCTGCCGCATCTCAGGACCCGAAAGGGCGCGCTCATCGTCAACGTGTCATCCGGTCTGGCCTTCGTCCCGCTACCATTGGCACCGGTTTACTGCGCGGCGAAGGCCGCTATGCACTCGTTCTCGCAATCCTTGCGGATGCAAGTGGCCCGGACGGGTGTCGCAGTGGTCGAGTTGGCGCCGCCACCCGTCGAGACGCCGCTATTCCGCGGCGAGTTCGCAGAAGAGATGAAAGGCGAGAAGGCGATGGACGCAGGCGTCCTTGCCCGCAAGGCGGTTGCCGGGATCGAGGCCGGGAAGCTGGAAGTGCGGCCCGGGGTCAGCAACCTGCTCAAGGCGATGAGCCGGGTCGCCCCGCAGCTCATGCTCAAGCAGATGGGAAAGATGAGCAGGCCGAAAGCCGCATAGGACACTTGGGTCTATAACGGGGCAGCCTGGAGGCAAACTCCTGATTCGCAACCGCCTTCCTCATGCTCCAGCGCGCATAGAGGCAGACTGGGATTGCCCCGGTTCGGATACTGCTGGCGAAGTCGTCAGGCTGCGGTTGGCGCGGCCATAAGACGGACGAATGCGGACTGCCGGGTCCGTTCGCGTGAGGTGCCGGCGAGCCAGTTGCTGATACGGCCGAGGTGATGGCGGCTGCGGTGAGCACGTGCCTTCGATCTGTGCCGCAAAGGGGCGAACGGGGTTGGGCTGATCCTGAATAGCGGGGCCATCGGGCGTCATGCTGCCACGTCCTCCTGGACGGCTGGTGGCAGCACGTCGGCGATCACCGCCTCGATGAGCTGCGCGAAGCCGCCTGGCGGCAGGGGTGGCGGCTCAACCCAGTGTTCGGCCATTGCAGCGTCACGTTCGGCCAGGACGTGCATGGCGCCAAGCCGCGCCTCAGCCTTGGACCGGCCCGCGTGTTCCTCCACCTTGGTCAACAGGGCCAGCACGTCCATGTCGGCGGCCCCCGGCAGCAGCACCGGCGCTGCATCCGCCTTCCCGGCCGGCGCGGCGCTGCTTTCCGCTTCCATCATCGGATCGTAAGCAGTGGCGGGGGCATCCGGGATAGGCTGTCCTGGCGCGGGAGAGGGTGTCAACGGCGCAGGCGCGACCGGGGTAGGAGCAGGGACGGGGGCCTGCTCGCCGGCGGCGGCGATGGCCGCGGCCACGCAGTCTGCGACGGACTTCTTCTCCGCCCGCCCCTTCCGGAAGCCCTCAAGGACGGCCGCCAGCACCGGCCCGGTGTCCACCTGGCTCGGCGCCTGCGGGCCGCCGCTCTCGATCAGCCGGCGTATGGTCGCGGTCCTGGCCGCGGCACGCTCGACGGCATCGACTGCCGGCGGGCCAAGCACAAGGGGACGGTTCAGCCGCAGCCGGCCCCGGGGGTCGATCTTGGCATAGAACAGCTTGGCATGGACGCGCCGGTTGCCGAACAGCACGATGGCCTCGCCCTCGATCAGCCCGCGCAGGTCCTTCCAGTCCACGCGCGACACGCGCCGCACCTCGGCGTGCTGGGTGTCGCGGTAGCCGCCGCTGTCCGTCGCGGTGTACGAGGTCTGCTGCGTGACTTCGCTCTCGCCGGCGGTACGCTCGACATACTGCCGGGTTTCGCTGCCCTCCTGCAGCTTCATCAGGATCTGCAGGTTGGCGTTGCCCAGCAGGGAATAGACCGACTCGCCGATGCGGGCCTTGAGGCCGGGCAGCTCCTGGAAGCCAAGGTAGAACATGAAGCCCA